>Ga0222710_1000373_pt1 | contig 21183 bp, 29 predicted proteins | sample AntAcemetage1696_FD_181143 | JGI IMG/M metagenome (GOLD analysis project Ga0222710, IMG submission 181143) | Saline water microbial communities from Ace Lake, Antarctica - #1696 | ecosystem: Environmental > Aquatic > Non-marine Saline and Alkaline > Saline | place: Antarctica: Ace Lake... | reverse complement strand
GTTTTGCGACGCGTATCTGCCGCACAGAAAACAAAGGATAAAACCTTTGCAAAACATATGTGCGAAACAAATTACTTTTGCAATATGTTTCGCACGCCCACGGAGACCATATTATGAAGCTCGGTTATCCCCCAATCGACGTTTGGTTTGATGCGATGGTTCTTGATTTTGCACCCAGATATCTGGGTGCAGTTCGAGGCCCGACAAAACGATAGCACTACTAAGGGATAGTTCCAGCTTTGATCTCCCAAAAACGAACCAGACTGTGTGGAAACTCAGATTTTGGCTTCTTTTGATGCCGCTGGTTTTTGGATGTCGACCTATCCGACCTTCAGCTCAACGAGAGAGGCCATAAATTCGGGCTTTTTTGGCGTTCTGTAGAGCGCCCGATAGTTTTCACATAGTCTGGAACGTTTATGGAACGCTTACCTTGGTGAGTAGCTTTTGCACCACGTCATAAAGGTTTTCTCGATGCTGGGTGCATCGAGCGGGATCGCCTTCTCGGTGCACCATTTGCGGAACGTGTCAGCCAGCTTGCGCAGGTCTGGCACATGTCGCCCATCAATGCGCGGCGCATTGTCCCGTGCGATCCGGTCCCATGGCTGGGTATCCTTCACGCTTCCAGAGTCAGGGAAGGCCGGCACGGGCGTTTCCGCTGTGCCATCCCGCCGCGCTTTCCGGCCCACCTTGGGCCGATCCAGCTCATCCTTCACTTTCGTCAGGTCTTCTTTAACCTCCCAAGCTATCTCAATTTCTGCCACCGTGCGGCCAATCTTGTGAAGATTCACTGTAAGATATAGCCGGGTCAGATCGCTATTAATCTCGGTCATAGCAGGCTGAATGGCCCATTTGTTCAAGTCAGCAAAGCGCGAAAGTGTCCCCTTCGGTATCCCAAAAAGCGCCCGCAACTCCAAAACAGTGAACCTCTTGCTGTTTTTGTGTTTGAGATTTTGCAGGCTGGCAATGTGCTGGAAAAGTAGCACTGAATATTTGCTGCCCAAATGGAACACCGCCTGCCGATCGAGGATTGCCCAGTGGTTTGAATCTCGCGCCATATCACGAAAAGTTTGGCGAAAAGTCCATTTTACCAGCAAATCACCTGTCGCGTCTTCTTCGCTATAGTCAATTTGCGCTTCATCAAGCAAACCCCCAATGGTCACACGCTTCTTTTCCTTGTCGTCGTGGATCAAAGTTGCCGCGCTTAGTTCCCCAAAAATTGGGGTGATCGTTTTGCGATCATGCCTCACCATTCCGTCAATTTTATTGATATCAGATAGGCGGATTTCATGGCGCACATTATCCGCCATGCGCCCACCTGCCGTGGCTATCATCAAGTGAAACATTTTGAGTGCGCGAAGGCTGGGTGCGTTCTGCATATAGACACCCTGCGCGACCTCCGTAGGCAGCACAGTTTTGCTTTGGTCATAGGCCCGATCAGCGGCCACTTCAGTTGTCCTTCCCATAAGTGAGTTTAATATGTTTGCGTTACTCACCTGTCAACTCGCAACTCAGTCTCAATCCCTCACTTATGAATCTCAATCCCTCACCTGTCCGTCTCGATTCCTCACTTAACCGTCTCAATCCCTCACTTATAGCCTCGTAAGTTTTTGGAATATAACAACAATAACCCCCTGAACTTATAGAACACTTAGAACAAGAAAGGCGCTACGCGTTTTTTTGGTAAATATGTTTGGGTGATTTTGGCGATTGATGTGCCGTCAGTGACCTACAGGCGGCGCGGGACAGCAGGGGCCGCGACACAGGTGCGGATGTGGTGCGCAACGAAGAACGGGCGGGCCACGAGCTGCAGGCGCAGGATGCAGCTCGTGAGCGTGCGTTGGAGCAGGAACGCCAGCGGGTGCTGGAGAAGGAGCGGCTGGCCGAGAGGGAACCTTCCCTGCAAAACTGTGCATCCGCCCGCTTGTCTAAGGGCAGATCACCCCCGCATCTGAGCGGCTGCCCCGTCTGCTACTGTCTTTGCGGCTCTGCGTTGCTTTCTATTCATGGTTCGGGGTTCCTATTCAGGCTGTTAATAATATAGATATTCACGCCATAGACGCCCATGCGCTGCCCGTTCCGGTAACCTTGTGGCGTTCAATCACGGGGATTTAGAGCTGTCGGACGGGGTGGCCTCGATCCGCATAGGTAAGGCAAAGACAGATCAGGAAGGCAAAGGGCGGGTGGTTCCTGTGCTGCCCGATACGCTGGCCCGCTTGCAGGTCTGGATTGAGGCGGGTGGGCTTGATCGAGAAGGCAAAGCGGCCCCCCTGTTTTATCCTCTGAGCAAAAAGGGCATGGGCGCGCGTTTGTCCCGCCGTGATGTTGCCCGCATATTCTCTACCCGCATTTGCCCTGAGGCATCGGCACACTCGATCCGGGTAGGTGCTGCACAGGATATGAGGGCGGCGGGGTTCTCTAACAGCGATATTGCGCACGCCTTTGAGTGGAAAGGTGACGCCATGCCCGCCCGCTACACTGCCCATTTAGACGCTCAGGATAGCGCGGCTGTTAAGCTGGCGCGGCTGCAAGGGCGGGCTTGATAGGGGGCATGCCAAAACTAATTTGTGTTTTCTCCCTGCGTTACTTCGCCCAAAAGAACGCAAATTCATCTAACTGGTAACCAATTTCCTAAGGTTCGTAACCAATAGTCAACGGCATTGTCGGGGCGCTTGCGGGTTGTCTGGATTGCCGACTACAATCTGATTTTTAGGTTCGCAAATGACATATACCTCCCTGCACAAAACAGGAAAAAAATTGCCTAGGTCCCAAAAAGAACAGCTCAATCCACTTGAGCTTAAAGAATATCTTCTTGCTCGCAAAAAGGCGGGGATTGAAAAGGCGAAACCTAAAGTCAAGGCCAAGGCCCTAGCCGCTGAAAAGGTGTTGGTGGCGGCAAGGAGGGCGTCAAAAATAGCGAGGAAGAAAAGGGCGATGGAGCGGAATAAACCAGAGTCCAAAATTGAACATAGCAGATACCTAAAAATGATCCTAAAACCAAAGAGCTGGATTTCATCCTCAGACCCCGACGACTGGAATTGGCAGTGAAAGCACTACCGCTTCGGTTGATTCCCTTGATTGTTTTTCAAACGCCTTAGGCATCGCGTAGCCTTTCAAGCTCTGCCTCTACCGTTTTGCGGTAGGCTTCCATCGCTTCCCTCACAAGGGCGCTTGCAGATTGTCTGGCCTGCGGCGGGGCTTCCATCGGGAGCGGCATCCCTGCCCGCTTGGCGTCCTTGATCCTGCGGCGCAAATCCCGCTTGTGTGCTTGGTCTACCCTGTGCCGTTCTGCGGCTAGGTCGCGGTAAAGGTCTATGAGGTCTAGGGGCAGATTATAGCTTACCGTCTCATATTCAGGGGCATCCGGTGCTTGCTTTGGCGGGCGCATATCGCCCTGCCCTGCTGTCAGCTCTTTTGCAACCTGAGCGGCCTTGCCAATGTCGGGTTTTGTCAGGTTCGCCTTAAGTGATTTACGCGCCATCTGTGGCCCCTTTTCCGTTCTCAATCTCAACATTCTTCAACACGCTGGCACCAACATTTCGGGCGGTAAAGTTCGGCTTTGAACCTTAACAAACCTTAACATCTATCCACGCCCCGCTAGGCGCTTCACAACGCTTGCCAGTGCTTTGATTTCTGAGTGCGCGGCGCTGCCCTTGGCATAGTCGCCTATCCATTGTCCGGCTGTGAAACTGTCGGCATGGGCTACCCGCTGCGACATGGCGGGGGCTACGGGTTCGCCATAATCATGCAACACGGCGGCAATCTCTGCCCCTGCGGCTGTGCGTAGATCAACCTTGCTTGGCACCATCAGGCAGGCGGGCTTGCCATCGCCTCTACTGGCCCGCGCGGCGTGTATCAGCTCGATTGCCTTACTGGTGGCCCTGAGGTCTGCCCCTGAGGGTGTCACGGGGATTACGGCAAGGTCTGCGATTGCCAGCGCGGCGGCTGTGGCATCGCCCAACATCGGGGGCAGATCAATCACAAGGAAAGCGGCGTCTATGTCTAGCGCGGCGGCAATCCATGCCTCTACGTTCTGGCCTGTTAGCGGGACTTCGATCACTGGAAAGGGAAGGTGGCCCGCCTCTGCCCATGCTGTCGCTGTGGCTTGCGGGTCTGCGTCCAAAAGGGCGGATTTAGGGGCCAGCGCGCCCGCGATATTTACCGCCAACGTGCTTTTGCCAACGCCCCCTTTCAGGTTCGCCAGTGCTATAATCGCCATTGCCTACCGCCTTTGCTGTAGCGGGTCTGTTGCCCGCCTGTTTATCCACTTAGGGACAAATAGACGGGCTGTCAGCAATTATGTGCGGTGGCCTAGCCCGATCACTAACAACGCCGCCTGCACACGGGCTTCCGGTGTGAGCTGGTCAAAGGCTTCATTCAAAGCGGCGCGGGGGTCTGTGGTGGCTCCCCCGTTGCGGCTTTCAAGGTGTCCTGAATTGCTCTGAGGGCATAGGGCTGGCGCTCTGGCAGTGTTGCCTGCCTTTCCCAATAAGCCACGGTTTTAGTATGTAGCGGCTTTTCATCGCCTGCCTTTTGGGCAAGCTGTGCCTGCGTCCAGTTCAATGCAACACGAGTGGCCTTCATGTCTTGCGGGGTCATTTTGTCTCTTTCTTTTGTGAAGCAGACCTCTTGTCCCCCTATGTTTTGAGCAATGCTTTGCATCTGCCCGCTGAGTATATCCCAAGTCAGATAAGGCGCGCAAATTGTATGTTTTCGTTGATAACCTGAGCGGGCAATATTTCGCCCGTCAATGAGATGCTAACCCGATAGACTTGAAAAGTGACTAGCCACGGGCGGGCGGGTCCAATCTCTACGCGGGCCAGATCAGGACCGCGCGGGGTAGTTAAATTCTTGCCTGTGCAGTTCAAAGGTAAAAAGTCACTGTGTCCGAACACAGTGCACTCCGTACCCCCGTCTCACGCTACACTTATTGCAACCGCAACACCCTGATACGGTCCTGCGGTTGCGTGGCCTGAGCTTTGGACTACCCCCGCCCTACGCCTTCACCTGTCAGGCTTCACACGCTCAGGCTATCCATAGTCAGCAATTCCTGCCCGCCTGTGCCGTGCTGACCTCTTGCGGCAACCTTCCCTGCAAAACTGTGCATCCGCCCGCTTGTCTTGACTCAGATCATCCCCGCACCCATAGGCGGCCCCCGCAAAACTTAGGGCTGTTCTTAGGGTAATCTTAGGGTGGCTGTCTGTAGCTATGCCTATAACCATCAACAACCTCTTGAGTTTTGAACGGGGTTTGTGGCGGCTGAAAACTAGCCCTTTTCCAACGCTTCCAAAAAGGAGCGTTTGTGGTAAATATGCTGGCTAATTAATATATCACATAGGCGCGAAGTTCGTTAGGCTGAGACAATGATATTAGCTGGTGAAATCTTGAGATTTCTGTTGTTTTGGGCAGTAGTTTACTTTGCTCAGATCATACTTTATGTGCTCGACCTAAGGATTACTCGCGCAACAAATCCCACATTAAGTAGTATCTCCATAGGCTGAATTTGTCTGGAATGAGAATAAGATCAACCATTTTTAGCAACAAATAACCCCAAAGTTAAAAATATTGAGATAATAAATAAAGCACTAGAAATAATTTAGGTAAAATTCATATGAGCACATTACAAAAGAGGGTTGCTGATCTCGAAGTCCGAGTCGAGGCGTTTCAGTCAATAAATCTTGAGATGGTTAGGTTACTTGTGGATATCGGGCTTGACCCCAAAGAGAAAGAAATTTTAGTTCGAATATTACAGGACTGGTTTGTTGAGATAGAATTAGTTGGGGTCAGTTCAGGGGATACATTGGGATTAGATTTACAAAAAGCAATGATTGCGCTTTTAGAGCAAAAAATAACAGGTAAAATAGAGAGAAATCAGTGATTAAGCTATTTCTGAAAAGTGCGGTCATTCAAGGCGCGAGACGCGCGCCTAAACTTCTGCGACATAGAAATTTTCTCATGCAGGCTAGCTACCAGCCAGAACTTTTTTAATAGAACCAAAAGGGTTTTCAATCATCAGGTCGCTGTAACTCAAATCATTATACTGCATCATAAAGCGGTTTGACCATACACTTGACAGAATGATTTTTTCGCGCCCAAGACGAAGCAATTTGAGAAATTTCTGCACGGTTTTTAATAATACCAGAAAGGAATTCGACAATACTATCTTCATCTTCGTAGTCTTCAAATCTATGCACTACTTTATTTGAAGAGGCTAACTCTGCAGGAAGCGCATCGGCGTGACCTAAAACCGCAGCTCCCGCGAGTTGGGCTTCTACAACCTGATTTTCATACAAACCTGGATAAACGTTTCTGCCGTTTACAGGTATAGCATTCATGCTTTGACGTGACTTATTCACATCTATCATGAGATAAGCCCAGAGAGGATTCAAAAATTCTCTGTAAAATTTGCGCGCCGGAAGTAGATTTAGCGTAGAAGTCGTTATTTGTTCGTCTTTGAGGCGCGCGCCGATAACATCGATTGGCCCGTGCATATTACGCAGTCGCTTGATCACCGGAATTAGATAAGCGTATTCTGTTGAGTCGGTATCTACACCCTTTTCAATACCCAGTACTGGCGTTCCTCCCACAACCGGTTCTGAAAACCAGTCTGCCCGAAAGCCTCGCGGCATATAGATCGAACGTGATACTGAGTCAGCAATTTCGTTGGTTAAGTTCTGCGCAAGGTCATAATCGGTGCGCAGAGCGAGGCCTACAATGTCAAAGCGGCCTGCTACCCCTTTTAAAGACTGGAGGTCGCGAGTAGGATCACCTACGAGCAGGCGCGGGAAATTTTTTGCCATAACGCGAGCAGCTTTTCGAATGACAGGGAAAAAAGGTTCGTCATCGGCGAAGTAGCTTTGCCAAATGCCAAGATCAAATTTCTCGAGTGTTTCGTTGCTCTCTAAAACACGTAGTTCTATGTCCGCATCAAAATGATCCAGGCTTTTCAGATCCAATCCCAGTTTTTCCATGCGTTCCAGTTGCGGATGCGAGACTGTATTTGGTAGCATTACCGTAACGCTGGCACCCATAGAAGCGAATCCGTACGCAAGGTTAGCAGTCATTAGAGAGTTGAACCCCGGAAACAAATCTGGATGATGTCCCAAGATTACTACTTTCATATCATTTTCCCTGCTACAATTTTCCTGGCAATAAAGTAGGGTGTATAACCTCTTAACGAGAGTCAATCAAGGATCTGATTTTTCTAAAAAAGTGGAAGATTATCCATCATCTACTGTTCATAATAGGCTACTCCCCAATCCTTTGACAGGGTCTGGCGCTTTTTAAGTTACACTTCTCATTGACCAGATGACCTTCATTCCGCAGGTGCTAAGTCATTTGTCGAACGCCAAAAAAGGCGCCTCAAAGAACTGCTTGTCGATCAGGCCCATCAGATTGATGGTTCATCTCGGTCTCGCTCTTTGGTTCGTAATAAAACGACGAACGCGAGATCGGCAATAAGGCACATTGCTTTCCAGCAGACAGGCTCGGTAGGTTCGGCTCATTCACCTTCTGCTCAGCTTTCAGTGCTTCCAATGCGACATTGGCTTTAGATGTTGCTTCCGCTTTGACATCTCTGATCTACTTCGCGTTGAAGATCAGCAGACAGTAAATCGCAGCTTACGTCAGTGTCCGAATTTCCGGGGGTAGCTCATAATTCTTGACCTTGGCCCGCACCAAGCTGATAGTAGACAACAACCCATAAGTGCTGTCCTTGTGCTTCCACTTCCTGCCTGTAGTCCACGACGCCTCAATGCAGGGGTGATCGTCATGACCAAAAACTCAAAACACAAATGGATACTCGATATGAGAATTGCTATAGCTGGACTTGGGTATGTCGGACTTTCGGCGGCCATCCTGCTGGCCCAACATAATACTGTTGTTGCTGTAGATATTGATGCAAGCCGTGTGGATATGATTAATGCGCGGAAAAGCCCCATTGCAGATGTTGATATTGAAGATTTTTTAGACAATCACACGCTTAATCTGACTGCCACCACCGATGCAGCAGCAGCGTTTGCAGATGCCGATTATATCATCGTTGCCACGCCTACCAATTATGATAGCTATACCAATTACTTTGACACCTCCAGTGTTGAGAAAGTGGTGGCCCAAGCGCTTGCCTGCAACCCCCATGCCCATATCGTGATCAAATCTACAATTCCCGTAGGGTTTGTAGAGCGTCTGCGCATAGAGACAGGCAGCCAGAAAATCATGTTTAGCCCCGAATTTCTCCGTGAAGGACGCGCGCTGTATGACAATCTGCATCCCAGCCGGATCATCGTTGGTGCCACTACACCTGCCGCGCATGCCTTTGTTGCTCTGCTGGTGCAGGGAGCTGTGAACAAAGACGTTCCTATCAAATTCACCAATGCTTCCGAAGCAGAAGCGATCAAGCTATTTGCCAATACCTATCTTGCCATGCGGGTAGCGTTTTTTAATGAGCTCGACAGCTATGCAATGGCCCGCAATATGGATAGCCGTCAGATTATCGATGGCATAAGTCTCGATCCGCGCATTGGGGATCATTATAACAACCCTTCTTTCGGCTATGGTGGATATTGCCTGCCTAAGGACACAAAACAGCTGTTAGCGAACTATTCGAAGGTGCCGCAAAAACTGATCGGCGCCATCGTCGAAGCCAATCGCACACGCAAAGATTATCTGGCTGACCAGATTATTGCGCGCCGTCCACGCATTGTCGGAGTATACCGTTTGGTAATGAAAGCAGGGTCGGATAATTTCCGTCAATCCTCGGTGCAGGGCATCATGAAACGCATCAAAGCAAAGGGCATTAAAGTGATCGTCTACGAGCCCACTTTGGAGGATAGTATGTTTTTTAACTCACGAGTGGAGCTCGATCTGGGCGTGTTTAAATCACAAGCGGATGTGATTATTGCAAATCGCATGACCCATGATTTAGATGATGTCATAGAAAAAGTATTCACCCGCGATCTCTATGGCGCGGATTAAGCGCTTCTGCTTCATCAACCTGCTTACGTGTTAGCCCACTCGTCAGCGAAATTTGTCCGTCCGTTTCAGTCCCATAGTTAATCTCCTTCGGTGCAGTAAATGCTATCAAAAGAACGGCATCAAACCGCAGCAGATCCAGTCCGGTACACTGAGATACCTATACGATATGTTACGTAAGGCTGCTGGCGGCCAAGCGAGACAGTTATCAATTGCCTACGTAACGTATCGTATAAGCAAACTATGTATGAGGCGGCTTCGCCCGCTGTGAACCGCCCCTTGTTTGCCGGAGGCTGATTACTTCGTCTCACGCGACCATATCTAACATATTGAATTGTGCATAGTACTTCTCTTCTGCTTCTGCTGGCGGGATGTATCCGATGGGCTCAAGCAGGCGGCGATTGTTAAACCAGTCGACCCATTTGAGCGTTTCCCATTCGACCGAGGCCATGGTTTTCCAGGGCCCAAGCCGGTGGATGACTTCGGCTTTGTAAAGGCCGTTTATCGTTTCGGCCAAGGCGTTATCGTAAGAGTCTCCGACGCTGCCAACCGAGGGCTCGATCCCTGCCAGAGCCAGTCGTTCGGTATAGCGAATGGACAAATATTGCCCGCCGCGGTCCGAATGATGAATAAGGCCACCTTTGTGAACGGGGCGGCGATCATCGTTTGAATGGGCGGGCGAGCTCCGCCTGTGCAAAATACGCTGAGGCTTTTCTCAATATCTCATTGGCCTGGCGAAGCTCTCGGATCTCGCGCTCCATCGCCTTGATCTGGGCGCGCTGATCGGAGGTTTGGCCCTCTTTGCGCCCGCTATCGATATCCGACTGTTTGACCCACCTCCGCAGCGTGTCCCTGCCACACCCGATCTTTGGCGCGATGGCCATGATCGCCGCCGATTGATTGGCATACTCATGCTCGTGTTCAAAAATCATCCGAACCGCGCGGGCGCGGACCTCGGTCGAAAACCGGTTTGCTCTGTTACTTTTTTCCATAGGCTCCATCCATACTTACTTTGGAGCCTCCGGCAAACTGGGGGCGGTTCACTGGACCAGAAGAGATGGTTAGCCTCGGGCTCGTTGGTGCCGTTAGTCACGCCCAAACACCCTTCCAAAAACGACCGTTTTTGACCGGACTCTTTCACCCTGAGGTTCAGAAACCGGAAAAGACCATGTCGAGGGCGCCCCGGATCTCATAGTCAGACCCGGACAGGTCAGCGATAGGTGCCCCCTTGAGAAGCGCGGAGGGAACCGCAGCCATCTCCGCAGTGTGGAGAACGCAAGCTGCCCCGTCGATCGTAAACACCGGCTCCAGCCGTCCGATCGCCTTCGGCCCGGAGGAGGCGGGGACGAGAGGGGCCACAACACGGGACCCGGTGTCGATCAGATCCGTCTGGAGGTCGAGCACCAGCGGTCCGCCCGGGACCTGGTAGACCTGAAACTGCGCCATCAGTCGACCTTTAGGATCTGGAGGGCCGCCAGCGGAGTGCCGTTGGTCTCGATCCAGGCGCGGCGCTCGGATATCGCCTCCGCGTTCTCTGTGACCCAGGCACGCGCCCGGGCCGTCCTGATCGCCTCCGAGACAGCCGCATCGCTGATCGCCGACACGTTGAGGCCCAACTCCCGAGCCGCGACAAGATTTGCCGCGGTCAGGGTGACGTTCGTGCGCTGTTTTTCTGTAGACGCTTGCGGCATCGCTACCTCCAATTACACACCACATATACACACATAAAATGTTCTGCACAAGGATATCACAGCTCGGATGTGAAACCCCATAGCGCGTAAAGCCGAGAATCCTCACGGGATCGTTTTTCGCATGCCCCGTGTCTGCGATGATGAAGGACCCGGGCCGAAGTGCATCCCAAGCGGCACCGTAAGGATTGTCCGGTTGAGCCAATATGACCGTCTTTTTTCCGCTGGTGGGTTCCCCCCCCTTGGGTTCTGGCCCAGCTGTGGTACTCATCAGAATAAGAACATATCACGAACATGTGGAGGCCTATGCCGGTTTATCCGATTACAAACCCTCTGCGCGGACCCGGGCCACCTCAGCGCCTCGCATTGGCCCGCGTTAGTGCTGGGTTCCCGTCCCCCGCTGCGGACGACCTGGAGGAGGAGGTCGACCCGATCGCCTGGGTGGTCCGCCACCCCACCTCCACCTTCTGGTGGCGGGTGGAGGGGACTGTCTGTGGGATGTGGGGATCCGGGACGGGGACCTGATCGCGGTGGACCGGGCCGGGAAGCGCCGCGCCGTCCTCGCCGTCGTCGAGGGAGCCGTGACCGCGAAGATCCTGCGCAAGCGGGACGCTTGCTATTACCTATGGTCGAGCTAAGCAAACAGGGTCTATCAGCATAAAGGTACCAAAAGTCCCACAGGATTTAGCTATGCTTGATGCGCTTCTGAGTGGTCAGGTCGCAGCTGTTTGATGCGATCTGTGGGGAAGTATTTGTAGAATGCGGTGCGACCAATTTTGAGTTGGTCAATGACGTCGCCGATGAATGGGTAGTTTTCGGTGTCCTTAAGCATGGCTTCGGCATGTTTGATGTTTTGCTCGTTCATAGCTTTTGGCCGACCACCTCGGCGTCCACGTTTTGCGGCGGCTTTGAGACCGGCGCGGGTGTTTTCAACAATCAGCTCGCGCTGGAACTCGTCAAATGCAGCTGTCATATGGAAAAACAACCTTCCCTCAGGGGTGCTGGTATCGATATTTTGAGTCAGCACTTTGAGGGCGATGCCGCGCTCAGCAATGTCGGAGGCTGTTTTGATCACTTGCGTGAGAGACCGCGCCAGTCGCGAGAGTTTCCAGACAGCCAAGTGAGGTATCGGTGGTGATTTAGGAAAATTTTTAGACATGCCGCATTTCCTGCCCCCGGACGCTCACACCTCAAACGCCCCTAAATCGCTCTACTTTAGGCAAGATTAGAGCTGACTGGTCCAGTGCATCGCGCAACATGCTTGCATTTTTCGCTAGCGAAGTCTATCTTATCACTATGAACAGCAAGCACCGGAAAACCCTTGCCGCCATCTTCACCGATCCGGTGTCTGGCACCATCGAATGGGCGGCAGTCGAAAGCCTGCTGCTGGCCGCAGGGGCGCGACTGATCGAAGGGCGAGGATCACGGGTGCGGTTCGAAAAGGATGGCGAGGTAGCGACGTTTCACCGCCCGCACCCTGCCAAGGAAGCGAAGCGATACCAGGTGCGCGATGCCCGCGACTTTTTGGAACGGATCGGGGTAAGACCATGAGCAACACCATGACCTACAAGGGCTATGCTGCCCGCATTGACTATGACGACGAAGACGCGATTTTCACGGGCCGCATTGCCGGTATCCGTGACGGCGTGGGCTTTCATGCCGACACGGTGGAAGGGCTGCGTGAAGCGTTTCATGAGGCTGTCGAAGACTACATCGAGACTTGCGCCAAGATCGGCAAGGAACCGCAGAAAGCCTATTCGGGGCAGGTCATGTTCCGGGTCAGCCCCGATGTTCACCGCAAGGCCGCTTTGGCTGCCGAGCTGTCGGGCAAGAGCCTGAACCAATGGGCCGAAGAAGTGCTCAACCGCGCCGCAGGGTAAGCCGCCGTAACTTCACATCGTTTCGATTTTAACCCCTTGCAAAACAGGGGTAAGAAGACGGTTCAGGGTGTAAAGTTAACGTTCCTATTTCTTATCATCTTCACACCCATCAAAAACCCCCTTTTTCAGCATCGGGCCGAAGCCGTCGATGAAGGACAGGTTCACTGCATGTTCGAACGTGTCGTGTTCGTCGCAGAGGCGTTCATAGGTGCGCCAGTGCATGCCCTTGGGCTTGCCCCAGCCTGACCCTTCCAGAACGCCCCCAGGCCAGCCCATGCGGTCACGGATGCGATGCGCCCGCCGTGCCGCTCGATCCTCGGTGTCTTCACGCTGCGAGGGATAGGCGAGCTGGTAGCACTTGCGACAAGCGAAGATGCCGCCGCCATAGATCACCGCAACACGCTGGCCGCACCCACGGGCAGGGCAGAGAAACCAGTGCCGTTCGCCGCCCATGTGACAAGGCGTTGTCGTCAGGTGGACGGGGTAGCTTTCATCATTCCATTCATTGCCGCCGCTTCTGTGCCGATAGGTCAGGATCACACGCCCGACCTCAGCCCTGATGTTGACCGAAGCGACAGCTTCGCCATTCCGTGACCAAGTGATGCGCCGGTCTGCCCCAGGTGAAAGCATGCCTTCACGCTTCAGCCATCGAACATCAATCGACCGGTAGCTTTCTGTCGTGTCCTTGATCGCGGATGCCGCCGCCGAATGACAAGCATCCGTCTGCACCAACTCACCCTTCGAGAATATCTCGACCTTCTGATACGGGGACAAATGAACCTGCCCCGTCATACCCTCCTGCCCAAGATCAACGACGAGGATCCGCTGCGCATCTCCTTGCACTCGGGAAAGAACTGGCCACGTCGTCGTAGGGCCATCGGGATTGATTACGACCGCGCCTGAGTCCGGCTCGAAGACGAGATTGTATTCCCGCACTGGGTTCTGACAGGTCAAGCTCTCTGCCGAAGCAGCCCCACATGCGGCGGCAAGAAGCGCCGCCACCATCATACTCACACGCATCTGCCGTCCCTTTTTTCTCATGCAAATAGTAGATACTCGGATAGCTACCTCCTTCCCCTTCAGAAAGAAGGCGCGTTTCAAAACGGGCAGCGCATCAGTTGTTATTATTGTCTCCTGTACTGTGGCTTGCCATTAAACCCTCCAGAAAACCACTTTTTAACCTACAGTTTCAGCATGAAGCTGACCATACCCATGGCTCAAAGCAAACAGCCTTGGTAAGCGAAAATTCTGTGGGTGGAGATTTAGATGGAACAGAAAACCATGACACTAGTAAGTGAAGGTGCTCCGGAGAATCTGGAGAAGATAACCCGTGTCGAAATCATTGACGATACTGGACGGGTGTATGTGAATACGCACTGTTACGATGTGTCTGTGTCAGTGCAAGATGGTGAACGGACGCTCAAGCTATTCCTAAAGAACCAGCCTTGAATCGCACAGTGTCGTTGGTGGCTCAATGGAGCGCGGCATGCCCCTAAACCTACACAAAAGTGTCCACCGGTAGCCCTCAGCACGTCTTGCTTTTATTGCCCTTTACCAGTGGAGGAGAGATGTCCGGTAAAATTGTCTTGGACAAGACCTATTCGGTTAATGTAACCGCTTGAAATAATTCACTTTTGTGCTAAATCTGTCCTAAAAAGGCACAAAAAACCCGAAATGTTCCTTTTTATTAAGGAACATTGTCTGATTTTCAACCTGTTTTCAAGGGGATAGCAGTTCCTGTTCCAAAACCCCAGAAAAGGAACATGCGGTAGGTCCGAAGCGGTCCTATCTGTCCGAAGCCCGCCCGCAGATTTCGGACAGCGGCAGGCGGGCCGTGTTCCAATCCGCTCTGAAAAAGGAACATCTTGCCAAGATGTGCTAATTAAAAAGGAACATCTTCGAAATTTCTCAATGAAATCAATGGGGGTCGCGGCATGTTCCAAAACCCCTGAAAAGGAACATCTTTTTTGAGGGGGGTTTACAGGGGACCCGCGCCGATTCATGATAGGGGGGCATGTCCTCACCTCCTACACATAGTCAGGAGGACCTCTGGGCGTTAGATCGGAACCTCGACAATCCCTGCAGGATTGGGAGAGCATAAGGGGTCACGCTCGACCTGTACTAGGCCCCTTATGACCCGAATCACCAGTCAGGACCGGGCAGGCAGTCGAATAGCCTGCAATAGCCTTGATATACCCAACATTGACCTTGACAGTGACCTGCAGGACACAATATTTCAGCCTGACCAAAATATGAATTCATATGTCCAGATGAGTCCAGTTTGAGAAAATGACATGAAATCAATGCCTTACCGAGGTGATTCTTGTTCCTTTTTAAGGGTTTTGGAACATCTTACCGAAAATAGGTCCGACCCCTTCCTAACGTTTTATTCCACAAATCCACAGCAAATATGAAAAGCCCTTACAGGCCTCAAAGAAGGCCTGCAGAGGGGCGTGTATTCGATTGGTAGCAGGGGGGGCAATTGACCTCAACATCCACCACAGCCCCCTTATCGAGGCGCTGACAGTGGCAGGACTGCGGGGCCGAGGCGTCGCTCTCAGTTTCAAGCAGTATCCGCGCATTCGCTGAAATCCAGCTTCACAGGTGATCACAAATTGAGAGTTACGTCCTGCCGCTGGTGCAGGACACGGATCACCTCGATGCGGTCACCAGTGTCGCGGAAATAAATCATATGCGATCCGACCGGGCATTTCAGATAATCGGGGCGCACATCGACATCCCGGCCTCTCTTGGTTCCAGATGCCAACCCACCAAACGCCGCAACCAAATCACGCAGATAGCTATCAGCCTGATCAAGGGACCAGTTCTGCAACGTGTAGAACCAGATTTCTTCGAGGTCGATCTCGGCCAATGGCGAAAGCGCGTAGGACTTACCCTGCATGTTTGGCAGCGTGCTTCTCGTGCATACGGCTCAAGAAGGCCTCACTGTCGAAAGAACGCGGTGTCCCCGACTGCTCCCCGGCAATCAAGGCATCTTGCAAAGCGCGGACCTTGGTTTCGTGTTCTTCGAGAAGCCTCAACCCTGCGCGCACCACATCGCTTGCAGAGCCATACCGACCTGTTTCGACCTGCTCACTGATGAAACCGGAAAAGTGGGTTCCGAGGGTAACGGAAGTATTGCGGGGCATATGAGGCATCCTTTTCTAGGCAAAGCCAGTATGTACCAATAAGTAATACAAATCAACTCTGTGGTTTGCCGACAACCGGTTCCTAAACGGCCAAAATCCTCCCATAGATCCATCAAAAAAACGCGTAGCGCTTTCTTGTTCTATAAGTTCTAAAGTTCAAGTACTATAAGTCGTTGCTAATAAAGAGATTTCATTGTTTGAGGCTAGGAATCCAGCCACTCAGGCTAGGAATCCAGCCACTCAGGCTAGGAATCCAGCCACTCAGGCTAGGAATCCAGCCACTCAGGCTAGTTTACCAATCAGATAACCTAGCCTATTAACTAGACATGGGAAGAACAACGCAAGTGGCCGCTGATCGCGCCTATGATCAAACGAAAACTGTGCTGCCTGCTGAGGTTGCACAGGGTGTATATATGCAAAATGCGCCAGGTCTTGCAGCGCTCAAATTAATGCATTTAATGATCGGTACAGCGGCGGGCCGCATGGCCGATGATGTTCAGCATACGATGAGTCTTTCTGACATTCGTAAAATCGACGGCATGGACAATCATACACGTGCGTCGCTGACACCACTTTTTGCTGAGTTGGCCGCAGCCGTTCTTATCCACGACGATCCTGAAAAAAAGCGTGTGAGAATTGGTGGGATGGTCGATGATGCGGAGATTGATTACCGCGAAGAAAGTACGACCGGACATTTGGTCGTATCTTGGTATTTTGGGCGCACCTTCCGACGTATGGCGCAGGAGTCAAATCACTGGGCAATCCTTGACCGACAGGCCGTTTTTCATCTGGGCAGCAAATATTCTGTACTGCTTTTTCAGCATATTTCTAGCCTGCAAAACCTTAAACACAAGACGAGCAAGCGATTCACTGTAAGCGAACTTCGTGCTGTATTTGGGATACCCGAAGGGAAACTACCAAGGTTCTCAAATTTCAACACGTGGGCCATTAAAGCCGCTGTGGATGAAATAAACAGTGATCTTACACGGCTGCACCTGAGAGTGACCTATCACAAGATTGGCCGCACAGTGGCAGAAATTGAGATAGCTTGGGCGGTCAAAGAAGACCTGAGCAAAGTTAAAGACGAGCTGGACCGACCCAAGGTAGGCCGCAAGGCACGGCGGGACGGCACGGCGGAAACTCCGGTGATGGCCTTCCCTGACAATGGAAGCGTGAAGGATGCGCAGCCATGGGACCGGATAGCACGGGACAATGCCCCGCGCATCGACGGGCGGTATGTCCCAGACTTGCGTGTGCTTGCCGACACTTTTCGCAAATGGTGCCGCGAGAAATCAATCCCGTTAGATGCGCCATCCATCGAAAAAACCTTCACGACATGGACGAAAAGTTATTCGGCACGTTAGGCGCTAGTAATACTTTCCTGCTACGAGTATTATAAGGTAATACCTATGGAGGAAACCCATGCAAACTCCCGTTGCCGTAAAGCTCGACGCAGACATCCATAGTCGTGTGAAAGCCCTCGCCGAAGCGCGAGACAGGTCCCCGCACTGGATGATGCGCGAGGCGATCGCGCAATACGTCGAGCGTGAGGAAAAGCGCGAAGCGTTCCGCCAGGATGGTCTGCGTGCTTGGGACGCTTATCAGGAAACCGGACTGCACGCGACACACGCTGAGGCGGACGCATGGCTGGCACAGCTCGCCGATGGTGACGATCAGGAGCCGCCCGTTTGCCACGTCTGATCTGGTCACCAGAGGCACTGTCCGATGTGCAGCGTCTTTACCGCTTTCTTGCCGAGAAAAATCCCGATGCTGCCAGACGTGCTGCAAATGCAATCCGCGCAGGTATGCAGATCATAGCAGACCATCCAGACGCGGGTCGTCCTGTCGATGACATGGATCCAGAGTTTCAGGAATGGCCGATCAGTTTTGGTGCTAGCGGCTACGTTGCGCTCTACCGCTTGCAGCAGGACGTGGCCTTGGTTGTCGCTGTGCGCCACCAGAAAGAAGTTGGCTATCAGCCCTCTTAGAGACTGATCTCACCCTTCCAAAAACGGTCGTTTTAGGTCCACTTGAACGGATGCAGCTAAGGTCCGCTGTGCAGACAAAGCGGACCTTAGCTCTATACCAATCTGGGGAGCGGAAAAACCAAGTCATAGGCGACACCCGTTGCCCGCAGCCGATGCAATGCGGCCTTTAGCTCTGCATAGCCCTTGCCGCTCGTATCCCGCCCGACCGCACTTAGCAGGTTGTAGGGGTGGAACTGGACGCGGGGCGCTACGGGAAGGCCAGCGTTCACCGCCTCGTTGATCTGCGAGATTGCCCATAGAAGGACGTCATAGTCCCAGATCGTCGCCACCCCGTATTCTTCTGGGGCGGTCACAAGTACCCGCTGCCCGCTGGGGCCTTCCCATTCGATCCGGGTTCGCTTGTTTTTTGACAGGGCAACAAGAGGCGCACTCATGGCTTCCCGTTCGTCCCGGAATGGCACGTCCCCAATCAGGGCAACAAACAGGTCAAGCTGGCGATTTTTGCTCATGCCGCTTTGGCCTCGATCTCGTTTTCCCGTGCCATGACGTTGCGCACTGTCGCGGCATACCACAGGCCACCCCGCGCCGTCTTTATGCCGCGCGTGTTCAGCTCGTCCGCGATCTGGCGAAGGGATGCACCACGGGCCGCGACCTGGCGAATGACCGGCAAGACATTCGCCGCATGCTGATCGGCCTTCCTTGCGTTACGCTCTGCCCCTTTGCGGGCCGCTTGGCGCTGTTCCCCTGCCCTTCCCGGCATGGACCAACCCAAGGACACACCACGGGCCTTTGCCGCTGCTAGTGCCGCGCGGGTGCGGTCTGAAATGGCTTGGGCTTCGTGCTCTGCAACAGCCGCCATGACATGCAACAGGAAGCGGTTTGCCTCTGGCATATCCGCCGCTGCAATCTCGACCCCTGCTTCTAGCAGGTTGGCAATGAAGGCCACGTTGCGGGCGAGGCGGTCCAGTTTGGCGATCAAAAGAACCGCGCCGATCCGCTTGGCCTCTGCCAAAGCGCGGGCGAGCTGGGGGCGGTCATTCTTTTTGCCGCTTTCGATCTCGACATATTCCGCTGCGATCTCGCCCTTACCTGCGACGTGATCCGCCACCGCCTTACGCTGCGCGTCCAAGCCAAGGCCACTCTTGCCTTGGCGATCTGTGCTGACCCGCAGATAAGTGACGTAGTGCATGGCGTGATCCCCCGAGCCTTAACATTTCTTAACAGATGTTAGGTTTTGTCAGGTGTATAAACACCCTACGTCCGTTGCGTCTTTATACGCCTATGCGTATTTACGTATTTCCGCAAGTGCGTATGTATGAACTTATGCGTTTGCGACTCTGCGGAACTGCGGTAACGTCTGCCCATGAAAACGATAGTCATAGCCGCCCAGAAAGGCGGGGCAGGGAAAACCACCCTCGCCCGCAACCTTGCCGTTGCCGCCTCGCAGGATGGCCGCGACGTCCTCTGCCTCGATCTCGACCCGCAAGGCTCACTGCGCGCCTGGTGGGAAGGCCGGGATGCTGACGCGCCATCAATGCTGGACCGTGACCCCGCGCCGGATGTTCTCAGGGCCACCCTGAACGCCGCGCAGGCGCAATTCGATCTGTGCATCATCGACACCCCGCCCGCCGCGCCGGAATGGCTGGCCGAGGCGTTAGGGGCCGCTGATCTGGTATTGATCCCGGTTCGGCCCTCGCCTGACGATCTGCGCGCCGTGGGCGCAACGCTTGCCGCCGTGAATGCTGCCCGCGTCCCGTTCGCCTTTGCCCTGTCACAGACGCCCCGCGCCAGGATCACCGACGAAGCCGCCCGCGTCTTGGCGCAACATGGCCGTGTCGCGCCGGTTAATATCGCACAACGGGTCAGCTATGCGGAAACCGGGGCAACGGGGCAGGGTGTCACCGAAACAACCGACGACAAGGCGGGGGCCGAGATTGCCGCTGTCTGGGACTACGTGAAGGGAATACTCGATGGTTAGGAAATCGCTGTCGCTTGATGGGATGCTCAACACACAGACCCGCCCGATAGATACCGGCATACCGCAACGGGGGGCGACACTTCAGCCGCCCAGCAAGCCCGCAGCAAAAGCACCCAAGAAGCGGGAAGGGGAAAAGCGGCTGACGCTCGCCCTCGATGGCGAGACCTATCGCCGCCTGCGGATGCATGCCGCCGAAACCGATCAGACGCACCAGGCCATTTTGGAAGTCGCCCTTGCGGAATACCTTAGTCGCGCAAATGCGTAGTTACGTAAACGCATATTTGCGGAAGTGATTTTATGAACCTTTTCAACCGCAAGACCCTGAAGCGGCACATAAAGCCTGCGCCTGTTCCCGCCGATCACTTGGCTGCGCTCGATGCCTGGGCCGATATGATTAGCTCTGGCCGGGTCTATGCCCTGAAGGAAACCGCCCTGCATGGGCAATTCGCGGCAAAGATCATCGAAGGGGTTCTTGGCTATCACGGGCCTGCGGGCGGGGCTGATTACACCGTATCGACCGAACAGGCGATTTTGCAGGGCAGTGTCGATCTTGCTCTTGGCCGGTTCGGCGGCAAGACCCCGGAAATTCTCGCCCCGTTCGAGTTGAAGGGCGCGAAAACCAAAGACCTAGACGCCATCATGCCGGGGCGGAACAAGACCCCCGTTCAACAAGCGTGGGAATACGCCATGAACGCGCGGGGCGTGAAGTGGGTGCTTGTCTCGAACATGATCGAGCTGCGCCTCTATGGCTTTGGCGAAGGCACCACCGCCTATGAAACCTTCCAGCTCGACCTGCTTACCGACCCCGACGAATACGCCCGGTTCATGCTGCTGCTGTCAGCCGACAGCCTGCTGTCGGGCCGCACTCTCGATCTGCTGAAGCAAAGCCACGCCGAAGACCGCGACATTATCGACAGCCTCTATCAGGACTACAAGGCGCTGCGCCTGAAGCTAATCGGGGCCGTCCAGGCGGCTGATCCGACTATCGCCCCGCTGGACTCTATCGCCGTCGCGCAGAAGATCCTCGACCGGGTGCTGTTTATCGCCTTTGCCGAAGATACCGGCCTTCTGCCCGGCAACACCCTGTCACAAGCCTTTGTCACCCGTGACCCCTACAACCCGCGCCCGGTCTGGGACAATTTACTTGCAAACCATGAGAGGGAGAGTGCCCCAAAGCGTGGGGCAATTGGGTCGAATGGTTTCTCAGTTACGCTCGGGTATGGTTGTTTCTACCAGTTTTGGACCATTGATTATCTTTGATTGGAAACGTGCCCCACGCTTTGGGGTACTCTCCAACTGCGCCTCGGCTGAATATCGGATCTCTGACAAGGCACATCCAGTCATGCTGGGCAGTTACGATTACTCAAAGAAAGTTCTGCGTGTATTGTGTCCGTCGTCAGGGTTTTTGCAACAGTCCCGGCCAAATTAACCTGAGGTTCATCCCTTTCATGCCAACTGTTCATCCAGTATCTCCGCATAGTTTTTACTGACATCTATGGCGCAAGCCTGAATGTAGTGTCTCTCTGCAATCCC
>Ga0222710_1000369_pt1 | contig 21229 bp, 7 predicted proteins | sample AntAcemetage1696_FD_181143 | JGI IMG/M metagenome (GOLD analysis project Ga0222710, IMG submission 181143) | Saline water microbial communities from Ace Lake, Antarctica - #1696 | ecosystem: Environmental > Aquatic > Non-marine Saline and Alkaline > Saline | place: Antarctica: Ace Lake... | reverse complement strand
TGGATGCCATGCCAATCCCTGACCATGGACCCCATTGGAGGGCATACGATGGAACTCCTGCATCGGTCCATGACATCGCGAAGCGGTCTAGATACGAGTTTGCCGCAGAGTAAGCAATTTGTCCCGCTGAACCAAGAAAAGAGGCAACAGAAGAAAATAGGATGGTGGTGTTCATAGCAGTTGCAGTGATGGCTGGACCCATGCGGTCAGCGACCAAACATTTGGCTGCAATAGTCTCGCGTGCTAAACCAAACGAAGTTGTCTCTACTGTGGCATCACGCAGAACTCCATTTGCTAGGAGAGATATAGCTTGTGGTGTATCAAGCATACCGATATCGAAAACGTTTTTCGAAGCAGAAGAAGTAGCAACGTCAGCTGCAAGTAAGCGAACAGGTGGGTACGAAGAAGTGAGCTCGTTAATAGATGGACTACGACCTGTGCGTGATACAAGGCATGTAGTGTATCCATGTAGTTGAACAGCGTGTTTTGCGGTTATGAGCCCTAATGCTCCGGTTCCTCCAAAAGCAACAAGTGGTGTTCCCGCATTGGACGTTAGTTTTGAAAATGAAGAAGGCGATGAGTGACTCGTCTTATTTGCAGCAGCAATCAAGCAAATGTATGATGGTTTGTCTTGCATGACTGCCTCTGAGGCAAAACCGTACTTTACTTGTAAAACTTCGACTGCGCGACATGACGAAATGACACCATTTGAATGAGAAATTTCTCTAATTTTGCTGTACTCCACTTTCCTGGATTTTTCTTCACAGGCTTTCGCGTCATTTGAGCTCACATTTTCAAGATAATCAAGCCCAGCAGTTTGTTGGGATACGGAGACATCATCGCGATGCTCAGTGTATATCCATAAATCGATCAGTTCTAACATCGCTGCTCGTGCAGCTCCACATAAGGACTCATCTGCAATGATTCTTAATTCTGATATGCAACGCCGCGCTTGTGCACCTTCAAAAAACTGTGACAAAGTTCGAAGCATATTTGTCTGTTTCTTCTTCACTTTTTCTCTGCAAGAAACAGGTTCTGACCAAGCTGACTCTGATGATTTATATATTATCTTGCAAAGATTTCTGAGATGATGTGGCACTCGTGAGAACGAAGGTTCTTTCTGAGACAATGTTGTCGACAAATTTGTTGTGGAAAGCAACGCAATCCGTACTTCCTTTACTATTTTGTCCACGTCTTGGCCCTGTTCATGCGTCCTAAAGGGGCTTAATTGGCCGCGTTTAGTTCGAAGTTGGATCGAGCATACCACCATGCCACGTGCAATCGCATTCTCTACTCTATGCTCGCTTTTGAAGCTTTTCTTGAAGTTCTGTGAATTAATTTTTGATGTCCACGACTGCGAAGTTATGCACCGTCTACAGTTGCCACGAAAATCTCCTGCGTTGGAACTGAAAGCTTCAAAAGATGCAGGGATTCGAAGACCGTCTTCAGTGTTCACAGGCATTAGCTTGTTCTGTGCTGTGCAGATGGAATGAAACGAGGCATCAAGTACAGCAGGGGAGGTGTGCCATCCACAGTTATGGTATTGTTGGGACCTCTTTGAGGTATCCTCTGAATTTAGTTCGGTCACTAACCCGAGTACTGGCTCCTGAGTTCGATCAACGCGCTGGGGAAAAAATGTATGTGGAAAGTTCCAAGCAACCACTGATTTTCTGCCGTACAAGGCCTTATCGTTATTGATGCGTTGGTTTGAAAATAGTCGGAGAAACTTGGCCGTTAAAACATAATTTCTCGGTGGACACACCTCAAATCCTTTTGGAGACATAGACGTATCATCCTTGCGGCCAATGTAAACGTTACCAGCAATTGTAGCACTCACAGTAGCTCGCACAATCCCTAGATTCGTATACTTTAAGAGAAGTGGTTGCACGAGCGTCACTCCGTGAATCAGTGCAGTAAATCCAACGTCAGAAAATTCAGTAGCAGAGCATCTGAGGGCCGCATCAGCAAGCTCCAGGGATGCTGCACCCGGGAACAAGGAAGACCCGTATACTTGATGATCTTTCAGGAACGAAGATTGAGGGTTCGCCGAAACGTCTGCTAAATACACCCCAGCTATGTCTTTTTCTACATATGTATTGATTACCTGAGACAAAATTGAGTGCGGTGAAGGCATAAGCCAGAGCCTGACACGAGCACGGCTGTTTGGAAGGCCTGTCGCTCGTGTGACACCGAAAAGTGAATCAATCCTCAGTCCATTTGAGTCATGCTTAGACATGCAATATTCTGTTCTATCTTCTTTTACGACGAGAACATGTGCGTTAGTACCTTGAAACGCAAAAGCACTTGCACCAACACAGGCGTTTCTAGTTTGAAAAATTGTGGCTCCCAAACACGATCTCGCAGCAAAGCTTGGAATGCTACGTCGCATTGACGCTTCAACATACGGGTTACACGCGCGTAGATGTGATATTCCCACAAGTTTTGTTTCGCGTAGGTTTGCCATAGCTGCAACTAGGCCTATCAGACCTGAGGGGGACTCCGTGTGTGTGACAGAACTCTTTGTGGAGCTGAATGCAAGGAAATTATTGTTTTCGAGTTCGCTCTGTGCACCAGCTTGAATCGGAACGTCTAGAGCTGCACTAACCTCAATCGGGTCTCCCAGTGTAGTCCCTGTACCATGCATCTGCAAAGCGCAAGGTGAACTGATTTCCCTCGTGAAAGTTGATCCACTTTCAATCGATGCAAGAATTACTGAGCGCTGTGCTGGTCCATTTGGCGCCGTGATTGTGCTTGACCGTCCGTCCTGGTTTGTGGCTGATCCTGAAACTACCATGAAGCAAAATGGACCATTATTTGTATTGATGCCAGGTTCAAGAATCACAACAACACAAGCTTCTCCGCGAACATATCCGTTTGCTTCTGCATCCAACGTTTTACAGCGTCCATCTGGTGCTATCATTTGTGCTGCCGTAAAGAGGGCAGACGTTTCAGCTCGTAAGACAACATTGACCCCACCGACTAGCTGACGCAACTGATACCCATGTAGATTATTAGTTGAAGCAACTCGAGCAATATGCAGAGCGACAAGTCCAGATGAGCACGCGGTGTCGATGGCAACAGCGGTGCCACGGGTGTTGAGAGTAAATGCAATTCTTCCAGCTACAACGCTTAAAAATGCTGAACCGGTTGCTGCAGATGCATTTGGTTTGCGAATGGACCCAGTATTGGTGGCTTTATTGTACTGATTTCCAGTTGCATCAGTCAAAGTGGAAGAAATTGCGCTGTAATCTAGCGTGGCTACTCCCACATACACTCCCATTGACGCCGTCAATAATTCAGATGCTGGTTTTGCTTCCATGGGCAGTGTACGAGTAGAAGATAGGGCTGCTGCAGACCAGGAAAGCAGCCGACGTTGTTGTGGGTCCATTGATCTGGCTTCAGCGTGTGTGATACCAAAAGCTTCAGAATCAAATTCAGCGACACCAGCTAAATAGCCGCCAAATATCGGCGCTTGCAGACCTGCATAACATAGGTCATTGAAATCCCAACGCGATATGGGTACTACTCCAGAAGCATCACATGAAAAGGTGCCTTCAGAATCAAAAGCGGTCTCTGTCCCAACAGCAGCAACCCATAACGAAGTATGAGACAAATCAGATTGTGTTGAGGACTTTTTCATCACGAGGCTGACTTCGCATGCAGAGGGCATTCTGTTGGAAGGTTCGTTTGACTGAGATATTCCCGAGCAAAGGAAACTGGCCAACGCTCTTGGAGTCGGATAATCGAATACGAGTGTCACCGGAAGTGGAGAGAGAATCGAATTCTTGGCGCCAAATTTACTGTTTAAATATGCATCCAACATCGCAATGAATTCAGTGGAAGAGAGCGAATCTAGGCCAGCATCAAGCAGTGGATCGTCAACATCAACGATTGAACCTGTGAGTTTTTTAAAGGCATCAATGATAACGAGTGTGACATGCTTGATTTCATCTTCTGATATAAGTGACACATCTGTTTCAACACGATTGGCAGGGCAGCTTCCAGTCGTGACCTGGCAAGATGTGTGCAAATTAGTAGATTCAGGCCTTTCCAGCGAAATGTTCACGTCTGCTTTCAGTGCGCCAAAAAATGTCGAGGATGAAACTGCGGTGTGACACTTCATATATCTAAACCAGTCGAACGGGCACACCGCAAATATTGTCCTCTCAAAATTGAACGCTGCATGAAGTGCTAAAATGCCTACTGTTGGTTGAATCAATCCAATTCCGACGCGAAGAAGCCGACTTTCGAGGGCAGCAGTGGTAGCGACCATGCCACCTCCAGCCCAGGCTCCCCACTGAATAGCACATGCTGGAAGCCCTGATTCTCTGTCGTCTCTGGTATACACTTCTGTTCCAGCATTTGCAGCAGCGTAACCGGTTTGCCCGACGTTACCGACAAGTGAGGTCACGCTAGAGAAGACACAACTCGCCAGCAATGGGTATTTGCTATGCGATAAGACTGACATTGTACACTGTCCGAGAGATTTTGGGGCTGCAACAGCTCTGAGCCGCCCTGGGGTTTGACGCTGAATGATTGCATCTCTCAATATACCACCTGAGTTTATTGTGACTATTGATGGATCACTTTTCTCTGTACATGCCACGAATATTGATGCCATCTCTGACGTTTCTGCTGCACTTGCCGCATCATATCGGGTTGCCATAACTATGACATTTTCAAGATTAATACTGGTAGGCATGACGGCACTTTGTCCCGATCTACTTGTAAGTGTGACGGAGCGGCTCTGTCTGGATGTGAGAAGCCACGCAGCAGCGTGACCACCAATAGCGCCGAGTCCGCCGATAACAATTCCAAAGCCCATCGATGATTTAGATGCATGCATGTATGGAGGGGGCTGACTCAAGGGACTTTGAACCAATTTCAAGTGTCTTGCGTCCATACTCTGATCGTGACCTGGTAGTGATGGCAATATATCATTCTGTGAAATATTCGTTCCGTCGAGTTTACGCTGCTGTTTACTTGTGTGGATAAGTATCGCATCATGAATCACTCCATGGAAGCGAGTTGTACGAGTCCAGGTGTCATCCTTGATAATATCATTTACGTCGACATCAAAGCTATCATACGTATCAACATCCAATGCATATACGGCTGGTTTCGTTCTTGTACTTGCCTCAGACTCATGTGCGAAGGCCCGCTCTGCCCCCCATAGACCAGCTGAAGATGCATGCAGATCTTGTCTCCTGCAGACAGGCGCACTCTTTCTCATCCTAGATGTTGGATCATGTGCCCCAAAAGTTCGAATAAACGCTTCGGTAACACCTTCACCACCAACTGTGCCTAAGGCAATATGCAACGATATCATGCTCGCAACAAATCTGCACAAACACTGTTGCCCCGAAGACGGTGTAATAAGGTTTCTCGTGTAGTGAAGTAAGCGAAAGGAAGTTTCGATAGAATGACGTTTGTTGCGCATTGATACGTCTATGCCGGTAGGTAAAGCTTTCCATTGCAACAAATATGTGGGCAAATCGCTGAGGTGACTGTATTTCGATGCTGCAGTCGTTTTTGTACGTTCACAAAAAATACTACTTCCTCGCACAGAGCGAATTTGTAAGCACGATATAAATGCCCTGCCACCAAGGATGTGATTGTTGACAGCTCGTGAGCCAAGATCAACCTGATTATCAAAGTTCGCAGTAAGATGCATCCCAACTGCAGTATTGACGAGGCGGCAGAAGATTGCAGCTGCTGTAACCGGGACTCGTGCACATGGTTCTGGTGCTCTATTATCTGTTGGAGTTAATGAATGCAGCAAAGAACGTTTGTGACATGAGAAACCGACAGTTCCCTCAGCAAGATGGATTGCAGCGTCAAGGGCGCGTGTGAATGAATCCATCCCGAGCGAGCCAAGATGCAAATGTAGATTATCTGAGAGTTCCATGTTGACGACTGCGAATGCATTAATTGAAGGGGGCGATTGCCCTTCTGTTGCGTATTGGAAGCAGTGAGCATGAAATGAGCAAGTATATACTCTGGAAACGGCAGTATCGAATGCTTGCCCATATCTGTCTCGATCGCTTGCAATGATTATTGCATGTGCTTTTAGGTGTGTACGCCATCTGAAATCTGTGATAGATTCAATATGTATCAAGCCTGTTACTCTACATGCACATACACGTGTTGTGCATAATTTATCTGGGTTAAGTTCCAGTGGGTGTGGAATAGTAGCATCAGTGGCCGCTACATCCACGTGGAAATCTCGATCTGCCTTAACAATCGGAAGATGAATAACCTCACTGGTACATTCAAAAAAAGCTGCTGCAGGACACAACACTCGACCGTACAATGTGTGGTCGCAGAGAGTTGCCGCACCAGGCGCATCATCGAATTTCACTTGGAAAAACATGAGATGAGGTGCCAGCAATGAGAGTCCATGTTTGTCCTTGCATTCACCAGCGTAAAACACTCGAGCCAGACGAGTAGTTGACAATGGTAGATCCCAAAGTCGACTAGAATCGGCCAGACGTCTTTGGCTTCTGCCACTGTGCATGCCGCCACGTTTACAATGCGTCATGCCAAATATCGATATCATAGCGTGTGCATTTGTACCCTGGAAAGCAAAAGCACTGACAGATGCACATTTTGAGACAGGGATTCCGCAAGAGACGTGTGATTGGACTTGTCTTGGAACTGTGATGAAATTATTGCCTCGAATAAACACGGCAGCAACGTTGTGGTTTACTGTGCGTAAATGTGAGACAGAATGCGTGTATGCACATTGTAATGATGCAGATGCTGCAAATATACTGGCCATGCCTGAGGCTGGTTCGCTGTGGCCCATCATTGTCTTTGTGGCACCAGTAACAAGTGAACATGTTAAAGCTTGCGATGATGACAAAGCAGAAAGTGCAGCACTCATCTCAATGGGATCACCTAGCATTGTGCCAGTTCCATGTAACTGTAAGACAGTAACGGGCTCTGAGCTTCCAGAAACACGAATAGTGTCACAGATAACTTCGTTTTGAGCTGGTCCGTTTGGTGCAGTGAGTGATGAACTTCGCCCATCTTGATTTGCCACAGCGCCTGCCAGTACAACATGGTAATTTGATCTGGAATTGTCAAATTTTACTTTATTTACTATCCGAAGCATCCCACATGCCTCTGCGCGAACATAACCATCAGCACTTGAATCCAACGCCTTACATCTCCCGTCAGATGAAAGCATACGTGCAGCGTTACACTTGAGAGACCATGTCGCATCAAATATCAAGTTGACACCACCTACCAGTGATTCTCGACCTTCCTGTACTCCGATATTATCAAAAACATCACCTGTTAACCAGGCACGGGCATGTACTAATGCAACAAGTGAAGATGAACATGCAGTGTCGATAGCTGCTGCTGGGCCACTCAATGCTAATGTAAAAGCAACGCGACCCGCGATCACGGAAAGATGTGCACCAGTGGCGTCGTATGATCCAAATCTCAAGGTCTCGCGATACTTTTCGGCAAGCCGTGGGTATTCTACCTGTGACACTCCAACAATAACTCCACATGCAGAGATGCGGCAAGGGTTGCATGAACTTTCTCTATTAGCAAAGAATGTTTCATCACTAGGAGACTCTTCATGACAAATTTCACTGCAGCTGTTACAGTCTGGAAATAGCCACAACATCGCACAGGCGTCAAGAACCAACCTTTGCTGTGGGTCTGTCACAGCCGCTTCATTTGCTGACATACCAATAGCTTCTGCATCATACTTGTCGACATCATTTACAAAAGCACCGAAACAAGGTGTTAGTGAGAGATTGTCGAATGTGGCGAGAGAATCAAGGTCCCATCGCGAAGAGGGTATTATGCACACGTTGTCTTCGGAACACCCTCTCAGGTCCGTACTAGTTGAAGCACTTGTAATCATACTGCAACTTGTAGAGCATCCAGGCGACATACTTTCAGCGCCAACTATAGAAGCAGTAAGGGGAATGTCGCCTGTTGCTTGGGGGTTACGTAGCGACATTGACGCAGCAGTGTGTGATAATGGTACTGGCGCTGAAGGCACGTTGATGTGTGTTTCAATGAAGTTACAGATGGCCCGAGTAGAGGGAAAATCAAAAGCCAGAGTAGCCGGAATGACATCTTGGTGTTCGATAACTGGTAAGACTTGTTGAAGTGTTGTGTTCAGTGCATCCCTCAACCTGATGGCTCCAAGAGAGGTGAGCCCACATGACATGAGAGGAATATCCATGTCAGGGGATGGATCATCTGGCAAGAGGTCTAAGACATTCCGAATTGCCAGGTCTACCATAGATTGTGTGTCTAAAGAGGTTGAAGAAGGAAACTGAGCTGGAGCTCCGCTGGAGGTGCCCAAAATTTCACTGACATAAGAGCATCTCGTTGACTGGGCTTGATTTGGTTCCATCAATTCTTTCACAGCCACATCGTAACTGCCCAGAATACCATTGTCATCTGCTTCAAGAACGACATCCAAAATATTTGTAGTTCGCGATTTCAACGGTAGTGCGATCACCCGATGAGAACAGAGCGTTGAGACCACGATTTGCGATCCACACGAAAGTGCTGACATGGATGTAACTTTATTTTCCTTCTTGACACGTAGTATTTGCGAGCTTGATAGCTTTGCAACTCCGGAAAAGTTCAAAAATGTGTTAATGTCACCACCTTTTGACGTAGCATAGACCAGCGAGCAAGCACGGGCTGCTTGAGACTCATCATCCGTGTCAACAGTTATTATGCAAGTGAACGCGTTCAGGGAAGAAACACAGTTGACGAGGGAATTAAATATTTTATCAGGCACCGTGCGACTCAACAGCCAAGTATGCTGATGTGCGTAATTAAGGCTGCGTGCCTCTTTTTGATGCACACCTTGTGTAACATGTTCTGTTGTATCATTTGTGTCGATGCAAACATCATCAGGGTTATCCAAAATAATAACACGACGAGTTGATTCACATTGGATGGCTGTGATTTCAGAACAACTGTGGGACAGAGATCCACAGTCTACTGGTACTTCGGGCGAGATAACAGTAGGGTCAATTTCCCTAACATCATGAAGTGATCTTGGTACTGATGTTTTCGATGTTGATCGTCGAGTTACGGTGGTACTGGGAGAGAGTGTACCGTTGGTAACAAAGTCACGCAATATTCGTTTCAACACCTTTCCATTTGCATTTGTTGGAAGCTCGGTCACCACATAAACCTCTGTCGGCACCTTGTATCCAGAGAGCCGTCGCTGACAATGCATGGTGATGTCTCGGATAGGGTCATTGCTAGGCAACTGCACGTTTGCAGCTGTCGCGTGATGAGCTTCTGTACCTTGGTTAAGATCACCAGATTCTCTGCTTTTGTTGCCGTTTTTCCGCAGTGTGACCACTGCCTGAACAAGCTCTCCCATTATTGTGTGAGGGACACCAAACACAGCAGCTTGTTCAACTCCTGGATGTGAGTGAAGCGCAGCTTCCACCTCGGATGTGTATACATTTTCTCCTCCACATAGAATTACGTCTTTCATTCGACCAACGAGACATATGTACCCGTCACTTCTGACGCAAGCAAGGTCTCCTGTGCAAAACCAGCCTTCGTTGTCAAACACTTTAGCATCAACATCATAATTTTGCATGTATCCGTTGAAGACAGTTGGCCCACGCACCCACACTTCGCCGACTGTCTTTGCATCATAGGCGACAGGATTCCCTGTGGGATCAATCACTTTAATGTCCACGAGAATGAATGGTCTCCCAGATGTGCTCACAATGGCAAGCTGTTCAGCAAGATCAGTGTGATTTTTGCATAGCTCCAAGCTCAGCTTCGACATTGAAATTTTCCCACAGCACTCTGTCATTCCGTACGAAATAAAGAACTCGCATCCAAATAACGCAATCGCACGAGCAACTGATGTATCCCCCCCTAGTGGAGAACCGCCACAGGAAATTATTCGAAGGGACGATAGGTCTATCGATCCGGCCATGGGATTGTGGTACAGCAGCGTAACCATAGTTGAGGCTAAATTTGTCGCAGTAATGCTCTCGCGCTCCAGAAGCAAAAGTACTTCCTCAGTACGAAACTGGGAAACAATAACATGTCGTGCACCGACCCATGAGACAGCGTATACTGCAAACGCATCTACAAGATGAAAAATTGGAGCAGCATGCATCCATATATCCGCACTATTTAGACCCATCTCAACGGTTATTGCTACAGTGTGTTTGTGGACGACAGCTTGTGAGAGAACGACCCCCTTGGGTGCACCGGTGGTTCCAGAGGTATAATATACGTGCGCTGGGTGGTTTGCAACAGCTTCAACAGAAGCGCTGAGGTCAGAGAAACAAATTGTCTCCGAGGCTATTTCCTGCTTGGATTTCAGCGTCGAATCATAAATTTGCGGATGCAACGCATCATCGTGCCATTCAAACTGAACGATATTTGTTATATGATCATTACCTCCGGGTGATACTGGTTTTGTTGTCAGACGCAACAAACTACGTGAACTCGCGGGTGAGGGTTTTCTCGAAGTAGTCAAATTCTGTTCAGGCAGCCACACGACGGACTGTGTGGCACAATTTTCAGTCTCTTGTGTTTCAAGTGCTTCACGAAGCGTGTTACCATGTACAGCTTGACGTGCAAATATAGTTACCGCAGCACTGTCATCAAGTATGTGTTTTAATTCATGGGAGACAAGGTGCGTGTTAAGATTCAGCAGTGGTGCGCGGAGAAGTGCACACGCATAATGTAGTATCAGAACCTCAACAGAGTTTGTCGAGAGTATTCCCACCAGGTCACCAGAGCAAATACCCAGCCTTGTATGCATAAATCGAGCAACTATTGATGCTTTGTTTGCCAAAGAGATATATGTGTCTCTCTTGGTGTGCATATCGTCGCTTACGTCGCATACATCGACAGAGGCAAGGTTTGATGATATCTCAGCTGACAGAGCACTCTCAAAAAAGAAGGCGAGAGAGGCCTCACAGGACCCTTTTTGTCGAAGCACCCGTTTAGCTTCAAGAAGAAAGGGCTCGTATCTAGCAAACTCGACTGCACATTGAGGTGTGGCACCGGGTAAGCCATGTACAAATGTATTATCGAGAGCTTTTGAGATATTGCCTGACTCCGTGTCTGCCGCATCAGTGCCGTCTCCGTGAGCACGACTTCTTGAGGGGCTTTCTGGTGCAGTCATTGAATTAGTTGGCATTGAAGGTGGTCTAAGAAAGTCAGCACTTTCTTCAATATCAGTCTGAGAAAGATAGCATGATTTGTATTCATGGACCTGTCTCGGAGGATTTGAGAAGTCATTCAGGCTGGTTGTCTGTCGACGTCGTTTACGTCTGTGTTGGCTTGCACGTCGAGCTATACGAGGATCACAGCACGACAGTCCCTGGGAGGAAGGAGTGAGTTGGGATATCAATGGGTCATTTGGTTAGCTGAATCTCATGAAATACAAGCAAGATGTTGATAGTGGTCGGATGAGAGATCTGTGCGCAAAAAGAATAGTACTCTTGATGTGTAGAGGGATGTCCTGCATAGTCCGGAAGGTCCAAGTTGGAGGGAGCGACAAAAAGTTTTTTGTCACGTTCGTTTTTGTCACCTCGAGGGCGACAACCTGCGCGCGTGGAACGCACCGCGTTGATATCTTTGGCGTCCTGTGATAGTGGCATCATATATATGAGACAATTATACTTCCTCGCAAGCTTCAAAGTTGTCGACGGCAAAGGATGCGCAGGAGAATATGTGAGCCCAAGCTAACGTCAACGTCCTTCAAGTGAGGAAAACTTGGGAACGAAGAACAGGTGCGAGCGTCGAACTTTGTTGCGTCGAATTTCACGCCAAAATACAGAATGGGTGATTCGAACGAAACAGTCTATATCTTGAAGACCATAGTTCGTAGTATATCGGGAGCCAGTACGTCAAAAGCGTTACGCCCGAAGCGTTCTGCTTTGGAGACTCGAAACCAGAAAACTAAAAAGTCATGCCGTTTCGTCATTTTTGTGACTGAGGGTAGGAGTAGATCCGTAGATAAAGCCCACCGGTGCGCGGGCGCGACTGCGGGTCGGGAGGAGGCAAAGCCGTTCGAGCGATCGGTGAAAAGCGAGAGTTGTGGGAGAGTTAAGTGTTGAGAGCTGGATTTTTGTGAGGATACGTGGAAGAGTCGAAAGAGCCGAGGTCTCTTCTAGGACGAAACAAACGAAGCGTGTGCCCCGCAGACAACGAACGAAGACGTGTGAAGGGAACGGCATATCGTTAGGTACATGACCGTTTCAGCACGTGCTAATCGAGACGATCGAGTGCGTACAGGTGCGGTACGACGTCATTCTTGAGTTACAACGTAGACTTCGTTGTACGTGTTTTTTTTGGCACGAAAAACACAGAGCAGAATTATTTGACTTGCATCGGGTCGAGAAGACGGCTTTGCCGAATTCAAACACTGTTTAGACTAGCTCTGGCGACACTTTCTCTAGCTCTATCTAGTATATCTATCTATATATCTATCTGGACAAATAAATAAATGACAATATCGAAATATATATTAAATAAACGAAGAAAGATGTTCAAATAAAGAAACTGAGCGCCTCAGGAAAAATCCGTGCACACGCGCCACAGCAGTCTTGAACTTCCCCGTCACATCTCTATGTATCAGCGACGCTCTCTCTCGTGGTTGATTTAATGAACCCACTTCCAGCAGCAGGTAATAATGATGGTCTCAGAAGTATGAGTACGTCGTAGTCAGTCTCACACGTTTGCGGAGAGGAACCCGCGGCCGATTTGGAAAATGTGGAGCATGACCCGGTCTGTGTGCCGCAGGAATACTGTTGCGGTGGTGTGCGTCTTCTGTGCACCGACAGTTTTGCTGTTCCTTGACGTTATCAGCAGGGTAGACTTTTTGCAGACTTCTTTGACAACCTTTCCTCAAAGCGTCGGACAAACGTCGGCAGGGCACATCTTCTTAAACAGTGCGGCACCCCATTTGCTCCCAGGAACTACGTTGTGCTTCGTGGTTAAGAATTCAAGGTATTTACTCAACGCCAACGGCTTCCAAATAGGACACTGGGGTTCCGTTCTGACAAGCATTCTCGGTAGGTTGGATGAAAAGGTGTCGTCTCCCCACGCGTCGTTATTACAACGCGTGTACGTTCTGTTCATCGATTCTAAAGCGAGCGGCAAAAAACTGAGAAGCGTCGAGGCTTCCGCCGCGCGAAGCGAATACATGACTTCGACACTCGGCGTTTTGAATGTCTTAACGGGGCTGGACTTTGAGCTTGTTCGATCTGGAGCTGAAAAGAATAGGTTAATGACGACGACTTGCTTTCAAGAAAACACTGTATTTGTCGATGCCGGGAGCTTTCCGACTGACGACGGGTGGATCGGCCGGTTTGCTTCCAGTGTTCCCAGGGTGCTATCTGAGCATTTTAAATGCAACCAGTCTGCGACCGACGACGTCCTTATATACAATCGACGAGGTACCCGAAGGATCGTAAACGACGTAGAGGTCGCACGCGCACTCCAGGAAAAAGGGCTCACGACGAAAATCCTAACCCCAAACGAGTTATCTCCCATGGAACAGATTTGTGAAGTGACCAAGAATCGAAAAATTATCATCACTCCTCACGGCGGTCATCAAGGGACGTTTTTATTCAAGCGCCAGGGAGTCGCCGTGGTTGTCGTTTCCCCGAAAAGCGCTTTGCTGGAGTGTTACAGGTTCTTTGCGAAGAGGTCTGACCCTTGGTACTCCATCAGAGGAGAACGCGCGTGGTCTTGTCCCAATGTGTGCTCCAGCAGCGAAGATGCGTTTTTCGACCCGAGCTGCGACGGTATGTGCATTCGGAGAGCTCGGCGGGAAGACGACATAGACGTGTCTCTGGCTGCTCTGGAGAGAATCGTCGACATGCATTTTCGCAGCGAAGAAGAGCTATAGCGGGTATTAGTGGTTGACCGTGTGTTGACGGGGTTAAATAAAGGATTCATCCAAATTATAAAATCGAATGGAGCGACCCTACAGCGAGCCTACAGCGAGCCTACAGCGAGCCTACACTCAAACCAACCTTCACCGTCAGAGTAATCCCAAGTCCTTTGGGAATAATCAAAAAGTCTATTAGGGTTTAGGTAGCATCGCCGGAGTGCTCCCCGTACGCCGGTGCGCGACCGCGGTTGTGAGAAAGAATTCACGACGACGGAAAAAAAAACGTTTCGAAATCACGGATCGGTATATATTGAACTCAAAACTACGCTTATTTATTTAGTAACGGGGGATTTTGATTGATGTGCACAGATAAAATACACGAATCCACAGATACATTATTACTGTTGTCTGCTAGTGTCAGTGTCGCCCATAACCCTCTCAGCTCATGCAAATACTCTGTACACTTTTCCAAGGTTGTTCGTCCTGACAAGAACAAACAACAACAAACGTTTACCACCTTACCTGGATCTGACAGCAGTTTGAGATCTTTAACGTATATGTCTATTCATGAAGTGGACACTGCGAGATTGAACTTTCGAGAATGTCTAAGTAAAGAAATCAACGAGACCCTCCTTCTGCTGTTGAAACATCATCGTTGTCGCTTTCTTTGTTGCTCCGCTTCCGCTTGGCATTATGTTTGTCCTGTTTTCAAATTTATTGAGAGATGAGTCTTGAAATAAGGCGGAAAGTACGAAGGGGTTGAGCTTACCTTGAATTGCGCTTGACGAAGACGGAATACGTTCTTAGGAATCTCATAGCTCGGATCTTGTACCACCAATGTCACATGCTGCTCGATTTGTTGAATTGCTTCCTTGATACACTCATCATCACCACTTGGTGAAAGCATTGCCTGTAGACCTTTTATCATGTTGTTGAGACTTTGCAGCTGTTGAACACGTCTTGGTTGTGAGAAATTTCCTGGTTGCAAGTTCAAAGGAGGAGGGGGTGAGCGCAATCCTTACCTGTCGATGCGGCCAACGTGTGATTCCTACTTCCCGACACCGCTTTTTGAGGGCCGTGACCCCGACACCAAGCAGCCTGGCTGCATCTTCGATAGTAGAGCTGGTGTAAAGATGAGATAGGAGCTCCTTCGAGATGCCATCCTGGGAATCGCAAGGGATGAGGAGGTGAGTTCAGGTTATCGAATAGGCCCCGAGCTGTACTTCAATTACGCTGTATTACGAACCTGCGGGTGCTCGTTGATGTCATGCGCTGAATGATTGTCCATCTGATGACTACGGTGCAACCTTACAAAGAGGGTGCGAGATTCGGATCGCGTCTGACTTTTCTGGGGGGCGAGAAGGCGACTATCCACCTCTCAACCTCGGATATCCGTCCTTTAGCTCGAGAGTCTTATATTCCTCGACGATCAACGGACTGAAAGCACGTCGATTCTGTGTGTGTCACAATTTATGCTTCAACCCGTAGCTGTGCCTTCTACGAAGGTCGCGCGAGTTCACAATGTCGGAGACGCGGAATTCTCGGAAAACGAATAGTCGGTCGGGTCGGCGTTAGTTTTCCCGGAAAACGGCAAATCCCTCCATCATTTTCGGATTTTCCGAAGACCAAAAGTTTCAGTTTACGTCGAGCACTACATACGTGTACGTGCGCAGTACGTACGTACGTATGTACATACTGTATGTACATACTGTTTCACTGTTTCACTCGCACTGCTCCAGACAAAGGCATACTGTCGCGCCGTACAGCATACCAGTTGAACAAGGAGTGAACCTTTGTCACGGTAAAATGACTGCCTTGCATCATGCGAGGGAGACCCTCGACAGTACGTAATCTTATTCCGGCTCGCCTCCGCGCTTTTCACGTTCAAAAATGGCCGACGGCCCATCTTTCCCCAAGGAACTGCAGACAAAATCCGTGAAGTCGTCACAACACAGGGGTTATAGCACCCGTGCAATCGCAATTGTCAGGGTAATACTTTCACCCACAAGTTCTGACGCTGGGTATCCTTCGCTCGCACGCAGTCGCTTTCGAAATCTCGAAGTTGCTCGACTGTGGCCTAGACAAAGAGAGTCTTGCAATTCTCGTGTCACTTTGTGAAAATGGTGTGAACCCAGAAGCTCTTGCTACTGTAGTTCAGGAGCTACGCCGTGAGGCTACAACCTTGTGGAATTGAGTCTTAATTCGTAGAGTATTCGTATAGCTATCTAGCTAGCGTACGTATGTACGTAGAAGTCTCTTGAAAGTTTTCATCAAAAATATTATCGTTCGCTTCGTTCGTTCGCCAGCCATCATTCAGCTACTGTCGCTAGCTATCTCATTCTCAGTCACTAGAGGCTGCGTGCACGCCAGTCTGGAAGCCTCTTCGTCATGACGCCCGACGCACTCGCTTTTGTTTCCGCGCTTATTCTATTTTTATCACTCTCTGCGTTGGTCGTGCTTAAGGTGTTGAGCAAAGGCGAGGACACTTCGCGGAAGGTTCGATCTGGCGGAAAGGGTAAAGATGACGTCGACGGGCACGAACTAAAAGTCTTAATCCTTTACGGAACGCAGACAGGAACTTCAGAGAGATTCGCCAAGGAAGTTGAAGAGGAATTGATGCAGAGATATGGCAAAGCTGTGTGTGTCGAAACCTCCGATCTCGAAACCCTCACATCCGACAGGGCCGAAGACGTTCTCTTGGAGTGCAGCAAGGGTGACGCCAAAGTCCTTCACCTTTTTCTTCAGTCCACGTATGGAGACGGTGAGCCAACTGATGCTTCGTCAGACTTTGTGTACTGGGCCCGTGACCTCGCTGATGACGGTCGTATGCCAGATCTTTTCAAAGCGATTACGTACTGTGTCTTTGGATTGGGGAACAGCTCATACGAGCACTACAATGCAGCGGCAAAACTCGTAGATAAATCCTTGCACGCTCTTGGAGCCTCGCGCCTTCTTGAACTGCATCTTGGGGATGATGACCGCACGTTGGAAGACGACTTTCAAGGGTGGCGGGAAGCGTTATGGAACGCTATGGAGACGACCTATGGTATCTGTGCTGAAGATAACCTCTCGAGTGGAGGTGAAGCGAGATCATATGAGGTTTGCACGGTTTCGAAATTAGATGCAGTTGCAGCCGAACGCACGGAGTTTGCAGCGATGTCCAAACAACCGAGCTCCGGTATTACGTCACAGTCCTCACCTTATGCTGCTTCGATCACTCTAGCAAAAGAGTTACATTCCAGCAATTCTGAGCGCAGCTGTGTGCATATCGAATTCGACATTTCGGGAACTGGTATCAGCTATCAACATGGTGACCACCTCGGGGTTTTTGCAGAAAATATGCTCCCTGTCGTGCAGAGAGCCGCTGCGAGCCTAAAACTGCCACTTGACCATTCATTCACTCTATCGATGCCACGCGATGCTCCTGCATCCCTAATGCAACCTTTCCCGACGCCTTGCGCGCTCGGAACAGCTTTAGGGAGGTATGCTGATTTGCTCAACCCTCCGCGGAAAATTGCTCTCGCTGCCCTAGCGTCTATCGCCACAGATGCGGTTGAGAAAGCACGACTGGAACATCTTTCATCAACAGCGGGGAAGCATGAGTATGCTTCTTACATCACGGATCCCAACCGAAGCTTGATTGAGGTACTCGAAGCGTTTCCATCAGCCGTGCCGTCTCTTGGTGTCTTTTTTGGTGCCGTGAGTCCTCGACTTGCTCCGCGCTTTTACTCGATTTCATCCAGTCCACTGGTTGATCCCGATGTCGTCACGGCGACAGTTGCTGTGGTGCGAGGCGATACCCCTACAGGCCGACTCCACGAAGGAGTAGCTTCCTCCTATCTGTCGCGTTTCGTTCCAAAAAATGACGAACCTGGGGAAGACAAGGCGCAACTTGAGATGAAGGAAGTGCGAGTTCCAATTTTCGTGCGCTCAAGCACTTTCAAGCTCCCGACTGATCCGTCAGTACCCGTTGTCATGATCGGCCCTGGAACTGGATATGCTCCTTTCAGAGGTTTCATTCAAGAGCGCGCTGCCCTCGCAAAATCTGGCAAATTGCTTGGACCTGCTCATCTCTTCTTTGGCTGCCGTGACGAGAGTAAAGATCATATTTATCAGGCTGAGATGGCAGACGCTGTTGCTTCAAAGACGATAACCTCGCTGAATGTTGCTTATAGCCGGGGAACAAGCGGACGAAAACTCTATGTACAGGACAAGCTTATGTCTGCTGCAAAGGTGACGTACGATATCATGAAAGGGAAGGTAGGAGGAAGTGAAGGGAGAATTTATGTTTGTGGTGACGCGAAGGGCATGGCCCGAGATGTTCACCGCGCTCTACATAGCATCCTAATGTCAGAAGGGGAGTATGCTGCCCATGAAGCCGAGGAAATAGTCAAACGTCTTGCTGATAACGGGCGGTACCATAAGGACGTTTGGTAAAACTCCGTTCCTCGGAGTGATCATTTTGATTTATCTGTGGAACTGAAGAATGAACTGAAGAATAGAATAGTCAGCTAGCTGCTCTGTGTATTATTATTGTCGCGCTTCTGTGACAAATAAGGTCGAGCGAGACCTATTCTGATCGAAAGCAGAGGTTCTATCTATAGCCGCTAGCGCTCTATGACCTCTGTCGAAAGCACCGACCGCGTATCCAGATTGACAGCATTTCACCCTCAACACCCGCGTGTGTGGTACAATTTTGTCATAAAGTATATTTAGTGAATTTTGCTGCAATGACACAAATTTACTAATTGGCTCTCATGGTCAAATGGTTACGATATCTGCCTTCCAAACAAAAGATGCTAGCAGAGGATCCGAGTTCGATTCTCGGTGGGAGCAAAAAGAAGGCACCTGGTAAATTCCGGGACTAACTTTTTGCTGCCAGTCACAAGTCACACCATGAAATATTCAGAAAACCAAGACAGATCTCGCACCTTCCAAATCGGAAGACCCGTTTGGCTAGTTCTGACCGCACCTCCTGCCCAGGACGATGGCAGGGAAGAAAAAGAACTGTAATTGTCGCAATTCCAGATGTTTGAAACTGTGCGCAAAACTTTGTGTGTCTGTTCGCTATCTGCGTTCATCGCTGACCCCTTTTATCGTCCTCGGGCGCACAGGTACTGTGAGTGTTTCGCCTCGGGACTCCATTGCAACAGCTGCAACTGCTCCAACTGCTGTAACAATCTAGAGAACACCACGGTTCGGCAAGAGGCAGTCGAAGCGACCCTTGAACGCAATCCCAACGCTTTTCGCCCCAAAATAGCGCCGATTCCAGGTGCTGCAGAAGATGCAGACGGCGCTGGACGACACAATAAGGTCCGGATTCGTTTTCAAATTCAAGACTGGTACTTTCCCTTTTCACAAGCAAATCTAATCATAAAAACGTGTGTAAAATGTGAATTCAGGGCTGTCACTGCAAGAAAAGCAGTTGTCTCAAGAAATACTGCGAGTGCTTTCAAGCGAACATTTTCTGTGCAGACATTTGCAGGTATGCTGCGCTGTCTTTCAGGAAATATTAAGGTCCGACAGAAGTTCTGTTCCCGTCTCACGTCGATTTTTTTCCTCGCAGATGTGTCGACTGCCAAAACTTTGAAGGATCTGCTCAGCGCATGTTGACAACCGCTAAGGCCGCACGCAACGTTCAGCTGACGTCCACAAAAAAGGTAAGTATAAGACCCAGAAAAATGTCAGCACTTGAAATCAAGTGCTCTAAAGTTTGCCACGGGACTCTTCTGATGTTTTCCTATTTATGCTTATTCGCCGGCGAACATAAAGGGCGCATCTGCCGGCCCTGCTACAGGGTTAAAATCACACACAAGCACACAGATTGAAAGCAGCGAGAAAGCTACCCATTTTGCCAGTGTAAAGGTATGTCAATGAACCTATTAGAGATGTTTTTCTTTTTGACCATCTATATTCTTCCTCGAATCAACTAGTTCTCTAAACCTGACGTTCAAATTTTCACAACAGGGCAAGCGAAGTGTAGAGGAGGTCGTTCTAGCGGAAGACGTTGACGAAGTTCTCCATTCACTATTGACGGTAAGGAATACACATCTGACTCCGATTCCATCCTTTTTATTTTGCTTGACCCTCATCTCTGAAGAAACGTGCATATCTGCGCAGGTCGATGCCGATAGGGGTCCAGCGGACTGCCCTTCAGAACGCGCCCCTCAGCGTCAGCGGTGGGTAGGAAACGTTTCTACGCAGGTAAAAACCAAGAACGCAGACGCACGTATGTCTCCTGCAACGCAGGCATTGCTTTGCGATGAAAGCGAGAAATTGTTCGCATCTACCAGCCCCCGAGGCGCAGAACCCGACAAAGCTCTCGAGGGTGGTGTCAAAATTGGTGACCAAGCAGATACACAGCTTACGAGTGAGATTCAACAGGAGAATGAGGGGCCGATTCTGCTCGGGCTCGCCCGGCAGCTGAAGATAATTGCAGCACGGCACTCACGTGCGAAGACGACGATTTAATGATAGCCCAAATGTCCTCAATCTGTCTATTTAGAACAGTACCCGATTATTGAATTTCTTACAACATTCGCAGTCTACTGTATTTCGACTGCACTACTCTTAAAGAGAGCGAAAGGAGATCTCCTCCGCACGCAGAAATAGCAACCGTAACAATTGCGACCTGGCATGGAAATTTGAATCACATCATATGTTCAGTACTGGTATTCAACAAGCATAAATTGGACAAGCGAGACCATTCACAAAAAATGTACTCCTGGTTATCTAGCTAGCTAGAGAGAGGTAGAGAGAGGTAATAAGATTGATTTCCGTGTTTATGATGAGGAAGTTTTGCAACAATACATGTTCATTACATAAGCACACGCTTCCATAAATTCTACCTTTTAATAAATATTTTCCAGACCGAGCTGCACCAGAAACTAGCTAGTAAGAAACAAGCCAACAAAGAAAATGAGGAAACACAGTGCGACAAGGAAACGAAGAACATGCTGAACGATATCGAACGTCGTTCGTCCTGGATCGTAAGGTACCCTGATAACACGAAGTGAACAAGCATGCTTGCCAAACAACTCCGCGACAAATCCTCGTGCACTGAAACCTTGTGCGGGACCATCAACGAGAACTGACCAGGCACGATGAATTGATTGTGCAGCTTCTCTTGCTTGTGGGATTCCGCAGCTGCCGCTAGGGTCATTTGGCGAACGTTTAGATGCTCCCGGAGTTGCGCCTTCATACGGCGCCTGAGATCCATTGTCAAACGAGACCTTGGCCTCAGAGTGAGATCGCTCGTCTCCAAGCAGGGACTCTACATATTCCGAGATTGCTGCAGACGTTGGGTAGTCAAAAATTAGCGTCGCTGGCAGTGCCAGCCCTGTCGCTGCCTGC
>Ga0222710_1000362_pt1 | contig 21352 bp, 18 predicted proteins | sample AntAcemetage1696_FD_181143 | JGI IMG/M metagenome (GOLD analysis project Ga0222710, IMG submission 181143) | Saline water microbial communities from Ace Lake, Antarctica - #1696 | ecosystem: Environmental > Aquatic > Non-marine Saline and Alkaline > Saline | place: Antarctica: Ace Lake... | reverse complement strand
GTCGTTTCGGTTTCGAAAAAAGCCGGAGGTGAATCGAGCCGGCGCCACGCGTCGCGCGGCGCGGCCGCCTCGGCCAACGCTCGGTGCAATTCCACATCACCCAGCCTCTGTCTCAACGCGGAGACCTCCGCCTTCGCCCTGTCCACAGTGACGAGCAGGTGCCACGTGCGAAAGGCGAGACGAGTGTTTTTTTGCGAGGAAAACACACAAGTTTGTACAGAAGTATGACCTCTGGTTTGTAAATCGTTTTTTATGGAACCGGGTTCCGTCGTCCGCGCCGCGGCGTTTTTTCGGAACTCGCGCCACGTAACAAACGCGCAGCGCGCTTTGCGTCGGCTGCGTAACACTTTGGTTTTGCGTTCCAGAAACAAAAGCAGCGCGTCACGCGCGTGCTCACGGTCAAGGTGCGCGAGCGCGCCCGCGTGCTCCTCGGGAGACAGAGGCGAAAAAGGAGGTTCCTCCATCGTTTTTTTCTCGTGGGTTCCGATTTTTTGTGTCCTCGGGTTGAAATCCAGCGCGCGAGCGGTGGCCCTGAGAGTCGTGGGTGTGTCCCCGCGCGCGTCGCTCACCGCGGCGTCGCCGTCAACCGGCGCGGCATAATCAACACCAGCGTTCGTGGCCGCGGTGGCTCGTTTCGCCGCGGAAGCGACCACACCAGAGATGGTCTCGGCGTCCATGATGTGCACCGCGCGAGGCCGAGGCGTCGCGTTGTCACGCCGAGAAAGCAAGCCAGCACCTCGCGCGGTGTCTTCCGCGCCCGCCGCGGTCTTCGTGGACGGCGCGATGGAGCCGAACGCCCCGGTCGCGCATTCCTCCGTGTCGCTGGTCCACGCGCGCGCGCGAGCCTCCCAGAAGCGCTTGCGAGGAGACGCCTCGGACGACGCGATTGTCGACATGGGGGAAAGCGCGTGCGTCGCGTCCAAGGGACCGGCGGGGGTGACATCGAACGATTTCATCTTCGTCACGCCCACGCCGGTCGCCACCGGTATCGTCGCCATCTCGCGACGCGGCTCACGTGCGGGCGAGACTGAGGGAACAAGGCGGACGCCTTCCAACGACGGAGACAGTCGAGTTTGAAAAGTCCAACAGAAAAGAAAATCTCGGAACGAGCTTCGAAACACTTACCTCAAAGCTAGACTCGCTCTTCGCACGTCTTGGCGCGCGCAGACGCGAGCGCGCGGAACTGAAAAGTGGTAGGCACGAAGCGGTGCTCGCACGGAAGGCAGAAAAGCCAGTGCAAGGAGTGTAACCCGTGTCCCCACGGCAGGCGGAAAGACCAGTGCGCGGCGTGCACCCCCTGCCCTCACGGCAAGCTGAAACGCTACTGCGCGGCGTGCAACCCCTGCCCTCACGGCAAGTGGAAAAGCAACTGTGCGGCGTGCAACCACTGCCCCCACGGCAAGTTGAAATGCAGCTGCGCAGAGTGCAACCCCTGCCCTCACGGCAAGCTGAAAAGCAACTGCGTGGTGTGCACCCCCTGCCCTCACGGCAGGCTGAAAAGCAAGTGTGCGGCGTGCAACCCCTGCCCTCACGGCAAGCTGAAAGACAGCTGCGAATTTTGCAACCCCTGCCCCCACGGCAAGCGGAAAGACAGCTGCATAACGTGCACCGGTTGCCCTCACGGCAAGCGAAAGACCAGGTGCGCGGCGTGCAAAACGGCACGCGCGGATCCGCCACCTTCGAAGCGGATCAAGCGCGAGCCGGAGAGTTCGCCCGAGATCAAACTCGAGCCCGAGATCAAGCAGGAGCCCGAGATCAAGCTGGAGCCCGAGATCAAGCAGGAGCACGAAATCAAGCAGGAGTCGTTTACTATTCGCGGCTACTTCGGGTTTGACGACGAGTGAAGATAAATAGTTACGCGCTGCGTTTGCTAACGCCGCGCCGTCGGGAGCACCCCAACGACCATACCACGACAATAAATACAAGAAGAGCGTGTTTCCCTCAAAACAATCTACACACACAATAAAACGACTACAAAGGGCTTCATAAGTTCACGATTGACAAGTTGGTTTCCGCTTTCCACACCTTTGCTGTTTCAAGCACCACGGGTTTCGAAACGCACGCGCTTTCGACGCACACAAACTTTTTCCACACGTTTTTGTCATCCCCCGGCAACGTGGTGTGCGGGTTCCACACCACGGTGTCGGTCCACCCTGCTGTGTTTTCTATCGCCACGGCAGCGCCTGTTCCGACGTGCAACAGCGTTTCCGGCTCGGTTTCGAAATACACGCGGTCCACGAGTCCGACGGCGTCGCCGAAACTTAAATCGCCGGTCGACACGCCCGGTTGTACGTTGCTCACGTCTTTCGTTTTGTCCACGAATTTCTTCCCCTCCAGGCCTTTGACGAACACCTTCGTGGTATCGCTCGCATCCATAACCTCTACGTACGTGTGCAGCGCCGCGGTGAACTCGATGGCGGTGTCGTTGCCGCGTCCTTTTTTATCCTGTTCCGGGTTCAAAACGCAAAGCTCCAGCCGGAGTTTTTCGCGGCGAAGCGTGACTTCGTACGTGGCTTGGAACGCGCATGGCCAGATTTGCCTGGTGTACTCGTTGTCTTTCAATGACAGCATAACCGAAGGCTCGGGGTCGTCAGGGTTGGGGTCCGCGGAGGACGAAATGACTGACCAGTCCAAATTCCGGGCGAACCCGTGCTGTTGCATTTCGGCGCTCGGGCCGAACCGCGGAAAGCACAAAGGGATGCCCCCCGCGATCGGCTTGCTCCGGTCCCACACCGCGTCCGGTCTTAAAAACAACACGTCGTCCCCGGAGGGTAACACCCAGGAAACGCAGTTCGCCCCGAAAAGATAAACCTCCGCGCGTGAACCGTTCTTGTGTGTCAAAACGCACTTCGGGAGCCCGCCCTCGCCGAGCTGGAACGTCACGGAACCGGGGATGGCGAACGCCGCGTTCGCATCCTGAATGATTCGCTCGCCGAGCGCGGAGGATCTTGTGAGAATCGAACCGCGGCGGCGGCGCGAGGGCCTCCGCGAGCGCGTGGGCGTGGAGGCGCACAGCGAGGCGCGCGCAACACAGGACATCGCGTCAGTCGCGGACGCGCGTCGTACAAGTGACGACGTGGAAAGGGGGCGTGTGCGAGTTTATTTATCAACTGAGTTTTCTTCGTCTTCATTTTTGTCTCACTTACAACTGTCGCGTCGCGCTACAGCTCTATGGGTTTGTCCTTCGAGCCCAGGTTCTGCTGGTGTGCCTCGAGTGTAGCTTGTTCCGCGACGTCTTCGCTTACGTTTTTGGCCCAGGGCTCCACCGCCATTTCCTTCGCCAAGCTCAGCGACTGCGCCACGACTTTAAGCGTTTCCAAGCCGTGTGTGAGTAGGTACGGACACTTGGGAACCGGCTTTTTACCCCCCCGCGGGCCAACCGTGAAAAGCCGCTCCTGGTCGCAAAGCGTGAACACGTCTGGTTTGTACATCAGCTTCGTTAAGTCGCCGAACCGCTTCCGGAGCGCCAAGCCGGCGCGCAGCACGTCCGTTTGGTTTCGAAAGTCGTTCGTGTACGCGATGATTGGCGTGCCTCTTGATTGCGGCAAGTGCGCTTACGATGAATAAAAGAAAGTGTCAGTCTTGTATATCGCGATGTATGGACAACAGTCACCAGCGTTAGAGGTAAAACAGTGTGCCGTCTGATTTAGGAAACGCCCAAGGCCGTATCTTCCCCGCCCGGTACTACTTTCGCCGCGCTCACCTCGCCCGCCTCGACCGCGGCGCACACCTGTTGCCATTTGGTATCGAGCTCATTGGATGGGACGCACATGACCATCCACTTGCCTGAGAAGTTTCCCTCGGAAGCAGGGGGAACAGGGGCGCCCTGGGGGCTCAACGAATACGCGTACACCCATTCCGTGGAGTGTGGCGTGACTCCGGTTGGCGGGTACTTCTTCGCGAACGAAACGGGGCTACTGTTTGGGTGGTGCGTGAACCACGGGTGCGTCGGGTGGAGCTCGACGTGGTCGAAGAATCGCGTATCGCATTCGGTATCGGGTTTAGGGTGCACGTCCACGGGAAGGGGCTCCACCGGGGTGGGCGTGGGTGGCATCGTTTGGACCGGAGCCTTAGGGGGATCGCTAACCACTCCCGAAATCTCCAGATCTGAAGTTGAGGGGGTAGGCGCGTCTCCAGACGGAGTTACTGGAGGGCGTTCCGGAGCGGCAGCCGCGGAAGGCGCCGCATGCGCCGCACCCGACGCGAGCATAGCATCCCGCACGCGTTTGAGCATGAGCGGCATGTGCCGCTTCTCAGTCGGTGCCGTAGAAGCGTGCACCCGAATCTGAAAACGAACTCGAAACGAAACTCGTCACGTGCCCACTTTTTGACCGAAATAACTGTTTTCTGCTGACCGGTACGCTTCAGTCAAATGCAACGTATCAAACCGGCTTCCAGTTTCAATTTGATCGCCAGGCTGCCGCGTGAGTTATCCCTTCATTTGCCGATTTGCGGCGGTAGTGACGTCATTGGTCTGAGCACTCGCTTGTGCTCAGGAGACCGGTAGACGCACCTCCCGAGGAGACCTTTCTTTTCCCTCACTACCCGGCAGAGCGGAACCGGAGCCGAGATGCTGACCGGCGCGTCCATGTCCGCCGTGCCCTGTCGTGCCGTCGCACATCACCCCACCCGAGATGCCGCCGGTCTCGGCGCTCGATCCTCGTGTGTCGGCGCCGGCCGCGCCGCCGCGCTGGGTCGCCCCGCGCTGGCGCGCCGGCCCGTACCCCGTACTGCCCCGACACTGATTCGCGCGGGTGAGGCCCTGGACTGGGAGAACGACGACTTCGTCCCCGCGAGCAAGGCGAACAAGAAGAAGAAGGCCAAAGGGGGTAACAGCGCACAACAAGCGCAGCAAAAAGCCAACGCCCCGGCGGAGAAGCTGGACTGGGAAAACGACGATTTCGCCCCAGTCGCGAAGACCAAGAAGAACAAGAAGAAGCCCAAGGCGGACAAGGAGGAGGCTGGTGATGATGAGGCGGAGTTGAAGGCGCCCCCGGTTGCAAGCGGTGAAGCGCTGGACTGGGAAAACAATGACGACTTCGTGCCACCCGCGAAGACCAAGAAGAACAAGAAAAAACCCGAAAAGGGTGGCGACGAAAGCGACGGCGAGGACGCGCCGGTTGCGGAAGCGGTTGACGTAGAATCGGAAGCAGCGGACGCGGCGCAACTCGCGGCGGTCGCTGCTGCTGCCGCTGCTACAGCCGCGGCCGCCGCCGCGCAAGCCAAGGCGAAGGCTGTAGCGGTTGCTGCGGCGGTTGCGGCTGCGGCTGCAAAGTCCGTGGTTGAAGAGATTGAGGAGGAGGAGGAGGATTTTGAAGAGCTCGACGAGAAGGCTCTTGAAAAGGCTACCCGGGCGGCTATTCGCGAGGCGGACGAGCAGGAGAGGGTTGAGGAGGAGGCGCGCTTAAGCGCAATCGATTGGACCGCCCCGGACGAAGTGGTTGACGACGGAAACATCATCCCCGCGAATCTGCGCGACATCTTCGCCAAGGACGCCAAGCCTAGCAAACGCAGAACGAGCGGTACCGTCACCACCGGGGTACGCCTGGAAGGCGTGCGCAAGTCCTTCAAAGCCATGGAGGTTTTGAAAGGCTGCAGTTGGGACTGTCGGCGAGGCGAGCGCGTGGGCCTGGTGGGATGGAACGGCGCGGGCAAAACCACGCAGCTGCGAATCATCACGGGCGAGATGGAAGCGGACGAGGGCGAGGTTATGTTGAGTGACCGGGTGAAGATCGGGTACCTGACTCAGGAGTTCGAGGTGAAGGAAAGCAACACCGTTAGAGAGGAGTTCATGGCGAGTTTCGGTGAGGAGAGTTTGGTGATAAGGGACACGGAGCGGATACAGCGCGCGCTTGAAAACGAACCGAGCATGGAGCTCATGTCCGTTTTGCTTGAAAAACTGGACGAACTGCAGCGCGCGGCGGACCGGTTGGATTTGTTCAACATGGAAAGGGCGATTGACAAGATCATGCCCACGCTGGGTTTCGTCCCAGAGGACAACGACCGGCTCGTGGCGAGCTTTTCGGGGGGGTGGCAAATGAGGATTTCCCTTGGGAAGATTCTTCTGCAAGAACCAGGTTTACTGCTGATGGACGAACCCACGAACCACCTGGATTTGGACGCCATTCAGTGGCTGGAGGGGTACCTACTCTCCGTGGACGTCCCGATGGTCATCGTGTCGCACGACCGCGAGTTCCTTGATCAGCTGTGTACGAAAACCGTCGAGGTAGAGCGAGGCCAGGCCACGACGTACAAAGGCAACTACAGCGATTACCAGGTACGGCCGTGCCGTGTTGCTTTTTCAAATCCGACACACACACGTTTCCGCCGCCCCTCTTTGCGCGCGTCACTCGTGACGTATGGACGCAGTTGCCAGTACTCGTGATGTATGTAGTACTGTACACTACGGCCGTAACACTTACCGGCGTACTGGCAACGACTGCACACGGCACAAGTGCCCTGTTTGCCGATTGTCCACGGTAAGTACTCAGGCCAAGTTACGGTCCCGACTGACCTTTTCTTTTCTTTTCCAATCGCAGCGCGCGAAGCGCTCGAACGGCGCGATTCAAAACGTGGCTTATGAAAAGTACATGAAGGAGGTGACGCGGCAGCGCGAGATGATCCGGCGTTTGTCGGGTGGGGGGCAGTCTGGCAGGGCGACGGCTGCGGCGAAGGAACTCGATCGCTTGTCCGAGAACCCGGTTGTGAAACCGTGGGTGGAAAAAGAACGCCGGTTCCGGTTTCCGGACGCGCAGCGGTCCAGCGCCATCGTCGCGCGCGTGGAGAACCTGACGCACGGGTACGACGAAAAAACGCTTTTCAAAAATACGAATTTGCAAATCGACCGCGGCGAACGGGTTGCAATGATCGGCCCGAACGGGTGCGGCAAGTCCACCCTGATGCGGCTAATGCAGGGCAAGGAACAGCCCATCGCGGGCCTTGCGTCTTTAGGCGACAAAGATTTGTGCAAGGTGAATTACTTTTACCAGAACCAAGCCGAGGGGCTCGATACGGAAAAGGGGGTTTTGGAAACCCTGGTGGAGGCGGCGCCGGATCAACAACTGAATGATTTGAAAGCGCTGTTAGGCCAGATGATGTTCAGCACGAGCTTTCACAAGAAACCGGTCAAGTTCCTAAGCGGAGGCGAGAAAGCACGGCTTGCGCTTGCTAAGTTCATGGTCACCCCCGCGAACGTTTTGTTGTTGGACGAACCCACCAACCACCTCGATATTCCGAGCAAAGAGATGCTGGAAGAGGCGATTTCAAATTTCGACGGTAGCGTCATCGCGATATCGCACGACCGGTATTTCTTGCGGAAAATAGCTACCCGCGTTCTGAACTTCGACGAGGGAAAAATAACCGACTACGCCGGGGACTACGCGTATTTTCTGGAGAAAAACGACAAAGCGGGGTCCCGGGACAATCGGCTATCGAAAGCCGCGAAGGAAGTTGCGAAAACGCAAATCGTGTCAAAGTCGAAAATGTCCAAAGCGGAAAAGGCGAAGGAGAAAAAGGATAAAGCCAAGGCGTTCGGGGGGGGGGACGGGGGGAAGAAGAAAAACAAAAACGCGGGGAGGTGGGCATGACAGTTGCCGCGTGCTGGTTTGTAGACCAACGTAGTTTCATAATATACATCCCTCAACAAGTATTGACGAAAACAGGCATCTTTCGCTCTTCGCGTTTCACCTGATTGCTCCTTTTGGGATTAAATTATTGTTTAGACCTCGTATGGGAACTCGCCAAATCGTTCGGCACGGCATCGTGTCTGCGCTCGCGGCTCGGGCGACGAACCTTGGACGCGACCTTGGGTTCTCCGCGGTCGCGTCCGATGACTCGAGCGTTGCACCCGACGTTCAAGCGCGACCGCGCGTTGCGTCGGTCGGACCAACGCGACGGCGATTTGGTCGCGATTGGTGACTCGGAATCCCCCGCGGCCGGGTCACGCGCGTCGACGAACGCAAAACGCGCGCCACCTGGTTCCGGTTCCAATCCAACGAAATCGACAACCACCACGGCCTCCCGGGGAGGAAGAGTAAAAGCCCGCCCCCCCCCCTCCGAGCGGTGGGTAACGCGGTTCCACGCCTTCAAGTGCGTGCATTTGGACCCCATGTCGCAGGAACGTTTGTCCGCGCAACTCGCGGCTCAGTTGAAAGCGCAGGCTGATTCCGCGGCGCAGGTGGATTACTTGACCTCGCAACGGGAAGCATCAGGCGGTGTGTGGAAGGAAAACTCGTTCACCCCGAAACCGTCGCGAACCGCGGAAGGAACGATAAACCACGTCGCCGCGTTTCTCGCCGCCGTGGCGGGTGAGAAACTGATTCGCAAAACCGAGAGGTCCGCCAAACCTGGACCGAAGGGCATTTCGGTGGATGGGGAAGATTCTGGAAGTCAGCGAAGTCAGCGAAGTCAAAGAAGTCAAAGAAGTCATCAGCGAATACCCCAAACCAAACCTTTGGTGAGCAGGCGAGACGCGCGCGCGCCGTCGCGGAGTCCGCCGTGTAGCGGCGACGAGGCCGAGGACGCGGGTGGGGAAAAACAATCGACGACGTACGACAAAGACCCTTCTGGCGTGCGCCACGAAACAGAACCCACCCCGTATGCGTACGCATCCACCTCGGTGCCTTCCCTTGAGGAGCTTGGGGATGTCATGGCTCGATTGCGCGCGCTGCGACCGGGGAGTAGCGGGTCGGATCACAATAATAGCAACGCGGGGACGAAAAAGGGTACCGCGTTTTCGCAGGCGGGCGGCGGAGGGGGGTCGCTCGAGGCGTACCACGGATCGCTCGCTTTGCAGGCGGCGAGATGACCCCGCGCCGGCGCAGGGGTGTGCAGATGCGATGAGGGACAACGCAGTGAGATGTATGTTGTGTACAATAGTAGATTTTTACAAAAACACTTTGGCGTAATTAATCACTTACTTTGTTTCGTCGTCTCCGAGGTGCGACACCGGGTCGACGACTTTCTTTAGCTCGGGGTTGGTTTCCCACGGCCTCACGAACCCTTTGCCGTCCTTCCGGTACCGCTCCTCGAACGCGACGGCCTTGAGGCGTACCTTGTCCAACATCGCGTACCTGTTTGAGACGAGCGGAAAAAAAGAAAAGGCAGGAAAACAGGTCAGTGTTCGTTCTGGATCGCGAGCAACGACAAAATCGGGCTCGGTTTTCCATCCGGGTGGGGAGAGGTGCGTCGCGGACCGCGGGGTCGAGACACCTTTTTCCAGCCCTAACTCAGCGTCATTCGACGTCTCCGATGCTATCCAAGCTGCGCAAGAGGTGGGCTGATCCACGCGCGTCGCGTCGTCGTACCTCGAGTCGATGTCCTGCTGGTCCCCGAAAAAATCCACCCGCTGCGCATCTTTCTTCTCCTTGACCTGGTGCGACTCCGGGATGATCGCCATGGGTCTCGTCGCGGCGCGCGTGGCCCATCGCAAAAGGTGCCGTCGAGTTTCGGGGACGAGGCTCATGGTCGGTGTATGTGGCGTGACGGCGTCCGTGGACGAGGCGTGCAGAGGCAACTGATAACAGGGCGCTCACCGCGTGCCCCCTCTCGGTTCCTGCAGGGGCGAGTAAAAATCCGGCGCGGATCCGTCGCTTTGATTGCTGCGAGCCCAAGTTGCAGAGTTGCGTAAAAAAACATAACGCTTCGGCGCGAGTTTCCGCTGCTACTATTACTACCTATTCCTACCCTCGCGCCACGTCTACCCCCCCTCGGCTCAATACAAGTCCCCTCGCAGGAGTATTTTCACGTGCGACCCCACGCACGCGCCTCGGTGAGGGACGTGGTGCGGGAACAGCAAAATGGAGCCTCGCGTGGGGCGCGCGGCGAACAAAACTGTCGGTTCTCCATGATTCGCATTCGACGCATCACCGCCAATACTCCCCACACTCCCCACACCTCCCACTCCCCCGCCTGTCTTTTCAACACCAAGACTCTCCAAAAACTCCGTCTCCCCCCCCTCGCCGTCCGGGACGTCCGTGGTGAACAGCAGCATGGACGTGGTGCTGTCTTTATTCGTCACGTCGTCCCTCCGCACGCCGTCGGTGTGCGGCAGAATATGTCCACCCGGGGGGTACTCGATGAAACGCATATCGGAAAGCACGTGCGTGAACCCCAAATCTTTTGGCAGGTATCGCAGCACCTCTCCCGCGAGGTGGGGGTCACGCAGGAAACGCCGGTCCGCGTACATGTTGCCTGACGCCAGCGTCACGGGGGTTTCAAGACGCACGGACTCGAGCATCTCCATGAAACTGTCGGGAAACGCGTTGTGGACGTACCGCACTTGTTCCAGGCCTTGAACGCTCCGGGGTACGATCAGGCCGTCGTCGGGGGAACACGACGTGTCGGAATCATCGCCGGAATCCGACCGCGCATGGCGTGGCGCACCGATCGCGGTGTCCATCGTGACGGCCCGACGGCGCCGCCGAAATGGAAGGCGGTGGAAGTGCGATGACGAGAGAAATATGGGCACCCCAACAAAATTTCGTGCAAACCAACCAAAGTAGTTGCTCCTCTCTGTCCATCACCAGAGACGCGGGCGCGTCTCCGACCGGGTATCGGCATGATTCACTACTCCAAGCGGTTTTGGGGCCTCCCCCTGATTTTCCGGGTGTTCGGCAGTCCGTTCCCGCGAACCATACCGTTCGCGGTGGTGAGCGTGGCGATTTCCGTTGTGCTGCAATCCGTGGATTCCCTGAAGCGCGACATCGTGCAGGCGTTCGGGCACCCGTACCCGTTCCAGGTATACGCCTTCGTCATCGGGTTCCTCGTGGTGCTTCGCACGAACCACTCCCTGGCGCGGTTCATGGAGGCGCGCAGTAACGTGGAGCTGATGGGAAGCAAGTGGGCGGACGCGGTGATGATGCTGCAGGCGTTCGACAGCGTTTCGACTGGGGAGAAGATTTGGGACAGCGGGCGCCGGGGCAACGAGCAAAGACCCGGCGACGGCAGCGACGAGTTCATCGCGCGTGTCGTGCACCTCGTGAGTTTAATGCACGGCCTCGCGCTGCAGCAGTTACGGGGGGACGAAAACCTGGACAACCTTGTTATCGCGCGGCAGAGATCGGGACCGGGGTCGGATTTAAAAACGATTTCGAGCGCGAATCAGATTGGAAACGTAATCGCCGCCGACGTCGTCGTCGTGGACGACAGAGAAGGGACACGGGACGAAAACGCACCGCACGTCCGGGTGAATTTATCCGGATCCGCGCTGAATCCGGAAAAAAGCAAAGCCACGTTCAAACTAAAGGGAGCGCACGATGGCGCCGCAGCGGTAAATGACGCGCGCCAAGCGCGCGGCGAAATCTTGAGCGTTTTTTCGCTCACCGAGCGGAGCGAAATTTGGCACGCCTGTTGCGTCGCGACGCCGTTGGCGGTGGTGGGTGGTGTTGACGGCAGCGAAATTGCGTTCCTGTCCAGGCTGAACTGCGACCGAGTGTACGTTGTGATGAGCCTGATTCAGTGTTTGATTGTTTCGCGAAGCGAAGAAAAAGACGGTTTGCGAATACCGCCGCCGATTTTGTCGCGGTGTTACCAGGTTTTGAGCGATGGGTTGCTCGGTTTCAACCAGGCGGATAAGCTCGCGAAAACGCCGTTCCCGATGCCGTACGCGCAAATGCTCACCGCGCTTCTTTTAGTGTTCAACATCACCCTACCCGTGATGATCGCGGGGAACGTCAACGCGCTTTGGCTCGCAATAGTGGTGAACCTGGTATCCACCGTGGCGTACCAGGGGTTGAACGAAACCGCGCGAGAGCTGGAAGACCCGTTCAAACCCACGCACGTCAACGACCTAGGGCTGCCGCAGCTGCAGGCGATGTTCAACGCAAAAATACGGGCGGCCACGCCGGGGGCGGAGTCGCAGCTGGACAGGATCGAACAGCTGAAAGTTGTACGAAGCATGGAAGAAAGAGATTAAGAGAACTGTGGAAGAGAGAGACTAGGGAGTCCTCTGCGCGCTCGAAACGAAATACGTTAAACCTTGATATGCTTTACCAAATCACTCAGTCTAAATATGCGTACCAAAACACAATAAATGAACCACCTACTCTTGTTTAGCTGTGGTGCCTATGTACACGCTAGTCTATGTCGGTACGAAACACTTGCCTATCCTAGTATCACATCGCCATGTCGGTATGGGACACCGATGAGATGCTAGGATAGGGAAGTGTTTCGTACCGACAGCTACTTAAATGGCTCTTCCTATCAACCTATCAAGGGCTAATATTATCAAGGCCAAGGTTGTTCTTATTGTTTGTTTGAAACCGCCGCCCCGTTGGTCCGCGCGCCCGGTTCCTCTTTCGCCTTCTTCTTCCCCAGCGCCAGGTACTTCGGCTGTCGGTAGTAAATGATCCCGAGCGCCAACAGGTGGAACCCTATGATCATGCCAAACAGGATGACGCAGTTTTCCCAAATCTTGACGTCGTCGAACCTCAAACGATCGAGGTGTTCGTCGCCGTCGATGCACGTCGCGGTGCTCGTTTCGTCGCACGTGAACTCCGCACCTTTGAACTCGTTAACGCAAAGCGCCTGGAACGCGTACCGGATGAAACTCAGTTCTCGAAACCAAATCAAAAACACGGGGACGTTGTCTTCGTTGAGAAAAAAGCCGCTGAACATGAGAAACAAAATAACAAACGCGGGCGCCAGTTGCGGCGCCATCTCCGCGTTCGTAAAGGACGCGCTTAAGCACATCCCTAAACCGATACCCGCGAAGTTCTCCAGCATCATGACGCCGATGTAGGTCAGGTAATAGCTAAAGCCTTCTCGTAGCGCGGTCATGAAGTACAACACCGTGCCGTAAATAATCCCAGGCGCCAACTCAAGGGGCAGGGTGACTAAAAACGTTGAGAGAAAGTACGGCACCGGCGTGTACATCCTCGCCGCGCGCTCTCTTGATACGACTTTCAGTTGCTGGGGAATGATTTTCGAAATCCCAATCGCGCTTCCGAAGGCCTGGTTCATGGCTTGAAAGAAAAGAATCCCTGTTCGGTCCTGAATCGAAATTTGGTCCCGGTTCATGCGCAAGTACACCACGCCGAACAACAGACAGAAAAACGTATTCAGGGAATACTTGATCGTCAACGTCGCGACGTCTCTGGTTTGTTCCCGCCAGGTCCGGAAGAAAAGCAGCTTGAACGGTACCCAGAACTGCGTGCGAGCGCCGTTTACGCTTTGCAGTTCCTTTCGGTTGAGTTCTGACATCGGTGTCTCCGATTTCAACAAAACCACAGGCGCCGGCGCGTACGTCTCTACAAACCCGTCGTACAACGTTTCGATTCGCGCTTTCGTTTCTGTGGTCAGCGCCGGTGACCGAAAGTCAACCGAAATGGCATCCAGGAAGTGGTCCGCGGGGTTGAAATCTTGAGGCACGGGTGACCCGAGTCGCGAAAAGTGGTTGCTGCACACGGACCCGCCGTCCCCGGCGTACATCAGCCTTCCTCCCGATAACAAAACAATCTGGTCCACCAGGGCGTATATGCTGGAGCGAGGCTGGTGCACGCTCGCGACGACGGTTCGCCCTTTATCCCGGGCCAGGTGTTTCAGCGTGCTCATCACGTTCAGGGCTTGGAACGCGTCAAGACCTGAAGTGGGTTCGTCCATGAAAATCAACTTAGGGTCGTGAAGCAAATCCATGCCAATCGCGCATCGCTTGCGTTCGCCGCCGCTGATTCCGCGAATCACATCGTTGCCCACGTTCGTGTCCGCCGCTGCGACGAGCCCTAAATCCGCGATGACCTCCTCCACTAACTCTTTCTTTCGTGTCATTGAAATCTCAGGCCCGAGACGCAACTGCGCGGCGAACATCAGGGTCTCCCGCACCGTGGAGAGCGCGAATAAAGCATCCTCCTGCTCCACGTACGCGCTTAGCCTGGCCATAACTCCGGGGGACTCCACGCACTTTCCATCTGCAAACACCTCCCCCGTAATCTCCGCGCCAGGTCCTCGCGGTACGCGGAACGCCAGGGCGTTGAGCAACGACGTTTTCCCACTGCCACTCGGGCCCATCAGCGCCAGCAAAGAACCGCCGCGGGCCTCGCCGCTGAGGTGCGACAAAATCGTCTTCACCGCGTGGTTCGTGTCCGAGGACGTGGCCGTGGCCTGCTTGACCGCGTCATTGTTCGCGTCAGAGGACGTGGCCTTCTTCGTAACCGTGTACGTCAGGTCACGCCACTGCAGGTGCACGCCAGCGCCCGCGTCGCCGGGCGCGACATCGGGGGACATCGTGGACAAGGACACCTGGGCCACGGAAACACTCGGCGCCATCGACGTCACGGCCCTGCGTCGCACGGAGTGACGACATGCAGATTGCAGCCGCCGACGCGTCAAAACTGTCTTTGTCCGACGCCGAATGACGACGACAAACGCCTCCGTTACGCACGTAGGAATTAGGGATTTTGTTTGATAGGTAGACGGACTATCAAATCACGATTTCTGAACGGGACGTTTCAAAGGATAGCGGTTTAAAGATTCTACCTTTGAAGGTAATCCAAATAGCTTGCAACTCGCGAGATAAGCATGTTGTCTGTGCAGAGTCCATCACCCGGGCGAGTAGAAACGCCATGTACAACGGATTCTTGACAGAAACGAGTACCCGTGAATACGCCCGAGCTCTGCACAGTACTGAAAAATCTCAAAACGCCACCGCTACCTCTCCTCCGCGTCGGTTTTGGAAGCTTCGTCTCGCCCGGCGTCGGCGACGCTCCGTACCGTTTTCACCGCTCGCCCGACCCTGCGCGCGACGTCCGCGGCTCGAATGGCGCCTCGCGCGTAGCGCACGCCGTTCTTCGTGACACGCGCGGCGGCTGCTACCACGGGTTCGCTGTATTCGTCGGTGCTCGCGTTTTGCCGTAGCGTCTCGTCGGACTTTTTCCCGAACTCATCCATGGACGCGCTGGCGCCCGCGATGGCGCGCTTCACCGCGGGCGTCGCCCTTTGCTGCACCCTAGCAACCTCAGGCGCGAGTTGTCGTACCCGCGACCCAATCGCCTTACCAACCGCACCCGCGGTATCAACGGTGTACAAAACTGCCTTCCCCGTGCCTTTCAAGCCGCTGCCCACGTCGTGCGTCAGCTCGCCGACTGGCACGATAAAAGCCGAAAGGGTCAGTCTCTCGTGATGTGTATGAGGGATTGGAAAGGGTATAGTGTCGTGACTTTGTAACTATTACCAGTACTGGTAAGAGTTACCAGTAGTAAACAGTCAGGGTAATCGGGCCGATCAGGGAGGCGGAATGTGGTGATTGGGAAATACGTACCTTCCTCCAAGCAATCCGTGAGCTCCATGCCGCTCACGCGCACCGCCGCGAGCGTATCAGGAACCTCCTCGCGAATTGACGCGGCGAGGTCCGCGATTTCGTCCGCCGCGTTCGCAATAGCGCGGAGCGTGGGGATGCACGCCAGCAGGAACGCGGACAGCGCGCTGGCGAAGACGCAAGCGGCGGTGGCGGCGACCCACCGCATCGCCGGCGACGCGGCGATTGCGGCGGCGACGGCGGCGGACGACGGGTCTATGGGGTTTAGGGGTAGCGCGCTGAATGACGGCGGCGTCAGTGGGGTGTCCGTTGCGACGCCTATGACCGCCATCACGGAGTGTGTTTTGGGCGGACGCGGCAACGAATCAGCCGGCTTTTTCATCGAGCCGCTCGCGTGCTGTTCATTCTCCAAATCGGACTGAAAGGGAGGCAGGGTGTGTTCGGTGTCGTCGTTTCGCACGCGGGCGCTTTGTAAACGGCGCGTGTCAAGCACAGAGAACGCGTCATCGAGCGTGGGGGGGGAAGACCGGCAGGCGGCGTGGGACGTGACGCGCGAGCGCGCGAGCGACGGGAGGTGTGCACAACGGGTCAGCGGCGCCGCGCCCGCGAGAGCGTGCATTGGCAAACCCACGCGGCGTCTGGACTGGCGCGCTTTTCGAGGTGGAGAATTGGCTCCGACACACCGGGTTTGACCTCGGCGACCGCGGAGATGCGCGACAAGTTGCGTGCGCACAAGTTAGACGCTAAAATGCCAACTATTCGCGAGTCAGACCAGGGGCTGCCAGCGCGCTCGCAAGTCCCGAGACCCTCAAGCCCTCGAGGTAACATCGCCGAAATCGGATGATTGAAAGATCTCGATTCACAACTTCTTTTCGTCAAGTCTCAACTCGTCCCAAAACGAGCGACTCAAAGGGGAACGCATCTTGCCGGCCGGACAGATTCGGGCGCGCGGCGAGGGTGACGTCGGCGCGAGGCGCGGCACCCACGAGTCCCCGAGCACACCGTGTGTGGCCTGGTGAACTGTGATGACCGCGATGACGGTGTCGCGCGATGGGTTCGATGACGCGCGCGCGGGTGATGCCTCCTCTAGTGCCGTGGTTGTGGATTACGCCAAGCTCATGGCTCTGTTGTCCAGCCCGCACGCCGCGTCGCTGCAGGACAGGCATGCGGCTGCGGTGAACCGGGTGTTGCGCGTGCACGAAGTTGGGGGTGGTGTGCCTTTAAAAGAACTTGATTCCATGGAAGCCGTGGTGAGGTTCGTGTTCGCGAGGTTCGCGGCAGGCGAAGGCGCCCCATTCGAACAAACGCTCGCGTCGACGCTGCGACTGTACCAACTACCGTTCCTTGAACTCGCCGCCTCGGACACGGTACGACACGCCGACTCCGTGACGCGCGCGCTGGCGCTCATCGCGGAGAGCCTTGACCTTCCAGACGTAACAAACACCAATCGCATCGCCGCGTGCGACGCGATTCGGGTTTTCGTTTCGCCTTGCGCGCGCGAAACGCAACCGCCGCGAAAGGTTCCTAAAAAAGCAGACCCGTCTGTCCTACACGCCGCGCTCGGCGGTTTGGGCGCGGCGCCGCCTGCGGACCCGGAGACGCGGCTCGGCGAGCGCCGGGAGCTCGCGGCGCGCGCGGACGTCGCAACCAAGCTCCTCCGCGCGCTTTCCGTCGCGGAGACTACGAATAACCGCTCGTTGCGGCTGGCGACGCTGCGGGCGGTCACGGAGCTTTCGCGGAACGTCGGATGCGCGTCGCAAATGGCAACGGTTAGCGTGTTTGACCGCCTCACGCCAACCTTTTCGCTTGACTTTCGAGACCCCGCGGTGTTCTTGGGCGCGGAGCTGGCTTGGAACGTCCTGGAGGCGATTTCGGATGAGGGAAGTTTTGAGGCGAGCGAGACCTCCGCGACTCGCGAAGAAGCCGCGCTTCCGCATGTCGACTTTTTCGTAACCTTCGCCGACTTGGCGCGGCGCGCGGCGCGGGAAGCGCACGGCGATGCGGACAAAGATTTGCGGAACGAGCTGTTCGTCGTGGCACGTTTGCTAGGGGAACGGGGCGGGGCGTGGCGACAGCGGGTTCGTGAATCGGGAATCACACGAACCGCGCGCGCGGCTTCCACGATTCCGGAATGGTGCCCTAAAGACCAAGAGTTACTACACCCGTCGTCGTGCGCGACGCCCGCTCGCGAGCGCGATTTCGAAATGAAACGCCTAGGGTGGCTCCTGATTTGCGAGCTCGCGAGTGACAAGGCGGGCGCTTTAGACGTGCTTGGCGAGAACGGCAACGAAGTCACTGCCGCGATGCTCGCGCACCTCGCGCCGTCCGCGGGGTTCCCCGACCACGCCGGCGCCGTCGCGGCGTTTACAAAAATAAAAAACCGGTGGTCAAAAGCACAACTATTTGATTTGCAAACCCTCGCGCTCACGTGTTTGACTCGGCTCGTGCCGTTTGCCGTTGGTGCGTTTGCAAGCGCAGGGGCGATAGAGTCCGCGATCGCAGCGGCGGCCCCGGACAACGAAGCGCCGTCGGACGGCCATGACCCGCGACGCGCCGCGGCGCTCGCGTTTCTGGAGCGCGCGTGCGTTTTCGGCGATGGCCTTAACCTCGCCGAGCGCGTCGGGGGTTCGCAACTCGCGATGGACGCGGCGCTGTGGCAGCTGGATCCGGGGCGAACCTCCGGAGGTAGCAGCAGTGGGAGGGATGGGAGTTACGTGTCAGGGCACGGAGACACCCTGGGAGATACCCTGAACGCGAGCGCGCGCCAGTTGCACGGATTTGCGCAGCAGTCGGATCACGACGCGTCTTTCGTTTCAACCGGGGAGGTCGAACACTTCGCGTACGGCGCGGTGACCGTCGCGCCCGGTACGAGTTTGTTCGGAACTTACGGAACGGAAACGTTTATCGACACCGGGAGACACGACAACTACGGTGTCCCCGGTGTTGACACAAGAAATAGTGTTCCCGGTGTCTCCACGCGCCACGGCAACAGCACCGGCCGGGACGGCGCGCCGATCGTCCGGCCAAGAGTGGCGGACAATCCCGCCGCGCTCGCCGCGTGCGCGCTTCTGTCAGCGCTGTGCGACGGCGACGCGCGGAACTTCCGAAGGCTGCGAAAGGCGGGCGGCGTTGCCACGTTACTGGGCGCGGTCCGGGCGCTTGCAGACACAGACGCTGCGGTACCCATCGCATTTGGCGCCGCGACAATACGCGCGGTGTGGCGCTGCGTCGTCCCTGACCAGAAGAACTGCGCCACGTTCGTAGCGGGCGGCGGCGTCGGCGCTTTGCTTTCCGCCGCCGCACGGTGCCACCCCGCGCTGCGGCCGGCACTTCTAAGCATTCTGGCGGATGTTTTCGAGAACCCGAAGACGCACTTTTTTTTCCACGACTGGCGCTCCTCGTGCGGGCGACTCTCTGCGCTTGCACCTACTGGCGCGCAAGCCGTGACGTTGGTGCTGAACTTGTGGCGATGCGAGGGTGATGACGGCTTGGCTTTTGGTTTCCACAAAACAAACGGAGGAAAGGTGGGCGGCGGCGCGAGGGAATCCTGGACCTCTCGTCTTGAGGATACCAACAAAAACAGCTCGTACGTGTCGCTAAAACACAACCGGCGCGACCAAAACACGCGCGCGCTGGACGCGGCGGCGCGACGCGGGCGGTTCGCGGCCGTTGGCGACGCCGCGGAACACGGCGACGCGTGCGATTCCATTCGAACGCGCGTCTTCGCGGTGTGTTCACTTTTGGGGTTTGACAACTTGCGGTAAGTATTTCCCATTTAACACATTCCGCTGACTAATTTCCCATATAAGACTGACTTTTATTTTTACAATCTCAGGCGCACGTGTTGCGGCAGGTCCGACCTCGCCGTCCTCGCGTCTGTGGAGCGGTACCTTGATTTCCGGGAAGGCGCTACTTGGCAAAGAACAGATGAGATTTTCGCAAAGGAGGGGGTGTTCCCTATCGGTCCGGACCGCGCGACGATCGACGCCGCGCTCGCCGCGGCTGCGCTTTCAAAGGTAAGGGCCTTTCCCATTTACCACATTCCACCTCCCTGATTGCCCATACCCCGACTGACACTTTTTATTTTACAAGGACCGGCTCGGGAAAAGCGTCGGGGAGTACGCGCGCGACGAAGCTTGCGAAGCGCGGGTCGCGGAACAGCAAAGGTACGACGAGCAACGCGAGCGGTGGGAAGGCGAAGAAAGCGCGCGGTGGTACAAAGGCGGAAGTCGGCGGCTGAAGCTCACCATGCGTGAGAGACTGGCGAACGGCGTGAAGCACCAAACCATGCTCCAAAACTCGTTCAAGGGGTTGAGCGAAAGCGGGCGGTTCGCGGCGGAGGCGCTGGAGGTGCGCGAAGGAGCGAGAAAGTTTCGGGACGGCGGAATGAGGTGAGGTTTCCGGTGACTTGTGCCTTATCAATCGGGACTACTGGTAACTACTGGTATTGGTACATGCGCGCATGCATTACGGCCTCCCATCCTCCGCGCGCGCATCTTGTCCCGTCCCTCCGCCGAGGCTCGCGGCGAGCGCCTCGGCAGCCGCCGCGTCGGCGTCGCCCAGCCGCCGGTGCACCAGCACCTCCACGTGTCCCCAGCTGAATCCGATCTCGACCTCCTCTAGCAACACGAACTTTGGTGAGTCCAGCGGGCAAAGCACGGTGACGAATTTCGTGCCAGGCCGCATTTTCTCCGCCGCTTTCGACAGCCGGCGCATGGTGGCGTCGTCCCAAGTCACGCAGTTGCAAAACACGAAGTCGGCGGCTTGCCACTGTTTCAGAAAGTTTGGTTGGAAAAAGTCTCCAACTTTTGTGTCAATCTCAATCAATGGAGCCCGAGCTGGTCTCCCACCAGGCAAAACGTCTCGTGTGAAGTCACCAACAAGCACCTCGGCGATCGCCCCTACGCACGGCAAGATTTCTATTCCAAACGCAAACGAGAAGTGCCTGCACAACCCGGCGACCAAAACGCCCTTCCCCGTGCCGCTGCCGAGGTCGAAAAAAACCCTCCCGTCGCTGCCGTTCTCTTTGGCTTCAGCGGACACGTCGCCGTGCTTGTCCAGGAGCTCCACGAAGTCCTTAAGGGCGATCTCGCCGTACACCAACACGTCGTCCTCCTCCTCGGAAGTTCCAGCAAGCGACTCCAACACGATCAGCTTCGCCACGTCCGGCCGAACCTGCTCCAGGAGCACCTCGAGCCTGTCCATCGCGCTGGGCTGCTGACAGCCTTTGTCGCACCACGCGCGCAAGTCGAAACGCGTAGCAACACCGTGCTCGATGAGGCTGCGCAGGATCTGCGCCTCCGTGCGCGCCGGCGGTGAGGACGCGTCCGCGTCCATCCTTGGCTCTTTTGGTTCGCCACGTTCGTCTCGTTCGCCTCGCGCGCACGACGCGTGGAACGAAATAGTCCGCCGCGCTAAGGACGATCGCGTGCCCGTCACCACGCGCCCGTTACACGCCGCCGCGCTTTGCGCCGCGTCTCGACTCGAGGCGTCCCCAGGAGTGGATGCAGCGTGGTGGCTCGCCGTTTTTACAGTCTAACTCGTGGAAACTGCTGAAAGGGTTTCGCTACACAGATCTGGACCAAAATCGACCGCGCGACCCGCACGATGTACGGCCAAGGTCAAGGCTACGCGGCGCCCGGCGGCTACGCCGCTCTCTCGGGCGGCTACGCCGCGCCTGGAGGGTACGCCGCGCCTGGCGGGTACGCCCCTGCGGCGAGCGCGGGAGGGTACGGCGGCCCCCCCTACGGAGGCGCGGTTCGCCAATCCGCGCCTCCCAGTTCGGACGACATGGAGCGCACGGTGCGTACGGTGCACGTGTGTGGCATCCGCGGTTTGAAAGGCCAGCCTGGGATCGAACCTGGGGAGGAGATCACTGAGGATGACTTGGCTTCTTTTTTCGGGAACGACGGCGAGGTGGTTGGCGTTCGTATTTTCGGCGGGCAGTGCTGGATCGAATTCGCCGATCCCGGTGGCGCGAACAGCGCGCTGATGAAGGACGGCACCGAGAGCGGAGGGCACAACCTGCGGGTCAGCGCGTCAAGGACCCCGATCCGGAGCAACGGGTACGCCGCGGGACGTGCGAAGGTGATGGACAATCAA
>Ga0222710_1000342_pt1 | contig 21949 bp, 20 predicted proteins | sample AntAcemetage1696_FD_181143 | JGI IMG/M metagenome (GOLD analysis project Ga0222710, IMG submission 181143) | Saline water microbial communities from Ace Lake, Antarctica - #1696 | ecosystem: Environmental > Aquatic > Non-marine Saline and Alkaline > Saline | place: Antarctica: Ace Lake... | reverse complement strand
TGACCGCCATGCTGTTTACTTCGACCATCATCTCAAAAGCGCGCGAATACAGATAGTCGCCCACTAAAACACTGGCTGCATTGCCAAACATCTCATTGGCAGTGCTACGGCCTCGCCGCAGACTAGACTCGTCCACCACATCATCGTGCAAGAGCGTTGCCGTGTGGATAAACTCGATTACGGCAGCCATTTTGAGGTGTTGTCCACCTTGGTAACCAAACGCCTTGGCCGACAAGAGTGCGAGCGCGGGACGAATACGTTTGCCGCCTGAACCAATGATGTAGTCGCCAATCGTGCGTATGAGTACGACCTCTGAATCGAGGCAGTCGCGGATCACTTGATCAACGGCCTGCATATCCGCGTTGATGGGTTGGAGCAGTTCGTTGAGCGAAGGCACGGAATTCTTTTGACTTTCAAAGGGTTAACGAGTATTATGCTTGGTTCAGCTTCAAGCTGAAGAGATAGACAAAGATAGACGAACACCGAACCAAAACATCGATCAGAAATATTGATCACCAACCTAGAGGTTAACCCATGTACGCGGTCATAAAAACCGGTGGCAAACAGTATCGTGTTGCTACAGGCGAAAAACTTAAAATAGAACAGATACCGGCAGACATTGGGCAAGAAATCACGCTAGATCTCGTATTGTCGGTCGGCGAGGGCGAAGAGATTAAAATCGGCGCCCCGTTAGTCGAAGGTGCAGTGGTTAAAGCAACGGTTCTTGCACAAGGACGCCATGACAAGGTCAAAATCTTCAAGATGAGACGACGCAAGCACTATCAAAAGCGTCAAGGTCATCGGCAGAATTTCACCGAAATCCGTATTGAATCAATTGCGGCTTAAGCGTCAGTCGCTCCAGGAGTAAATCATGGCACAGAAAAAAGGCGGTGGCTCAACCCGTAACGGTCGCGACTCAGAGTCGAAACGGCTTGGTGTGAAAGCCTACGGCGGACAGCTCATCAACGCAGGTTCCATCATTGTTCGTCAGCGTGGGACCAAGTTCCACCCCGGCGTCAATGTCGGCATCGGTAAAGACCACACCTTGTTTGCATTGGTCGAAGGCAAAGTTAAATTTGCTGTCAAAGGCCCGCTGAACAAGTCAACCGTGTCTATCCTCGCGGATTAATCGGCTTTGGCTCGGCAGAAAAACCCTGTCGTGCGCGGCAGGGTTTTTTTATCAGGGCCGCAGAAAGAAACCCTTCGCCATCGCGAAGGGCAATGGTCACCAAGCAACAGGAACGCCCGATCCGAAATGGGTCGGGCGTCATTTTAAAGAGCAACCATGAAATTCGTTGACGAAGCAACCATCGAAGTCATTGCAGGCAAAGGCGGCAATGGCGCGGCGAGTTTCCGTCGCGAAAAGTACATTCCCTTTGGCGGACCAGACGGCGGTGACGGTGGCCGCGGCGGCAGCGTGATCGCCAAAGCAGATCGCAACATCAACACCTTGATCGATTTTCGGTATGCGCGTAAGCACCTCGCGCGCAACGGTGAAAAAGGCCATGGCGCCGATCAATACGGTGCCGGCGCTGACGACATCGTATTGCGCATGCCTGTTGGCACGATAATAAAAGATGCCGATACGGAAGAAGTACTCTGCGACCTAGACACACACGGTCAAACCGTGGTGCTCGCGCAAGGCGGCGCCGGTGGACTCGGTAACTTACACTTTAAATCCAGTGTGAACCGTGCCCCTCGTAAGTTCACCAATGGTAAAGAAGGCGAACAAAGACGCCTTAATTTGGAGCTCAAGGTTCTTGCAGATGTGGGTTTACTCGGCATGCCCAACGCGGGCAAATCAACCCTCATCACCAGAATCTCTAACGCCAAACCAAAAATCGCTGACTACCCGTTCACGACCCTGCATCCGAATTTAGGCGTAGTGCGCACATCGCCTTCGCGCAGCTTCGTGGTTGCAGACATTCCAGGCTTGATTGAGGGCGCCTCGGAAGGCGCCGGCCTCGGTCACCTGTTCTTACGTCACTTAAGCCGTACCCGGATACTGCTGCATTTGGTTGATCTGTCCTCGATGGATCCCGATCAAGATCGGGTGCCCGAGGCCGTGGCCGAGATGCTTGCGATCGAAGGAGAGCTCAAAAAGTACGACGCGGACCTCTATGCCAAACCACGCTGGTTGCTACTCAATAAGTTTGACATGATTCAGGACCCCGAAGGCATTAAAGAAGCGTTTATCGAACAAAGCCAGTGGCGAGGGCCGGTCTACACCATCTCCGCTTTAACGGGTGACGGCACACAACAACTGCTCTGGGACCTGCAAGATGCGCTTGATCTCGCCCGCGATATAGAACATGAACAAACGGACCTAGCCACCGGCGACTTCGAATTTAACGACCCCCGATTTGATCCCGGTCGTGGAGACGCCACGTGAGCACGCCCAGTGAATCGCCCGACGTAACAAAAGGTGCACGGCGCCTGGTTGTCAAAGTGGGCTCCAGCCTGGTGACCAACGACGGCCAAGGGCTTGACCACCAAGCAGTCACCCAGTGGGCCGAACAAATCGTGGCCTTACGCGCCCTAGGAAAAGAGGTCGTCTTGGTCTCAAGTGGTGCCATCGCCGAGGGCATGGCAAGACTTCGCTTGCCGCGACGTCCAACAGAGATGCATCAGTTGCAAGCTGCCGCCGCCGTGGGTCAGGTGGGGCTGGCGCAAGCCTATGAAAACGCTTTCGCCCCCCACGGGTTGCGCACCGCCCAAATCCTATTGACCCACGAAGACTTATCGGATCGCCGACGTTATTTGAACGCGCGCTCCACCCTGTTTGCTTTGTTGCGCTTAGGCGTCATCCCTATCGTCAATGAAAACGACACGGTCGCCACCGACGAAATCAAAGTCGGTGACAACGACACCCTGGCCGCACTGGTAACCAATCTCATCGAAGCCGATACATTGATCATCCTGACCGATCAATCAGGCCTATACGATAAAGACCCCCGCGAGCACCCGCACGCGCATTTGATCGATTACGCGCAAGCCGACGATCCCACCCTAGAACAAATGGCAGGAGGCGCTGGCAGCCATTTCAGCAAAGGTGGCATGCTGACAAAGGTATTGGCCGCTCAAAGGGCGGCCCGAAGCGGCGCCAACACCATCATTGCCTCTGGGCGGGAAGCCAATATTCTCGTGCGCTTGGCACAGGGCCAGTCGATTGGCACCACTTTGACCGCCAAGCAACCTGTTTGGTCTGCGCGCCAACAGTGGATGGCCGATCACCTGCGTTTGCGAGGACGTTTAACCTTAGACGAAGGCGCCATCAAAGCCTTGTTGCACGACGGCAAGAGCCTACTGCCCGTTGGCGTGAAAGCCGTTGAAGGCACATTTGAAAAAGGTGACTTAGTGGCCTGTGTTGATAACCATGGCCGCGAGTGCGCTCGAGGGCTAAGCAACTACTCGAGCGGCGACACCAAGCGGATCATGGGCCAACCAAGCCAGAAGATTGTGGACATCTTGGGCCAGATAGATGGATCCGAACTGATCCATAGAGACAACCTTGTGGTGCTGAACACAGCGCCCGACAACAACAGCCAGCCGCTGACCCTTGGCAACCCTCGTTAATTGGTCGCACCTCTTTGACTGCCACCTAGGGCCTGCGACAACGTCATGGCAGACGACCTGTCCCGAGTGGCCATGGCAAACAAACCCTTCTCAATGGGTGCGTCAATCAACGCAGAGCCCAATAATCGATCATTGATCACCAGCGCGAGCCGATCGCCAAGTGCGCGCCCAGAGGCCTGGGCCAACTTACGTGTGCCACTGTCATTGAGTCGGATAGCCACAAAAAAATACCCTGCGGGATCGAGCATCGGTGTGGCCGACCGGATTTCCGTGCCGCTGACAATCGGTTCTTGCGACAAATAGAGCACGCTGTCTGTATCAACGATCGACTGTTTGATCCAACCCGGCTGCGCTTCTGTTTTAGCAATATAGAAACCCACAACGACCCTGGGATCTGGTGGCGGCGGGTATGCGGCGTCCCATAAGGCACCACAACCCGTCAGGCCGACTGACACCAAGACTGTCAGCCAACGTGCCGAAACACGAGCCCAAATCCGCACCGCCATCGTCATGGGGTGTATCGGATGTCTGGGATGTCTGGGATGTCTGGGATGTGTCGGGTACTTATCATGCGCTCGGCTCTATGCCGTAGCGCTGACGGTAAGCACGAACCGCTGGCGCTTGACCAGCGAACTCAGGTTGTTCAGTGATGACCGTAAGAATGTCGTCTAAGTTGGCAATCGTGATGACCGGCAGGCCATATCGCTTGCCCACCTCTTGCACGGCCGAGCCCACTGACAACTGGCCCTCTGCCCCTGCGCGTTCCATGCGGTCTAAGGCGATCAAGACAGCCACTGGCTCAGCACCGGCGGCTTTGATGATGTCGACCGACTCACCAACAGATGTCCCCGCGGTAATCACATCGTCGATAATGACCACGCGTCCAGCCAAGGGCGCGCCCACTAACTGCCCTCCCTCACCATGATCCTTGGCTTCTTTGCGATTAAAGGCAAAGGGGATCTGTTGAGCTTGGCATTCAGGGCGCACTGACAAGGCCATGGCCGCGCTTGCTGCCAGTGAGATGCCTTTGTAAGCCGGACCAAACAACATGTCGAACGGCTGACCTGATGACAGCAACGCTTGGGCGTAAAATTGCCCCAGACGAGACAGACTCGCGCCATGATTAAAAAGTCCGGCATTAAAAAAATACGGACTTTGACGGCCTGATTTGGTTTGAAACTGACCGAATCGAAGGACCCCCTCGCCTAAGGCGAAATGCACGAACGCTGCTTTGTCGAGTGCCGTTGATGGATCTGTCTTGGTGTCTATCTTGGCGTCTGTGCTCATCATTGGGTTCCGTTTTATAGTTTGGTGCATTATCTCATTTTTGTGGAGCTCAATTTGTTGCGTGTCACCTCACTTAACGTCAATGGACTGCGCTCGGCCTTTCGCAAAGGTCTTCACCCTTGGATGGAGAAACATGGCGCAGATGTCATTTGCTTGCAGGAACTCAAAGCCCAGGAGGCTGATCTCGAACCTGCACTGACGGACCCAGCACCTTATCAAGGGCACTTTCATTTTGCACAAAAAAAGGGCTACAGCGGCGTTGGGCTCTATGTGCGGCAAGCGCCCGAAGAGGTCGTGATGGGTTTGGGCGTAGAAGATTTTGATTATGAAGGCAGGCTGATCAGCGCCCGCTGGCCGAACCTCACGGTCATGAGCGCCTATCTGCCCTCGGGCTCAAGCGGTGAAGAACGGCAAGCTGTCAAGATGCGCTTTTTGGCGGCGTTCCAGCCTTGGCTCGAGGGCCTCATGAAGCAGCATCAAGACAGTGGCCATGAATTTATCATTTGCGGCGACTGGAACATTGCACACAAAGAAATCGACCTTAAAAACTGGCGTGGTAACCGCAAAAACTCAGGCTTTTTGCCAGAAGAAAGGGCCTGGTTAACACAGGTCTTTGATGACGTCGGCTTTGTGGATGTGTTTCGCGCCATCGAACCAGGTGAAGATCAATTCACATGGTGGAGCAATCGCGGTCAGGCTTGGGCCAAGAATGTGGGATGGCGCATTGATTATCAAATCGCCACCCCTGGCATTGCCAGTAAAGCCCGTCGAACGAGTATTTATAAGGAGGAGCGATTCTCCGATCACGCCCCCTTGACCGTTGATTATGATGTGACGCTGTGACGCTATGAGAATTCTGGGGCATGCCTCGGTTCTAAGCTCTAAGTTCTAAGCTCTAAGCGCGAGGCACTGACATCACGCAGGTACCTGCTCTGCTTGTCGTTTGACGTCATCGTCTATGCTGTCGATGTAGGCTCGACGCCGATGCAACAGCCACAGGCCTGGCAACGCAATGACCACGGTCAACAAGAAGAATCCTGGCCACCCCATGCTTTCCACGAGCGGTGGCGAGAGCGGGCCGGCGAGGTAAGTCCGACCCACCGCCGATAACGCGGAGAGCAAGGCAAACTGTGTTGCTGAAAACTGTTGCTGACACAAACCCATCAACAGTGCCACAAAGGCTGCGGTGCCCATGCCACCACACAAGTTTTCTAAGCCGACGCCAAACGCCATGAGATACAGGTTCTGGGGGCTTACCGCGATCAGCCAATACCCAAGATTTGAGACGGCCTGCAACAGGCCGAAGAACATCAGCGAGCGATACAAACCAAACCGTGCCATCAACGAGCCACCGACCAAGGCACCCACGATGGTGGCAGCTAGACCCATGAGCTTATTAATGGTGCCCACTTCGGTCACCGTATAACCGGCGCCACGAATCAAAAACGTGGTTGACAGCGCACCGGCAAAGGCATCACCCAACTTATAAAGCACGATCAGCAAGAGCAATGTCCAGACGCCGTTACGAGAGAAGAATTCTTTTAAGGGGCCCATGACGGCCACCGTCAATGTCTCTGGGGTCTTTGCTGGGGTCTGAGGCTCGGGTGCGACCAACGTCGCGAGCACCCCGCCCAACATCAACATGCCCATCAGCAGATACATGGCCTGCCAGCCCAGCCATTGGTCGGCGATGATGAGCGCCAATCCGCCGGAGACCAACATTGCCAATCGATAGCCAAGAACGGACAACGCGGCGCCAGCGCCACGCTCTTTGGCTTGCAACACATCGGTGCGGTAAGCATCAAAAGCAATATCTTGAGTCGCTGAGAAAAAAGCCACCAGCACGGCGATCATCGCCAAGGGGCCGAGTGACGTGCCAGGCGAAGCCAAACCCATAGCCATCAATCCAAAGGCCAGTAGCAACTGCGTCAGCGCCATCCAGCCACGACGGCGACCCAACATCGGGGGGGCGTAGCGGTCCACCAAAGGGGCCCAAAAAAACTTCAGGGTGTAAGCGGTGCCAACCAGCGTCAAAAAACCAATGTCTTGTAAAGAGACGTTCTCAACAGTTGCCCACGCTTGTAGGGTGCCACCGGTCAACGCCAGCGGCAAACCACTGGCAAAACCCAAAGCCAGCAACGGGGCCACACGGCGGCCAAAATAAATACTTGCAAACATCAACACTCACTAAATCGGTATAGCGCTAGGGTGGCCCGCCAGCTCGGTAGCCAAGTGACCTCGGCGGTTGGACTAAATGTCACGCGCTCAATGACTTTGAGATTGAGTTGTTTGCACAAATCTTCAAAGTCTTTGATGGTGCATAGATGGATATTGGGTGTGTCATACCAGGCATAAGGCATTTGCTTGGTGATTGGCATGCGGCCGCGCAAAATAGACCACCCATGGGGCCAGTACCCAAAATTGGGAAACGACACCACTCCCGTGCGCCCGACGCGAACCATTTCACGCAAAATATGCTCGGTGTGGCGCATGGACTGTAATGTTTGTGACAACACCACCGTGTCAAATTGTTGGTCGCTAAACAGCGCCAACCCATCTTCTAGGTTTTGTTGAATGACATCGACGCCGCGCTGTACACAACCAATGACACGCTGGTCGTCGATTTCGACGCCCACACCATGCACTTGTCGTTGTTGTTGCAAATAGCCTAATAAAGCGCCATCGCCGCAACCCAAATCAAGCACTCGGCTCTGTGGGTCAACCCAACCTGCAATTCTTTTGAAGTCACGCCGAATAGGCGCCGCGATGGGATCAGTCACGATTGAGCTCCTCTGCGATGCGTTGAAAGTAGGCCCGCACTACCGCGTGGTAACGGTCATCGGTCAACAGAAAAGCATCATGGCCGTGTGGCGCATCAATCTCGGCATACGTCACCGACACTTCATTATTTAGCAAGGCTTTGACGATTTCACGTGATCTTGCTGGTGGAAAACGCCAATCGGTTGAAAACGAGACCAGCAAAAATTTGGCTTTAATCGCGTCAAAGGCGCGCGTCAGATCACCTTGCGTTAGCCGCGCGGGATCGAAGTAATCGAGCGCACGCGTGATTAACAGGTAGGTATTGGCATCAAAGTAATGCGAGAACTTCTCGCCTTGATAGCGCAGATAAGACTCGACCTCAAACTCCACGTCGTAACCATAGTGGTAGTCGCCATCAGCGGTCGGTGCGCGTTGCGTACGACCGAATTTTTCGGCCATGTCATCGTCAGACAGGTAGGTGATGTGCCCGACCATACGCGCCACGGCCAAGCCGCGGCGCGGCACCACACCATGGGCGTAATAATCGCCCCCGTGAAACTCGGGGTCGGTGATGATTGCTCGCCGCGCGACTTCATTGAAGCCGATGTTTTGTGCTGAAAGGCGGGGCGTGCTGGCAATCACCACGCAATTGGCGATGCGTTGAGGGCAGGTGATGGCCCAGCTCAGTGCCTGCATGCCTCCCAGCGAGCCACCCATCACTGCCGCGAAGCACTCAATACCGAACCGATCGGCTAGACGTGCCTGCGCCATCACCCAGTCCTCAACCGTGAGCACGGGAAAGGCCGCACCCCAGGGTTGCCCTGTGGCCTGGTTGATAGAGGCCGGTCCCGTTGACCCAAAACACGAACCCAAATTATTGACACCAATCACAAAAAAAATATCGGTGTCAACTGGCTTGCCCGGGCCAATCATGTTGTCCCACCAACCGATTTCATTAGCGTCCTCAGCCGAGACACCGGCCACGTGCTGGGAAGCATTGAGCGCATGACAGATCAGAATGGCATTGGAGCGATCCGCATTCAGGGTGCCATAGGTCTGCACGGCAAGCGTGTAGGCATCAAGGGTTTGGCCACTGAGCAGCGGCAGTGGCTCATGAAACTCAAAATACTGGGTGTGGACAACCCCAACGCTGTTGGTCTCGCTGTGAGAGATGCTGTTAGACACGGTGTCGGAGGCACTCTGCGCAGACAATGGCGCTCTGGGGATGTTTGAGGGAGTCATTCGGACCTCTTTAGCGGGATTTGTGAGGCGCCCGCAAGCAGATCAGCCAAATCGGCGCCATTTACAAATAAATTGTAACACCGTCGTTTCAGGACGTCGCACCTAAGAACCACAGCAGGAGCGGCGCGAACAGAATGAACGCTAGCGTGGAAAGCAAGACCCCGCCTGCTGACGCATCGCCTTGGGTACCGTGTAGCCGGGCAAACAGATAACTGTTTACCGCGCAGGGCATCACCATTTGCAAGGCAATGGGTGCGGCGATGTCGTGGGCCAAGCCCGGCACCATCAATAAACCAACCGCCACCACACCGCCGCTCACGAATCGGGCAACAGCAACCGAAGAACCCGCCTTTAAACCCGAGCGGGGCAATTGTGACAAGGCGTGACCCAATGTCAGCAACATCAGAGGCACCGCCAGACTGCCAAGCAACAGGGCACTGTCCAACATCCATTCGGGGGCAGATAAGCCAATCCAGCGGGCCAGGACAGCCAACAATGTGGCCCAAATAACAGGTTGCCGTGACGCCTTGCCGGCCGAACCCGTGAGCCAGCGCAGGCCCAAAGTGAAGCTCAGAAACGATGAGACAGCAAAAAAAGCAATCGCCACCGTTAATCCCTCTGCCCCAAACACCAAGGTGGCCATCGGTAAACCCAGATTGCCGGCGTTAGGTATCCAAGCCGTTTGCACCAAAGCGCCCACTGGGAGCCCAAAGACGCGAAGCACAACTGCCACAATCGGCGCAGCAACCAATAACGCCGCTGTTGACGCGCCTAATACGACCATCAGGGCCTGCGCCTCAAGTGGTGTGGTCATGAGGGTGTGAAACACCAGCAAGGGGATCGCCACGTAGGTCACAAGCGTTGACACAAAAGCCGTTGGATAAGCGATGTCGCGCTTGCCCCAAATAAAGCCGACCAAACCACAGACCACTAGGGGAAGTATCCGTAACAAGGTACTTAAGTAGGCCGCCAGCAGAACACTCATCTAAATTTCCTAAGCAAAACACAGGGATTATGCGCATTAACAAACGGGTCATACACGTTCAAACTGTCGTCATTAAGTCAAGCCATTGTCACAAGAGGTTACAAAAAAATGATCAAAACACCTTTAACCAGCCGCGAGCTGCAATGCCTGGCATGGGTGTCGCGAGGCAAAACCAGCTGGGAGACCGCCACTATTTTGGGCCTGAGTGAAAGCACCGTTAACTTTCATCTACGTAATGCAAGTAAAAAGCTCAATGTCTACGGCCGCCAAGCCTGCGTGGCACAAGCCATCTACCTGGGCCTACTGACGCCGACTAACGGATTTTCAGCGAGCGCATGAATTCATCAGCCAGCGCCTGGTCCAACTGGTCAGGCGGTCCAGCCACAATTTGTTGCATCACCAGGTCATAGTAAAGAATAACCTTGGCGTGCATCACGAGTTCGGTCGCATCGGCTTGACGTCGCATCACAAACGCTTCGCCTGCTGAGGCTGCCTCGCCTGCGGACTGGCCCATGCCTGCCTCTAGTGAGGTAATCACGGCGCGCTTGGCTTGCTCGCGCTGCTCGGGCGTGCTGTCTATCGGCAGTTGGGCATAACCGAAAGAAAACACGGTTTGATCCACAGTCGCGCTCGTCAAAACAAACGTCACCTTCATATCGGCCAAGGTGAGTTCTCTTTCAGCGGTGTCTACTTTCGCGGGAAACGCCACGATCGCCACGCCATCTGCCACGGGCATTTCACGCCAGTTGTACTTCGGGTAGCAGCCCGCCAACACAGCAACCAAGAAAACCACCGCTAGCGCCTGAGCACGGGGCATCCATCGATGAGGCAACTTTATCAAGGGCTTATTCCTTTTTCTGTGTGAGCACGTAACCCACTGGCGGTTCACGTACAATCTAGCGCTAAAAGAGCCATTTTAATGACATCACGAGGTAATCGGTTGACCACCTTGCTGCAACAGCGGCTTGACCGCTTAAGACAAGCACCGCCAATGCTGGCACAAGCTTTGAGGGGCATTGAGAAAGAGGGTTTGCGCGTTGACGATGCTGGCCGTCTGGCCATGACGCCACACCCCGCCACGCTGGGTTCTGCCCTCACCCACCCCCACATCACCACCGATTACGCCGAAGCCTTGTTGGAGTTGATCACTGACACGCACACTGACGTGAATTCGCTCATGCAGTCGCTGGACTGGGTGCATCGGTTGGCCGTCGATGGGCTTGATCGGGAGGTGTTTTGGAATCAGTCCATGCCAGCGGCATTGCCACCCGAGGCGCAAATACCGATTGCTTGGTACGGTCAATCAAATAGCGGCATGCTCAAGCATGTCTACCGGCGCGGGCTTGCGGTCCGCTATGGCAAGCCCATGCAATGCATTGCCGGCTTGCATTACAACTTTTCATTGCCCTCCGCTCTTTGGGGGCTGTTAGATTTGCCCGGCGAATCGGCGCAGGTGCGCCAGTCGGCGGGTTATGTCAGTTTGATTCGTAACTTTGTGCGCCACGGTTGGCTATTGATGTATCTTTTTGGGGCGTCACCGGCGGTTGGCCGGGACTTTATCAAACACGATGACCACGGCCTCGAAACACTGAACGGCGATACCCTTTACCTCCCTTGGGCCACGAGCCTGCGCATGAGTGACTTTGGCTATCAGAATCCGGCGCAATCAACCCTCAAGCCTTGTTACAACGATCTACCGACGTTTTTGTCACGAATGTACGAGGCGGTCACCACACCTTGGCCCGCTTACGAAAAAATCACGACCCACCAAAACGGCGAATGGGTGCAGTTAAATTGCAACCTCTTGCAAATTGAGAACGAGTACTACTCAACGATTCGCCCCAAACGCACCACGGCGCGTGGTGAAAGACCCATCACAGCGTTGACCGAACGCGGGGTCCAGTACATCGAAGTGCGTTGTTTAGACATAGACCCGTTTGAGCCTTGTGGCATCAGTGCCACCACGGCTCGCTTTATGGACGCCTTCTTGTTGTTTTGTGCTCTAGACAACAGCCCCTCGTTTGGCGAAGACGGCTTTTGTGAAGAAAGCGCACAGAACTTTAAAACGGTGGTGCGCCAAGGCCGCAAGCCCGGCTTGACCCTGAGTCAAGGTGGCATCCCCGTGCCCTTGAGCGAGTGGGCGAATCAAACACTCGACAGGATCGAATCCTGCGCCGAAGTACTGGCCCAACAAATCAATGACCAGGATTACCTTGATGCCATCCAAACCCAACGGGACAAAGTGGCTGACCCAAGCCTCACCCCGGCGGCACGGGTTTTAGACACCTTGCGCCAAGAAAATCTTTCGTTTGAGGCCTTTGGACTGAAGCTGTCAACCGAGCATACAAACCGTTTGATCGCCGCCGGTTTGTCTGAGAGCGAGCGTGCGCAAGGTGTGCGGTTAAGAGATGAGTCAGTGATCGCTCAAACGGCGCTTGAGGCCAGCGACACGCTCACATTTGAAGCGTATGTTGAACAGTTCAACCACGCGCTAAAGCGTCCGCTGTAGCCATTCGGTAGGACAGCGGGTGCTATTGGTTGCAAGTGCGGTTGCTAGTGCGGTTGCTAGTGCCTATTGTGCTGCGCCTCTTAAAGGAATATTGCGAGCAATTGGCCGGCGGCAATGACACGCCAGTATTTTGGCTAGATCAGTTCACCGAGTTTGATGCCGATCGCGAGGCGTGGAAGTAATGTTCTGAGCTTAGCGGCGGTTGCGTTATAAAGTGGCCGCCGGCTGTCGAGGGTTCGCGTACAGACCCTTTTTATCACGAACCTGCGTGGATTGCGGCTACGCTTGGTAAGCTTGACTCTTCCATTGGAGCCGTCCAAATGAACCACCTGAACCACCTGACCATCCGTCTAGCCTTCGCGCTCGCTCTGTCTGCACCCGCGATGGTGTTGGCCAAAACAAGTGCCCCTGACCTGCAAATTCCAGCCATCTATACCAACCTAGAAATCAGTGTCGATGGACAACTCACCGCCAAGACGACTGGCAACAAACAATTGTCACTTCGTGATGAAACACCTCTTTACACTATTGCTCAGATGACTGACAGCATTGAAGGCGTGGATGACGGGTTTGTGATCAGTTTTACCGATCCAAAATACGGCTTGGTGATGAAAGGTGGCAACGTCTTCTATGCGTTGATAGACACGCGCCAACGCCTTCCCATGCCGATGTTTCGGCCCGTAGCCAAGACAGATGATACCGGTCGCGCCCGACTTCAAGTGGTCAAGAACCTGTCCGGAGAAAAGGACTTTATCGACTGGGGAAAGACGGGTCGGGGCCACATTTATTATCGGGTGCAGTCACCAACCGGTGAGATCGTGTACGACGGCATGTTTGCCTTTACCGCTGGCAGCCCCAGGGGCCCCTTTCAAGTGCTCAAAGGCAGCATCAAGTCCGGACCCTTTGTAGAAAAAGTCACCAGCCAAGGTGCCGCGATCTCTTTCGTCACTCGTTCGGTTGTCCCAGGCAAAGTGGAAATTGAAGGCCATGGCACAGTGGACACCCCCGCGACCATGGCCCATACCGCCAAGATTGAAGGATTGCGCCCCGATACCGAATATCAATATCGGGCTAGCACCGCCGACGATACCTTAGCGGGTAGCTTTCGCACTGCCCCGGCTAAGGGTGCCAGAAAGCCGTTCACGTTTGCTTTTGGTTCGGACTCACGCGCTGGTATCGATAGCGGCGCACGGCATGAACAAGGGGTCAATCAATACATCTTGAGTCGCACCATGGCCTTGATCTTGGACCAAAAGGCGGCTTTCTTTCTATTCACTGGCGACATGATTAACGGCTACAACAATAATCCAAGTGTCACCCAGTACCAGTTTGATGGTTGGAAGCGTGCCGTGAGCCCGTTCACCGCCCACATGCCTTTGAATACCGCACCTGGCAACCACGAGGCGGTGCTCTACACCTTTGACGATGGCACCAAATTCGGTGTAGAAATCCCGCGCTTCCCGTTTGCCACCGAAAGTTCGGAGGCGGTGTTTCGCAGTCGTTTCAAGAACTTTAGCAACGGCCCCAAGAGTGAAGATGGCTCAGCGCTAGATCCCAACCCCAATCAGGTGGACTTCCCTGATTATGCCGAGACTGTCTACAGCTACACCTGGGGAAATATGGCGATGGTGGTCATGAACTCGGACTATTTGTATTCGCCGTATTTGTCGCATACTGGTGACCGCACTTTTGGGGGGAACATCCACGGCTACATTATGGACAACCAGGCGCAGTGGATGAAGGATGAGCTCGCTAAGTTTCAGCAAGACCCCGATATTGACCATGTGTTTGTGACGTTTCATACCCCCATGTTCCCCAATGGTGGTCACGTGCAGGATGATATGTTCTATAGCGGCAGCAACACGCCTCGCCCGGTTATTGCAGGCAAGCCCGCGAGGCTTGGCATCATTGAACGGCGCGATGAGTTGCTCAGCGCCGTGCTTGATGCAGATAAGGTGGTGGCCATTCTCACCGGAGATGAGCACAACTACTCGCATGTGCATGTCAAGCCTGGCATGCCGATTTACGCCCCAAGTGGGTTTAAGCCCAAAAATCCCGTCGAGATTACGCGCGACTTTCATCACATTACCAATGGGGCAACTGGATCACCGTACTACGCCATTCAAAAGGCCCCTTGGCATGCGGGATATGACCCGGCCAAAGGCTCGGGCACCTATCTGAAGAAGTTTGCGGTGCGTTTTGCGGTAAACCTGATCCATGTCGATGGCAAAACAGTCAGCATGACAGTCATGGATTCACAAACGCTCGAAACGATCGATGAGGTCAAGTTGCGTTAATCGCTGATGGTCAAGACTGCCATGTCAAATCTCAGTAAACCCCGAGCTGACCTCACCACACTGGTACTGCACTGGGCAATGGTGGTGCTGGTGATGGTCAGCTTAGCTTCAGGTGCCACAGTGGCCAGTGACCGTGAGTACACGGTTGCTGGGGTCTGGGCGAGGTGGCTTGCCATCTGGCCCGAGGGGGCGGTGATGCAATGGCATCTGGTGTCCGGTGCGGTTTTAATTGTCTTAGTCGCAGCCTATTTGGCGTATTTGTTTGGGTCGGGGCAGTGGCGCAAATTCGTGGCGCGTGCTTCCCAGTCGGGGGGGCGCAAACGGTGGGGGGCGAATCTGACTTCGAGCCTGTCAATCGTCTTGTTGTTGGTGCTGTCGGTTACAGGTTTGATGCTTTATACCGGTGTACTGGCGGCGATGGTCTTACCCATCCATGCTGTGGCCGCGACTTTGCTTATCGTGTTGACGCTCGTGCATGTGGTGATGCACACCGTCGTTGGACGGTTTTGGGCGATGTGGCGGGCTAGCTGGCAACGGCTAGCGCTTGGTGTTTTATCCACTGCCTCGCTAACCTTGACCGGTGCAGGCCTCTGGTGGTGGCAAGCTAATACCCACGAGCGTCTGACCATTGCTCACCACGAGGCAACAGTGTCGCTTGACGGTCAAGCCGATGAGGCAGTCTGGCAAAGTGTTCAGCCCGTTGAAATCCAGACCGCCCACGGGGCGAATTTTGATGGCAGTGGCACGGCTGTGACCGTTCGCGGGTTTCACGATGGCGAGTCTGTTTATCTCCTGTTGCAATGGCCAGATGCCACTGCCAGCGATGTGCATCTGCCGCTGGAACGGACCGCAACCGGCTGGCGACTGGTGACTGACGGTGTTATTAACGATGATGAGACGGGTTATTACGAAGACAAGATGGCCGTGGCCTGGGCCGACAAACCGCAGCTGGCAACGGCCTTTACCCATCACGGCCAAGATTTGGTCTCTGGACCGCACCGACCGGTTACCCGGGGCCTTCACTACACCACTGATGGGTCATTGATCGATTTATGGCACTGGAAATCAGTGCGAACAGGCATGCAGTTGCCTGGCCGGCTTGATGATAATCATTTTGGTGAACCGATTGCGTCGTTGTTTGCTGGGCACCGCTACACCGGTGGCTATCAGACGGATTGGGGCGGCGGCGGCTATCGGCTCAATGTTTGTTTGCGTGACGACCCTGACTGTCAGGCGGTATTGGCCCGGATAGCTAAACACAATGAGTATTGGCCCGTGCCAGGCTCTGCCCGCCAGCGCCTGCAGCAGTGCCTAGACAGGCCTGTTGGTTGTGAAGACCGATTGATTCCAGTCCTTTTACCAAAAAACTTTTCGATCATAGAACCGGAAACAGGGGTTGACATGGATTCCGGTGCTGGGGCGCTGACGCCTGCAACCGCCCAGGTCTGGAGCGAGACAGCCGAGCAGCAGGTACCCTTGGGCACGCGTGTGCCAGGTGTGGTGATTGATGGGCGCCTAGGTCAAGGACGCGCCGATGTGCGTGCTGCAGGTCACTGGCAAGACGGGCAATGGACGCTGGAAATACAGCGTGCACTCGACACCTTTGATGAAAAAGATGTCAAGCTCATGCCTGGAAGAGGTGACAAGTTCATGTGGGTGGCGCCGTTTGATAGTTCACAGACGCGGCATGCTCATCACATTCGGCCAGTGCGTGTGCGTATTGAACCTGTAAGCCCCTGATGCCAAGAGGTTTTGGGCCATTTGCGCTGGCCAACAACCGTCACTTGCCAGTCATGCGACGAAAACCATGCGCCAACTGGCCTTTGTGGAGCCCCAGAGTCCGTTCGGTACTGCCGAAATTGGGGTGTTCGAACCCTGAAAACATCCTTCCCATCCATAGTGCTGGGGGATATTGCAACCGCTAAATGTGAGATGGCGCGCCCGACAGGAATCGAACCTGTATCGAGAGTTTCGGAAACTCTTATTCTATCCGTTGAACTACGGGCGCGTGGACATCAATTATACGCTGACTAAGCTCGCAGGCACTTGGGGGGCTCTAGGGCTTCTAGTGACATTGTCGGTATAATCATTGAAAATTTTCGGATACTGCAACATAGGTGTTTTCATGAGTGATACGAAAGAACCTCAACACGAGGATGGGCAAGACAGCCACGATCCTGCGCCTGGCTCTCTGATTAAGACGCCCAAACAACTGGTCGTCACGATTTTTTTGTCGTTCGTGATTCCTGTCGTGGTCATCATTTTGCTGGTGAGCTGGGTCACCTCCGGCACAAAATTACCGGCGGGCTCGAACAGATTCACACCAGAGGCCACCTCGTTACGTATTGCGCCGGTTGCCCAAATCGAAATTATTGATTTGAATGCACCCAAGCTACTGCAAAGTGGCCAGCAAGTTTACGCAGCCGTCTGTTCGGCCTGTCATGACGCAGGGGTTGCCGGCGCATACAAATTTGCCGACCAAGTGGCGTGGGGACCTGTGATTGCCACTGGCCTAGACAGCATGACGGCGAGCGTCATCAACGGCAAAGGCGTGATGCCCGCACGCGGCGGCAATCCCAATTTGGATGATCTCGAAATCGCACGCGCCGTGGTCTACCTGACCAACGCTGCAGGTGCCAATTTTGAAGAGCCTGCCGAGGTTGTCGCTGAAATTGAACCCGCGCCTAAAGTCGCCATGGCCGAGTCAGCCCCCGAACCAACGGTCATGGCACAGGTCGATACTTCGAGCATCGCGCCCGAGGTTGTTGTCGCTGTTAATGAAAGCGCAGCCGATTTGGCTAACGGCAAAAACGTCTATAACCAAGCCTGTGTGGCTTGTCATGCTGCCGGTGTGGCAGGTGCTCACAAGCTCGGTGATAAAGTTGCTTGGGGACCTGCGGTTGAAACGGGCATGGACACCATGATCGCTAATGTCATCAAGGGCAAGGGCATCATGCCCGCCAGAGGTGGCCTGACCAAGGCCAGTGACCAAGATATCAGTGACGCCGTCTACTACATGGTTGAACAACTCAACTAATCGGCTTGCCAGGTGGCCTGCTAATGGCAAGCCAATTAGGTGATAAAGGCGTGCTCGTAAAACAAAAAGGGTCCCCCAGGGGACCCTTTTTGTTTTCTGACTGGCCTCGTTTGGGTTCTCTCGTTTAGGTTCTCTTGTTTAGGTAGTCGCAGAGGGTTCGAGCAAAGAGAGCCCCAGTTGAACCCGTCGCTGTAACCAGAGACTGGGTCGATAGCGCGGATCACCTGTCACCGCAAGCATGTTATTCAAAATCTCCAGCACTCGCCCTGCGCCAAGCGTATCCCCCAGATGTAAGGGGCCCGCGGGATAGTTCAAGCCCAATGTCACCGCTCGATCAATATCAGACGGGCTCGCAATTTGCTGTTGCGCAATATCGCAGGCAATGTTGACAATGGTGGCCAGTATCCGTTGGGCAACGAATCCGGGGGAATCTTGAATCACACTGACCCCCACTTGATCCTGCGCCAAAAGAGCATGGGCGCTGTTGCACCACTCGCGCGTTGTGGCGGGGCTAACCATCAAGGTGCGGCGCCGGGCAGGTGAAACCCCACCAAATACATCCACCCCAACCGTGCGCTGTGCATCCAAACGTTGGTGTGCCACTGCGGTGGAAACATCCTCTCCAAACGGCGTCACCACAATCAGACAATCAACAGCCGGTTTGCTCCCGGTATGAATCGTTGCCCCGAGAGACTTAAATAGCTGCGTGGCAATACCGTAACCGCCTTCGTGGGCAGGGCTGATCCAAACAGACGGCAGTGGCGTGACCGTAGGCACTGGCGGCAAAGCCGATTCTTTCTTTTTACCGTCTATGTATTCGTAAAAACCCGCCCCCACCTTGCGCCCATACAAGCCGCCAGCTACGCGCTGGGCCGTGATGGGCGAGGGCCTGAATCGGGCTTCCTCGTAAAACTGATGATAGATTGACGCCATCACGGGATGAGACACATCAACACCGGTGAGATCCATCAATTCAAACGGTCCCATCCTAAAACCGCACTGCTCTCGCATAATCGTGTCGACCACCTCAAAATCCGTCACACCCTCTTGTACGATCCGCAGTCCCTCTGTGCCTAGCCCGCGACCCGCGTGATTCACGATAAACCCGGGCATGTCCTTGGCTCTGACGGGCGTATGACCTAAGGTCTCAGTCAACGCCATCAACGCGTCACCAATCGCGTGGTCGCTGCGCAGACCGTCAATGACCTCAACAACTTTCATGAGGGGTACGGGATTAAAAAAGTGATAACCCGCCACCCTTTCTGGGTGGCTACAAGCAGACGCAATCGCCGTGATCGACAAAGAAGAGGTGTTGGACACCAACGCACACTTGGGCCCAACCACACCTTCTAGATCCTTGAACAAAGCCTGCTTGGCCTCGAGTTGCTCGACAATGGCTTCAATCACCAGGTCACACCCGGCCAACTCCCCGAGTGTCTGGGCGGTATGAACGCGCCCGAGGGCGGCCGCGGCCGCCACATCGGTCAACTTGCCCTTACCGACCAAGGTTTGCCAGGTTTTTTCTAGGGCATCGCGCGCCGCGTGCAAGGCGTCTGTCTGCTGGTCGTGGATTAGCACCGTTAACCCCGCCTGTGCGGCGATCTGTACAATGCCTTTACCCATGGCGCCAACACCAACAACTCCTATGGTTTTGAATGAATGCATGACTAATCCCCTATTTCTTGATTAAATCCATTTTGCCTGAGAAACATGTCAACGCTATCAAACGATCACATCAACCCCAGCCAGTTTGCCGAACTTTTTGAGCCGCGCTTAGAGACCGGTCACAAAGACACGTTTGGCTCTGTTGGTTTGCTCGGCGGGGCAGAAAGCATGACGGGCGCAGTCGCCTTGGCTGCGCGATGTGCGCTTAAGTCAGGCGCCGGTAAAGTCTATGTCGGGGTCACACAAACCAACCCCAACATCAGCCTGGACCCTATGCAACCAGAAGTCATGTGGCGCTCTAGCCAACGCTTGCTAGAGATCGCCGATCAGATACAGGCTTGGGCGGTGGGCTGCGGTTTAGGGGGCCATCCCCTGGCGATCCAATCGGTTAAAACCCTCTTTCAAACACGCGCTCAAGCACCTGTGGTGATCGATGCTGACGCCCTCAATGCCTTGGCTCGCGGCGACCTCTCCACGGTCTGGGGCAAAGGCACCGTGGTCATGACCCCACATCCCGGTGAAGCCGCTCGCCTGTTGGACACCACCACCAAGGTCGTGCAACACGACCGTGTGTTAGCCGCTAGAACGCTCGCTGAAACCTTTCATGCGTGGATTGTCTTGAAAGGACATCAAACCGTGGTCGCTGACCCGAGCGGCCACTGCCAGATCAATCCAAGCGGCAACGTGGGCTTGGCCACGGCCGGCACAGGCGACGTCTTGACCGGCCTGATCGTCAGTTTGTTGGGGCAAGGCTTCGAGCCATCTATCGCTGTGCCGGCTGCAGTCTGGTTGCACGGACGAGCGGCCGACGCGCTAACGCAGCAACTCGGTGGACCAGTGGGGCTGACCGCCTCAGAGCTCATCGACATGATTCGCTTGCTGAGAAACCGCACCAACGCTTAAGCACGGCAGGTATGAAAATTGTCGTGCCTCGTCAGCCCGCCACCCCAACCTGTTACCCCCCACCACGTCACTGCGCTAGTGACGCCCACCTTTGGCCAACATGTCTTTGAGCATATCAATGCGCGCTTTGGGGGTGAGGTTTTCTTGGGCATCCGGCACCAAATCACTCGGTTGATCCAGGCCCATTTCCGCCACAAATCGTGAGACCTCACAAACCCGCTCTTCTCTTTGGCGGCGCCGACGGGCGCACCAGGTCAAATGCAAACTGCGTTGGGCGCGGGTGATACCGACATACATCAAGCGTCGCTCTTCTTCTATATGCCCGGCTTGAACAGCGGCATCGGCAATCGCCTCATCAGCCACCCTTTTACCGGCATGCGGCAGTAATCCCTCTTCAACCCCCACCACAAAGACATGCGGAAATTCCAATCCTTTAGAGGCATGCAAGGTCGACAGCGTCACCGCATCGGGTGCCTCATCGGTTTGTCGGTCTAGCATGGTGACTAGGGCGACATGCTGCACCAGCGTGACTAAATTCCAATCCGACTCTTTGGCGCGCCCTTTGAGCCAATCAATCAGGTCCAACACGTTTTGCCAGCGCGATTGCGCCGCACGGTCATCACTGGCGACGTCGTAGAGATGGTTTTCATAGCCGATGGCGATTAACAATTCGTCAAGCAAACGATCGACCGGTTCTTGGGCCGGTGGTTTGGCGGCACGTTCCTCAAAACGCGCCACAAAACTCACAAAACCACTCAAGGCCTCATATTGGCGTGTCGGCAGGACTGCCGACAGCCCTTGCTCACTCGAGGCTTGACGCATGCTCAATTCTCGTTGTGCGGCGTATTTGCCCACAGCTTGCAAGGTCGCTTGCCCAATGCCTCGGCGTGGTGTGGTGGCCGCGCGGATGAAGGCGGGGTCATCGGCATCATTGGCCAACAACCTCAAGTACGCCAACACGTCCCTGACTTCGGCTTTATCAAAAAAACTTTGCCCACCTGACACGGTGTAAGGAATGCGCAAATCACGCAACGCCTGCTCCATCACCCGTGCCTGCTGATTGCTACGGTAAAGCACCGCGAAGTCTCGCCAGTGCGCCTGCTTTTCCACACGTGCAGCGGATAAGCGCATCGCAACCGACTGCGCTTCGGCTAACTCACCGTCCATCCGGGTCACCGTGATGGTCTCTCCCGTGCCATGCTCGGACCAGAGGGTTTTTTCAAAAAGCTTGGGGTTAGCCGCAATCACGTGGTTGGCCGCGGCCAAGATGCGTTGCGTGGAGCGGTAATTTTGTTCGAGCTTGATGAGGCGCAACGCCGGAAAGTCTTGTTGCAAGCGCGCGAGGTTCTCAATAGTGGCGCCGCGCCACCCGTAAATGGCTTGATCGTCGTCACCGACAGCGGTGAACATGGCGCGTGATCCGGCGAGATGGCGTAGTAGTTCATATTGGCATTGATTGGTGTCTTGGTATTCATCAATCAACAGGTAACCGATCCGGTGCTGCCACTTTTCTCGTATCGTTGACGAACCGGCCAACACTTGGCAAGGCAACAAGATCAAGTCATCGAAATCAACCGCTTGATAGGCTCGTAACGTGGCTTGGTAGCTGTGATAGGTGTGCACCGCCTCGATGGCTCGCTCAGAATCAGCCAGGTGGGCCGCCTGATCTGGCGTGACCAAGGCATTTT
>Ga0222710_1000320_pt1 | contig 22551 bp, 20 predicted proteins | sample AntAcemetage1696_FD_181143 | JGI IMG/M metagenome (GOLD analysis project Ga0222710, IMG submission 181143) | Saline water microbial communities from Ace Lake, Antarctica - #1696 | ecosystem: Environmental > Aquatic > Non-marine Saline and Alkaline > Saline | place: Antarctica: Ace Lake... | reverse complement strand
GCCGGCGGTGACTTCTCCCAGCGATTGGGAGGTGCCACCCCCAACACCGAGGTAGGGCGCCTCACCCGAAGCCTTAACACCATGCTGTCGCGAATTGACCGAGCTTTTGCCGATCGGGCCGACACCATCGACAAGATGCGTCGCTTCATAGGGGACGCCAGCCATGAGCTTCGCACGCCGCTCGTGTCGGTCAGGGGCTACGCCGAGCTTTATCGCATGGGTGCCATCACGACCAAGCCCGATGTGGACCAAGCCATGGAACGCATCGAAAGAGAGGCAGAGCGCATGACCGCTCTGGTCACCGACCTCCTCGAACTTGCGCGACTCGACGAAGCCAGACAACTCAACATTGGTCCTGTTAACCTGGGTTTCCTGGCTCACGACGCAGCTTTGGACGCGGGGGCAATAGCGCCTGATCGGACCATTACTCTGTGGCATGGTGGCGAACTGGTGCGGAACCCCCAAGGACTGGCCCCCGTCACCATCAGCGGGGAAGAAAACAAGGTCCGCCAAGTGCTGGCGAACCTCATCCAGAACGCTCTGCGCTTTAGTCCCGAAGGGTCACCCCTGGAGTTAGTGCTGAGTCGCGACGCCGCGAGTGGGATGGGGGTCATCAGCGTGGTGGATCACGGTGAAGGTATTCCCTCGGAAATCCGAGATAAAATTTTTGATCGCCTCTGGAGGGCCGATAGTTCCCGGGCGCGCGAGACAGGCGGATCCGGATTGGGTCTTGCCATTGTCCACACCATCATCACCCGCCTCAAAGGCAGTATCGCCGTGGAGGAAACTCCCGGAGGAGGGGCAACATTCCATGTGGCATTGCCCAGTGTCCCCAGCCAGGTGCGCTAAACACTTTCCTCCTTCTCCTGCCGGTGTCCTGTACAGAGGCCCGCCCTGTCCTAGTCTCGGGGCCCACCCCCGAAAGGACACCCATGACCCGATACACGGTAGACAGCGAAGCGGTCCTCCACGCAGCCACTCAGGCCAGAGCGACCATAGCCCGCGTTCAGAGCGAAGTGCATAGCCTGAACGCTCACCTGCAGTCTCTTAATTCGACGTGGAGCGGACCAGCCGCCAGTGCGTTCGTGGTCGTGCACGACAACTGGCGCACCACACAGATTCGAGTAGAGGAGAGCCTGCACAACCTCAGTGAAGCTCTCACCTATGCCGGGCGGCACTACCAAGAGATGGAAATAGCGAACACGCGGCTATTCCAGCGTTAACGACGAAACGGGGTGTCTTCGTGGGAAGACACCCCGTTTCGCAGTGATGAGTTTAGAAGCCCATTCCGTCCATGCCACCGGACTGGTCACCAGCGGATGCCGAAGAAGGCTCTGGCTTCTCGGCGACAACAGCCTCTGTGGTAAGGAAGAGACCAGCAATTGACGCTGCGTTGAGCAGAGCAGAGCGGGTCACCTTGACGGGGTCGGCGATACCAGCGGCGAGCATGTCAACATACTCACCGGTAGCAGCGTTGAGGCCCCACCCAATCTTGAGGCCGCGAACGTGCTCGGCAACAACACCGGGCTCGTGGCCTGCGTTGAGAGCGATCTGCTTCAACGGTGCATCGATGGCCACTCGGACGATGTTCGCTCCGGTTGCTTCGTCACCGGTCAGTGTCAACGTGTCGAGCACTTTGCCAGCCTGAATAAGAGCAACGCCCCCACCGGGGACGATTCCTTCTTCCACGGCTGCCTTAGCGTTACGCACGGCGTCTTCGATACGGTGCTTGCGCTCTTTAAGCTCCACTTCAGTGGCAGCTCCAGCCTTGATTACGGCAACGCCACCGGCCAACTTCGCCAGACGCTCTTGGAGCTTCTCGCGGTCGTAGTCGGAGTCGGTGTTTTCGATTTCCTGGCGGATTTGCTTCACGCGACCGGCAATGGCGTCAGTTTCCCCGGCGCCCTCAACGATGGTGGTCTCGTCCTTCGTGACGAGAATCTTGCGTGCGCGACCGAGCATGTCGAGTTCAACGTTCTCGAGCTTGAGGCCGACCTCTTCAGAGATAACCTGTCCACCGGTGAGAATGGCGATGTCCTGCAACATGGCCTTGCGGCGGTCACCAAATCCTGGAGCCTTGACGGCTACAGACTTGAAAATACCGCGGATTTTGTTGACTACGAGAGTCGCGAGGGCTTCACCCTCGACGTCTTCAGCAATAATCAGGAGCTGCTTGCCAGACTGGATAACCTTGTCCACGATAGGGAGCAAGTCCTTGATCGCAGAGATTTTCTGGTTGGCAATCAGGATGTACGCGTCTTCGAAGACGGCTTCCTGGCGGTCAGGGTCGGTCACGAAGTAGGCCGACAAGAAACCCTTGTCAAAGCGCATACCTTCGGTGAGCTCCAAAGTGGTGCCAAAGGTGTTGGACTCTTCAACGGTCACAACGCCTTCTTTGCCAACCTTGTCGATGGCTTCTGCAATCAAGTCGCCAATAGTGCTGTCCCCGGCAGAGATCGATGCGGTAGCAGCAATTTCAGCTTTGGTTTCGACCTCTTTGGCGTTCTTGAGAAGCTGGTCCGACACGGCCTGGGTGGCGGCGTCAATTCCGCGCTTGAGGCTGATGGGGTCGGCGCCGGCTGCGACGTTACGCAGACCTTCGCGAACCAGAGCCTGCGCGAGAACAACAGACGTGGTCGTGCCATCGCCGGCAACGTCGTCTGTCTTCTTAGCAACCTCTTTGACCAGCTCTGCGCCAATCTTCTCCAACGGGTCGCTCAGCTCAATTTCCTTGGCGATCGACACGCCGTCGTTAGTAATAGTGGGGGCGCCCCACTTCTTTTCCAACACGACGTTGCGACCGCGTGGCCCCAGTGTCACCTTTACGGCGTCGGCCAAAATGTTGAGCCCACGCTCAAGGCCACGACGGGCATCTTCATCAAAAGCAATTATTTTTGCCATCTGTTATTCGTCCCTCCCGGACGTCTCGGATATCTATAGCTATTGGCACTCGCCTATTACGAGTGCTAATAGATTTTGGCACTCTCTGCCTGAGAGTGCAAGTAGCAGCGGTGGCGGAGGGGTAATGCGCACCGAACAGGCACCGAAGAATCATTCGAAAATGCGCGCCTAGCGATGTGCCCGCCTACCGCGGTGAAAGAACCTCGGCGTGCCCCGCCCGCAGGGTTGGCGATGAGAGGAGACGAAGCGGTAACGGGCAAGGTCGCACTTGAATACCGGCGCGGCAACAAGGCCGATAAAGGGGAGCTAGTAAATCAGGTCTCCAATCTGAATAGGGGGTACCGAGGCCATGCCGGGAAGGCGATCGAGGCAATCTCCGGGAAAACGGTGATGAACGGCGTTGCGAGTCTTGTGGGCGCCGCGGGGGACCCGTGCGGCGGCCTTCTAGCCGCTTGCAATCCCAAACCCCGGACCCAGGCTGCTCCGGTCGGGAAAGTTGAAGACGAAAGACGACCCGGCCCCCTGCCGGCGCACAGTAAGCCGGCCACGATCGACCTGCGACAAGCAAAAACCCCGACGGGTTGGGAAGTGTATCTCGTTACTTGCGATGGGGTACGGCACAACACCACCTTCCCCTCCGCGTATGGTGTCAAGACATAGTGGGCAAACGAACCCGCATACGTCTTCACAATGGGCCTTCCGCTCGTCCGCTAAGAGTTGCGGCGAGGACCCCCACGGCAGTGATTCCAAGGCCAAGAAAGAGGAGCCAGGTTAGTTCCGTGCCGAATGCTGGAAAGTAGACATCAAGTAAAATTGCCCCACACAATTGGCCAAGAACTGACACGACCGCAAAGACAAGGACGCCAAGACTCCGGACGAAGAGCGCTGCCGAGGCGATAAAAAGCATGCCCAATGGCCCGCCAAGCCACAACTCAGGGTAGGCAACAATCGAGGGCGGGGCTCGCAACTCCCAGAGCCCCAACGCGCTGCTGAGAATCAAGAGAACAGTAAGAAAACAAAAGCCCATGAAAAAGTTCAGCGCGCTGGCTACCATGGGGGACCCAGACTCTTGGGAAATTCTGCCGTTTAACGCGTATTGGACCGCAGTCGCTACTCCCGCAGCAAGGCCATAACAGATTGCCGCAACCGCCACACTCGGCGTTACTCCGCGCCCTAGAGCAGAAATTGCAACCCCCACCGATGCGAAAAGCACCGCAAGGATTCGAGCACTAGTCACAGTCTTCTTCCCCGCCGGCCCTATCCCCCAATGGTCAACGAACAGTGAGGCGAGTGTCTGTCCTGAAACCACCGCAATAATGTAGATTGAGACACCAAATGAAGGAACTATAAGTGTCTGGCCAAGGATAAAAAGCCCTCCACCGACTCCAGCGAAATACTGCCAGGGTCGCACATCGAGGGACTTCCTCGACGTCAATACTTTCCATGCGCCAGCCCTCGATTTTGGGCTTGCGGCAAGAATTACGGTTGACAGAATAAAACCACCGCCGACGGAAACCATGGCGGCAACGATGGGCTGATCAATCTGGGCGCTTGTCGCTCCATTGACCCGCGCTTGCAACGCATTCGCCATGGAAATAAAGAATGCAAGAAAGCTTGCCGACCAGAAAAGGGCACCACTCCGTTGTCTCGTCACCTTTGAGGATTCCCTCTACTGAGAAAGATTTCCCTCGATATAAACAAGGCTCTTCTCTTTCGGTAACGAAATCATAAATTCCCCTGACGCTGGAACAGTGGCTTCTCGTGGGACCTTGATCTTAAGAGTTTGGTTTCCCCAACCGCACGTAGCCACCCGGGTATTTCCGTGGTCTTGGACGAACAGGACCTGAACTTTCACGGCATCCCGACCGCGAGCGTTAGGCACAACATATTCCGGCCGAATACCCACTTGCGCGGGACCATCGGGCAAACCTGTTTGTGCCACCGCCAGTTTTTTTCCCTCGACCTCGACGTTCCCGTTGGTCACGTGCGCATTCAAAAAATTCATGGCCGGTGAGCCGATAAAGTACCCCACATAGCTGTTCACCGGAGCCTCAAAGAGCGCCTCCGGAGTTCCTCTTTGCACGATAGCACCGGCACTCATTACCAACAGTTCTTGGGCGAATGTCATCGCCTCATACTGATCATGGGTTACGTAAATGATTGTTGAGCCCAGAATGTCGTTGGCTTCTTTAATTCTTTTGCGGAGCATAAATTTAAGCTGTGGATCAATGACGGTCAAAGGCTCATCCATTAGCAACACAGCCACATCATCTCTCACAAGTCCACGACCTAGGGACACAAGCTGCTTTTCATCAACGCCGAGACGCCAAGCAGCTCGATTCAGTTTTTGGCTGATTCCGAGAATCTCTGCGACCTCTCCCACACGCTCCTTAATGCGATTGCTATCCCAATTGCGGCAAACCAAGGGGAACGCCAAATTGTCAAAGACATTCATGGAACGGTAAATCGCGGGGAATTGGAAAACCTGCGCGACGTTCCTTTTGGCGGTCGGAAGCTTGGTGACATCGGTGTCGTCAAAACTAACTTGACCCTGCTTGGGCGTAACCAAGCCGGAAATAATGTTAAGCATTGTCGTCTTGCCACAGCCCGAGGGCCCAACTAACGCGTAGGTGCGACCAGCTTCAAAGGAAATGCTTAGGGGCTTTAGTGGCCAATCTTGATCCTCTGTCACATCGTCGTAGGCATGGCCAACATTCGCAAGCGTCACGCTGGTCATCTACTTCATTCCCATTCCTGGCGCACCCAACAGGGCGCCACCTTTATCAAAGACGAAACACCGATCAGTTCGCAGATGAAAACTGAGTCTTTCGCCTGCTGAATAGTCGTGAATGCCTTCAATCTGGAGCACGAGGTCACCAGACTCCGACGTTACATACAGGACTGTTTCAGAACCGGAAACTTCCACAAACCCGATTAACCCAGATTCGACACCGGGTCCTTCGCTGGCGGGCACGATGTCAATTGCCCGGACGCCAAGGTCATAGGACCCCTCTCCCAAGGATCCCAGATGCGGCGGAACATCAGCGCTATGGCCACTGCCGAAAATGACGGAGGAACCTTGAACCTTCACGGGCAGTATCGTCATAGGCGGGTCGCTTACGACCTGAGCCACAAACGTATTTTTAGGGCGCTCAAACACCTCTGCGGGACGCCCCACCTGAAGAGCCTTCCCCTCATGCATCACCACTAGCTCATAGCCGAGCATCATCGCCTCGGTAATTTCTGTTGTCGCGTAGATCGTGACCGAGTCCGCCTTCCCCGAGAAAAGTTCCAGAAATTCCTCTCGGAGCTGCTCGCGAAGCTTAAAGTCTAGATTCATCAGCGGCTCATCAAGCATCAAAATGCTTGATTCCCTCGCGAGGGAGCGAGCCAAAGCAACGCGCTGCTGTTGACCCCCCGAAAGCTGGCTGGGTCGACGCTTTTGGAATTCGGTCAGCCCAACTTTGTCCAGATAGGTATCGACACGGCCAGCCCGTTCCTCGACAGATAACCCGAGCTTCCTAAGCGGAAATTCGACGTTCTCACGCACGCTCTTATTGGGGTAATTGATGAACTGCTGATAGACCATCGCTGCGTCGCGCTTCCACACGGGGGTGTGAGTGATGTCATTGCCCCGGAAATAGATGGAGCCACTATCCAAGGGCAGCAGGCCGGCAATGGCTCGCATGAGGCTCGTCTTCCCAGCGCCAGTGCGACCAATCAAGACATAAATTCGACCCGGCTCAGCAACGAAGGAGAAATCATCAATGAAGGTTTCGCCCTCCAAAGCAACATTGAGGTTTTTTAACTCGAGCATCCTTTACCTCACCGCTCCGCTCAGGCTCCCCTTGGAGAGGAACCTCTCAATGGCAAAAGCAAAAGCAATCAGAGGGAGGATCGCAAAAATTGCCGCTGCCGACAGCGTCCAATAGGGTGTGACAGTGGCGTTGAGGGACACGATAGCAACCGGGAGGGTGACAACCTGCCCAAAGGTAAGGACCAGCGGGTAGAAGAAATCGTTCCATCCGAAAATGACTGCAAACATTCCCGCCACCGTCAGACCCGGCGCCATCAGGGGCAGAATTACCCTCCCAAACACTTCAAAAGGGTTGTAGCCCTCCAGCATAGCCATCTCGTCCAGCTCCTTCGGAATCCCATTAAAGAAATCGACCATCAGCCACACGACAATGGGCAGAAGTCCCGCAATCGAGACCAAAATCAGCCCCGACCTCGTGTCAAGCAAGCCGAGGTTTCTAAGCATCAAGAAAAATGGAAATGACAATACAATCGGCGGCATAATCCGCTGTGAAATAAAGAAAAAAACGATGTCCTGGTTCTTGATAAACCCGGCTTTGTAACGGAACCGAGACAAACCATAGGACGTAATCGTGCCGAGCACAAGCGAGATAGCCGCAGCACCGAAAGTAATGACGACACTGTTGAACAAGGGCGGAACCAGGTTGGTGGTTGCCCCTCCCCCACCAAAAATGTTCTTCCAGCCCGTCAATTCGGGGCTGAACTGAAGAAACGGAATATAGGTCGCCCCAAAGTTCACAGCTTCTGGAGGCTTGAAGCTCGTAACCGCAGCCCAAAGCAGGGGCAGCATCACAAAAACGCTCCACAGAACAACAAAGAATGAGATCAAAATTCTCTTCAAGATCACAATCAGACCCCCCTGGGTTTCGACAACCGAGTCAAGACCTGGGCAATGATGGTTAGTAGAGCAATAAACACCAATAAGTACGTAATTGACAAGGTTGCTCCGTTCGCGAGATCAAAGTTTCGAAGTCCTGTCAAGTAGATGTAGTACGTCGGTGTTTCTGTTGAAGATCCGGGCCCACCGTTAGTCATGGCGTAGACGGTGTCAAATATTTTGGAAGCCTCAATAAGTCGGATGATAATGGCCCCAATACTCACGGGGGCCATCATCGGCAAAGTCACCTGGAGGAAAGTTCGGACTGGTCCAGCTCCATCAATGGACGCTGCAAGAAACGGCTCCCTGGGCAGGCTGAGCAACCCTGCCAGCAGAAGCAAAAACATAAAGGGGGTCCACTGCCAGATCTCCGCCACCATGATGGCAACCACAGCAGGGGTTGTCTCGGACAACCACGCAATCGGCGAGAAACCCAGTCCGACTATGACGTCATTGACCGGTCCCACTGTCTCATTGAAGATTGATTTCCAGACCACAGACATGACGACCGGCGTCGTCATCATGGGTACAAGCCACAAGACCCGGAAGAACCGGCGAGCAGCGATACCTCTCCACGCCACCAAAGCAATCGCAAAACCCAACACATATTGGATAAAGACGGTAAGAAAGGACAGGGGAACGAGGCGCAACATTGCCGCCCAAAAGCGCTCATTCACAGCCATTGCGGCCCAGTTTCGGCCGCCCACCCAGTCAAAACCCGCGTTTGCCACAGACCAGTTGGAAAAAGTGAGAGCAATAGTGAAAAGGAGAGGAAAAATGATGATCGCAATGAGGGTCAACAGTCCGGGAAAAAGAAAGAGCCGACCATAAAGCTTGTTCATCAGTTTTTGCTCTCAGTTTGATACTTGTGAACCCTGTTGTGGGGAACTTACGTCCCCCACAACAGGGCCAGGACAGTGCTCTAGTCGAGGTTGTCCTCAAGACGAATCACTGCTTGGTAGGAGTCTTTAATCGCATCGGCGCCAATGCGCTCGATGATGGATTCCCATTCAGCAGCAACGTCATCAAGTGCGTCTTGCGGGGTCTTTTGGCCCGCAAGCGCCTCAGCTACACCGTTGGCCATTGCCGTATAGAATTCTCCGTTTCCGGGAACTCGGAGGTCAAACACGCGGTTGGTGTTTGTCTCGTACGTGTTCAAGGTGTCGATGTAGGACTCAGCAGCTTGGGGCGCCCAACCTGCCTGTTCCGTCCAGAACGCGGCGTCGAAGTTCTCTGCGCGCGCGGGGTTCACTCCAAACCGACCGATGGTCAGGTCGATGGTGTGATTTGCCTTGTTACCAAAAAAGCACAGGTAGTCAAATGCAAGAGTCTTCACAGGCGAGGCCTCGGTCACGGCCGCGGTCCAACCCCATGAAATGTAGGGTGCGTAGTTCACGCCACCGCTAACGGTCTCCCACTCGCCGCTGACACGGTTCCACACCTCTTCTGCTCCAGGCAACGGTGCCGCCGCAACTGATTCACGAATCAGGCTCGAGGCCTGGTTTGCTTCCACGTAGGCGTCATCCCAGGTATAGCTGAACATTGCTTCACCTTTACCAAAGGACCCGATTTCCTCAGCCAGCCCGAAACTGGAGTAGCCCGGGGGCACAAAGTTCACGGCCTCGACGAAGTCTTCGAGACCACGAACAAAGCCAGGGTTGTTGACTTGAGGAACCATGTTCTCATCGAACCAGAAGCCACCCTGCACGTCAGGGTGCTTTGCGTAGGGCGCGACACGACTGATAAAAGCGGAGAACATCAGATTGTCGCGAGCCATGACCTCTACGGAACCGTAGAAATCAATGCCTTCTGGTTGGTTGGTGGGCGACCACCCTCCGCCGGCGTAAGTGTCGGTGAAGAACTGCGCCTGCCGGTTGTATTCCGTCCAGGTGGTCGGCACGGCCAGCTCTGCGCCATACGCTTCTTGGTATGCCGTCTGAGCTACTGCGTCTGAGTAAACGTCAGTCCGATACTTGAGATAGTGACGATCAGCGTCAATGGAGTACAACTTGGTCTCGCCGTTCCACTGAGCAATTTGCTTCACCAAGTCCGTGGAGTCAGCAAGCTCACTATTCTCAAGGTATACCTCAGGAACAACCGCGTAGTAGCTGTGGAAGTCTCCAAGCCATTGCGAACCGCCGAAGATTACGTCATACGCGTTAACCCCTGTCTGGAAAGACAGCTGTGACTTCGAGAAGATGTCAGGGAAGGGCACCTGCTCCACGGTCACGGTCGCCCCTGTAAGTTCTTCGAACTGGCGCGCATGCAGTTCCGCAGGCTCGCCCAACACGGGGGGTACATGAGAGAGAACACGCAAGTTTTGACCGCTGTAGTCTTTCTTGCTCATTTCCTCATAGGAACACATTCCGGGGACATCGGTAACCGTTAACGTGCCGGCATACGCATCTCCGTATTGGGAATAGTCGACGACATAGCCTGCGCCAACGCCCTCTTGTACTGCAGGGGCGAGTCCAGCGTCACCGCTGGACTCGCCCTCACCTGCACAGGCGCCCAACATGAGCGCGGACGCGGCAGTAATGGCAACTAAGCCACTACGTTTGCGTGTGAATTTTGACTGCAACATTCAGCCTCCTTGTGGTGTGAGATGGACGATTCTCGGCCCGTTTGCTAAGGGACGAGTATCGCGCGCCCTTTGACATGGCCGGCGGCCAGATCATGGAGCGCTGTGTTAGCGTCTGCCAGCGAATACTCTTTGGTCGCGAGATTGACTAGGCCTCGACCCGCTAGTGACATTAACTCGTTGAGATCGGCCCAGGTGCCAACCAAGTTTCCAACAATATTTTTTTCTCCGACAACCAAATTCACAGTGGGATAATCAATATTTTCCCCGTATCCAATCACGAAGTAAGACCCCATCCCTCGAGTCATGGCCAGGCCCTTGGTGGTGGTGCCCTTCTCTCCGACGTAATCCATGACAATTTCTGCTCCACCGCTGGTCAAATCGAGAACCTTTTCCAGCTCATTACCGTCAGCTTTCACAAGGTGATCCGCCCCGGACTCCTTAGCAAGCTCGAGTGACACATCGCTGGTATCCACGGCGATAATTTCTGCGCCACACATGGCTTTCAGGACTTGAATCCCAATGTGCCCCAAGCCGCCGGCACCGATGACAACAACATATTGGCCCGGGAGGAGCTGTTTTGTAGCTTTCTTCGAAGCATGATAAGCAGTCAAGCCCGCATCAGCGTAAGCAGCGACTGCTTTAGGTTCGAGGTGCCGGGGCAAAGCGACGACGTTCCGCTGGTTAGTTGTCAGGTACTCGGAGTAGCCACCATTACAGTCCAATCCGAGAAAGGGTCCATCACCATGCATATCGTGACCACGGCGGACATTTATGTCATGAGAATCGGCAATTTTAGGATGAAGAATTACCGGATCCCCTTTTCTGACCCCGGAAACGTTCGATCCAACTTCCTCCACCCAGCCAGCGTTCTCATGTCCCATGACGAACGGCAACAAAGCGTTGCCGTCGGGGTCAAAAATCGGCTTCCACACCCCCTCGATGATGTGCAGGTCTGTCCTACAAACCCCAGCTCCACCAATTTTGACGATAACGTCGTCCTGCGTGGCAAGGACAGCATCGGGGACATCCTGAAGACTTACCCATGTGTCGGATGTAAGAAATTCATCGTAGGAATCAAGTACCGAGGCTTTCATCGTACGGTTCCCTTCACAGCGACCGAATACAGACGCCGAGAAAGTCTCCACGACGAGTTGTTATTCAACGGTAATCTTTTGTGCCTCGGCGCCGGTAATACCCGGCTACTACTTTCCCGTGAAAACACTGGGAGCAGCATTCCAAATTTTTCGGGTGGGCGAACCATCCGACGCCCACAATTTTCGCCCCGCACCGCTCCCTACTTCGCAAAGCTAGAAATTGCTCAGCTCACTCGTGTGCCGCGCGTCAAAGCTCTCTCACTCATGCGGGCGGTTTCTCGGTGCAGGATTTCTGTCGCGCCGTAGCGGTAGATTGAGTCCTCCAGAGATGGAGAGACCTCGCCCGCAGCCATCAACGAGTAATACCGCAATGCGCACACGCGGAGGAAAGACGTAAAGTTTCCCACGTCGTGCCCTGCATCAAGAGACTCCCGATAGAGAGTTGAGATGAGCTCGTTTGTCGTCATCTCATCTCGGTAGGCAATTTCTTCGAGAGCCTGCCAAAAGACGTTTTCCATGCGGACACTTGTCACGAATCCTTCCAAACGCAACGACTTGGATTTGCTTTCCCACAGCACGGGGTCCGCGCCGACAAAAAGATTACACATCAGTCCTCCTCACCTTTCGTGCACCCACTTCTCATGCCGCCACCGACGACCCTGAGGAAAATACACAGTTGAATTTAGGTGAGACGATAACACCCAGAATTGGGAAGTCCCGTCAGCTTGGGGAATTTGATTGCCATAAACCCTGAGCGCGTCGGGGCCCTCATGCCCATAGATGAGGCGTTTTAACGTCACACTGGTTCTGTCGCGGAGGAATTCCGAGTGCGCTCAGATATGCGAGATTGTTATCAAACCATCCGGATTGAGTCGCATAGACTCGTCAATTCGTACCGTTCGAGGCATGGGGTAGGCGCCCTGGTCGACAGACTCGCTAAGGAGACACAGTGAAAGCAATTCAAGTGGTTACACCAGGCGGACCAAACACCCTTCAAGAGCTGGTCGTCCACACCCCCAGGCCGGGACCAGGCGAACTGTTGGTAAAAACCGCTTGGGCGGGGGTGAACTTTATCGACACCTACCAGCGCTCGGGGCGGTACCCGTTAGATTTACCAGCCACGCTGGGCTTGGAGGGAGCTGGAGAAATTGCGGGCATGGGAACGTCTGTTACAGGTTTTCACGAGGGCGACCGAGTCGCGTGGGCTTGGGCACAAGGTAGCTACGCCGAATACGTCATTGTTCCTGCAGAAAAATCGGTATTAATTCCCGAGAGCATGTCCATGGAAATTGCTGCTGCGAGCATGATGCAGGGGGTAACAGCTCAGTACCTAATTACGAGTGTCTACAGCGCGCAACCAGGGGATTTAGCCCTCGTCCATGCTGCTGCTGGAGGTGTGGGACTGGTTCTCTGTCAGATGCTCAGCTCCCGAGGAGTGACTGTCATCGGAACCGTATCCACCGATGAAAAATCTCAGGCTGCAAGACTCGCCGGAGCAGAGCACGTCATCCGTTATGACCGTGAAGATTTTGCGCCAAGACTGCTCGAGATAACTCAGGGGTACAGGTGCAATGTTGTGTATGACAGCGTTGGCGCCGACACCTTCGAAGGAAGCCTTCAGTGCCTTGCGCCGAGGGCAACACTGGTGCTTTTCGGGGCGGCAAGCGGTCCCGTTCCACCTTTTGACCTCCAACGCCTGAGTGCGCTGGGATCACTGACCATCACTCGCCCCACGATTGCTCATTTCCTGACCAGCCCGGAGGAAAACAACTGGCGGGCCACCGAGGTTTTTAACGAAATTGGTGAAGGACATCTGGCGATAACCCTGGGAGGAAAATACGACCTGGCAGATGCTGCTCAGGCCCATCGGGACCTTGAGTCCCGAGCAACGAGTGGGAAGCTCCTTCTCCAAGTGGCCGGGTAACGACTTCGAAGGGCCTCACGGTCGAGACCCATATTACGGCAATGCTGCAATCACCAACCTCCTCTGGCTGGGCGTTCGTGGGCATGAGGCTGACCACTGCCCCTTTGCCACGGAGAGAGGTAGAGGCAGCAAATGTCTCCCTCGACCATAATTCCTGCCACGACCGCAGAAATCAGCCCCAGAACTGAATCGAACTGAAAGGGTGGTAACACCTGGTCACTCTGAATCGCGCCCATGGGTTCTGCCAACACTCGCGTTGACTTATCGAAAATGTGTGCGGAGCAGGTACCTAAGAATCCCTCGAGAGTGCGCGCGCAACGATGTGCCCGCCGGTCGCTGTGAACGTGCCTGGGGCCCCCTACTGCAGGGCAGACGATGGCGAGCGCGGCAGCACTTCAGTACCAGCGCGATGGAAAGGCCTGGAAAAGTAAGCTAATGGATCAGTTCTGCGGTCTGAATAGATGCATCGAAGACACAGCCGGAAAGTACTGAAGTGGGGGCTGAAAGTGATCAACCCCTGGCCGCCGAGGAAGCCAATCGAGGGGACAACAGTAATCACGGCGTTGCAGTTAAAGCGCGTGGTGCAGGGAGCTTCACTACGGTCGTCTGCTGCTCGTGCGCCGCAAGTCCCAAACCAAAGCGGGAATGCTACTGAAAGACCCAATCCCTACTCTCACCTGCGCCGTTTGCAACGACGCGCTGCCTGGTTTCGTAGACATCGCCTTTGTCGGACACAAGGGAGGCAAGCGGTCGGATACCACCGTGACGACGACGCCGCCGAGCTGGCATTGATGAACCAGGTTTAGGCGTCGCCGAGACTGCCCGCCAACTGCTTCGAACCGCGACAGAATCTGGCTCCCGCAACCCCCAAACCGCGGAGGCAACCGGGACTTACGACACACCGAAGACGCCATTCCAAGACGTTCTGGCCGATAACGAAAGCAACCCCAATTCCGTCAAAGCCACGGTCCACCGGGAGAATAAAATAGCGGATATGGCTGCAGTCCAGCCACAAATTCAAGCCCCCGCTCCACAAATACTGGCTCTGGCCAGCAGCAACGACCCAGCAGCCGAACCACCCTGGCAGGCACGCTCAAATCACTCTACGAGCTATCTTTTACCCGCATCTTCAGATAATTCCCTCGGACCATGAAGAAAGTTTCGGCTACTCCTTGACCGTCACGACAGCAGCATCAACATCGGAGCTGTCGTTGGGGACCAGTTCGACCCAGGTGTTGCCCTGAGCCAGAAGCACGGGCTCACCTGACTTCGTACTCAAAGCAATGGGTGACTCGGCCGTAGCTTTGACCCAGTTCACTTCCAGGTAAGAACCACCGGTGAAAACCCAACCGGAACCTTGGTTCACCAAACGTGTGGTGGGAATATCTTCCACAACATCAATGGCCACACTCAGCACCACGACGTTGATGGCGGAAAGCTGGTTACCGCTCGATGCGGAGTCCGCGGCACCATTGGTCTGGAACCGGAGGAACGCAGACTGGGTCACATCCCACTCCCAGGTGGGGCTAGAGAAACCACTAAAACGTGGGTTCACCGATATCACCGCAGCCCCAGAGACCACGGCGGTCGACATCTCCACGGAAGCCGCGTAGTCAAACATTTGCGGAGGCGCAGGAAGGTCCAGGTGATCAGCGACCAGTTCAGGAGCTTTAACTAACACGTTGTGAGGCGCGACCTTGGCGCTGGTCCGGTAGAAAGTCTCTTCTGTGTCGGGTTGCCCGTGAATAGCGTTGTAAACCGGGGCGTCCTGCATGGCCTGGATAAAGCGAACCTGGCCACCGGAATAGGCAAAAATGCCACCGAAGGGGCTCACAATCTCAGGATCCATGGGCCGCACAGAACGTATGGGGCCAATTTCTGCCGGCAACACGGAGTGCCACACGGCGACGTAGCGGGTGATGCCCCCCTCGACGAGTTCTTCAAACACAATGTCGGCTTCATCGAGACCGACCTGAGGTCGGGCCGAAGGATGGTTATCGATTTTGGCGGACAAAGACGGGCGAGCAAGACTGCCCGCTTCAATGGCTTCGCCGGTGAGGGCGGCCACCGTGGACATGTCTACGACAGCAGCGGACTCCTCAGAGGTCTCATCCACGAGAACCTCGTCGGTGGTGGCTGCGGGATCGCCACTACAGCCGGCAAGCGCGAGAGCACTGATCGCCGCAACCGCAAAAAGAGAATTAATACGAAGTGCCATGGCAGTGACGCCTTTCCTCAGGTGAGTGATGTCGGAAGTTACGTCGACTCGGTGTCAACGTAGTCGGCTCCCAGAACAATTGTGATGCGTGCTCCGGGATATGCAGAAGTTTGAACGACGGCATTCTCGCCAATCCCCAACACCTGGGCTATTCCCAAAGCACTGGCTTTATCCGAATCTTCACTATACGCCACAACACTTTGCGCGACGTCAGTGGAATCAGCGTTCGTCGCGGTCGCTTCAGGCCAGCCAATATCGGACAGCCTGGTCCCGGCGCGAGCTGCCATTCCTTGGGCTGCCGTGCCGTTAAGAACAGTGAGAGTGAGGCCTTCGGTATCAATCTGGGTGGGATCGGTGACCGGGAGGACCTCTTCCACCATGGGTTCCTTCTCGATAACCGGCGGGGCTTCGACAACGGGGTCAAGGGCGCCTTCAATAACCGGCGGTGCAGTGTCCTCAATCGCGAGATTTGTGGAGCTACTTTGCACAAACCAGAGGCCGCCCACGATGAGCACAGCAATGATGCCCAATGCGATTCCCACCGGGGCAAACAGAGAGGCTACGGAACGGGTACTTCGGTAAATTCCGACATAACTTTTCTCCCGCTCCACCTCGTCAAAACGGTCGGGAAGAAAGGAGGGGCTGCGTTTGGCCATTAGTGCGTTCCCTCCCCCTTATTTCGCCGAGACGCTTGTCGCATCACGGCTGCTTCTTCAGTATTTCGCACCAACACGGCGTCGTAGACCCGTGCTCCTGGCAAGCGACAAATCGAATACACGCGTTGATAGTAACGAGCTAACGAGAGCCCAAAGCGCTCCCTCACCGCAGATTCCTTATTTGGTATTGCCCCCCAGTGGGCCCTTTCAAACTCTAAAATCTCACGGTCAAGGCCGCTGAGTCCGCTTTCGTGGGGTTCTGCATCACTCATCAGCGACCATGCTATTGCGCCACAGCCATCCTCAAGACCTGCGTCATAGGCTTAACTCACTGTGGATGTCTCGACTCGTGCCCTTTCTCTGGCGCTCGCCTGTGTTCTGGTGGGAAGCCTCTCTGCCTGCGGTCCTGCTTCTTTTTCTCCCACGGGAGCACCGCCCCCTGTCGCCGGGGACCGGCCACCGCTTACCGACATAGAGTTCTTAGAAAACCCCCGGCAGTGGGTGGGGCCCAGCACGGCCTTGCTCTCGGACGCCACGATTAATGTCGTCGACCCTGCACCCCGCCAGAGCCTTCCCACGACTGTCGTGTCTCAGGAGTTGGGGGACAATATTTCGGTGACCATCACGTCGACGGACCGTGTGTTGGCGTTGGACATGTCTGGCTCACTCGCTGCCACGGTGTGGGCTTTAGGTTTTGGGAGCACCCTCATAGGGCGCGATATCTCCACGACGTTCCCCGGCGTCGAGGGGTTGCCGATTGTGACAGGGAGCGGTCACGCCGTGTCACCCGAAAGCGTGTTGGCTCTGCGTCCGGACGTCATCATTACCGATGGCTCCATCGGCCCGCTCGATGTGGTGCTGCAGCTGCGAGACGCTGGAGTGCAGGTCGTTTTTGTTCGAGAAGCCCCCGGACTTGAAGCCCCCGCGGCCATGGCGCGCTCGGTATCCGCAGTGTTTGGAGCTCCGGCGGTGGGTGAAGCACTGGCCTTGGCCTTAACACAAGACATTGCAGCCGTGTCCGCTGTTATTGCCGCGAGGGCACCCCAGGACCCCGCGGACAAACTCCGCATGGTGTTTCTCTACTTGAGAGGCGGCAACGGCATTTATTACCTCTTTGGCCAGGAGTCAGGCTCAGGGGATTTGATTACCGCTCTGGGTGGTATCGATATTGCGACCGAGATTGGGTGGGAAGGGTTACGTCCGATGACCGACGAAGCCTTGATCTCTGCCAATCCCGACCTCATCTTGGTAATGTCCGATGGCTTGGCCAGCGTGGGAAGCGTGGAAGAGCTGGTGCAGGTGAAGCCCGCGATCGGGCTCACCCCGGCAGGAAAAAACGCCCGGTTTGTCGACATGGCTGATTCCCAAGTGCTGAGCTTCGGTCCACGAACGCCAGAGATTATTGACGCCCTGGCCCGCGCGATCTACGCACCCGAGAAATAACCACGGCCGTTCCCGCTCCGATTACCGCGACCCCGACTGCTCCGACAAGAAGCGGCCCGACCGCAGTCTCCGCATCTAAACACTCCGGTGCCACGGTGAGGACAAAACTCAAAGGGTCCATCTCCTCGCCCTCGGGATAGGTGCCAAAAGCGTCCGAACCCTCAGCGCTCAACGTCGTGCGCGCTGCACCCACTTTCCAGGTGCCCGAAGCGGCATCGAGGTCGCTTTCAGAGCCCTCCCACTCCACGGTGACGAAAGGAACATCCCTCTCGCTCACAGCCACTTCCTCCATCGTGTCTCCCACCACGTCAAAAAAAAGCGTGGCCTGGCGTGGCCCCTCGAAGACCAGGCGGGGACTGCTAACGGCGGTATCGAGAATTCCGCCGTGTCCGACAAAGCGCATCTGCCCTGCAAACGCTACGTCGCCACTGCTTCGGTCCGCAAGGATATGGCCTTCACCACCGGTGATCGTGAACGAGGGGGTGGCATACGCCACATCGCCGCTGACAAGCCATTCTCCTGTCGCGAGAGAGCCAGAAATATAGGAGCGAAAAGATTCTTTAAAGCCCCAGGTAATCTCCACCGATTCCACCGCACAGGAACCCTCGGGCAGGGGAGCGATCGGGCTGAGAGTGCCCACCGCAATCAGCCCCAGGGCGAAGAGCTTAAGCAACCCCACGCCGAATCATCAAGCGGTGGGAAATGCCCGCTTCAACAAACGCTTCGCCGGAGGCTTCAAACCCACACGATGCGTACAGAGGCATCACGTATTCCTGGGCGTGAAGATACAGCGGTCGAGAACCCAAGACCTCCAACGCTTCGAGAAGAAGCTCTTTGGCAAGACCTTGACCGCGGGAATCTTGCCTTACCACCATGCGACCCAGGCTCCACTCGATACCTTCGTGAGAAGCTCCGGCACCAGCGTCATGAACAATCCGAAGGTAGCCCTTCATCCCCGCCTCATCGCTTCGCCATAGGTGCAGTGTCTCGGGGTGGCGGTCGTGAGCGTCGAATTCCTCTTCGGTGATGTGTTGCTCCAAAAAAAACACTTCTGAGCGCAAAACTGCCATCTCGAAAACCTCGTCAGGTGTGAATTCACCCCACGTTTTGACTATTGTCTCGCCTAAAGCCATAAGGAGCAGTTTAATGGAGGTACGGCACGCTTCCTGAACAAAGGACTCACCATGGTGGACAAGGTCAACAAGGACAATTCCCTCTGGAAGGCAGAGCTCCCTCCCGAGCGCTACGCGATTCTCCGTGAGGCTGCAACAGAGCCCCCTTGGAGCGGAGAGCTTCTGACGGAAAAGCGCAACGGGGTGTACTCCTGCGCCGGCTGTGGCGGGAACCTGTTCGCCAGTGACACCAAGTTTGAATCGGGTTCGGGCTGGCCCTCGTTCTTTGACGCCATCGAACCGGGATCTGTAGAGCTGCATGAAGATAGAAGCCTGGGTTCAGTTCGCACCGAAGTGGTGTGTGCCGCGTGCGGCGGCCATTTAGGTCACCTTTTTAACGACGGCGCGGGCACGCCCACTGGCCAGCGTTACTGCATGAACTCTCTGGCTTTAGAGTTCGACGCCGAGGCCAACTAGCTCTTGCGCGACAGGGTCACCATCGCCGAACCGGCGAGGGTGATGAGTGCTCCCACCACGGTGGCGAGGTGAAGATCCGATGTTGCCACCGGCATCGTCGCCTCCAAGACGATGGACCCGAAAAGTTGCCCGGTGACCAGGCTGACGCCTAATCCGAGAACTCCAATAATAGAGACCGTCGTCACCTGGATGGCAATAAAGAATGCCCCCACGATGCCGCCAAGCCACAACCACCAGGTGCCAGGAAATGCTGTGGGTCCCCCGGTGAATGGCACAGAGATAAGAAAAACTAGGGCCAAAACCGCGGTCCCTACCGCAAAATTCAGAAACGTCGCGCTGATGGAAGACACGGCCACGGCACGAACGCGCCCATTAACAGCTTGCTGAAACCCTGTACCCGCCCCTGCCACCAGAGGGAGGACGAAGAGGGCGCCGAGCTCAAAAGAGTCTCCCGGCCTCACATCGAGGGCGAGAACGACCCCAGCGAGAACAAGCAACGCGCCCACTACTCGCCACCGGTTCAGGGGAACCCGTGGCACCCCCACCCATCCGCGGGTGTCAATCACGAGGGCGCCCAACGTTTGACCACTCACCACCGCAATGGTAAAAAGTGCAACGCCAAGAACGCCGGCGCTGAGACCCTGGGTAAGGACCAAGAACGCTCCCCCGGCACCCCCGATAGCACCCCACCACGGCAATTCTCCCGCCACCAGCGCCTCGCGAATACGTCCCAGCCCCCGGCGTGCTTGAGGGTTGATGAGCACGGCGATGGTCGTGACAAGCAGGCCCGTGGAAAAAGACAGCAGCGCTGCCAGCGCTCCATCGCCCAAGGCCAAGCCAAACTCGCCGTTGATTCGCGATTGAACAGCGACAAGAACGCCCGCAATCACACTCGCGACAAGGGCTATGAGATAGCGCTTGGAAGGAGACCCGACGGATGAGACCATGACCGCCTAAGGCTATAACCCCTCAGTCTCGGCGAGCCTCACTCTTGCGGGTCCTCATGGTCACGTTGCGGAGCTAAACGGGGGCACCCAGCCCGCCGGAGAGCTTGCCGTGGAAGGCCGTTGTGGCGTCATTCATTCCCACCAAAACGACCTCTTTGCCGTAGGTCTCATATTTCGTCACAATCGCATCGATTGCGGCCACGGTCGAAGCATCCCAAATGTGAGACGCGGACATGTCGATGACCACGCGTCCAGGGTCTGCTGTGTACTCAAACTGGGTGGTGAGGTCATTGCTCGAAGCGAAGAACAACTCCCCATCCACGGCGTAGTGGGCCGTGGCAGTGTCCTCTGTTTCGGACAGAGTCCGGGTAACAGTCACAAAATGTGCCACGCGGCGGGCGAACAGGACCATCGCAACGACCACTCCGGCTATAACCCCGATTGCCAAGTTGTGGCTCACCACGGTGATGACCACGGTCGTCACCATCACTCCCGTTTCACTTTTCGGCATTTTCTTCAAAGTGGCCGGGTGAATGCTGTGCCAATTAAACGTAGCTACCGACACCATGATCATCACGGCCACCAGAGCGGCCATGGGAATCATTGCCACAAGGTCGCCCAACCCCACCACGAGAATGAGAAGGAAAATCCCCGCCAGGAAGGTGGAGATGCGGGTGCGAGCGCCCGATGCTTTCACGTTGATCATGGTCTGACCCACCATCGCGCAGCCACCCATGCCGCCGAAGAAGCCCGAAAGCATGTTGGCAACGCCTTGAGCCCACGCTTCGCGGGTTTTCCAGGAATGGGTGTCGGTCACATCATCGACAAGTTTTGCCGTGAGAAGAGATTCCAACAGCCCCACGGCCGCCATGGCCGCCGCATAGGGAGCAATGATGGTGAGGGTTTCCCAGGTCAGAGGGACGTTGGGAATAAACAACTCGGGCAAGCTTTGGGGCAAATCTCCCTCGTCGCCCACCGTGGGAACGACGATGGCGGACACCACCACGAGACCGGTGAGGACGACGATGGCCACTAAGGGGGCTGGGACCACTTTGGTCACCATGGGCATCAGAACCATGATTGCTAGCCCTGCCGCCACCAACGGATACACCAACCAGGGAACGCCCAGAAGGTGTGGCACCTGTGCGGTGAAAATCAAGATTGCCAAAGCGTTAACAAAGCCGACCATCACGCTGCGCGGAATGAACCGCATCAGTTTTGCCACGCCTAAGGCGGCCAGGATGATCTGGAAAATCCCCCCCAAGATGACGGTCGCAATGAAATAGTCCATCCCGTATTCCCGGGCAACGGGAGCAATTACGAGAGCGATAGCCCCCGTTGCGGCGGTAATCATCGCTGGCCTGCCCCCGAGGAAAGCAATGGATACAGCCATCACAAAGGAAGAAAACAGGCCCACCCTGGGATCTACGCCGGCGATGATGGAGAAAGAAATTGCTTCGGGGATAAGTGCAAGTGCCACCACTAGACCGGCTAAAACTTCCTTGGTGAGAATGCGGGGGGTCCGCAGAGCCGTGAGAACCGAGGGTCGTGGGGTGTAACGACTACGGTCGTCTTCTGGCATGCGAACAGCAGTCATACAGGAATCCTTGATCGAAGGGCGCTTTCGGAGCGAAAGCGAGAAGTGTCTTCGGGATGCGCGAAAGCGCAAAAATGTCCGTACTGATCCACATCACTGGGAAACGCTAGACGGAGTCGAATTACTTTTCACTATATCGGGTGACAGAGCAAGGCCCTGCCAGACTGTGCGGATAAGTTTCCCCCGAAAGACACCCGATTCAGCTGTCTGGCCGCGCGAGTAGCCAAGGAAAATAACACTCTCAGTGATGCTTCAGTGGATTCGCACCCGCCCACTGTGGGCGGATGAAACCCTCTATCGGCACCGCTAGCGCGCTTTGCCACCCCCAATAGGTCCGTTGGCTTTGAACCATGCGCGGGTTCTTGGCTCATTAACCTCCGGTGTCTCCTGTACTTCGGGTTCCTCCGGCGTTACGCCCTCACCCTGGTCAATCAGCACCTGCTCCAAATCCGAAGAATCTGTCACGAACGCAGCCACATCCGCCGGCTGCGGTACCTGAGGCTCCGCCAGAGGTACACCCTCGCCCTGGTCCATCACCGCGGGCTCCCGGTCCGAAGAATCCGTCACGAACCCACTCACATCCGCCGGCTGCGGTACCTCAGGCTCCGCCAGAGGTACATCCTCGCCCTGGTGCATCACTGCGTGCTCAAGACCGGAGACATCGGTCATGGACCTGCTCAGGTCAGCAAGCTCATTGATTTTCGCGGACTCGCTGGTCCTCGGTGCGCTGACGTCCGTTATCTCTTGTGCCGCGGGCTCGCGCACCGACAAACGCTCTACCTGGTCGGTCAACACCTGCCTGATACGAGAAACATCCGACAGGGAACCGTTCACATCAGAGAAGATTGTATTCACCAGCCCCAAGGAGTCCTCTAAGTGCTTGCGGGCATTGCTGATGGCACGAG
>Ga0222710_1000305_pt1 | contig 23017 bp, 15 predicted proteins | sample AntAcemetage1696_FD_181143 | JGI IMG/M metagenome (GOLD analysis project Ga0222710, IMG submission 181143) | Saline water microbial communities from Ace Lake, Antarctica - #1696 | ecosystem: Environmental > Aquatic > Non-marine Saline and Alkaline > Saline | place: Antarctica: Ace Lake... | reverse complement strand
CAGCTCCACCAGCGACGGCGACGGCGCGCGCAGGGACAACGCGAACACGGAGACGAACAGAAAGGTGGCAACCACACACCCGAGACACCGAAACTGCAACTCTGACGCCCGCATCCGCGGGCGTCGCATCGGAAACGCGCAGCTCAGAATGCGATGCGGGAAAAAAAACCGGTGCCGAGGACGAAAACGTTTTCGGGACTGCATTTACATTTTACAACGTTACTTTCCCGCCGCGTCCAGGCGTTTGCGCATCTCGAGCAGCCGCTTCGCGTTCGTGTCGAACTCTCCCTCGTACCCCTCGAAAGGTACGCAGAGGTCGTCTATTTCTATACCCACAGCCTTGCACTTTTCGATGGCTTCGTATTGGTTGGTTCGGATTTGAATCTGGCCGAGCATCTTGGTCGGTAGGTATTTACTGTCGCCCGTTTTCGGTGGTTTCCACGATCCCGGCATCCAGTCCTCCCCGTCCCCGAAAGGGTACTGGTCACCTGGCACGTCGAAATCGTAAAACAGATCGGTCAAGTCGATCCCGTATCCTTCTGCTTTTTTTGTATACTCCTCCACGCGTTGCTCGATCCTCGCGGCGGACAAGGCGCTCACCGCGGCGAGCCCGCCGGCCACGCCGAAGATGGCCAACACGCCGTTCACGCCCTCCGCCACCTGGCCAATCTCGTGAACGGAAACCGCAGAGAGCACCGTCACGACGCGAGTGCTGCGGCGCGCGCAGGACTTCGACGCGACGAGCGCCGCGGAAGATGCGCACGCAGACGCGGAGGCTGAGAGTGATTGAGAGATGGAGAGGACGGTGTCAGTTGCACAGGTGGGCGAAATGTTACTTTCGCGCGTGTGCGCGCGGGTGGCTTCGCGGCGAGGGCGTCCGGACGCGCGCGCAGGTGGTCAACCGGGGTAGCACGCGAGGAGCGGCGTTCGCGACGCGTACCGATGGAGAAGGACATGGCGAGGTGAGCTGCTGCGGCGTGCGCGTCACGGTGTGGCCTGCGACAGCTGTCGCATCATTGAAACGCCGGCTCGACTGCTATTGGCCGGGAAGATCCCGCGGGTCTGACGTCTGATTCCAAAAGTGGTGCCGAAAAAGGAGTTGATGAGATTGAATTGCGCGAGACCCGAGAGCCAAGCACAGTCCACCGCACCCACCCCACCGACGGCATGGTCGCGACCGCGGGAAACCAGTGTCACGTCGGCTACCGCGTCGACGTGGGCGTACCCGGTGCGTTCATTACCCGAAACTCGGTCTCGCCCTCGGTCGCGTCTTCTTTTGGCCGTCTCGGATTTTCTCGGATTCTTCTCGGATTCTGCGTTTGCGATCGAGGTAGACCCCGAGGTAGACCCCGACGTCGAGGTAGACCTCCGACGTCTGACCCACACCCGCCCCACCCCAAACACAGGATACACCGGCTACATCAACTCCGAACGAAACATCGGTGTCCCCGTGAAAGGCCACAGCGCGTTTTTTGGGAAACGCGAGGACGATGCGGTTTCCATTTTGACCGCGGCGAATGTGACGCAGGAGGCGAACCCGAAAACGCAGTACCAGGCGCAACACCCGCGACACGCGAACGAGTGCTACCGCGTTCCCGACCGTACCGGGGGCGGGTACTGGATCGGGGATTCACGGAAAGCGGCGGATTCGCACGGGGTTGCCCCAGCGCAGAAGCGTTTCATCGCGCAGTCGTCGTACCGACACGACACCGCGGTGAGGGAAGCTGCTGGCGTCGTGGAGCGACGCGCGCCCATCCGGCCGCCTCGCGGCGGTCCCGCGGGCACCGCTGGTGACCCCGCGGCGCGATTAAGTGACACGTCCCGGTACGACCGCGATTACGGGAAACGAGGCTCGAACCCGCGTCAAAGGGCGCCTCCATTGAACGGCCTCGGTATCGGCGCCGGTGTTTCCCAGCGCGCCACCACTTCGGACCTGGCGGGTGGAACGGCGCGTTCGACGAAACACCTCCCCGGCTACGCCGGCTTCATCGCGGATTCCGGGTACAACCCAACCGCCCTGGACCACAGTGACGGGGTGTTGACCAAGCTGAACTTGAAAACAAATGCCCTTTTAAGGGCGTTGGACCAGTACAACCGCGATTACGTGCCGGGGTCCACTCTGTGGCGCCCGCAGCACCCGGACAACGTGCTCGTGAAAAAAACGCCTGCGCCCACAAACGCGACTTCCTCGGGGGATGCGAACCACCAAACCTGGAGAAACGGCAAACCGACTCAAGTGCAATCGCTGGGCGGAGTCTCGGGCCCGGGGGTCATGGGTTTCTTCACCGCGGGCGTTGCGACCGTGAGCAACGCCGGCGTCGCGGACGCGCAACGCTTTTACGCCGTAGCGAGGCCGCTTGAGGGCGTGTCGTGCAACGCCGTGTACGCCTCGCGCACCACCGCGAGGGGCTCGCGATTCACCAGGTAGCGTGAGGTACGTGAGGCAGAGGGGTAGTTGCACTGTGCGTTATAGACACTTTTGTGAGAGAAAGTACGATACAATTCCACGTTCAGGTACGATACAACACACGTTGGAACGAATTCCACGTTTACAAATCGCTGACCAAGTCGTACTCCACCGATGACAGATCGTAGCTCGTCTTCACCTCGATGTCCTGCTTAGGCTCTACAAGCGTAACGGACCCGCCTTTCTCCACCCCTAAACGCATGGTGCCTTTGAACATGTCGATCTTCGCGTTTTCAATGCGGACCACCGCACCTGGCACGCACGTCTCCGTTTGTTTGTTTCGTGCGGTGAAAACCACGGTGCCGGTGGAATCACCAACCACGCACTCCACGATTGTCGTGCTGGATCCATCCGCGCGTTTCTTGTTCAGCACCTCCTTCGTTTCGAGAATCTTCACCACCAGGTTTAAGCTCCCGAGACCCGGTCGAAGAGAATCCACGGTGACCAACGCGTCCGACATCGTGCCGAGCGCGCGGTTGGTTCTGCCGAGAATCCCGACGATTCACCGAAAACGTCGCTCCCGAAACTGAAAAAAAACAAATAAGAGGCGCAAGGGAAGAGACCTCCCCAGAGTGGGGGCGCGGGGCCATGAAGGCTCTCGCTCCCGAGCTTCGCTCGCTGGTCGCCGCGAGGTCCCTACCCGACGATGTGGTGTTGCGGAACATGCGTCGCGCGCTTTCTGTGTTAGGGGACGAAGGGACGTCGTCGTCGTTGGTTGAGGATTCGGTCGGCGGCGACGAGCCCGAACCAGGTTCGTCATCCATCTCCGTGGTCACCGCCCTCGGTGCGGTTGAACTGCGACGCGAGACGCGGCTTTGGATGACGATGATGTACAAAAACACGAGCCAGCACCGCAGGGCGGTGCATTTCCAGCGCATGCGCGGCGTGACGCGCAGCTTGCGCGCGCTCAGCGCGCTTGACGTGGGCAGCGCCGCAGCCGCGCTGCGAGATGGCCTCCACGCCGGGGTGTCAACGGAGGCTCGTGAGCACGCGCTTACCAGCCCCGCGGTGCTCGCTGGGGCGCATGCGTTGTGGAAACTCCCCCCTCGGGCGCTGTGGGACGACCTGAGTATAAGACTTCGCCATGTCGCGGAGGTCGCGTCTCAGGCGGATGAGAACATGCTGGACGCGGCGGAGGCGCTTGTCGGGCAGTTGGCGCACACGTTTTTCATGCCATTCGCGCTCGTGGCGCTCGCCGCCATAGCGCGTCTCCGAGCCTCTATGCACCAGCTCATCACCGATACCGTTGCGGTTTACAACCAGCTCGCGCCGCTTTTGCGGGGAGGGATAATGCCGCCGCCAGGGATTGAACCGGCGCGCGGCGCTAACGGCGGCGGCGGCGACGCGGCGCAACCGCCCGAAGCGCTGGTGTGCGAGTGGCGGTCGGTTTCGGTTTCGCAGCGCGAGGCCGTGCCTCCGTCTCAAATAACGTTAACGCGTAAAACACTCACCGTGCAAGGACGCTGGTACGGTATCGCAAATGCGCAAGCGAAGGCAATGAAGCCACACGTCCGTGAGGTCCAGATGACATCTGTGGAAGACGCAAACGCGATCGGGGACGAGGACTGGGGTTGGCGGGTGTTGCGACGGAGCGCGGATCCGACGGAACGACGGGGAACGATTGACGGCGATAATGATACTTCTTCTGGTGCGAAACCGAAACAAGCGGAGCCGCGAAAAGGCGACACGACGAGCACGGGCGGCGAGGATATCGGCGCCTCCGTGCCTCGTAGGGTTCGCGGGGTGGACACGATTGTTGACAAGGGCGGTGCGAACGGAACTTTGACGAGGGATACTAAAAATGAACCGCACAGTGGTCCTTCGTATCAAAGGGCCACATTCGTTTCGGGGTTGGGGATGGCGGCGAAACCGCCGGCGCCGGCGGTGGCCAAAAATAACGAAACAAAAAGTCCGGCGCCGGTTGAGAAAAATAACGAAAGAAAAAGTTCCGACGCGACGCCTTCGTTCGACTTCGCGTCACTCGCGAAAGGCCTGGCCGCACCTGTTGTTACAAGCGACCAGGGCGACGCTGTGAACACGAAGCAACCAGGAAGCGGCGGGAAGAAACGTCGGCGACCGAAGAAAGACGCGGCGGAAACGACGGTCGTCGAGGAGAAGTCTTTGACGAAGAAACCGAAAAAACCAAACCCAAACTCGGAACAAACAAAACCAAACCCCAAATCCGCGGTGGAACGCGCCATGGCTTTGCTTTTAGGGGAATGAATAGCAGAGATAGCGTGATACTGTAGCAAGATAACACGCAATAATAGCAAGATAACACGTCCGCCGCGCCTAACAGTTACCTTGTAATACATTCTATTGATCTATGTTCAGCGTCAGCGCTACGCCTTGCAGGGTCCAGTGCGAGGCGTGTTCGTGCGTGGCGAGGTCGGCTTCAAACACGAGGCCGACGCCCATGGCGTTGCGCCGCGATTGCGTTACGTACACCGGGGTTTTGAACGTGTTCTGAAGCTTCAGCTTGCTGGCTTCGATTGGGATGAACTGGAGAATCGGGAGCTCCTGCACCAAAACCTTGGGGGTTTGCCGGACAAGCCGGCTCGTAGTGAGATCCCACGCCGCGCCTTCCAAGTACAAACCCTGGATGTACGCGCCGTGCGCTGGTTTTTCGGTGATCGTGTTCGGCGCGACGTGCTTCGTGACCTCCGTGTACAGCGCGCCTTTCTCCAGAGGCCAGCCTTTCTCCCTGCACGCAGTTTGCACCAGCGCGGCGGTGAAGGTCTCCGGGATGTGCAGCCCGGAGAGCCACATCACGGTGGGTTCGTCATTTCTGACCCACGACTCGTACTGCGTGAACCTTTTCTCGAACCACAGGATCCAGGACCCCAGCTTTTTTTCCGTCGCCGCCGTCATCTTGGCCCACGCCACGGGGAGCTGTCCGTTGAACAGGCTCGTCGCCAGCGCGTCCAAATCGCCCGACATGCCAATCTCCCCAGCAAGCGCTTTCTGCAAGCTCTTCAGCGTGGACGAGATCTTCTCCACGAGCAAGTTCCAAAGCGCCAGTTCCTGTAACAGCACGATCTGTATCGGCGACGGCACGCCGATTTGCTTTTTGATGACCGGCATGTCAAACGAGTTCGGGATCCTTGTCAGCACGTCGCTCGCGACGGCGCCGATGACGTCTTCCCGTGAAACACCCCCCCCCCCCTGCACGACTCTCGGCTGAAGGTTAACAAGATCCACCCACAGCGTTTTCGTGGCGTTCGTGTAGTACGCGATGTCCGCGTTTTGGTGTAACCCGAACGCCTCGGGGTTTTGCGTTAGGGGAAGCTTGTCGATTGCGTTTGAGTACACGTCCCGGTGGCCTTGCGGCGGCACCACGTAATCAACGCCAATTTCGTGGTTCACGTAGAAATGAAACGGCTGGAACGTGTCAAACAGAAAGTCCCCTAAATACTCATCCAGGTACGTGTTCAGCACCCTCCGGTCGTACGAATCGCTGACCCGTCCGCCGTACATCGCCTCGCCAATTAGGTACCGCAGCGTTCCCCACGGCAACGCGTCGTCGCCGTTTTCGTGCGCTTTTGTGAGGTACGTGTTAATCAGCAGGTGCGATATGCGGAAGTCGGTTTCGTTGAAGTCGTATGACACGTTCCAGCCCATTTTCCCGTACTTGCGTCTTTCCTGCGCCACGGCGTGGAAAAACGCCAGTACGTACGTCAAGGGCCGGTACCCGGGGTGCGGACAGTCCCCGAGAGTTCGCTCGGTGATTTTTGCGTACGTTGCGCGCATGTTCAGCTTCAAGCCGTTGGGCGGTTCCGTCACCACCTTCAAGGACCGCTGAAGAATACCAAGCGGGAACCGGTCCGTCGGGTCGGTGGTGAGCCACAGGCGGAAATCAGCGGCGGGCTTTGTGATTTTCTCGAGAATTTTTTCGAGCGTTTTCAACCACGAAGGCAACAAGTGGCAGTTCTGTAACATCACCCACAAACCCCGGGTGGAGCCGGTTTCGAGCATCTCCGCGGCTTTCGGGCCCATGCCTTGTCCCAGCGCCATGAACTTCAGCTTCGCGCCTGGTTTGTACCCCATCCTTTCGCCTAACCGGAACACGTCGAACGCGGGATCCGCGCCAGGGGATAATACGAAAACCACCGGCGTCAACGCGTTGCTCATGTTGAAGATCTTTTCGTAATCCAAAATCGGCGGGCTGACGTACTTGTCGGACATGCGGTCGATGACGTAGCGCGTGATCGCGACGGTCACGCGGTCCACGCGGACGCAACGCAGCAGTAGCATCTGCTCGAACGTATCCAACGTCTGGCTGTACCCGCCGGGAAAAGGAGTTTGCTCGGGGGCTTCCAGGTCGTACCACTGGCGCCACGCGCGTTCGTTGGCGCAGATGTGGTTGGCGATTGCCGAAAACTTGGAACCAGCGGGGGGTGGCGTCGTTTTTTCAAACCGCGATTCCGATTCGGGTTCCTTCGTCGAGCCAGGCTCGCCGTCGTCACCGGGATCGCCGCTAACCACGAGTGTAACTGTCTCGTGGACAAGTGTAGGCGAAGATAACGCCGGCAAGCCTGCAGAGGCGAGGACGGCGCCGATCGCGGACGCGACGAGGGCGGCGACGGGGTCTTTTTCAGTCTCGGTTTCGTCTTTTTTGGGAACTTCCGCAACAACCGCGTCGTCGTTGTCGCCCTCCCCGCCCCTCGTCTCCGACCCGAGGTCGATCAAGCGCATGACATCTTCCCACCCCTGGTCCGGCCACCACTCGAACGGTTTTTTCCGTGCCGATTTCTCGAGGCTCAGGTTGCCCTTTAAAAAGAAATCCAGGTACGCCGCGTTCAACAACCCTGATGCGATGAAAAAGAAAGTGTCAGTCCCTCGTGATGTGTATGAGTAAACAGTCAGTAGTAATCGGGCCGATCAGGGAGGCGGAATGTGATACACGGGAAATACGTACCTTCACCGTCTTCGATTTTGATCGTGATTTGAAACGACAACGCCAGTTTGTGTTTTTCAAACAACCCAAGGCACGTGAAGTTGTACACGTCGTACGTAAGGGCTTCCACCACGTTCCGGAGCCGGTTGTCCAGCACGTTGTCCGGTTTGCTCGTTCGCAGCGTGGTGTCGAAAACCGTGAGAAACATGTTCAGCGAGTTCTCGTACATCGAGTTTATCACGCTCAACCCGGACATGACGAAAAACAAAATGCTCCCTCGCTTCGCGACCGGCGCGTACTTCACCCGCGTCAGCTCCAGTTCCTTCGCCGTGACCTGCGCCGCGGCTAAATTCTCAGCAATCTCCACGGCTTTTTTCTTCGTGTTGTCAAGCGTTTCAATCAGCGCGGCGTTGTCCAGGATGTTGCCTTGCGCGGAAGCGAGCTCTCTTAACAGGGTGTCTTCCAACTGCTTCAGCAAAGTTTTAGAATCGCTCATCGTGAGCACCAAGCGTTCGCGCTCCTCTTCCAAATCCGGGCGCTCGTGTCGCACGGTGACGTTGAGGAGCTGTTCCTGAAGCCCCTGTTGCGTCACCGCGTAGTTGATGATCATGGTTTTTCCGGAAATCTCCGGGCCGTAGTGCGGATTAGGCAGCTTGGTGCACAGGTAAAGCGTGAAGTTTTCGTCCCAATCCACTTCTTTATCCCCCAGCATAATAGTCTTCGCGCCCGTGATCTCGTTCACCGTGACGTTCTTTTCCAACACCGGGTCAATAACCGGGTCGATGTACTCGTCCAGGTTCTCGAAAAGAAAAGGTAAGCCGTACTGCACCGCCAGTTCCAGCTGTTTCAGAAAATCATGGTCGTTGAACGTCTTCACCTTCCCGTCAAGGTTCTTGCCTTCCCGTTTCTTGATCCAACTCACCGCCTGCATCTGCGGGTCCACGCAAAGCGCGAACCGGCTCGCGCGCGTGGTCAAAATGCCGTTCTGCACGGAGAGCTGTGATTGTAAAGAAAAGTGTCAGTCCTTGTATGGGCAAGCAGTGTTGGGATGTTGGGATTTGGGAAATAAAATATGTACCTCGTCTGAAGGAAGCCCGTCGCTCGCCCACTGGCCTGTTTCCACCTCGGAGGTGAGTAAATCCTCCAACCGGAACGGGACGCTCATGGGCATGTTTCGGGTTCCCAAATCACCCACCCACAGCTCGTACACGAGCCTTCGTCGGAAGTCAAACGTAAACGCGCCGGCGTAACTTAAAAACGACGAAGTGAGCAAACAGTCGCCGAGCAGTTTCGTGCGCTTTACCGCGAGCGCGGCGAGGTCGGCGGTCCACCGAACGCGCTCGGACGCCAAACCGTCGATGAGCTTTTCCGCGGCGGCGAGCCTGATACGATAAAAAAGAAAGTGTCAGTCTCTCGTAATGTGTATGAGGGATTGGAAAGGGTATACTGTACTCCATAGTATGAGTAAACAGTCAGGGTAATCGGGCCGATCAGGGAGGCGGAATGTGTTGGGTGGGAAAAGCCCTTACCTTCGTTCCATCAGCGTCGCTTCGTCTTTCAGCCTTTTCTGTTCCGCCGTGGAGGCTTCGAACTTGGAGCGTAGATCCGCCAGCTGCGCGTTCAGCTCGCCGACCGCCTTTTTGGTTTTCACCAGCTCCTTTTCCGACATGCGAAGCGTCTTCTCCGCGGACGCCACCGCGGCTCTTTTCGGGTTCACCGTCCGCGCCACCGCGTTGTAGTTGATCATGGCGAATACCCAGGTTAGCAAACCACCGCCCGCCTTGCTCACAACAGTGACGTGCTCCGGGTCGAAGTTACTTTCTTTGGTGTACTTCCCGAGGTCCCGGACCATCTTGTCCGTGATGGCGTCTTTTAGGGTAAAAAAAGAAAAAAGGTCAGTCTTGTGAAAGCAAACAGGGAGGCGGGATTTGGTGAAAGGCCCAACACGTACCTTTGTCGTACACCTGCAGGGATTTCAAAAAATCCCCGGCGCCCAGCATGAGCTTAGCGCCCACCCACCCGATTTCCTTTTCCTTTTTCAAAATCTGAACGCACTCGCAGGTTTTCTGCACCGCCGCGGGGGGCTTGGCGAAGGCTTTGATTTCGGTGATGTCTTCCTTCTTTAGGTTCTTCAGCGCCTCCGCGGCGGCCTCTAACGCGGGAATCGCCTTGGCCAGGTCGTTCTCGGCTTCGCGCTTTTCAATCGCGATCCGCGCGGAGTCCACGTTTAGCTGCGTTTCCTTCGCCGCCGCCGCGGTTTGTTTCGTCTCCACCTCTGCCGTGCTCGCGGTGATCACGTCCAGGAGCTCGTTGACCTCCACCGCTTTCGCCGCGACCTCTATTTTGGCTTTGGATAACGCGGTTTGCATGGTGCTGACATCGGCGGCGGCGTCGATGAGCTTCCGCAAACCGCCGTCCAGCCTCGCGCTGAAGTCGGAGTTTTTTCCCCGCTGCTCCACCAGGGATTTCTTGTAGTTTGCAATGAAATCCAGGTAGTTCTTGGGGGTCACGTAGTTGTGCCGCCTGAGCTCGTCGTAGAACTTCGCGGAGTACTCCCGGACGCTCTGGTGCGCGAGCACCATGTGCTCCGTGATCGTGTCCCTGAACTCGGTGGGCAAATCAAGGTCGCGAAGGAAAACGGTGCTCACGCTGCGCAGCGCGTCTTCGGGCCACGGCGTGAACCAGTCGATCACGGTGTTGTTCACGAGCCCGGGAAAGTTGCGACACCTGGTCCGCAACACGTCCCCAACAGGAGACATCGCTAGGACTACGTGCAGGTTGTTTTTGCACCTCTCAACGTAGTACCGCCAGCACGCTTCTTTGGTTTCCCCGAACCCGGCGGCGCGTACTTCGTCGCGAACGCCGTTGATCACAACCTCTTTCTCGTCATCCGCGTACAGCGCCGGGACCATCCCAGACGTCAGCATGTTGTTCACAACCTCAAGGAACCCCTCGTCCGCGACGTGCGTGTCCGTGAACAGGAACATGACCTGTTCGTTCCGCACCCCGATTCGGAGGTACAGCTGTTTCAGGTCCTCCCGGAACGCCTGGTCGTCGTACCCGCGCGTCAGCGTGATTTCGAAAACCCCGCACCCGCTGGTAAACGCGGCGAGGCGCGAAAGACTCTGTTTCCCGCTCCCGCCCACGCCCACCAGCAGCGCGTTGCCCTGGGCCAGTCGTAAAATCCTATGAATGCGAGTCAAGTGCTCCAGCGCGTCTTCGAAAAACACCAGGTTCATGTGTTTGTTTTCTTTGTTGTACAGACCCAAGATTTCCTCGAAAATCGGCTTGACGTTTGGAAAGTCGGTCACGTCGACGTACGGACGGTCGACTTTTTGTTTGGCGTCGCCTTGCGATGGGTAAAACAAAGTGTCAGTCGCTCGGACCGCGTGTATATCCGGGATTGGAAAGGGGCCCTTCCAGAGTGGGGTCCGTACTTTCCGACTGTACTCCATACAGAGCAGGAAAAAGGGAGGCGGGATTTGGGTTGGGAAAGGCCCGTACCTTCCTCCGTCAGGCCGACTTCCAGGGACGCGTTTCCGTAATCCCCGAAAAGAATCGGATCCCGCAACACGTAACTCGCGTCCAGGGCGAAGGTTTCGGTGACGAGCTCGGCAATTTTGCCAAACACGATCGCCTTGTCCTCCTTGGAAATCAAACGGTCGTGCAGGATCCGCAGGGACTCGTTTCTCCACAGCCGCACGAACTGCGCGCCCGTGTCGTAGTCGTCCTTCCTGGAACACAACAACCCCTCGTATATCCGGCTCAGGTCACGCAAGTTGAAGATGTAGTGGAATCGGCTCGGAGTGGGGGGAAGCTTTTCCAAAATGAAATCGTACAGACCCAACGTAACGTCCGTGAGCTGGTCCGCGGCTTGCTGCACCGCCGGCTTTAGGTTTTGCACGTGCGAGTTCAAAATGCTCCCGTAAATCACGCGTAGGTTATCCCGGTCGGGGAACTGGATTTCGAAGGTGTTGAACAGGGATATGAACCGCGGGTCTACCGGGTTCCGCGCCCCACCGGGCGGGCCCATCGCGGCGACGTACGAGAAGTCCCGCATTTGTTTCCACGTGAGTTCCTTCCCGCGGTCGTACAAACCGCCGCGCTCGATGAGCGTTTTTAGGAGCGCGATCGGTTGCTGCGTGCCGTACAGGTCGACCTTGGGCATGTTCAAATCGTCGAAAAACAGCACGAGCTTTTTACCAGCGGGGGGGCCGAAGGTGTCTTTCGTCCGTTTTTCCACCACGTCCTCCACGCCTCGCTGCACGTCCATCGACGTCGTCCTTGATGAAAAGTTCATACCGAGCAACACGTGCTTCTCAATCGCCAGCTTGGAAAGGTACTTGCCGATTGTCACCGTCTTCGCCGTGCCGCTGTCGCCGACGAACAAAACGGGCTTGCCCTTTGACACGAAGCAATCCAGCAGCCACGTGGACCGCACGGTGTCTACCGTGGGACACAAAATGGACGCGAACTTCGCGCCCGGGTCGATTTGCAAGGGCGTAACACTCGACCGCCACGTGAACCATTTCTTTTTCTCCACGTCGAACCTGTACTCGTACAAACTCGCTTTCGGGAGGGTATTAGGCGCGAGGCCTTCGCCTTCTTTCGAAGGCATCCCCGCTATTTGTTTAATAAACTTATCCACCCGGTCCCGGTCGTTGAACCCGGCCTTTTGAATAACACTCGCGCCCATGGACCAGACGAGGCAGAAAATGAAAACCGCCTCCAGAACCGCGGGGTCCACGATTGTTAAATCGTCCTCGGGCGGCTGCCCCACAGAAATATTGCCGTTTCCCCCCGGGTCCCCCGCCCGGTCCTCCTCGGTGCTCACAGGTTCCACCAGCAAGCACTCCAGCATTGAACACAGCTGCGTCACCTGAGATTGTAAAACAAAAGTCAGTCTCGTATGGGCAATCAGTCGGCGGAATGTGTTAAATGGGAAATACTTACCAGGTTGAGGTTCGTTTGCGGAACGGTCTGCGTCGGTATTTTGCCCGCGGTTTCGTCCAGCTCGGTTCCCTCGACGCAAAAAGATACGCACTTGTCCGCGTACTTTGCGATGAGTCCGCGCAACAGTTCCGCCTGCGCTTTGTGCGCGCGCTTGTTGCACCAGGTCCAGAAGTACGGTTCGTAGTTCAAATTTTTCGGGTCCACGTACACCATCCCGCACCGCGAAACAGTCGCGGGGGAGGCGTACTGAAGGTCAGCCACTTCGAACAAAAGCTTGACGTGATCCACAAGCCGGATCCGCTCGCCGTTCGGAAGCGTCAACAACTTGTTATCGTCCATCACTGCGTATTTTTGTTTGTATGGGGAAACAGTCACGGAAAAGTTGGGGGGCGGGTGGTTAGTTCGCGGCGTTGCGTAACCGCGTCGGTCGCCGGTTCGAAGCTAAGGCGCCGTAGCGGTAAGGACGACTGAGGGTAGTAGTCATACGAACGCTATGCGCAAGCAGTCAGACTGTTTACTCGATCCGGCGTAGTAAACAGTCACCGACTCCTTCAAAAAAATACGTACCCGAGTTCATGTTCTCCACCCAAACCGCGTCCACGTCCCCGTCGAACACGATGTACCGCGCTTCTTCCTTGTCTTTCGGTAGCGGTTTCGTGAGCTCCCGGAACGTGTGCGACAAGAGGCCGTCCGTCCAGTCTCTTGTTTCAGGGTCAAGCTCGCCGTACAGCTCGGAAACCGTCTGCGCCTTGGGGTTCACCACGTAAAGCTTGGTCGCGACGCCCATTTTGGTTTGCGACCGGGCCAGGGTGTTGATAATCACGCTCTTCCCGCCACCCGTGTTCCCCACCACCATGGTGGTGTGCCTGGTGAGCATGGTTTCGTAGAGCTGAATCACCTTGTCCACCTGCCCGGACGGTTCAGTCAAAACCTTGTACCCGTGTTCCAACAAATCCCCCTCCACGATGTCGTTCATGCGCGGGTACCGCACGCGCGGGCAATCCAGGCCGGGGAAAAGATCGCTGAGATAGGAAAAGGAAGTGTCAGTCTTTCGTAATGTGTATGAGTAATTACTCAGGACAATCGGCAAACAGCGTTTGGATTTGGGAAAGACACGTACCTGATTAATCCTAAAAACAGGGGGACGTCGTCAAACACGAACTTGGGGAGGTTCATGTCCCGGAGCGCGCGCATCAACACGATTTGCTCGGAAAGATCGGGTGAGCCTCGCTTCAGCGCCCCCGCCATCACCAGCACTGACTTCAGCGCCCTTAAACCGAAATCGTAGTGAAACTGTTTCGACAGCTGTTCCTTGGCGAGTTTGTATAAAACCGTCATCTTTTTCGCCAGCGATTTTGCGGTTCCGAACCCCTCCGAAAACAGCATGATCTCGCAAATCTGCTGCAGGTCGGGGACGATCATGGTGACCGGGCGGAACAGGGCTTTTAAATTGTCAGGAAGCTCCGCCCGGCCCGCGTACCCGGGGTTCATGGTGATGAAAATCCCAGTCGTGGGGAGGATTTTGATTTCCTTCCCTTCGAACAAGAAATCCTCCAACCGGTTCCGAAGCGCTTCTTGAATGCACTTCACTTGCGACGAAACCACGCTCAGCACCTCAACCGTTATGCGGTTGAACTCGTCGAAACACCCCCAGGCGCCGCACTGCACCAAGCCGCTGAAAATGCTCCCCATGGCTTTGTAGTCCAAACCCTCGCCGCAGTTGAAAACCACGCAGAGGAGGGCCATACTTTTCGCTAAATCTTTCGTGGTTTCCGTTTTACCGGTCCCCGCCGGCCCGGCGGGCGCGGCGCCCAGGGTGTAGGTAAGCGCGGTGGTGATGGTCATGTAGCACCGGTCGGTTAGGGCGGTTATCACGAGCCGGCCGTTCAAGCCCATGTACTCGTACCCGAAGTCGAACGTCCCAGTGCACTGGTTGATTTTTATGTCGTCATCCTTTTTCGACCAGTTGAACCGCAGCTGCGATTCCCACGCGAACTCCCGCGCGTCCAGCACGGAGTCCCGGACGAACGTGTCGATGACGTCCCGCGCGTGCACGTCGACGATGACGAGCTGGTTTATTTTTTTCCGGTTCAACGCGTTCAAATCCCCTCTGACCATTCTCGTGAGCTCCAGCAGTTGGTCCGTTAGCTTCCCCCCGAACTGTTTCATCGCGAGTTTGTTTCCCAACCGCACGCGGTCGAAAACGTCCGTCACTTCCCAGGTCCACCAGATTTGCGACCCCGCCAAGGCCATCATCCCGAGCTGTTCCAGAATCCACTCGCTCCTGGCCATCTTGGCGTGGTGAAAAACCCCCTCCTTCGCGATGGCGAGAAGCGAGCGTCTCATCTCCGCCTCCACCGCGAGCATCCACGCCTCCACCGCGCCTTCCGCGACGCACGGGTCCTTGAACGCGAAGGACTCGCCCTCCGCGCTGACCATGCCCAGCACGGTTTTGCCGCCGCGGCCAAACGTCAGCGACGCGCAGTTGTCGTACAGCTTCAGCATGTGCTCCTGCACCGCTTGCGGGTCGCTGGTGCCCAGCACGCGCAGCAGCTCGTCGTCGGAAACGAAAAAGAAGCGGGGAAACGCGTTGCGTTTGCTGTCCAAGTACTCGGACAAGCTTTTCTGACACCGCTCAAGGTTCTCCGCGATTTCAATCAGGTTTTGTAACCGGAACTTGGCGCCGCAGCACTCCAGGATGTTGACGTTTTTCGCCGCGTCGTTCATGATTTCTGTCCAGGCCTTGTCTATTTTGTCGAACCGCTTGGCTTCCTCGGGAAGCTGGTCCCGAATATCGTCGCTGCCGATGAAAATGCTCTCCAGGTACATCCACTTGCGCTGCACCGCCATCCAGGTTTCCAAAACCTCGCCGATCAAGGAAAGCTTTCCCTCCCACTCCTCCACCTCCTCCGCGAACGGTTGCACGAACCGGCTCGCCATCATGCTTTGCAGGGTGAGATTCATGTCCTCCAGAATCACGGTGGTTTCCTCGGTGGAACGCAAAATCCAACCGCGGTCGACCTCGCCCTTGACGTACTTCGCCAGCGTGAACTTCTGCTCGCGCCACACCGCGCCGAATCTCGAAATGTCAAACTCGATTTTAAGCTCCTTCTCGGCGGCGACGCACATCTCGAGCACGGCGGCCACGAACTTGTGCGTCTCCATGTTCAAAAGTGAGCCTAGGGTTAACGTAGCAGGGTCCACGGAGTGGTCGTTTCGGCCACATATCCGCATCAGCCTCTTCCAGTGCCGCGCGCGCAACGCGTCTGATTTCAGCGCTTCGAACAGGGGCAGCGAATCGGAAAACGCCAGTACGTGAAGTTCAAGCAACTCGAAGACTGGCTTCTTGGAAACCGGGCCGTCGCCTTCTTTCATTTGCAAAATCCGGCCCTCGAAATCTTTCGACACCACGTGCAGTTTCTTCAAATCCAGGTCGTGCCACAGCGTGTGCCCGAGTGCGTGCACGGCCTCGTTGTGCGACGAAAACACGGCGTAAATCTTGTGCAGCGAGTCCATCTCCGTTTCCGTGCTTAACAGGTCTGGATAACTCGTTCGCGGCAGGTCAAACAGGCGTTCGGATTCCAACAGAAAAACCCGTCTTTTTCGCTTTTCCTCAAGTTCGAGTTTGAACTTCTCCAGAAGCACCGCGCCTTGCGCGAGCACCACCGTGGGTATCCCCGGCCCGTCACTCCGTAACCGCGTGAGCATCTCCAAACACTCGTCCTGGAACGCGAGGACTTGTTTCTTAGTAACCTCCGTGAAGTGCTCTCGCGTTTCGCCGAGCCCGTCGTCCACCTCTTCAACTAACACCCTCAGCGAAGACCAGAACTCGCGAATTCCAAACGCGTCCTTGACCTCCGTGTCACTCATGGCGAACCCGAACAGCGTACGCGTGCGGTACCGCTCCTCGATGTCCAGGTATGTAAGCTCCATCACGGCGTGTCCTTCGCGAACGGCCTTGATGATCAAAAGAACGCCCTTCAGATCCTCGAGGGTGTTGCACGCGATTTTGAGACCAGATTCTTTGTCGCTGAGGTCCTGAATAATCACGCGGACACGCTCCGCGTCGGTTTTGTCCATCTCCTTGGCGATTGCGGTGACCCACCCAGAGCACTCGTCTTGAAGTGACTTACCAAGGCTCGTGAACACGACTCGCGCGAACTGGACGTTTCCAGAAATCAAACTCTCGTTCCAAACGTCAACCGCCCTTTTCGCGTACCGGGCTAAAAACTTTTCCCACTGCTCGCAGGTTGGCTTGCCGCTTTGTTTTGAACTCACGAACGCCGCGATGACGGTTTCCTTGTCCAACCTCCAAATATCGCCGTGGCGTTCCCAGGAAAGCACGGCGTCCTTGACCCCGTTCGTGACGTTTTCTCCGATCAGATCCAACTCCGCGCACGCGGCGCGAATATCGGGACACACCGACACGTCGCCGGCAAAGGTAAACCTGAACGGTTCGTCGTCGCCCAGAATCTGCACGGGAGACTCCACGCACGTCCTGGCCCGATAAAAAAGAAAGTGTCAGTCTCGTATGGGCAATCGCAGAGGCGGAATGTGGTGAGTGGGAAATACTTACCCGTGCGCCCACCTCGTGAAGTGCCCCGCGCTTTCGCAGATGTTCTGGGAAACAAGTAATAGGTGTTTCCGCATGTCTCGCGCAGAGGGGGTTTGCAGAATTTGCGGAGGGTTGAGCATGACCCTTTGGAGTTTTGCCAGAAAAGTGTCAGGGCCTTGTATATCTCGATGTATGGACAACAGTCACCAGCTGAGAGATAAAACGTGGAGGCGGGATTTGGTAGGTGCGATACGTACCTTACGTTGAACAGGGGCGACGGCGGCGGGGCGGTTGGCGAGACGTCCGTTTTCGTGCCGTCGCCGGTTTGTCGTCTCTGCCACGCTTCAACGTCCCGCGCGTTTGTCGTCAAAATTTGCGCCCGTAACGAATTCAGCACTAAACTCCGCAAAGCGTGAAACACCCTCGCTTCCCAGTACTGGTAGTACCCATGTAATTGGTCACTCGTGCCCGTGTTCGTCCCCGCCACGGCTTCTTCGATCTTGCCCAACAAAGGCGGGATGGATTGGTATCGCCGCGCCAGTTTTGCCAGCGCGTGTGTTCGCTCCCGTTCCGTAAACGCGACGCACTCGATGAAATCGGGTGTGAGGTCACCGGAGAGGGGCTCGTGGGCCACCACCGTGAGTTCGATTTCACGAACCACCTGTTCGATCAACCCCGCGTTCTTCCGCACCAGCCGCGTCAGCCCGATAAACTCGTTGATTTTGTCGTCGCACGCGATAACAAACTCGTGAGTCCCAAGGCTCATCCAGTTCAGGGTGGCGAACCCGGGCCACAGCACTTTCGCGAGCGTGGCGATCTTCACCGAAAGCAGTTGCGTCTCGGTGTCCGTAAGGCCGTGGAGACAAAGGCGGTACCGGCGTAACATATCCCCGAGCGCCTCGCGGTTTTCCACGAAAGTGCCCTCCCGCAACGTGACTTTCAAACTCGTTTCGGGAACCGCGAAACTTTTGGAAAAGAAAAAAAAAGTCAGTCTTGTATGGGCAAACAGTCTTGGGATTTGGTGAAATACAATACGTACCCCATCCGGTCCAGGTACCGGGTTTCACGCAACAGCGCGACGAGGTCGCGGTGGAAGTTGACCACAATCACAGCAGATTGATTGGTAGATTGACCAGTTCCTTGACTGGTGCTTGTGTCACTCGACCCACTCGACGCATCAACAGCCCTCAAAACCCCACCTTTCAAGTGTCGCAGCGCGGTTTGGTCCGCGGTTTCGAACCAGTCCGCGTGTTTGTGTTTTTCATACCGCATACACCGCTTACGATGAATAAAAGAAAGTGTTAGTCGTGTACATCGCGACGTATGTACAACAGTCACCAGCTGAGAGATAAAACAGTGTGCCGCCTGATTTGGGAAACGCGCAAGGCCGTACCTTGGCTAAATCGGTGTACGCGCGAACGCACGTACGCGCCAGGGGTTCTTTGTGCATCTGTTCGCTCGCGTCGTTTTGAAGTCGTGTCATGGTTTTCCGTACCCGGCTGAACACGGACCGGGACCACGCGATGCTTCCCGCGACCGGGGGTTGGTTTTTGGGAACGGGCGGGTTTTCGTGGCTAGCGTCGAACGTTTCAGTCGCAGTTTCGATTTCCCGCCTGATACCAATAAAAGAAAGTGTCAGTATTGTATATCGCGATGTATGGACAACAGTCACCAGCTTCGGTAAAACAGTGTGTCAGGATTTGGGAAAGGCCAATACGTACGTGAACTGTTCCAGAATATCCACGAACTTGCTCCCCATGGTGCTCCCCATCACTGACCCGAGTTCGACTTTGTGAAAGGACACGAGCAAATCAAACGCGTCCTCCGCCGACCGAAGCTTTTTAAACGAAGCGTCCACGAAAGCCTTCGCCGCGTGTTCGATAACTCGCCGTTGCTGTTCGAACTCGCTCACTACTAACCCCCAATCCGCGAACCGTTTCGGGTCGAACGGGTCGAAGGAAACGTCCCGCACGGCGTGTTTCATCGCGGTGACCCGCCCGATGACGGCGTCGATGGCTTCGGGTTCGCCCGTCACGGTTTTCAGCTTGGCGCCTAGGAAATTGTGGAAACCGTCCACCGCGCGTAGCATGTCGCTCAGGTCGCCGCACACGCCGCTGACGTACTCGGTGCGACCGAACAACCGTTTACGGTCAAACTCCCACCGGTTATCCCTGCCGCTTTTCTCGATCTTCTCCCGCATGGCCATGTACGATTCCTTCCACGTATCCAGAAGCTGTCGCGCTTCCGTCACACGCCGCGTCGCGTTTTTCGCGTCCACCGCGAAAACCCCGGTGGACGCGTTCTTCACGTCCGCCGCCTCCGCCGCGACCTTCCCGACCTCGTCCGCCACTCTTCCCATCAAGCCCTCCATCATCGTGTCCTCGCCGTAGTGCCGTGAAATAATCCACACCATGCGCAGCGCGCTCATTAAGGGGGACACGGTGTCAATCGCGGTGGCTAGGGACGTGTGGGAATTCTCATCGAAATCGTCATTCCCCGCGCCTTGCCCGTCCGTTCGCCCGCCCGCTCGCCGCCAGTGCGTGATGTTCCGGAAGTGTCTCTCCAGGGTTGCGAGGAACTTCCGGTTATCCCGTGCTTCGCCGCACATCCTCTGCAGCTTCGCCGCGAACTCGTCGAAATCGGGCATCACGGCGGGCGACGCGACGGCGACCACCTTGGTCACATCGCGCACGCGCTTGGACACGAGTTGTTCGTGCAGCCTGGTGAGGTTCACGTCCCGGTCTCTCCAGAACTCGATTTCATCCAGCGGCCCTAACCCCGTGATTTGCCGGTTCTCCTCTGTCCGCGTCGCGCCTGCAACCAGACCGGTCCACTCCACCACGCAGGTTTCCAACTTGCGCGCCGTGTCTTCGTCCTCCGCCGATTGATTTGGCGAATCTTTTCCCAAATCCACCCCGTCCCTCAGTTTCGGGAAGGAAAGGTACACATCACCCGCGAGCCTCTTCGCAGCGGCGCCTAAATGGGCGCCGAAGCATCGCGCATCAGCCGCGAGCTCCAGGGCGACGGAGTTTGGAAGGTTGCTTGGCTTTGCGTTTTCCTTACTCGCCGTCGAGCCTTCTTCTTTTTGTGACGCTCCTCCTTTCAAACCGTGTCCTTTCGTTTTCGGTTTCGAAGTATTCGACCCAGGGCCAAATGATCCGCTCTCATCGGCAGCTCCGAACAGCGGCATAAACACGAGGCTGATGATCTGCTCCAGCGCCCCGAGGGACGGGCCTGACGCGGCGAGCGCGCCGAAGTGCGTTCTTTTTTCCATCTCGGCCGCGGACCGCAAAATTTCATTCGGCGCGTCTTTGATGAAGTACGCCGCCGGCGCGTTCGCCGCGGATGCGGGAAGAAACCCGAATGCGACCCGCAGAATCGAACCGCCCGGGCGTGTGGGCTGTTCTGTTTGGGTAACCAGTGTGGATTTGTTCAAGTCAGGCGGCGACGCACTTGGCGTCTGCTCATTCAAAGGCCCATCGGATTCCTGCTTGGTTTCGTTTCCATTTCCATCCACCTCGGTACCTTCGGTGTGTGCATCAACCGCCGGGACATCCGCCTCATCGTTTGCTAACCCTTCTGGCGTTTCCCCTAGCTCGTCTCTTGCTGTTTCGGCGGGCACGTCACCCTCCCCGGCACCGTCACCAGAACCAGGGTCTTCAGCCAACTCAACCTGCGTGTTTTCGTTTTCTTTTTCGGGTTCGAGCGACTGCTGCAACGGCGTGGACCGCGCCTCCTCCGCGCCCGGTGTCTCAGGAGTCGGGTCCACAAACACAAGAAGCGCCTCGCTCTCCGACGTGCCTGCGGGGTGGTGATTTACGGAGGTCAGCGGGAGGGTGACGGGAGGGGAAGGATGGAGGGATGGTCCGCACTGCGGTCGTGCCGTTGGGGCGTAATTTGGAAAACGACCAATGGACGCCACAACGACGCACCTCTGAGGAACGCCTCAACGCGATCTCGGGTCTGCTCATCGCTCGCCACGCAGTCGGCGAACAAACCAGGCTCGCACCCCAAACTGGCGCCGACTTTCTCCCCGAGCCAATTCACGCGTTCGTCCGACGCCGTGAGCGGCGTGTCGTCCGCGACACGCGCGTCCTCGTCGTCCGAGGACGACATCCCGGCCGTGGGCGATGCCTCGTCTGAAGCAGCTCGGCTTGGAAAGGAGTTTTTGGTCCAAATCCGGCAATGGGAAAAGTCAAAAAATAAAATAAAAGTGTCCGTCTTGCATGGGCAAACAGTCTTGGGATTTGGGAAAGGCCCAATCCGTGGATTTCGGTGTCCGACTGAACCTTTCCAACACGCGAGCGCGACGCGGAGGTACCCCGGGTAGTATCACTAAAGCTAGACGAATGTATTACCGCTATTGTTATTAATAAAAACTCAACCGCGGTCGTCTACCCCTCCGACCGGTTACCAGCACACGTGGTAAAACACTTTGGCCATGCCCAGCCCCACGAAGGTTCCGATGGCGTTGCCTAGGTTCCCCACTAACATTCCCGGGACTATTAAATCGGTCCAGTTTTTGCCGCTCGCCAGCGCGCCCGCCGTCGCCGGGCCTCCCACGTTCGCGTTTGACGCGACTAAGATTTCCCGGACGCTGAGCTTCAACACCTTCATTCCCACTAAAAATATCACACCGAGGTGCACGGCGTACAGGATGGCTAAATAGGCGAACAACACGGGCGAGGCGAAGGCGCTACGGGATTGGTACCGAAAAGGGTCAGTCCCTTCCGTCTCGTGTTGGGCGATTTTCGTACAGTGAGTAAACAGTCCTGTACCGTGGTGTACTGTGGTGTACTGGTAAGACGTGCGCGTAACCGCACCCCATACGTGGCATCAAACGTCGTGTCTGGATTTGGGAAAGCCCAGAAGCCGTACCTCGTGATCGGCCCGCCCGCGGCGCCCGCGGTGGCGAAGAAAAAGAACAGCAACGCGTTACCTACGGTATCACCCGCCGGTTTCAGGAACTTGCTGACTGGCTGCGGCACCGTCGTGGCGCATATCACCGTGATTGCGGTTGCCGTGGGTAACAACCCTAGGAATTCTGGGGCGATTTGATTCGCAAGGATTAGCACTAAACACGAAACCGTCACCGCGAGCAGTAAACTGCTGATTGATACGGGTTGCGCCGGGCTCGGGAAAGAATTAACATCAATCCTCGTCCCTGCCGTGTTCTCCACCACCCAGTCGTCTTCGTCGACACTGCGCCAATCAGAAGGGAGAGTCGTGGTACTACCGTCAATCGTGGGGGTACTCGTGTCAGTACGACGACCGATACCGGTAATACCGTTGCGCGCGGTACCCGTACTCGCGTCACCGTCACTACCGTCAATCGTGTGGGTACTCGTATTCCTACCCAAATCAGCCGTACTCACGTCACCAGTACCTTTCGAAGCATTCTGCGTGTTACTCCTACTCAAAGAATTCCCCAAACCCTCCGGCGCCCCCCCCAACCACGACGTTAGTGGAAAGTACAGCACGGCGAACACGTTATCCACGGCGATGCCCGCCGCGAACGCGGCGGGTGTTACGTGCAAGGTGTTACACACGGCGACGTAGTTCATCCCCCCACCGATGTTCTTCGCGACCAAGGCGCTCGCTACTTTCCACCCATCGCCGTTTGAGGATAGGCCTATTACGTGCATGGGGTCGGAGAGCGCGTAAAACGCGATAACGCTCGCGAGCGCCACGGCGGCTGACCCGACCAGAAACGCGAACGACAAAGTCCCCGTCGCTCGCAACACCGTCCTTAAATCCGCCCCGAACAGCAAACAAGGCGTGGCTAAAGAAACGACCAGGGTTTGGATTTTACTGTAGTGCGCACCGGGGGGTGGTAGCACTCCTAAATTCGCCGCAAGCGCGCCGAACAGCATGGCGCTGACTGGACCGCTCAGGGCTTTGCCAACCCTGGTGCGATCAGCGAACGCCCCTGCTGTGGCGCACAGCAAAAGCGCGGTGTACAGCTCCAGGGAGTCGCCGGAGTGAATCATTGCTTGAGTGGTGGTTGTGGTCGGTGCTCGTCGTGGCGTGGAAATCGTATTTAAAGACCACTTTGGACCGCCAGGGGTGTCCCCGCGGGGCTCTTGGACGCTCGGGGATGACAAAAAACAAGCGCGTCCGCGTCTCGATTGGGAAACGGGGGTTC
>Ga0222710_1000299_pt1 | contig 23219 bp, 14 predicted proteins | sample AntAcemetage1696_FD_181143 | JGI IMG/M metagenome (GOLD analysis project Ga0222710, IMG submission 181143) | Saline water microbial communities from Ace Lake, Antarctica - #1696 | ecosystem: Environmental > Aquatic > Non-marine Saline and Alkaline > Saline | place: Antarctica: Ace Lake... | reverse complement strand
CACTTTATGGACGCGTGGTACGAAAAGATTAGCGTCATTGCGAAAGGATTAGCCTCAGAGGTTGACTCTGACACCACGGTCATTGACCACGCGTGTTTCCGGTGTTCCACGGAAACGCAGTACTGGGAGGTGCTTTTTGATTTACAAGAGATGGGACATACAATCGCCGGCGCTTCCGTGATCGGCGGGCGCGAAATCACCACCGTTAAGTTGAACCCGCCAATCACGTGGCGAATGAAAAAAATACAAGCAATAGAGGTACCAATGCCCAAGCCCGGCCGCCCGAAAGAATACGGGTGGGAACACGCGGAGGTGGCGCTGATGGAAGGTACCGTGGGTTGCGGCGAGGTTTTGGGTACCTTCATGAAAAAACATCCCGAAGTTCTGTTCGACGCGAAAGGGTTGGGAAAAGAAATAAACAAAGAGATTTCCCTCGACTTGGGCGACGGGCTCGCAGTAAAGTTCCACAACAGGCCTTTGCTTGAAGTCGTGGCTTGGGAGCTTGGAAACGGCACCGCGACGATTCCAGGTGCCGACGGTACAGTGACACTTGCAGGTGTCGACGGGACTGCGACGACCACACAGAGCAACGACGCGACCGAAACAACGGGAAAGAAACGAAAAAATATCAGTCCCGACGAAGAGTTAATCAAACTCTTTGATTTCGGCGACCCTTCGTGTGTCTTCGGCCTTGAAGTCCGAGAACCTTTTGTTTCCCGGATTTTGGCTGGCACGAAAACCTTGGAAACAAGGGGATACCCTTTGCCCGAGGGTTTGATTGGTAAACAACTGGTGCTTCTCGCGGCGCTGGGGTTGCGACCAGGGGAGTCACAAAAAAGTGCGATTCCAGACGAAGCGCCGATTGGCGCCGCGTTGGTCGTCGGGACGGTAACTTTTGACTGGGCGGTGAAGTGTACGTATTGGGCCTTTCCCAAATCCCGACACCGTGTGCGCATACGATACTGACACTTTTCTTTTACAAACACAGACGACACCATCGAGGAGTGGCATTTAGACACGACAGAACACGCGGTGCCGCCTGATGGCGACTCTCAATTCAAGTGGGACGGCCAAACCGCACTGTGGAAATGGCACGTGGCGCGGGTCACGCAATCGCGAAGCGCGGAGCCGTCGCCAGCGATGACGCGAAAGCTGCGAAGCGTGTTCCAAATACACGCGAGCGTTTTCGACCTGGGGCTTTCGTTGGGTGATGACGAGAATCTGGACGATGAACACGACGACGAGAATCTCGGTTTGATAGCCGACAACGGCACTCTCGACACTCTCGACGATGCGCAAGACGAAGAAAATGACCGCGGGCGCTGGGCGGACGAAGGCGCGTTTGACCGGCCGTGGCACTGAGTGTTTTGTGATTTAATCGTTTGACTAGGTAGATTTTATTATCGAACATCGAGTAGACTAGGTAGCTATGATTCAGTAAGTCCTAAAGTTCCCAAACTCAACGCAGGTCCCGTTCCCGTTTTCGCCGCGTCACCGCCTCCGCCGCCGCCACAGCCGCCGCCGCCGCGCGCTCACCCGCGGCCGTGCGGAACTCCACCACCCGGCTCGGCCCTTGCGTCTTCCTGTCCCGTTCCCGTTTCTCCGCGATTCGTTTCTGCGCGCTCGCGAGTGCGTCGTAATAGTCCTCCTTGGCGTACGCTTTCGGGTCGAAAACGTCCCTGGAAAAGTGCGTCGCCCGCTCGTCGATGCCGAAGTGCCGCACCGCGGATCGCAGAAAATCGGGGTTGCGGAACCCTTTGGATTTCCGCAAAGCGTCGTTCACGTCCACGCCGTCGCGTTTCAGTGAAAGCCACTTTTGCATCTTGGCGGTCATTGAGGCGCTGCAGGGAGAAGTGTCGGGTTTAGCCTCCGGGACCCGCGACGCGTGAGTTAGGAAACACTCGGGCGCGCTGTGTTTCAGGCGTAAAGGCGTCGTTTGGATTGTCTTGGACGTGTTTGCGGTTGACGTGGACGGCCCGCCCAGGGCCTGGGTGTCCCGTTTCTCTCCCTGCCGTCCTGACACAACACGTTCCTCTCCCTGGTCCTCTCTAAGTTCCTCGTCTGGTCGTTCCGGGTACGCTGCGTACGCGTTCGCGGTGTCGCCCGGCGCGGGGCGCGCGGGGCCGGCGACTGGCTCGTCTTCGTCGAATCGGTGCCCTTCGTCGAAACCTGAAGAGGGCGCCGCGGTCGGTGATGGCGAGGTCCTGACTGTTTGCTCGTACAACTCAGGACATGGCGCGGGGCCGGAGGGTTCACGGTCTAATCCGTCCGGGACGGTTTCATTAGCCTGGGTAACCGCCCGGGCGGGTGATTGCTGTGTGTCTCCACGGGGCCCGGCGTCCGTTCCGGTTGATGCGGGGACGGCGGGGACGGCGGGGGCGGTTTCCGCGGGTTCTGCAGAATCTGACCCGTAGCCCCCTAGCAGCGCCCCGAGGCCTCCAGCGTCGTCTTCGGCAGAGCGCGACATGCCATGCACAACCCCGACGCGACCAGAGGGTCCGCGGAAGCACGCGCGTCGCAGCGTGACAGGGTATGCGTGCCGCGAGGCGACGCTGGAAGACCTTCTGATGTCAAAAAAAAGGCACTCCAAAAACTCTCCGACGACAAAAAAAAGTAGCGATTGGAGTTTCCCGGGAACGTCCACATTCGTCTTCCGAGAGATCTAGCGACGCATCCCGGTGACACGATGTGCGCGCGGCGCGAGTTACGCGCGTAACCATTGCCTCCACCCGTCCACCCGTCTTCCGGTCGCGAAACCGGAAGACGACGAGATGATTGGCCACAGCCCGTGATGATTAGCAAAGCACCGCCGGGCGGATGTGTTCCCGCCGTGAAGTGAACTGAACGTATTTTTTTCTTAACGCGACGGGTACTATAATATTTTGCATAAAACTTGATTAAAGTTGTCCAACGACGTGTGCTCCGCGGGCAACCCTAAACCCTTTTCTCGGCGTCGGAAGATACGGTCCATAACAGAAGTGAAGCTGGGCTCATGTAGTAGCCTATCGGAGCAACCCCATTGAATCTCTTCCGAAATTCTTAAACCGGAACGTCCCCAAGTTTCGTGGCCATGATGTCCTCGTACATGAGCCTCGTTTTGCGCTCCTTGGCGGCGGCGAACACGGCGGCGACGACGGCGAGCAGCGCGAGAAGCCCCAACCCGATACCCAGGCCGAGGGCCAATTTTTCGTCAGCTTTTGAGTCCGATGACGATCCACCGTAGCACGTGCCCGCGGAGATCACCGTGGAGGGGTCAGAGTACAAATCGCCGATGGACGCGCACGTGATGAGTCCTTTCCCGGCGCCGACGCCGATCGTGGAGTACGTGGACTCCAAAAGTTTCTTATCGGCGTCGTAATCGCCGGAAAAGTCCAGGAGCCAGGCGCGCCGGTACAGCGCTTCAGCGGCGGCAGGGCTGACCTCGTTGAGAAAAGGCAGAATAGCAGAGGCGAACGCCCAGAGCTCGCCCGCGGTCTTCGCCTCCTGAACATCCTTTGTGTAGTACATGTACCGAAGCGTTCCTTGAATAAACGGGACCAGCATCAAAGTACCGATTTTCTCGTGGATGTCGTTTAGCGGGTCGCAATCGGTGGTCGCGCCGACGCGCGCCAGTTCTTTGCCCCTGTTGAAAAGCGCGAGAAGTTCTTGGTTCACCTTGGCGATTCCAGCAAATCCATCCGTGCACGTCATGAAGTTCTCGCAGCGTTTATCCCCGAGGTAGTACAGCAGGTTGTCGCCGTCGATGTCGCTTCCGTACGAGTACCCGAGCGTTTGAGAACCCGCCCAAAAGGCAACCGCCTCGTCCCACGCCTTGACCGACGCATCGTCGTTCTGCGTCAACGATTGCGCGTGGCAGTCGTTGACCTGATCCTGCATCTCCCAGATCGCGTATGGAAACACGTTCATGTACACCAAACCTTTCTGGATAGCTTCTTTTCTGAAAGTGCGCCCCACGGTGGCGAAGTCCAAAGCACCGACCTCGGTTCCCTCGAACGCGGCTTTCATCATGTCCTCGCCCCAAGTGTGCTCGTCGAGGTCTTTTTCTTTTCCAGTACGCGTTCATGATGGAAATGAACTTGTTGTCTTTGTACTCCACAGTGGCGCCTGCGCCTTTCGTTGCAGCGCCGCTGGCGAAACCGCGTATGGAACGAGTTGCGTTGCTCTTCAGCGAGTTCTTGCCTTGCGTCCAGACGTCGAACGAGTTTGCACAAGATGGGGCGTTGGTTTTCGCGTAATTCGCCACCGTGAACTCGCATTCGCCGTCCGCGGTGGGGAACGACATCGTCTCGGCGACAAAACGGCACGAGTTCCCGGGACACGCGGGGGTGCCGCCGCAGTCGTTGAGGTCCTCGGCACAGTTCGACCCGAGTCCGCTCACGATGTCCACCAGGTCAAGGTCGATCTTGGAGTGTCGCGTCACATCTGTCAGAGGCTCGTACCCGGCGAAGTACTCGTACGTCGCGTCAACGCCGATGGTGTGCGCGCCGAGGAGCGCGGCGGCGAGGGGAACCACGAGGCTGGCACGCGCGTGCATTTTGATACCGCTGTTTGTGTGCGGCGCAGGGCGTGGCGTTGTGAACCATATGTGCAACCGAAAACACACGAAAAGCCCACCCGAGAAGGCGAAACGACCGACACACGCCAGGCACACGACGAAATCGGGGGGGTCACGCGTGGTTTCGGGGAAGTGGCTCAAGGGAAAGCCTACAGGAATTGGGTCGTAAGGACAATTGTGACCATCGAAACGGCAACGCGTTTTTTCCCAAATGCTTGCCGGTGTTCTTTTTTGCCTCCCCCGAGGCCACACGAAAGCACACGCCAAAAGCAATCTCAAGCTGAACGAACAATCTTGCATTTTTTCGGAGGGGGACGACGAATTTTCGGGCGGGAACTCCGACACCTTCTCCGTTGCCGAAACGCCAAACGATCGTCAGACCTCCACGCGCGTCACACGCGCCGCGGCGGTCGAATCCGGCCCTCCAGTTGTGTTGCGTATTCAATACGTGCACGTGGAACCTCGCTTTGCACCGCGTTTGGGGTGCGCGTCGTCGAGCCTGCGCCTCGGAAGCGTCCCGCCGCGGTCCGCACGCGCGTCGTCGCCGTAATCGTCGGGCGGCCATCGACCACCCGTTCCCACCATGGTTGCCGCCTCTGGGAAGCCAACTCGCTCGCCCGCTAAGCGCGGCGCGGGCAAGCCCTCGCCCGTCATCGCCAAGGCTAAGCCCCTTTCTTCGCCACTCGCGTCACCAACCCCCTCGCAGCGCTCGCGAGGCCGCGTTGGGGGCGCCAACCCCGAGCAAGATCAAGCGGCGTCGCCAACCTCGAGATTGCCGAGATCGCCGACGTCGCCGCGCGGTACCCCGCGTCGCGGCGCCGCGGTCAAGGCGAAACTGAACATGGAGGCTGCTGCTGCGGACGAAGCCGCGTTTGGGGACAACCCCAGGCGCCGTGCCAAGAAGGACGACGACGACTACGACTCACGAATGGCCTCGGACGACGACGCCTTCGACGAGCCATCCTTCGGCGCGAAGAAGCCTCCGAGACCGAGAAGCAAACCAGGCACGCCACGGTACGTTTCCACGCCCTGACCTACGTTTCGTACCTCGAATCACCCGGAAAGTGGCGAGTTTACGTGTATCGTTATGCGATACATGCGATGACGCAAAGACAAGGCGCGGACGATACGAATCCAACTCGTTCGTGGGCCCTGCGCACCCGCCGTGGTCACCCGAAATCGGTCGCGATCTTAAAGGCCCCCTTCGGCGGTGTCGGAAATTTCGCCCAACTTGCAGGCAGTGATTTTTCGTCTTCAGATTTTTTTGCAATCCGCCGCCTCCATCGATCTCGCGCTCACCTCACACCAACCCCCCCCTCACAAAACCTCCCAGGAAGCCCGCGCAATCCCTCCTCACTGGGCTTTCCCTGGGCGCTGATGGCGGGTCACAGGACACGCAAGGCAAGTGTCAGCTCGCGGAGAACCTGCCCGCGATTCGGGACGTGCAAGACATGTTCACGGACATGGTGAAGAAGCTCCCCGAGTTAGGCGCGTTCATCAAAAAGCTCGGCCGGCCGCTTCGTGTGGCCACGATGTGTAGTGGTACCGAGTCGCCACTGCTGGCGCTGGATAAAATAGGCAACGCGTGCGAACACGTGTACGGCGCGAAGCTCAACGTGGATCACGTTTTTTCGTGCGAAATCGAACCCTTCAAGCAAGCGTACATCGAACGCAACTTCGCGCCGCCCATCTTGTTCCGTACGTATTTTTGGGCGTTTCCCAAATCCTGACAGTGTTTACTGCCCCTCTTTGACCATTTGAGGGTACTACTAGTAACAGCTATTACAACTACATACATCACAAGTAGAATGTTTACTCATACAGTACACCTGTAGACTCAAGACTGACACTTTGTTTTACCCGTCGCAAGGCGACATTCGCGAACTGGACGAAGACCAAGCCACCACCGCGTACGGCGCGCTGGTTGACGTCCCGGGTTGTTGCGACATGCTCGTCGCCGGTACGTCGTGTGTTGATTACAGCAACCTGAACAACGAGCAGAAGGAAATCACGGAACAAGGCGAGTCAGGCCAGACGTTCCGGGGGATGATGACCTGGGTGCAGCGCAAACAGCCCCCGATCGTGATTTTAGAGAACGTCTGCGGCGCGCCGTGGGAAGACATTGCGGAGGCGTTCCAGGCCAAAGGGTACGCCGCGCACTTCATGCGTGTCGACACCAAGCGCTTCTACATCCCGCACACGCGCACGCGCGTGTACCTGTTTGCCACCAAGATCGCGCCTGTGAAAGGCGAGAAAGCCCCCAAGCCGGGCGAGGACTACACGTGCGCCGTGTACCGGAAGCGAGTTAGGACGCTGTCAGGGTACAAGGACAAGAAAACGAAAAAGAACCATGAAGGCACGCTTACGAAGCAGTGGAAGGACAAGGTGAAGGAGCTGGAACGCCCCGCGTCGTCCACGCTGGAAGCGTTTCTGTTTGACTCGGACGACCCGCGCGTGCACAAAGGACGGCAGATGCTGGCGCGCCCGGGCGAGGACGGCACGCGCGCCGGGACGGATTGGGCGCGGTGCGAATCCAGACACCAACGCGCGCGCCTAGAGGAAGGCCTTGGCGCACGAAGGCCGTTCACGAACTGGGAAGGCGGGTGCGTGATGCCTGACTACGCGTGGAACGACTGGGGCAAGGCGCAGACCGACCGCGTGCTTGATTTGATGGACATCGACTTTCTGCGGCTGGCGCAGGCGGACACGGACTCGGCGCACAAAACCTTGGTGTGGAACCTGTCTCAAAACGTGGACCGCACCACCGGAAGCGGCGCCGCGGGGATTTGTCCGTGCCTCACGCCTTCCATGGTTCCGTTCGTGACGAACCGAGGCGGGCCGTTGGTGGGTATCGAGGCGTTGTCCTTGCAAGGCATCCCGGTGGACGACTTGCTGTTAACCAGGGAATCCGAGGGCCAGATGAGCGACCTCGCGGGCAACGCGATGACCACCACCGTGGTCGGCGCTTGTATGCTAAGCGCGCTGTTGCTGGTGAAGGACACGATTTTCGCGTACGGCGCGGTTGTGAAACAAGGCGCCGCGGACGAAGCGGCGAAGAAGAAGAGCACCGCTGGGTCTTCTATGGGCAAATCAGCCACGTCCCTGTCCGTCGGCGGCGCCGCGGGTGCCACCGCGACGGAGTCCAAGGTGCAAGGCGTCGCCGACTTAGTGCCAGGCGACTTAACCCTGTGCTCGGTGGTGCCCAAGGGCGACCAGAAGGGGTACCAGGTACGTGTTGGGCCTTTCCCAAATCCAGGACACACTGTTTACAGCCCCTACGTGACTGTTTGAGTACACTACTAGTAACATTTACCAGTACTGGCGACTGTTACAAACAAATACTACATCACAAGTGCTCTGTTCGGCCCGAATCCTACGACTTTTTATACTCATACACGTTACGGGAAGACTGACACTTTTCGTTAACAATCACAGAAGCTCCTCGCCGAGGCGGGTGCGGCGGCGCGTTTGTGCGTGTGCGAGGCGCAGACGGGGATCGTGGGTGACATCAAGCAGTGTTTGGATTGCGGCCACACCGCGTGCGGTACGTGCTGCGGCAGACCGGAGCACAACTACGTGGACCACAAGATCATTCGAACGGAGCCGAATGACTTCGCCGCGAAGCTAAAGAAGACCCTCCCCATGCGCGTCACCCTGGACGGCTTGGACGTCGCCGCAGCGACCGCCAAGGTACGTATTGGGGCTTTCCCAAATCCCGCCTCCCTGTTTGCCCATACAAGACTGACACTTTCTTTTATTTATCGCAAGGCCAAGGCGTTGGCGGAGGACTCTGGTGAGCTTTTCGGGAGCCAGTCCACGGAGGACGACAGTCGAGAGGAAACGTGGAGGCAGTGGCACAAAGCGCTGAACACCGTGGCCAGCGCGGAGTTCCTGTTTAGAGACGTAAGACGGGCGGACGTGTGGATCGCGAAGTACGTCTGCCCCGGTGAGGACGAAGTCGTGCTTGAGTTAAGAATGGGCGCCCCCGCGACGCAGCCCGAGTGGCGCGTGGTGGTGACCCCGGCGCCCACAACGGACGAACCCATCCACGAGGTGTTTACGCACCCGATTGCCAGGATGCGCGTCGCGCCTGGGGCGAAGCACATGATGGACGGTGACTGGCAAGTCCTAGTGCCGGTCATGCGTTCGTTTGATTTGCAAATCACGGGGGGCGGCGTGTTGGTGGAGAGCTGGCAAGAAACGCTCGGCATGTCCAACGACGAATCCAAAATCACCCTCCTGGCCAAGGACCGGAAGAACTGGACCGCCAAGCGCTTTTCCGAGTACACGGTGAAGTTCGTGAACAAGAAAGACAAACTGTTGTTGGACCTTGACGTGGAAGGCACGTACAAGCTGTTCGACAAGTGTGGCGCCGCGCAGGCGAGCCTTCACAAGCGCGTCGGGAAAGACGGCTTGAACAAAGCAAACGAGATGTACTTTTTCCTCGACCCAATTCGCAACAGCAAGGGCGAGAAGGATTTCTTCGTGTTCGCGGATAACCACCGCCGTTTGCAGTACGGCGAGCACCGCATTCACGGCGGGCGGGTTTCGCCCGATTTCCGGGCCAGTGACACCAACGCCAAGGTGGTGTACACCTGCGGCACGGACGGGCAGTGGATGAAAGTCGGTGCCGTAAAGTTGGAAGAGCGCAAAAGCGAAAAGGCGGTTCTGGCGGCGCCCCGAAACGCAAACGCGCTTTGCGTCGGAGTGGGCGGGTGCGCCAACGCGGTGGCGGTGATGCACGTGACGGTCCCGCTGCCTGCGGTGGACGCGAAGGACTGGCCGGAAGGGGATTTCGTGACCCTACGAAACGACCGAAGCAACGCAACGTTCGGCAGGCTGAACTGGTTCACGAGCCGTTTAGATCTGCCGGACGGCGTCCAGAAGTTTGTCCCGCTCGTCGCGGGGGACAAGAAACAATGCGCCGCGCTTTGCGACGTGGCGTGCCCGCGGTGCGCACCGGTTCCCCCGAACCTGGAGTGGGTACGGAAAGCGGACGAGCTGAACGAGAAAAAGATCGAGTGCAGAGAGGACCCGGAGCAGGCGGCTGTTTTCGAACAAACCCTGAAACGAAGGCCAGCGCCGTTCGTGGTGCAGTGGCGAAAACAACCGCAGGGCGGGGTTGGTTCGTTTGGCAAAAAGGGCAAAGACGTTTCCTCCGACGCCGCAGCGGTCGGCGACGTGGTGATCGCGGTGAACCCGGCGACGCTGGTGCACCGCGCGTTGGCGAACATCGTGGGTGGGGTTGCCCGAGAGCGCTCCGCCGCGCGTCTGTACGACGCGAAGAACCAAGCACCCGAAATGGAGTGGCAAGTCGTGAAACACCTCGAGATGGACACGGCGGCGCCGCTCAAGCCGTTTGAGCTGCAGTCGAACCGCCGCGACCCGAAAGCGCCGCAGCCGCCCGGGTGGAACGTTGGCAAGTTCCCGCTGCGGCCTGAGCAGCTGCGGTCGCTTCACTGGATGCTGGAACGCGAAAGCGACACGCAGCCGGCGTTCGTGGAGGAGGAGGTTGCGGAGTCCGTGTTGCCTGCGCTCGGTTTGCGCATGGACGGCCGCGCGCGGGTGCAGCGCCTCGTCAGAGGCGGCATCATCGCCGACCAGGTTGGGTATGGCAAGACCGCGATTACGATCGGCGCGATTCTGGCGAACCAAATAAAGTGGCCTTTGCCCAACGCGTGCGGTACCGCCGCGAAGCCCACGCCAGTCCGGGCGATTCCCACGAAAGCCACGCTGGTGTTGGCGCCGTCGCAGTTGCTTCGGCAGTGGCCGCGTGAAGTGGAGAAGTTTTCGCAGGGTGGCAAACTCAAGGTTGTGACAATCAGGACGGTCGCGGATATCAAACACCTCACCGTGGGTGAGATCCAGGACGCGGACGTGGTGATCTGCGCCACCTCGGTGTTACGGTCGCCGCTTTACTTCGAACGACTGGCGCGACTCGCCGGGGCGGGGCGGATGCCCGACTGCAAGTCAACCAACGCGGGAAGGCACTTCGCCGCGTCCTACCACGGGTGCCTGGCCGGCCTGGAGGCGCAAACCGAAACCCTCACCGGTTTGGGCGGCGCCGCTGTCGCGAGCAAGGCTGTACGCAAGGGCAAAGGCGAGATCCAGAACGTGCGCATCATCGCCCCGAAACGCCTGAAAGGGAACGCCCTGGTGCAGGCCACGAAAGCGGCGGGGGGCTTGGAAGGGTTCAAGCACTTGGAACCGGCAAAGAGGAAAGCGGCGGAGGCGGCGGCCAAGGCCGCGGCGGACGAAGCGGACAAGACCGCTAAGAAGGCGCCCGTGGTCGTCGTCAAGACCACGCCCGTAAAGAAGGCCACGCCCGTGAAGAAGGCCACTCCCGCGAAGAATACGTCAGTGAAGAGCACGCCCGTGAAAGCCACGCCCACGAAACCCACCCCGCCGGCTGCCGGCACGCTCAGCGCCCGGGGCACGCCCAAGCGCTCCGCCGCCAAGCCGTTGACTTACTCGGAGGAGTTCGGTGCCGCAAACGGCGAGGATTCCGATTTCGAAATGGACAGCGCCGAGGAGACGGATGACGAGTTCGAGGCTGCGCGGTCGCGGAAGAGCCAGAGCAAGTCCAGGGCAGCGAAGAGCAGGAAGCGCACCAAGGTTGAGGGTGAGGACGATGACGATGACGATGATGACGAACCGGTGGACAAGGACCACTGGGGTTTCGACACCCGGGAGGTCCGCGCGGACTGGACGGAAACCACGTCGCCGCCGCTCGAGATGTTCCACTGGCGCCGAGTGGTGGTGGACGAGTTCACGTACCTGCGGTCCTCGGACAGGTGCGTCGTGTTGGGGTTGAAAGCGGAAGCGCGGTGGGTTTTGTCCGGTACCCCACCCGTGGGTGCGTTCGCGGAAATCAAAGACACCGCCGCTTTACTCGGTACGAACCTGGGGTCGGACGAACAACCGCGGTTCACGAAATCCGAAATCACAAAAGCGGAGACGTTTCAGTTTTTCAAGGTACGTGTTGCGCGTTTCCCAAATCCCAAGACTGTTTACGTCCCCTCTTTGAGTGCACTATTAGAAACATTCACTAGCACTGGCAACAACTACATACATCACAAGTGCACTGTTTGCCCATACAGTACACCCGTACATCTCACATCACGAAAGACTGACCGTTTTCTTTTACAATCACAGGAGCGCCCTACGCAGCACTGGCACGAAACCCGGCACGCCGTGGCTCAAGGGTTCCTTGACCGGTTCGTCCGGCAGAACATCGCGGAGATTGATGAGATTCGGTCGGAGGAGATCCCGGTGGAGATTAACTTGCGGCCCGCGGAGAGGGCGATTTACCTCGAGCTGGACCACTACCTGCAAGCCATGGACATGAAGGCGCGGCAGCAGAAGAAGGGCGGGAACAAAGGCGACCGGGACAAGCGCCTGGCCGCGGTGCTTCAGGGCAGCGCCACCGCGGAGGAGGCGCTGATCAAACGGTGTGCTAAGTTCGAACTGGACGACGACGAAGGCAACGCGATGCGGACTTGCCAGGACATCATCGACGTCCGGGAAGCTCAGCTGGAGGAGTGCAAAGAATCGATGGTTGAAAAGATTCTCGACGCGCGGTACTTTTACAAGGAATGGAAAGACACGGCGGAGTGCGTCGGGGTTGAGTTGTTCGACGAAGAGGACAAGGAAACCGAAAACGCGTTCGTGAAGTGGGAAAGCACCATCGCGTCGGACGGCGCGGGGGACCCGGAAGGCACCACACTGCTGAATGCGTTACTCACGGAAGCCAGCGAGGCCCGGCTCATCGCGGATGAGCACGAACCCAAAACGCGCGTGCCGCCGAAAGGCAGCGTTTTGAAGCTGCTCATCGACGGCAAGTGGCGGGTCGGGACGGTGAAGCTCATTACCGGGTCGCAGAAGCAGACGCTTGTGATGGTGTTTGAGGGTGGTTTCCGGCCGAAGAAACAGCTGTTCGTGCCGTCGCAAGAAACCGACATCAAGGTGGAAATAAAGAAGATGAACCCGGAGCACGTGGAGGTCGTGGAGGACGGCGGGATCCTGGCGCAAGCCAGGCGCGCCGCGGAAGCCGTCGTGGCCGCGGCGAACGGCGGCGACTCCGGTGGCGGCGCGGGAGGTACCGGTACGAACACGCCAGCTGATACGCCGCAAGTCACGCCGAGAAAGAAACTCCCGGGCGGTGACTCCCCCGCGGTTGCCCAGTCCGCGGCGCCCACGCCGTCCAAAGCCACGACGCCCTCGCGCAAAGGCATGCCCAAGAAACTGGACGGCGAGCTGAACGACCAGAAGTGGAACATCCGCGAGGAGGTGCGGGCGCTGCGCATGTTAACAAGAGAGCTCATCGGGAGGGTGCGTTCGCTGCGTTTCTTCAAGTCCGTGCGTGACCTGCAGCAGCTGTCTGCTACGGATGACGTGGTGTGCGTTGCGTGCGCGGCGGCGGTGGATGCGAAGACCGGCGGCGGCAAGAAACGCCCACCCGCGCCAGCGCACCCCAAGTCCGAATCCGGCGTGCTCTCCACCTGCGGCCACGTCGGGTGCATGCGTTGCTTGAAACTGCACGCGGATGCGCAAGGGTGCGGCGTGCCCGGGTGCGGGTGCCCCGCGCGGTTCTCCTCGGTGATTGACAGTGCGTCTTTGGGGTCGGAGAAGAGGCTGGTGAGCGCGAACCTGAAGTCGCCCGGCAAGAAGCCCAAGGGCAAGGCGGCTGGGTCGTCTCACTTTGGCGACAACGAACCTCTGGAGAGCGGTTCGCACGGCACGAAGATGGCGCACCTCGTGCAGAGGATCAAAGACACACCGAAAGACGAGCGCATTTTGGTTTTCGTGCAGTTCCCTGATTTGATGCGACAGGTCGCGGATGTGCTGGCTGAGGCGGGTATCAAGACCCTGAAGCTCAAAGGCTCGGTGCACCAGCAAACCGGCGCGCTTGATGAGTTCCAGAAAGAAGATTTAGGAAAGAACGACGCGCGCGTGCTTTTGTTGCTTTCGCGGGACGAATCCGCGTCTGGCGCGAACTTGACAACCGCGAACCACGCCATTTTCGTCCACCCGTTACTCACGACGTCGCAGTACGAGTACGAAGCCAGTGAAACGCAGGCGATCGGGCGCATCAGGCGGTACGGCCAAACCAAACTCGTCAGGGTGTGGCGGTTCCTGGTGAAAGACTCAATCGACGCCGAGGTGTTCAAACAGCGCACGGAGGCGATGATCACGGCGCCGATGAAGGGGGGGGTGGTGCCGAGAAACTGAACGGAAGTTACGGACTACTGACCTACTAACCTAACGACTCTTTGTGCATTTAATACGCTGAAGAAGAGGGAGACGATGACGACTGAACCGCGACCGGCGCGCGAACGTACATGTAGGTCGCGGAGACGAAACGATAGATATTGCTTTTCATTAAACACTTTTTAACGACTTCCCATTCAAACGCTTCACGCGCGCGTCCTCGTCCGATGGCGACGCGCGTGGCGTTCGCGGCCGGCCCTGGGGCTGGCGTCTCCTCGTGTCTCCGCGTGCCACGTTTGCGTGGAGTAGGTCCGTGTCGTGGCAGACCTTCGCGTGTCGTCGCGGACGGTCCCGCCGAATCAGACGTGGCTGCCGAGGAAACTAACACGACGACCGAGCCGGCCGAGGTGGAGACCCTGGATGCGTTCGCCATGCGCGTGTGCGTTCGCGTGGGCCGCGGCGAGAAGGAAGCTTTGAAGATCGTCCACACCCTTCGCGCGAACTGGTTCGAAACCGCGGTGGATGTCGCGTCCCTGACCGTTGAGCAACTCGTGGGCATGGGGGTTCCCGCGCGTTTTGGCCAGGCCATGAGCGACCTCGCGCGTTCAGACGCGGACGCAGCGCGCGTCGCGTCATTCGACGCGGACGCGACGACGACTTCGTCCGACTCGTCACGTGTATCCTCAAGCACGTCCTCACAAAAAGCCAGGCACGACGGGTGGATCGGCGGCGCGTTACCCGGGCCTGATGCGAGGTTGGAACGGCCGACCACTGGGCGAAGCGCGATGGTGGGGAGGGACTGGGGCGACAGCAAAGCAACTGGGTTGGCGTTAGCGGACGTCCGGGTTTCGCGACGTAAGCGTTTGCCCCCGTACGCCCTTATCGCATGTGAGGTCCCGTCATCCCTGAAGTTGGAGCTTGAGAAAATGCAAAGAGACGTCACCACGCGACGCGTGGGGGGCGGGCGCGCGCCGGTGCGGTTGCAAACCGCGGAAAACTACGAACAGGTCGCGCGCGGGTTGATGGGGTGGCTCGTGAGGGTGAAGCGAGGAGGCTGGGACGGCGTTACTGCTGTGCAAGGTACGGGTACGGGAAGTCCCCTTGTGTCACCTACGTGCGCGCCGCCCGAGGGGTTGTCGCTTTGGGACGCGATTCCAAACGACACCGCGGAGGGCGCGACGCTGGCGATCGAGTACCTGCAGTGGCTGTGCGAAGCGCGGGGAATAGCGTCGTCCACCGAGGCGTTTCAGCTGCGGTCGTTAATCGCGATTGCGAAGTACGTACACGGGGACGGTGGAGGGAACGGGGGAGGGTTGGAAAAACCAATCGTGATGGAGCTGGTGCGGGTCCAACGAAGCGTGAGCGTCACGTCCAAACGAGACGTCAAGTCTGCGGACGAAAGCGCCAAGTGGCTTGATTGGCCTGATTATTTATCCTTAGTCGAGCGGTTGAGAGTGGAGTGCGCGCCGCTCACGGTGCAGGGCGACCAACGGTCGGACACGGACGTGGCGTGCGCGGTGCAGCGGTACCTGCTGTTTGCTATTTTAGCCTCAGTGCCGGACCGACAAAGGACGCTTCGCGAGTTGAAACTTGGAAAAACGCTCGTGTGCGAGACCTTCGACGAAGCGGTCGACGTTGAGGAAGACGTTTCATCTTCCTCCTCTTCCTCCCAAATGTCTTTCGCAAAACGCCGGACCTGGATGGTCCGGCACGCCCCCGAGGATTACAAAACCGGAAGCGCGTACGGCGCGCGGCCTGATTTAGTGCTCGACGACCGTTTGTACCCGGCGCTGGAGCAGTGGTTGTTTGGGACGGATTTTGTTTTTGCTAAAAGTGAAACACGCGAAAACGGTTTCGACGTGGAAACCGCCGGGTACAGCGACTGGGGACACCGCGCTGTTTTGCTGCCGCAGCACGAGTTCGTGTTCTCCAGGCCGAACGGCTCTCCTTGGACGGTATCCGAGCTGTCGCGGGCGTTTTCGATGACTTCCTTGCGAATCACGGGGCGGAAAACGAACCCGCATCTGGTGCGCGACATGGTCGTCACGCACGTGCGCGCCGAAGGCCTGGCGAGCGACGCCGAGCTGGAAGCTTTGGCGATGTACATGGGCCACAGTGTGGCCATGCAGAAAGGAACCTACGACAGACGCACGACGTCGCAGAAAGTAGCCCCCGCGGTGGGGCTGATGTCGCAAATCAACAAGAGGGCGGGAACTAAAAAGGAGTAGGGAGGTGCAGGTGTTAACAAATATTGTAATCGAAAAGATATGCGTTTTCACGGCTTTCAAATGTTGACTGTCCGCGCGCTGAAACGAGCTCACACCCGTGCCGCACCCCCCGCGGGGCCGTGCGTCGGGTCCCCGACGCGAGTGTCGCGCGGTCTCCACCGCGGTGTGTATCCACCGGCAAAGCGCGGTCCAGGTGTGACTTTTGAAACGGACGTTTCATCGGTGCGAACGCTCGGCACGAACCTTCAAACGCGCGAGATGTTAGATCTCATCCGCAAAGCGCTGCGAGACGTCCAAGATGCGGTGAAGCCTCTTGGGAAGGTTCTTCTCGCGACGAAGCGCTGCCCGAACGACTTGACAGGCACGACAGTTGTGGTGGGCGGAGACAGGTTTCGCGTAAACGAGATGTTCGCCGAGGGAGGCGCGGCGAGGGTGTACCGCTGCGTGGCTGTTTCGGCCGGTCCTTGTGGGGCGACCGCAACCGATGGGACCTGCTCAGTTGCTGAGGCAACCCAAGGGACCTGCTCAGGTTCTACGCCGAAAAGCAAACAACAAGTTCCCAACAAAAGTCTCGCCCTGAAGCAGTGTTTGCTCGACCCAGGCCTCTCCGAAACCGAGGCGATCCTGGAAGGCACCATCCACGCTTCACTGTCGGGCCATGAGAACGTAGTCACCCTGCACGCGCACGACGTGTTCGTGCCTCGGCGTCGCGAGCGAAACGCCGCGAAGGAACCCGTGCGCGAAACGCGCGCTGCGCTTTTCGTGATGGACCTTTGCGCCGAGAGTTTGGCGGATTTCGTGCGTCAAAGGGACGGGCTGACAGAAACAGAAGCGCTGCTGGCGTGCGCCAGCGCCGCGCACGCGGTGGCGCACATGCACGCCAGGGACCCGCCGGTGATACACCGGGACGTGAAACCGGAAAACGTGCTGCGTACGAGTAGTAGTAGTGACGATGACGACGAAAAGAATGAAACAAAAGATGCTTGTGAAACACACGACAAAAGCGACGATGACGCGAGCACAAGTACGTCCCAGTGGCGCTTGTGCGATTTCGGCAGCGCCGCGGTTGGCGAGCGGCTTTTTTCCAGCTCTCGTGACCGGTCAAGCGCTGAAACTGAGTTCACAAAAAACACAACCCCGACGTACCGCTCACCCGAGATGTGGGACCCGGTGCGGTTCCAAGCCTCGGGGGTAAGTATTTCCCAACTCCAAATCCCATGACTGTTTGCCCATACGAGACTGACACCTTTTTTTTTTCCAAACAGGTTGGGAAACCTTGCGACGTCTGGGCGCTGGGGTGTTTGCTGTTCGAGTGTTTGCAAAACGCCCCCCCGTTCGGGTTCGAACCCAAGCTGGTCGCGTTGCAAGGCAGGTTCGCACCGGTTACTAAGATTTGTATATCGAAAAACACCTTGGAAATAATCAAAGACTGTTTACGCGTGGACCCGGAATCTCGGCCGAGCGCGCTGGACGTCGCGGCGCGGTGCGAAGAGTGCTTGAAAAGAATCAGAAACGGGGACGGTGTGCTTTCCGACGCCGACGACGAAAACGTCAAGGCGAATACCCTTGAAAACGTCCATGACTCAAACGACCCAGGAATAACTCAAGACACACAGGGACGGACTGTATCCGAAGTATCCGAAGTGAGGACACTTTCTGAAAAGCAATCCGAATCGAACACAATTGAAACAAAGCACACCCGCGAAGCCGTTCTTGACTGTGTTGAAGAAACGGAAACGGCGGGCACGGGATGGGCGGCTTTTGGGGAGGTCGGAGATTCAAATTTGGGTCGAGTGGGGAAAACGGACGAGCGCGCGGCCGAAGAAACTGCGCAAACTGAGGAGGAAACGTCTCCTCCCGATTTGACCGCATGGAACGCGTTCGACCGCGAAACCGAGGATGCTACGCCATCCGAGGACACGGACAAGGGCAAGGGTACGCAGCAGTGGGCGACGTTTTGATTTTAGTAAATCTTTTAGTCGTCCTGTTTACGAGTAGCTTGTCGTCGAAGAAAAAAAGGAAATCGTTTGCACGCGTCTGTTTTACTTCACCGCGCTAAACACCCACACCTTTTCCCTTTTTAGTTTCTTTTCAGCTACAACTACCCCATTCCTACCAGGGTACAGAAGCCCGATCCCTACAGTACACCCGAACTTTTTTGTTCGGTTCATCATCGCTCCATCATTGTTCGATCGCGGATTCTTTCGCGTCATCCATCATTCGCGTGTTGAAATTCCAACCCCAACACCCCCCCTCAAATCACCTGAACGTCGGCACCACCCCAAAGTCCTCTTCCCTGAACCCCGCTGGTATGTCGTCGAAGAAGGTATCCAGGAAATCCGCATCCGCCTGTGCGCCTCCTTTCACGAAATCCGCGACGAAGGAGTTGAACTCGTCGTCGGCGGCGAAGTGCGACGCTCCGTTTCGCGCGGCGCCGCCGCTGCCGCCCGAACTCGAAGGCCCGCCCGACGAAGGCACCACGGCTTCGTCGTCGTCGTACCCGTCCGATGTGGTTTTCCGCCGCTTACCACCCTTGCCGCCTGCCCGAGTGGTGTTGGTGTTGTTGCTGGTGGTGTTGTTTTGTTGCTGGTTGCTTCCGTTTCCGTTTCCACCAGAGAAATAGTACGGTTCGCTCGGTTTCAGGTGCGCCAGCGCGACTTCCCGAGCACGCTGGGTTTGGTCCGCGACGGCGGAAGGGGCGCCGCTTCCGCTCGCCGCCGCGCTTGCGCCCACCGAGTTGAGCTTCAGCCCTACTCCCGAAAACAAAAAACGAGCGTGCTTCGCCACGAAGTCGTTCGCGCTGTGGATCTGGACGTCGCAGGTGCTGATTGAAAAAAGAAAAATGTCAGTCTCGTATGGGCAATCAGTCGGCGGAATGTGGTGATTGGGAAATACTTACCGGCAAAGAAACGCGCGGTCCTCATGGCACACCACCACCACCGGGTTGGCCTGATGGGCGATGAAAGGAATCGGGAAGGGAAAGGAACGTCAGTATGTCAGCAGTACATTTTGTACAGCTTGTGTCTGTGAAGAGTCTTTGACAAGTCGTCTAGAGTAATCACTCCGTGACGCATTCACCAAATCCCGCCTCCTTGTTTTACCGAATCTGGCGACTGTTTGTCCATACATCGCCCAATACATGGACTGACACTTATTTTTCCAGAAAGCGAGGTCGAGACTGGATTGGAAAAAGCGTCCCAGGCCGTCTTCGCTGTGCACCGGTACGCGGGGCGGTTGGGTGTGGTCCGGCGGACGCGTCCTGTGGGCGCGCGACCGCGCGCGAGTTGTTCAAACCGCGGTGGGAAGCGTGTTCGCGCGGTTGCGTCACAAAACACAAAGCCGGACGCACCTGGCAGATGTCGCACATGGGCCTGGCGGTCGGCGCGAACGCGACGCGTTCGTGTTTCGCGACCACCGGGTTGGCGGAATGGATGCTGATGAGGGAGGGAGGGTTAAAGGAGGTGCGTGGGGGTTGGTGGGGGTTAGTTTTGGTGACCGTTACGCGCGTAACGGTCGGTCCACATGTCGCGTCGACCTGGGAACGCCAAGCCCCCGCATTTGCGTCACAAGCAAGCCCCACCCCGCGCCGTTCCCGGCGAACACCGTGGACGAAAGAACGGCAAGAAAGCACCCATCCGAAGACGCGCGACGCCGTTTCGCCCATTTTCCAGCAAACGCGCGTCCCCCGCAAACACGCACCTCATGTCGCACGACCCGCATATCACCGCATCGTCCGCGCAGCACACCAGCGTCGCGGGGTTCGCCGTGCACACCTCGCAGAAAGTCTTCATGGCGCGGTTTACAGAGGGCTCCCGAGCGCGCGCCGCGAAGTACATTGGATGAGAGAATGCCCATGCGAGAAAAAGGGGCAACCGAACGAGGAAAATGCACAGGTGGCAGCCTCTCGTTTTCGCGAAAGCGCAGCCGCTGAAAAGTCGTAAGGCATTTATTTGGTGATGATGGGTGCCGACGTCACGTCATCCAAGTTTTTTTGTCGTCACACACCGCGACCTTTTCAAGAGATGACTGGACGAGAGCAGGCGTTTCGTTTTCGCTTTTTGAAAGAATTGAACCAGATTCCCATATTATTTTTTTCGCGCCAGGACGTAATTCTACCTACGCGGATCTACTATTACTAACAACCCTAACACCTATTCCCCCCTCCCTACACCCCACTCGACTCCGGGAACAAAGCATCCAGGGTGCTTTGTATTACTTCCAGGCCGACCATCATGCACAGAATCTCCGACCGCGCCGCGCCTAGGACGTCCAGCGCGGCGCGCGTGCAGTTGCGGTCGCCGACCAGGTTGTTCAACGGCCCGCGGCTCCAGCTCGCGAGCAGCGCGTCACGCGTTTTCAAGCGAACCTGTTCGTCTTCCTCGAGTTGTCGTTGGTCTCGTTTGGACTGACGCTGACGCTGTGTATCACTCATTCCAGGTTGATTCGTGTTTGGCACTGAATCATCGTTCCCTCTTGCGGACACGCCGTTTCCCTCAAAATTGACCTCCTCGTTTTTATACCAAACCCCGTTCGGCCACAGCGTGGCGTCGATCCACTCCACCACGCGTGTCACCGCCCCGGGCGTGCGCAACGCCCTCGTTTTGTTCGCAACTAGCTCCTCAACCGCACTGCCCACGAAAAACTCCAGAGTCTGCCGCGCAACGGACACGATGGTTCGCCGCACCACGCCTTTGTTGTGCAAATGAAAAACGCTCTCGAACAACTGCAACACGCCGCCGTTCATGTTTACGGAACTTTTGTCGTACTTGAGGTCGGCCTCGGAGGCGTCGTCGGAGTTCCGAATGTTGGGATATGATGCGCTCAATCCATCGCAGGTACTTAAATCCATTGACGAAAAGTTCCAAGGCACGGAATGCGCTCCAGTCGTAACAGCACTTGACCCGCTTTTGCGCCTCGCGTGTTTCGCGCCGGTTGGAGGTTTTTTGTGCGCGGCGTCGCCGGACGGTGTGTGTCCGTCGCCGGCGTGACGCAGACTCCCTCCAAACGAAATCGTTTTCATCCCTCTCTCCGCCACGGCTGCGAAGGACGCGACTGAGGACGACTTTTCGTGTGCCTTGTCGCTGTTGTCCGGCGCGAAAACCCCTGTCATGGTGTTTTGGTCAAGAAAAACGCAAAGCGGCTTTTGCCAACCCGAAGACGAAGACGTCTGGACTCGTTCGTTTGATGCGTCGTTAACTCCCGAGAATTCAAACTCAGCGCCGCATAGCTCAACGAGGTACGCATCAAGCAAAGACCTCCTCGCTTCAAGAAACCCTCCGTCCAGGGAGTTCAGGACAAATCGTTTTTTGGGTAACGAAGGAATCGAAGGAATCACGCCCTCCTCGTTTTTCGCGGAAACTTTCAATCGCTCGTGCAACGCTTGAAAGTTCCGAAACCGCCGAGGGACGACCCATTCTTTTTCCGCGCCGGTATCGCCGGTATCGCCAATCAGCCGGACACGCACGGTGTACACCGCGTACGCGCTCGCGCCTTTCCCGGCGATGTGCGCCTCCGTGACCCGCACGGAGGTTTGGGAGGAACCGGCGCGGGTGCCAAAAAGAGATTCCGCGGCATTTGAGGTTTCGTCGGGCGAGTTCTTATCACGCTCCGCCGACGCGCGCGCCGGCTCGAAATCAGGAACCGACGAGCTCGGTGATTCCGGCTCGCCATTCGTGCCGTCGTCGGGTTTTTCCAAAGCGCACTCGAGTTTTGGTTCGTACGATTCGCTTCCAGAGCTCGGCCCCCCCTTGCTCCCGTTCGCCGCCTTGATGTCGTCCTCCGCCGCGAGCAGCGCGTTTAGGCCGCGGTGCGCCCAGGCTGGGGAGAAAAAACCCAACAGCGGCCGTAATAAACACCCCACTAGCAGCTCCCTTGCCAACGGAACAAGTAACGGGTTGGTTTTAGTGCTCGCACCTGTTTCGCACAGCAGCGCCGCACATATCGTCTCGCACCGCTTGGATAAAACGCGGGAGGCGTGTTTCTCGAGCACGCGTAACGGCGACGTCGTTTCGGTTTCGGTTGCTTCGTTTTCGGAAAACAAGCCCAGGTCTTTCAGCAAAACCCCCGCCATCGCGCTCTCGGTTTCTTTCGGCGTCGACCGGACGTACCCATCAACGCCATCGGTGGTCACCAGGGTACGTTTCGCCTCTCTGAACTTTTCCAAGTGCGTCGCGAGTATGGTTGGAATTTGCTCCTGGCACGAGGAAAAAGAAAGTGTCAGTCGGTCGTAATGTGTATGAGTAAACAGTCAGGGCAGAGGTGTAGCCGTCCCTTCGCAGGACGAGTATGGGCAATCAGGCAGGCGGAATGTGGTGATTGGGAAAGGCCCTTACCAAGCAAAGCTCCAGCAAATTCACGCCCCTCGTTCGTTTCGCGAGCGCCGCGAACGCCACGTCCAACACGCGCGACACGTTTCGGGGAAACTCATCGTCCGTTTCCGCGATTTGCCGGTACCACAGCTTGGTTATGAACTCGGTGACTATTTTGTCACGCAGCTTGGACCACGCGCCTAGCAATCCAGGGGATTGTGCGGTGGGAGGATCGAATCCGGATTGATTTCTCGATTGGGTTTGGCTTTTTGGCGACGACGTTCGCGGCAACGACGAGTTCGAGTTCTTTTCCGAGCTCGTCTCAATCGTCTCGAACCTGTGTAACAGCTCGTGAAGCTCGGTTTCGCGTTTCGTGAGGCTGTTTGTTGGGAATTGGGGCTGTGCCATTTCTGTAGCGCAAGACGTGGACGCCGTGTCCAAGTGCGAACCGCGCGCGTCCGTGTCCATCTCGGTTGCATCTAAATTCGCGGAAGTGCCGTGTTGTAACCCTCCTGTTTTACCAAACAAATCCCAAGTAGTCCCCGCCGTATCCCCCGCGCCTCGGTGTTTCCTACGACTCACGCTTGCGTGGAAACGTTTCGTGCGCGTGTCCCACCGTGTTTCGAAACGCACTCCACCCAGCGTGTGCGTCGCGAGCACCACGACGAACGCGACGGGCAGATTGTACCAAAACTTGGAGCTCGCAAAACTCAAGGAAAAAGACACCACTGATGACGCGAGCACCAGACCCAAACACGCGCTCACGGCGGACCTCGCCACGACGGTCGCGTCGGGGCGGGGGGGGGCATCCATCACGACCGGCAAACCGCGTCCCCTCGAACGCAGCCTCCCGGAGTCGTCGGCCCGGGCCGGGCGCTGTGATGGCAATTGTTTCGGGTCCACGTGTTCATGTTGGAA
>Ga0222710_1000288_pt1 | contig 23658 bp, 19 predicted proteins | sample AntAcemetage1696_FD_181143 | JGI IMG/M metagenome (GOLD analysis project Ga0222710, IMG submission 181143) | Saline water microbial communities from Ace Lake, Antarctica - #1696 | ecosystem: Environmental > Aquatic > Non-marine Saline and Alkaline > Saline | place: Antarctica: Ace Lake... | reverse complement strand
AGCGGCCTCATCTACGAAGAGACCCGCGGTGTCCTCAAGGTGTTCCTCGAGAACGTGATCCGCGATGCGGTGACCTACACCGAGCACGCCCGCCGCAAGACCGTGACCGCCATGGACGTGGTCTACGCGCTCAAGCGCCAAGGCCGCACCCTGTACGGCTTCGGCGGTTAAACACCCGTCCGAACGTCTTTCAGGATGCTCCTCAAAAACCACCGCGTTGTGTCGCTCGTCGGCCAACGCCCCAAATCAATGGTATATAATAAATACCACCACTCCGGAAAAGAAGCAACCCTGAACAACAGATTTGGTACCTCACGCGCTCGCTTTCACGCACCACTCTTGCGTGGCCCAGGGCCATCACAGACAACACTGAAAGACACGGCTCTTTTTTGTCACACACTTCGTTCGTTGATTTTTGTCGTCGAGTCGTCGTTGTAGTAACGCTTTTCTGGGAAGCCACGACACACAACGACGCGCATCCGCTTCTCCGCATATCAGCCAACGCGACACTTTTGGTGGTCGCGCGAAAGGAAGCGAAGACACACTCCCACCATCGCGATGCAACCCGAGGCGCAGTTCGCCATGCCAGAACTGCCGGACCACGTGTTTGTCGAGCACATTCTACGAAAGAGTGACGATCCCTTAGATCTCGCAAGGATTCGAGCGGTAAGTCGTCCGATGCGCGATGCGGTGGGGGTAAGGGGGCATCGGCTGAAGAATTATGGTGAAATGAATGATGATGATCATGAATATCGTCCCGCCGCGTATCTTGGGTACTTGAGCACGCTGAAGCACGTGTACCGACAAGGGCATCTGTTCAATCGGCAGTACAAACCGACATTCAATGCAGCGAGTCAAGGCGGACATCTCGAGGTACTGAAGTGGTTACGCAGTATCGGCTCCCAGATGAATGAGGTGGCATGCTCGTTCGCGGCGTTTTGGCGGGCAACTCGAGGTGTTGAAGTGGTTGCGCGCGAACGGCTGCCCGTGGAACGAGAATACGTGCACGCAGGCGGCGTACAGCGGTCACCTCGAGGTGCTGCAGTGGGCGCGCGCGAACGGCTGCCCGTGGAACGCAAACACGTGCTCGTTCGCGGCGATGGGCGGGCACCTCAATGTGCTGCAGTGGTTACACTCGAACGGCTGCCCGTGGAACGCGCAGACGTGCGCGTTCGCGGCGAAGGGCGGGCACCTTGAGGTGCTGCAGTGGGCGCGCGGGAACGGCTGCCCGTGGGACGCAGGCACGTGCGCGAACGCGAGGAAAAATGGGCACCCCGAACTACTAAAATGGGCCATAGCGAACGGTTGCCCTCAAACACGAGATCCGCAAACACGCGGTGTCGGGAAAGAGCGATGCAAACATCGCTACGAGCGGTTCGAGAGCTTTGGCAAAAAGCTTTTGGCAAAGTCATTTTGCCAAAAAGACAGAAGAACAGAACAGAAGCCTTTCACGGGCCGATGAAATCGATTCCTTACGGTCAAGGGTGTCGCGAGCGTACCTTTCACGCGAGGCCTCACCGGTCAAGCTTCTTGCGCTGCTTTGATGCCAAAGTCGAACAATAAGCGTCTCTCAACGCTCCACATCACGTGCCCACCTGTCAAAAAGCCACGCTTTTCGTTAGAAGCAGCCCTGAACAACACACTCGTACCTCAAGCGCTCGCTCTCACGCACCACTCTGCGTGTCCCATCCATCCTTGCTTCGAGTCGTTGGGCTGACGGTTCGCAGAGAAAAGCGCTTTTTGGCAAAGCTTTTGGCAAAAAGCTTTCAGTTGCGTTGTTTGGCAAAAATCATTTTGCCAAAAACAGAAGCAACGTGTTACGGTCAAGGACGTCTTCCGCGTCTGTTTCAAACGACGCATCGACGGTCAATCCACGCGTTTCACGCGACGCCGCACGCCGGTCAAGTTCCACGCCGCACTGCGGCCGAAGGGAATAAATAATACGTGTCTCTCAGCGCTCCACATCAATACGTGTCCACCAGTCAAAAAGTTCGTCGCGATTGCACGTTTCGTGCCGCGCGCGCGTATCCCCACTCCACGGCGCGTACGGCGGCTCCCGAACCACGGGAAGCGCGTGTGCATCCACGGCTAGGTCGGGGAGGCGTGGTCGGCGGTTTCGCGGCGTTTCACGAGTCGCGCGTGCGGCAAGGCGTGCGTATCCGGACCGTTCCGAGTCGGGTTTCGGATATCTACCGCCCGTGCTAAGTGGTCGGCGTGCGGTGGGGCAATCGGACGTTTGTGACGCGACCGCGTTGGGTGGAATCGAAGGAACGGCTTCGTGATTCCGATCCAGTCGCGTTCAGAGCAGCGACGCGACCAACGTCGCGTGGTCGGTCCGCGGTTGCAACAGACACGTGTGACAGGCGTACGTTCCCTACCTCCGCGTTCCAACCGGTGACGTCGCCGGTTCGTCGATAAAACAACGTCGACGCATCAACCGCGGGCCGACACCTCGACACACACACACACTCGGCGATCATGGCGCTGAAGCCCGGATTCGGGTACAAGTTCCCGTGGGAGGACATGGGCACGTTCAAGTACCTGTTGTTCGTCCCGTTCGTCGCCACCGTGGCGCTTGGGCAGGACGACGGGGATAACTGGGCGTTCCACATGCTCGCGATCGCCGCCTTTCGGTACGCGCATTCGCAGTTTTGGATTTCGCTCTCGCGCGTGCATTTTGTCACGCAAAACACGAAAATCCAAGCCAAAGGCATCGACTTCAAACAAGTCGACCGCGAGGACCACTGGGACGACTTTATTATTCTGCAAGCGATCATCATGACCCTTGTGCACAAAACCCCGGGCCTCGGGTACTCGGGGTTCCCCGAGTACCACGGCGCGGGGTTGGTGCAGCTGCTTCTTTTGCACGCCGGCCCCACCGAGTTCGTGTACTACTGGCTGCACCGACTGTTGCACCACCACACCTTGTACAGCGCGTACCACTCCCACCACCACGCCAGTTTCGTCACCGAGCCCATCACCGGAAGCGTGCACCCGTTCATGGAGCACCTCATGTACACGGCGAACTTCGCCATTCCTTTGCTGGGCACGTGGGCGTTTGGCGGCGCGTCCATCGCGATGTTCTACGCCTACCTCCTCGGCTTCGACGTGCTGAACAACATCGGGCACTGCAACTTCGAGTTCATTCCGCGGTGGTTCATGAACCTGCCCCTGATGAAGTACCTGGTGTACACCCCCAGCTACCACTCCCTGCACCACAGCAAGGTGCACACGAACTTTTGTTTGTTCATGCCGCTTTACGACTACGCGTACGGCACCGCGGATCCGATTTCGCACGACTTGTACGAACGCGCCATGGCGGGCACCGCGGCGCCGTGCCCGGTCGCGGACGTGGTGTTCGTGGCGCACGGCACCGAGCTGCTGAGTTTGTTTCACCTGCCCTTCGCGCTGCGCAGCTTTTCGTCGCGGCCGTTTGAAAGCAAGTGGTGGCTGCAGCCGTTTCTGCCCTTGACGCTGCCCGTGGTGGCGGCGATGCGCTTGGTAGGCAAGCCCTTCGTCGCGGACAAGCACCGGCTTCTGCACCTGCACTGCAGTACCTGGGTCACCCCCGCGTGGGGTTTCCAGTTCTTCATCAAGTCCGAGCACGGGCACATCAACCGCAAAATAGAGCAAGCCATTTTGGCGGCGGACGCGGCTGGTACGAAGGTCATCGGTTTAGGGGCTTTGAACAAAAACGAAGCCCTGAACGGGGGCGGGCAGAAGTTCGTGGACAAACACCCGGATTTGAAAATAAGAGTGGTGCACGGCAACACCCTGACGGCGGCGGCTATTTTGCGGAAGATGCCCTCCGGGGTTGCCGAGATTTTCCTCACCGGGAGTACTTCCAAGTTGGGCCGCGCCATCGCGCTTTACTTGTCCGCCAGGGACGTCAAGGTCGTGATGTACACGACCTCGGACGAGCGGTTTGCGAAGATTAAAAACGAACAAGTGTCCGAAAAAAGGCACCTTTTGACACAAGCCAGAACCTTGGCTGAGGGGAGCGGAATAAAGGACTGGGTGGTTGGGAAGCACTGTTCGCCGTCTGAGCAGCGGCTGGCGTCGAAACACACCACGTTTCACCAGTTCGTGGTGCCGCCGATTCCCGAAACCAGGAAAGACTGCCAGTACACTGATTTGCCTGCGTTTAAACTACCTCCTAAGGCGAAAGATTTCAAGTCATGCGAAATGACCATGGAACGAGGGCACGTGCACGCGTGTCACGCGGGCGCGCTGGTGCACGCGTTGGAGGAGTGGACACACAACGAAGTCGGCGCGATTGACCACACCGCGATTGACAAAACATGGGACGCCGCGCTGAAACACGGCTTCGTCTTGGCATAGGCGAATTTAATTAATTCAATTCAACGTTTCGGTTTTCGGTGACGGTAGAGAGGGTGGGGGTGAGGGGTTTGAGATTCGCGCGCGCGGTTCGTGAGGTGACGCGTTGACGAAAGACTTTTAATAAAGATGTCCGGAACGTGAAGTTTGTTGACGGCGAGTTTCTTTCGCTCGCGGTGACCCTTGATAGTATCCGGAGAAGTAGGTGCGGTATCCGGAAGGCGAGTTTCGCACGCTCGCCGCGATTTGTTTCGCTCGCTGCAACGACGATTAATAGTACGCGTCGATTACACTTGCTAAGATGGCGTGTCCTCCACGTTTAGAACCCAAGAAATTAGTTCGCCAGCACCTCGTCCGTCTTTTTCAAAACCCGAACCTTCTTCCCGTCCACTACTTTGTGCCCGATTCGCGACCGCACTTGTTTCGCCTCGGACCAGTGCATCACGTTGGAGTGATGAATGGGCCACTCCTTCTGAATGATCTGTCCCGTCTCGCCCTCCCCCTTCGGCTTGACGTGCTTGGTTTTGACATTCACGTCTTTGCACAAAATCGTGCCCGTTTTGGTGAACACCTCCACAACCTGGGTCACCTTGCCTTTATCCACGCCCGTAATAACAACAACCTTGTCGTTGGTCTTGACGTGCATCGGCACGCGCACGGGGTTGCCGTTTGAGTTCAACTCGGTTTTCTCCCACTTTTTTTTCTGTACGCGTGAGCGGGAGACGAGACGGAGAGCGAGGAAGGGATGATGAGGAGGTATAAAGGTCAGCGATGGGGTTGTTGAGTGGGTAATGTGCGTGTAACGCGTGTGCGACGTGGGATGCGGCTGCGTATTGAGTTAGGACAAGACACCCGACGTCATCCGTCCGGGTCTCATTTTATCCCAAACTGCACACCCACAACCCAGACCCTAACCCTCAAGCGCGCGGTACGCGCGCGGGTGATGCGCGCGTGCGGCAGGTTTCAGGCCCGGCTTCCGCGACGCGACCGCGCCGACGACGTGCTGTACACAGTGTCGATGTGATTCACCAACCGCGGTGCCGTCCAAAACAGTCGCCTCGCCGTTGACATCGCGTGCGACGGACGTGGCGTGGCTCCGATTCGGCCAAACGCAAACGCGACGCGTGAAGATTGGAAACGCGCAAATGACACGTACCGCGACGACGGAGAACCCGGTGTGCGACACACGCGCGGCGGGAGTGGGCACGCGGAGCTGCGCGCCAGCGAAGGCCCCGGTGAGGGAAAGCCCCGCCATGTTCAGAAGACCCGCCATAGTTCGAGTGACGTGTGGTGCGACACGTTGTGAGGGGGGGCGACGAAGGCCAGTCTCTTGGCGATGCACGTGTCGACCTTTTCTGCTTTTCTATCCATGTCCAAACCCCTTCTTTTCACAAGCTGCGGTCAAACTTGAGGCCTTTTTTGGAAATGTTTCTCCAAACGGCGTGGAAGCCGAGTTCGCGTCGTCGGCACAACACCGCCCCGCGAGCGTCGAGGGGTGGTTACTAGTTGCGGCGTACGGAACACGTGGACTGTGAGCGGACCGCGAACAGACGGGACAGTTCGTTCGAGTGGAACGGCGTACCGAAGCCGGTCCGGTGCTTTTGCGTTTGATTTCCGGACCGAACGGGCGACCGCGTGCGCTACCTGTCCTGCGACGCGACCGCGCCATGGGCGGCGGCAGCGGCGGAGGACGCGGTGTTTCCATCCCGCCCGGGTCCATAAAACCCAACGTATCCTTCGTCAAGTACAGGGCGTACTCGGATGACAGAGACGAAACACACGTGGACGCCAAGGTGCGTGCGTGCCTTTGGGAGGAGAAGTGTCTCATGGGCACTCGGCCAGGATTTCAACTTCGATTTTAACATCGATCGAGCGCGCCGCGGTCGCCGCGACGTCGCGCCCCCGAGCGCCGTGTGTACAAACAGCGCGTGTCACGACAACCACAGCGCGTATCAATCACCCCTCGATGACGTTCATCCAACCGACCGCGTAGTTCACGCCACGCGGACACTGACCGCCCACCTCTCATCCATGTCCAACTCTCCTCGGACCGGTCAACGTTTTTTCTTTTCGTGTGCCCGCATCGCCAGAAAACGGCGACGCGCCATTTACGGGACCTGCAAAACCCCCCCGACGGCCTGCACGACAACCACCGGCAAGCCCCAACGATCATCCAGTTCCTGAACATCCACGACAACACGCACCAGGTCGTGTCCAAGGTGGATGTGGGCACCCCTCTGTTCCAGCCGTTCCCGCCAAGGCTCGGGTTTCACAAGTACGAACAGGTACGGCTTTGCGCGTTTCCCAAATCCGCCACACTGTTTACCGTCCCTGGTGCCCTAGACGACGTCCACGGCCGTCATTAAAAGGAAGTGCACTACATATATCACATACGCACTGTTTTACCGAAGCTGGTGAATGTTTGTCCATCCATCGCGATATACAGTACACCCACGCTCGCCGACTGACACTTTACTTTTGTTTTACAACAAACAGCACAAGAGCTACGAACAGATCTTGTGGTTCCGGAACAACGACTACGTCCCGCGGCGCATTAAGATTGAGACCCCCACCTCGGGTGACTTTTCCGTGCGAAGGATGCGAGGCAAGAAGGGAGGTACGCTACGGGAGGTAACGTCACCCACCACCGACGGTAACGATGGTATGGCGATTCAGTCTCTAAAAAACGGCCGCCCGACCGCCGACAACGCGCTCGGGAAAGTCGCGCCCGGCATGGAAGTCGCCTTCAAAGTGCGGTTCACGCCTAAAGACAGAGAAGACTACAACATTGACTTGGTGTGTGTTACTGAAAGGGAGAAGTTCCTGGTACCTGTAGTGTGTGTGGGGGATAAGCCCGCGCTTGATTTTCCCGATTCCGTGACCTTCGACCCGACGCCCGCTAAGTGCCGAAGCGCGGTAACGCGGGTGATCCGAAACGCGGGGTCAAAAACCGCGCACTTTCGTTTGTGGGTCCCCGAGCCGTTCGCGGTGTTTCCGTCTGAAGGTACGGCTTTGGTTCTTTCCCCAATCCGTCAACACACTGTTTTACCGAAGCTGGTGACTGCTGTCCATACATCGCGATATACAAGACGTTAACCACTTTTCTTTTACAACACAGGCGTGTTGGGTGTTGGTGAGACGATGCAAGTCAGGATCGAGTTCTACCCGGAACGGGTAGGGACTTATGAATGTGTCATGGAGGTGGACGCGGGGCAGGGCGTGGAGCCGGTGACCGTACAGTTAGTCGGAGCCGGTTGCGAGATGCGCGTGGGGTTGGATTGCGGCGAGGTGGAGATGCTTCCCACGTTCGTGGGAAAGACCACCCGAAGGACGTTCCGGGTGGTGAACCGGGGGGACCGGGTGGCGCGGTTCGAGATCAAGAAACTTGGCGATGCGTTTCTGGACGAAGAAGCACGGCTAAGGGCGACGAGGGAGTTTGCGGAAACGGACGGTGGGGATGGAGATGAAAGGAACGGGTCGGCGGGTGACGGAAGATTCGGAGGAGCGTCTTCCCGTGTTGGAGCGGTACTAGACCCGCTCGATACTCAAGACGCGACGTCCAGCTCATCCTACGACAGCGACGACGAGGACGCTATTCTGGGCGCGGACGCGGTGCGGTTCGCCGCACGCCAGAAGGGCTTGCAGAAATCCCTCGCTAACGACCCACTGTTGTTCACGCACAAGCACTTCACCGTGTTTCCGCAAACGGGCGAGGTGCAACCGGGTTGCGAGTTTGAGGTCACGGTAAAGTTTTCCCCGGACGACGCCGGCGAGGTTTTCACCGAGGTACGTTCCATTTCCCAACCCAAATCCCAAGACTGTTTACTGCCCCTGGTCGAGTGCACTGCCGATTATCTGGAGTACAGACTGTTTGCCCACTGTATAAATCGCCCAGTACAGTACACCCATACCCCATACATCGCCCAGCACAAGACTGACACTTTCTTTTATTTATCTCAGTTGTTCGTCGAGGTGGAGGGCCGGGAAACTAGGTTGCCTCTTTTCCTGAAAGGCCAGGCGGTTGGCCCCCTGGTGGTGTTCAACTACGACGCCCTGGAAGTCGGGAACGTGTTCGTCGGGGCCGCGCACCAGTACGAAGTCGAGCTGGTGAACCGCGGGGAGATTGCGTGTTCGTTTCAGCGAATCGAACACGACGCCGACGGTAACTCAGACGACGACGACGACGGTAACTCTGTTGGGAGGAACTCCAGTGGAAGGGTGTTTTCGTTCCAGCCTTCCCAAGGCGTCCTTTCCGTCGGCCAATCGCGAACGATCACCGTGACCCTGTGCAGCGAGAAATTAGGGCCCTTCGACGAGACCTTCGAGTTTTTCGTGCAAGGCGGCGAGAGGAGCGCGTTTTTGGACATGAGGGGAACGGTTGTCGGGCCGAGTTTCGAGTTGGACGTGGAAACCATAAACTTCGGCATCAGCGCGTTGGGTTTGCGGAACGTGGCGAAGTTCACGGTGACGAACACGTGCGAAATCCCCATGCGGTTCGCGTTTCAGGTCCCTGGCGGCGGCGGCGCGCCCGGTGGTGGGGGTGGTGGGGGTGGTGGTACCGAGGCGTCACACTCCGAGTTCGCCGCGTTTCCCTCATCCGGCACCATCCTTCCCTTCGGCCAGCGCCAAATCGAGCTGGAGTGGATTCCGCGATTCGAAAAGAAATACGACCAGTTTCTCGTGCTTGACGTTCCCGGGGTTGGGAACGGGCTGGCTTCGGTGAAAATTAGCGCGCAATCCCTGGTCGCGGATCTGCGAGTCAACGAAACCACGCTGGCGTTCGGGACGGTTTTCGCGCGACACGAAGTCACACGAAGCTTCACGATTCAAAACCCCGACGCGGTTCCGGGAAAGTTTCAAATTCAAGCGCAAGACTCGTTGAGTTCGAACTTGGCGGTTTGGGTCGCGGAGCCTTCGTGTGGAACGGTACAGCCTGGCCAGGTCGTTACCGTCACCCTGGCCTTGCTCGCCATGCACCAAGGCATGATTCGCGTGCCTTTACAGGTGCGTATTTGCATTTCCCAAATCCGCCCGACTGTTTGCCCATACAAGACTGACACTTTTTTTTTACAATCGCAGATGCAAAGCGTGGGATCCAAAAAACCGCCCAAACACGTTTCAATCGAAGCCTTCGCCAGAGGGCCTCTGGTTACGTTTTTCAACTCGCGCCTTGAGATGGAAACAGAAACGGGTACGAGTCATTCGTCGTCGTCTCGTGAAAAAACACCTTCCAGTGACCCTTTGTTCCCGGAAAACGACCCCATTTCGGGCTACCCGTTGGTCACGTCCAAGAGCCAGATCTTTTCCGACACCGCGCAAAAGGGGCTGCGAATCCGGTTCGGAAAGCGGGGCGTGTTGCGGGATTTTTACGAGGTACGGCCTTGGCCCTTTCCCAAATTCCGCCTCCCTGTTTTACCGAAGCTGGTGACTGGTGTCCATACATCGCGATATACTCGTACCAGAAGGGACTATTACGACCAGAAGGAACTATTCCCTCTGCCAATTGCCCTGACTGTTTACTCATACCAATCCCTCATACACGTTACGACCGACTGACACTTTGTTTTACCCATCGCAAGAGCGTTTTCGTCAAAAACGACGGCCCCGTGGCCGCGGAAATCAGGTGTTTCACGAAATCCGGGGACCGCGCGTTCGAGGTTGTTGGTGATTCGCGCGAGTTTTTGTTGGCCCCAGGCGCCTCGTCCGTGGTCACGGTAAGGTGCCACATGGACCAGACTACACGGCACGCCGATACGCTTTGCGTGATGGTCACCGAATCGGGCGTCGTGACGATTCCGATCGACGCGGAGGGAACCGGGTCCCTGTTGACCTGCGACGAGCTTTTCACGGCTCCGGGGGGCAACGGCGAGAACCCGACACAACACCCGGGTCACGTCGATTTCGGAAACCAGCTCGTCGCGAGGCCTTTTTCCAGGGAATTCGTGGTCACGAACAACTCGCGGATCCCGCAGCAGCTTGTTTGGCAAAACGTCAGCGCGGAGGAAAAGCGGCGGGTCGCGGTTCTTGAAAAAAAAAAGTACCTGGCGATGATCTCGCCGAGCGGCGCGCGGAACAATTTCTTAACGGACAAAACGGACGGCGACATGGGAATCGTGTTCTTTGTGGAACCGGAACGAGTATCCGTGCTTCCTAAAACTTCCACGTTGTTCACGTTGTTCGGCGTTTCCGAGATGGAGGGATCCATCGTGGAAACCCTGGTGCTTCGAAACCTCTCCGGCGCGCCGCACGAACAAGGCGAAGTTCTGACGATTCACGCAACCGCGCGTTGCGCGTCGCCTCTTTTGCAGTTTTCGCAACAAGAAATGGGGTTCGAGTACTCGCACGACCTTGACGGGGTGGACGTTACGCTTGTTCGTGACGTGGACAATGCTTTCGGGGATGAGTCCTTTGGCGATGACAGACGCCGCGCTTTGTCGTCTTCCAGCCGCGTTCAACAAAGAGCCCTACGCTTCAAAAACGTCTCCAACACCACCGTCACGTTCGTGGTGAAAACGGTTGTTCCCTTTGCGGTGGACAAAACGGAGTGGGTTTTGGAGCACAACGAAGAGGGCGAGGTGCAAATCTCCTTCGATCCGGAGTACCGAGGCGACCGAGTGTCGCACGAAATCAGAAGCGTGCTTCAGATCCTGGTACGTATCGGTCTTTCCCACCAAATCCAAACACTGTTTGATGCCCTGTATGGAGTGCAGTCAGCAAGTACCACGCACTACCCGACCTTTCCCAAGCCTACTCTCTACGTACTGTTTCGCGAATTGCGCACAAGACAAGTGCCCTGTTTGCCCATACAGTACACCCATACTCAGACTCAAGACTGACACTTTTCTTTTACAAAAAACAGTACATCGACGTCCCTCAGGTCGATGAGGTACATCTCGGAGCCGAGGTGCGGTTTCCCAACTTAAGCGTGAACGCCACTACGGTCAACTTCGGCGCCGTTTTAAACGACACCACCGAACGAAAAACAATCACGATCAGTAACCGCGGCGACGTCCCGGCGCGGTACGAGTGGGTGTTTGACGTGCTTGACAATGAAAGTTTGAACGATTCCGTCGACGAAAGCGCAATGGACCTCTCAGCGGAGCCGTCTTCGCTTTCCGTGACCTCGGTGGTTTCCAAGCGAGACGCGCGACGAACGCGGTACCAACGACGAATGGGCAGCGGTAACAAGAGTAACACGCCTTTGAAGCGTTTGGTGAACCCCGAGACGGTGTTCGACGTCCGACCGATAAGGGGGGTGCTACAACCAGGCGAGAGCGAGGTGGTGGAGGTTTCCTACTTCGCGAGGGCGGATTCGGAAAGTACGGCCTTGCGCATTTCCCAAATCCAGGCACTGTTTTACCTCTAACGCTGGTGACTGTTTGTCCATACGTTGCGCAACACGGGACTGACCCTTTTCGGTTCCAAAAACAGTCTCCGCAATCGCGGTTTGCGAGGTGCACGGCGGGCCGTCGTACGACGTTTGTTTGACCGCGGAGGCGCACGAAATCCGGTTTGAAATCGACACCACGCTTTTGCTCATCGGCAAGACGCAGTTCGACCGGTCAATCGACCGACTAATCACGATTCGCAACCTCGGCAGGGTTGATTTCGCGTGGAAAAGCAACTCGGACCGAGTCGCGCGAACCGGGTTGGTGGTTTGCGAACCCGCCGGCGGTACCGTTGTCAGCGGCGCGTCTTTCCCGGTCACGCTTCGCATTCGACCCGGCGCGCCCGGTGAGTTTTCCGAGGTGGTTGACTTTGAAGTAGCGCACTTCACCCCCGTTCCAGTCACGTGCGTAGGCGAGGGCGTTTACCAAGCCGTCGGGTTGTCGCTTCCGAGGGTGGTGGATGAAAAAACGGCTGAGGTACGTGTTGCATTTACCAAATCCCAGGACTGTTTTCACATACAAGACTGACACTTTCTTTTATTTATCTTAGTTTTTGAATTCCGCGAAACAAACCCTGGAAAAAAATGGACCCGACCCCGACTTCCCGGAACGGTTCCGCCAGTGTGGGGTGGAACAGCCGTGGAGTGGAAGGCATGACAGTCCCGACCGCGATGACCAGTTGGATGCCGGACACGTCACTACCCTAGACTCAGTTCAACTGGAACAATTCCGTCTCGACGCGAAGGCGAAAACCAAGGCGATCGCGGCGCCGGCGCCGCGGGTAAGCGAGGTTCGGGCGACGACGCGACCGCCGGACCTCCACAAAAAAACGACCCGGCCGGGGTTCAACTCCGTTTGCAGCACCGGAAGGGGCGTGGCGGATTTCATGAAGCAACGCGTGGCGCAACGGGAGCGGCTTCGGCTGGCGAAACAGGCGAGGAAGGATGGGAAGGATGACAAATCTGAAGCGCTCGACGCCGGCGACGACGACATCGACGACCTCGAAGCCCGTTCGGACGCCCCGTCTCAATCTCCCCGTGAGGAACCCAGCCGAACCTTCGACGACGTACTTCTTTCTGACCACGTGACGGGAAAAGTGTTTCCCGAGTTACAGTTCACATACGAACCGTCCACGCACGAGATCGAACATGAGGCGGATAAGCTGCGGATGCGTGAGGTTTTGCTGCAACGCGAAAGGGACCGAGCTTCGGTGAAAGCGGCGCGAATCGAAAACGGGAAGGACGCCGACACGAGCGGACGGGATACATCACCTGGGTACCCCAGGGACGTATCACCAGGATACCCCAAGCCTCCAGGCAGCGCTCCGGGAGGTGCGCGTCCTCGCACCACCGCGTCTCGCGTCGTGAAGCCGAGTTTAGTAAGGACGCAATCGTTCACGCCGGGGGGCTCGGCTCGCGTTGGCCCGTTCGCCCCGTCGCGAGTGGACGGCAATCAACCCGCGCCGCGACACACGAACGCCTTCCCGGCGCCGCCGCAAAGGGCGATGAGTGTCGGGTCACCGCTTGGTGTGGGGTCGTTGTATTTACCCCCCGGCGTAAGGCACGATGACTCCTATTTGCTAGGCCCCTCACACCGGCACAACGCCCTCGGCCTCCCCCCCAAGCTCCCTGCCACGCAAGCCAGTTACTTGGTGGATTTCGGGCACGTCGCAATGGGCGGGGTGTACCGGAAACGGTTCCGGGTGCAGAACCTCGGGACGGAAATGGCCGTCGCGTGTTTCGACAAAAGCGTTTTACAAAAACACGGCTTCGACGTGTTTCCCGAGGTTCTCCCGAAGCTTTCGGGGGCGCCGTTTTTTGCGTACGTGGATTGCGACCTGGTGCTTGACACGGCGCGAGTTGCGGTGGTCGGCGGTTTGTTGGAAGTCGACGTGGCGCTCACGGTTAAAGGCGCGCCGCAAGTCGTGGTGCGGTTGACCGCGGTTGTTGACGTCCCTGTAGTGCAGGTAAGCACCGAATCGTTGGCGTTTGCTGACACAAAAATCGGCCACCGACACACGAAACACTTCCAGTTATTTAATGATGGCCAAGTGCCTAGCGAGTGGTCGATTGTTAAGCCCGCCAGTGGTGGACAAAAAATCGCGCGACAAAAAGGCGACCCGATTCCGACAGACGACCCGACGCCGTTCAAGTTCGTTCCCACCCGCGGGGTGTTACGGCCGGGCCAGCGAATCAACGTCAAGGCGCACTTCACGCCTCGGGTGGGTTCATCGGAAGGTTTGAACGGGTCACCCGTTGGTTGGAACAAGCAGCACGCCGTCCGGGTGGAGCACAACCCCGGGTTGCAATTCGTTAATTTGACCGGCGCCGGCGTCGCGGCGGGGCTCAGACTCGAACGCGAAAACGAGAACGACGGGCCGCTTGATCTCGGGGTGGTGGTGCCTTTTGAGGCTGCAGATGATGAGGGTAAAGAAGGTACGGAGGCTAATGAAGGTACGGATGCTACGCCCGACCCTTCCTTACCCAAGAAACCCCCCACCTTCACGGAACGGGAAATTTGGTTGGTCAACGACTTGCCAATCGCGGTTGAGGTTTTCGCGGTTGATTTCGACGCGCAGTTTGTACGAGACGAAACCGCGCTTGCGCACGCCGACGGGTTATTCGGGAAACCTCCCGGGTCCGCGAAGCTGTTCCTTCCCCCGCGACAAGCGGGAGAGCCTCTTTGGAAAGAAATTCAGGACAAGGAAGATTTGAGACTGGCTTTGGAGGCTAAGAAAATCGCAGCGGAAGAAGCGGAGGCGGCGTATCAGTTATTAGTCGCTGAAGCGACCGAAAAAGGCGAAGCGCCGCCGCCGAGGCCGGAGCCGGAGCCGGAAACGGAGGCGACTGAGGAAGTTGTTGGGGAAGGCGATGATGACCTCGGTGCAGTTCCTCCCGATTCGGACGGCTCTTCCAACTTGCTGGTGTTGGGCGCGCCGTTTTCCGGAAGCAAAGAGATCTGTGATTTGATCGTCGAAAAGTACGGCGTGTTTCGTTTGAACGTGGACGAAATCGTGACCTCGGTTTCGGCGAACGTCGGAACGCTGGGCGATTTCGTTCGTCAAGAACTGGGGTTGCCGCCGCTTGAGGAGTCGTTAACTGCCAACCCCGACCCCGATGCGGATGGCGACGTCGATGCGGGGTCGCTGGTGCCAGCAGCAGACGAAACGGCTGAAGAAACCGCTCCCCTCTCGCTCGACGCCGAGGACGACTTCCCCGAAGAGCTCGCGAACGACGCCCGCTCTGAAAACAAACTGTCCCTCAAAACCCTGGTGGAAATTTTGAAACCGCAATTCGCGGATGGCGGCGATTTCGAAAACGGCTTCGTTTTGGACGGCTTGATCTGGGATACCTGTGACGCTTCGACGCTGTTGAAGGCGTTGCGACGGTCCCTTAACTTACGCAAAGTCGAGGCTTCTGTTAACACGGAAAAGCTGGAAGGCGCGGACGACGAATGGACGCCCCCCGCGTTGGAGGATGGCGCGTTTTCTTTACACTCGGCGAAACGGCTCACCGTGCTTTCCCTAGCAATCGACGACGCCGCCGCTGGCGTTGTCGAGAAACGGGAAAAGGAAGAAGCGGCGGCGAAAGAGCTCGGTGCCGGCGCTGTTGCTGCTGAGATTGTGGGCGGTGACTTGGTGGGTGCTCAAGAAGACACTCAGGAGGAAGACGGAACCCCGGAAGAAGCTTCGGATGATTCAGCGCCTTACGCGTACGAAAAAGCACAAGACGCGGCGGCGCACCGGGCGCTCGTGGAGGCGGAGTTGCCGCTTTTGGGCTCCGCGGTCGCGAGCAACACGCACGTGGTGATGGTGACTGTGGACACGGGCACGTGCGACGATGCACAGAGCATCTTAGACAGCGCAGTAACTTTAGGCGCGCCGGAACCGCCTCACCCGCCAAACTGGATCCCGCCGGATGCGCTTTGCGAAATCGCGGTCGTCGCGCCGGCGCGTCCGGTTTGGGACCCGGTCGCGGTGTTCCAAATCCTGACGCCGGTTGTGCAGCCGCCGCGGCCCCACGGTGAGAATCGACCCGGGGACGGCGAGCCGGGTAACCTGGCGCTTAACCAGGATGACGATGATTCAAACAAAGATTCAAACCCTGAAGGCGCTGAGGCTGATGCAACAGACGCTGACGCGACAGACGCGCCCGCTGACGCCGAAGCCTCTCCCGAGTCAAACGAAATGCGTTCCCAAACGCGCTGGACCATCCCCGCGAACGGCGCGGTTCAAGTCATCGTTCGGTTCACTTCGGATAAAGTAGGCGACTTCCACAACACCCTTTCCTTCGAGTGCGTCAACGGCGTCCAGGTCACCACCCTGACCGTGGTTGGAAGGTGCGAGTACCCGCGGATCGTAACTGACCCTAAGGTCGTTTTCGGCGGCGCTTCCAACGTCAAAAAAACCCGGCCGAAAGAAACCGAGGTTGGTAAGATTTTCATAAAGGAAACAGGGACCTTCGAGTTCGGGCCTCTGGTGAACAACCTGGAACCGCCTTCCGTTGGGGATGGCGGGGGTGGCGGGGACGGGTATGGCAACGCAGACGCTACTGGGGACGCTCCTGTTGGGGATGTCGCCGACGGCGCGGGGATACCGTCCCAAACGCCGCCGAAACCCAAACCCGAAACCCAAACCCGGAACGCCGCGACGTTCACGATGAAAAACCCGAGCGCGTTCGTCGCGAGGGTTTCGTTTCAAGCCAAGCCCTTATTGGACACCGAAACCGGCGAGCCAATCGCAGACACGCAAGACACGTTTGCCGTGTCGCCAGCCGAGATGCTTCTGCGACCCGGCGAGAGTAAGGAACTCACGGTGACGGCGTACCCGAAAGGAAACGAAGCGGTTGGCGAGACGGAAGGCGAAGCGACTGAAGGTTCGTATTTTATTTCCCAAATCCCAACACTGTTTTACCGAAGCTGGTGACTGTTGTCCATACATCGCGATATACATGACTGACACTTTCTTTTATTTATCTCAGCGACTGATTCCCAAAACAACGCTTCTCCCGAACTCGTTCGCGCCAAGACGCTTGGCGTGAAGTCGGCGCTCGTGGAGTGCGTCGTCGAGGGCAACCCCACCCCGCATACGTTTACGGTAACCTGCGTCCCCGTGACCCCCAAGGTTACTGTTGATTTCTACCCCGAGCGAACGGCGGTGAGGAAACGCGCGGCGGAGGAAAAGGCGAAGCGAGCGCTGGCGGCGGCTTTGCGAAACGCGGAACAGAAAAAACGCGACCGGATTCTGGGCGTGGAAACCAAGAAGGCGTCCTTGACGTCGAAACCAGTGCCGGTTCGGTCGTTTACGCGGAAACCGAAAGGCGAAGGCGAGTCCGGTGAGGGTGAAAAAGGGTCGGAAGTTGACCCCGCGGAACAAGGTGACCCTGCGGAACACGAAACCAAAGCGGAAGAAGAAGCGAGCGCTGACGATTCTGAAGCGTCCAAAGAAAAATCCAGCGAAGAGGACACCGAAACCGAAACCTCCGCTCCTCCCGGGGTATTTTTCGGCAAGCGGCTGTGCTCTTCCGAACTCGCGGCGCGCCGATTCATCGTGGCGAACGACTCCCTGGTCCCGGTGCGTTGGCGGTTAGTCACGCCCAACACGTTCCCGGCTGAATTGATCAAACTTGAGAATGTTTTGACTGGAAAACTCGCCCCGGGCGAAACGCACGCCGTGCAGGTCAAGTTCGGCTCACCCGAGCCGAACACAGTGGACACGACCATGACCTTACACGTGTTTGACGAAAACGGAACCTTCACGGAAGCGCCCACGCAAAGCACGACGATTGTCGTGCAAGGCGAGACGTGGAAAATAGACGTGGACGTGAGCTTTCCGGACGCGCCTGAGGTTAAGGCGGATGCCGCACCTGCGGAAGGTGAGGAAACTGCTACGGCAACCGAAACGAAACCCGAGAAACACGCCGTCGACTTCGGGCTGGTGAAGTCCACGGAACAAGTCTCCCGGCGAATTTTGCTAACCAACAACGGCAAGTACGCGTCCAAGTTCCGGTTCGACTTGCGAAACGCGTGCGGCGACGTTTTCGTTGTTGAACCAGGGGAAGGGGTTGTTGAGCCGGGTTCGGAGTTGACGTGTGTCATGACCTTCGACGTCTCGAAGTGCGTCGACCTGACGTCACCTCGGGAGGTCAAGTTAGTTGACGTAAATGACGTGTCCGTGACAATCACCGAGCTCGACCCGGCGCCGAATCAAAGCAACGCGGTGTTGCAATCGGCGAAGGCGCGAACCGCGAAGGACCGGGAGGTTGTGGTTTTGATGGAAGAGGCGGAGGCGAAAGAGGCGCTGAAAAACAGGTACGTGTTGCGCGTTTCCCAAATCCGGGGACACCTACGTTTTACCTCTAACGCTGGTGACTGCTCGGACCGATTACTACGACTGTTCAGACCGATTACCCCTGACTGTTGTCCAGACATCGTCCCATACAACGCCCAATACACGCCCAACAAATGGACTGACACTTTTCTTTTCCAAAACCAGGGCGACGAAAAAGCTCACGATTTGGACGTCGATTCACGCCTCATTCGCGAGCTACCGAATCACCCCGCGAAGGGGTATCGATTTCGGCCCGGCGCTCGCGGATGCGCAGCCAGAAACGGTGAGTAAGAAGTTCTTCGACGTGACCAACGACGGGGCGTTTCCGTTTCAGGTTTTTCTGTTCGACCGCGGCAGAAGGGAGACGGGCGAGACGGAAAAAAACGAGGACGGCACCCAAAAAGCGCCGCCTCCCAACGCGGAAAGCGCCAGCGTACGCTTGGGCGCGTTCGTCGTGACGCCCGGGTTCGGGACGGTTTTGCCTGGCGAGAAGACCACGTTCGAGGTTAGTTTCGCGCCGACGGGTGACGACAAGGCGGTTTCCGAGCGCCTCGGGCTGGACGTTACGAACCGGTAAGGGCCTTTCCCAATAACCACACACCGCCTCCCTGATTGCCCATACTCGTACCAGAAGGGACGTCTTCCCTCTGACTGTTTGTCCATACATCGCGATATACAAGACTGACATTTCTTGTTTTACAATCAGGGACCCCGCGGACCAGCCCCTCGGGATTCTGTACGCCCTTGCCGGCGAGTCCTGCGTTCCGGGAATAAACTGCGCGGACAAGGTTTCGGTGTTCGAGGAACATTTGATTTGCGAAAGCGAGCTGGAGTCCTTTGAGTTGAGCGCGCGCCCCGGAACCTCGGTGTACTCGAAACGCGACGACGCGTTTTCGTTTGGCGCGGTGCTCGCGAATTTGTTTGGTCTCCCGGGAGGGAAAGATTCAGGGGAGGGAACGGAAACTTCTGAACCTACTGCAGAAACTGACGGAAACGACGGCGGTACCTCTGCGCCGCAAGCGGCTTCAACAGTCACACCCAAAAACGGCACGTCCGCGCGATTCAAAATCTCCAACAACAAAAAAGTCAAGTGCGTCGTGGACGTGAGTTTGACTCCTATTGACCGCGAACAAGGTGGCGGCGGTGCCACCGCGGAACACCCACCCATGAGTCTCGCTGAAACCTCGAAACTTTTGGAGATTCCGCCGCACGAACACCGGTTCGTGACGGTTTTCTTCGCCCCCGCCGCGATTGCGAAATTCGCGGCGACTTTGCGAGCGGTGGTCCGGGACGGGAGCGACGATAAGACACGTGAACTGAGATGCGAGTTACGCGGCGAAGGCGCGTTGCCTCACGTCACCGTGGAAACGCCGGCGTTCGTCGACGAAGCGACCAGTTCGCCGACGGTGACGTTTCCCATGACGCCCCTAGGTTCGGTTTCGCAAAAAAGGCAAATCACGCTTCGAAACGACGGGGTCTTGCCCGCGTTTTGCAGGCTGGACTACGCCTTAAAAACCGCCGAATCGCACAACAAACGGTCGCCAATCACCGTCATCGGAGCCGGCGTCACGACTGAAATCGCGCCTGGTAAGTATTTGCCATTTACCACATTCCGCAGACTGAATGCCCATACGAGACTGACACTTTCTTTTTTATCTCTAGGAACCGCGAAGGTTTTCGACGTTACCTACGAACCGCGGGAGGAGGGTGACGATTCTTTACAAGTGGTTTTGGCGGTCAAATCGAACGCGTTTGAAACGCGAACGATTCACATTCAAGGCTCGGGGTATGTCCCCGACGTGCTGTTCGAGAACTTGAACCACTCTTTCCCTGGGTCACTCAAATTCAACGACGGCCCGGTCGGTTCGCGAATGGTGGAAACCTTCACGCTTTCAAACGCGTCGCGGAAAAACTGGCGGTTCGAGTTTCCCGATTTTGGAGACTCTCAAAAAAACGAAAATGAAACCTCAAAAGCGTTTCAGTTCACGCCAAGGGTAGGCCACCTACCTGCTGGAACCTCCACCACGATCACGGCGACGTTCCTGTCACGCAGTGAAACCTTGCTCGGCGTGGATTCCGAAAACCCGCCGCTCGAGGTACCCGTGAAACTAGTGCCGGTCAAGTCGTACTTCGAGGGGGCGCATTTGGAGTACTTGGAAAAGAGGTAAGTATTTCCCATTTACCACATTCCGCCGACTGATTGCCCATACAAGACTGACACTTTCTTTTTTATCTCTCAGTACGGAAAATTCCGAAGGTACCGCCGCCGACGCCGAGCCAACACAAAAAGCGCCTCCCCCCAAACGTCGTGCCACTGCCCCGAAGTGGACCGACGAGTCCTTCGAGGAGAAGTTTGTCGTCGTCGAGGCGGAGTCAACCGAACCTGAAGACCCGTCCGGACCTCCGAAACAGGAAGAGCCCCACTTTTCAAATCACAAAAACGTGTTGAAAGCGCCGCGGCGCGTGAAGAAACGGTTCGCGATCCCCGAACCCGCGCATTTAGTCGACGAAACGTGCGAAAAAAGCGAGTCCTTGTTCGTGCACACGGTCGCGTGCGATGCTTCGTACGAAATAGACGCTAGCGCCGTGGTGTTCAAACCCACGCTGATGTTCCAGGCCAGGACGCACCGGGTTACGCTTATCAACACGGGCAAGGCGCGTTTGCCGTTTACCTGCGAAACGTTTCGGTTTGATAAAAAACAATCCGCGTTTCAAGGAGGCGTGGCTGGGGAACCACCGTGCTCGTACGAAATCAGTCCATCGTCAGGCGTAGTGTTGCCCGGGCAAATCCAGGAGGTCACCATTCGTTTCGCACCCACCGAGGTTGTGGAGTGCAAATACACACTGCAAGTTCGGTTCCCGGGCGCGTACGCCGCGAGCGACGACGCCGACGCGAAAGTCGAAATCGATTTGGACGGCGTCGTTTTGCGCCCGTGGTGTCACTTCGAGGTTCCCGAGAGTTCGTATTTGACCCACCGCCGCCGACCTTCCGCGACCGGCGCTTTCGTTACGAACGTCGTAAACGCCTCCACCAAGGTCTTAGAGTTTGTCTCATTAGGGCTGGGAATTCGGCAAGCCAAACGGTTCGAGGTTTTGAACCCCACCAACCGTGCGTACGAGTTTTTCTGGGAAAAAAGTAACCCCGAATCAAAAAACGCAACCGAAAGCGCCATCCGCTGCGTCACGACCAAAGGCGTCGTCGCGCCCGGTAAGCGGTACGAGATGGCGTTCGAATACACCCCGAAATCCGGTGAATGCGTGGAGCAGGTTTTCACGTTCAACGCGCCGTCCGTTGGGGTTGTCGTGCCGTTTCTGTGCGCCGGGACGGTTACCGAACCGCGCGTCGCGCTCAGTGCCGCGTCGCTGCACTTTGGGAAGTGCTTGGTCGACGTCGCTCGGCGGGAAACGATTTCGGTGACGAACCACGAACTCGTCCCCTTCGAGTTTAGGTTTGTGTCCTCTGGTTTTGGTGCGGATGGAGGTTTGGACGCTGGAGATGCTGCAAAGAAGGCTGGGGATAAGAAAAACGCCCCGCCCCCGCTGCTCCGGTTCGAACCGACGACTGGTACTGTTCCGCCGTTAAGCGCCGCCGCGGTGACCGTCACGTACCAACCCAAGCACGAAGGGAGCTTCAACGCGAACGTTTCGTGCGTCGTTTCGCGGAAACCCAACGCCCTGCGTTTGAACGTCAAGGCGGAGAGTTTCTTGATTCGGGAATCTGTACAATTGGAACCTGCAGAGGTAATGTACGGAGCGCGGTTGGGACAGCTGTCCGGCGCAACCCCCTTCGCAGTCGTCCTGGCCCCCGCTCCGGCGCGGAACGCGCTGACGCTCGGCCGCGTGACCGTGGATGACGTTTGCTCGCGAAAAATAACCGCCAAAAACGACGGCGAGTTCCCGATTGACTTGCGTTGGGATCTGGGTGTCCTCCACAAACGCCTGGGCGTTGACAAGCCGTTCTTCTCGGTGAAGCCTGGCGAGCAGGTCGTGACGGAGCTGACGTACGCGCCGGACAAGATAGGGACGCTTAGTGACTACCGAGTGTCGCTGCAAGTCACGAACGGGCGCAGGTACGACTTCGTCGTGGCGGCGGAATCGAAAAATCCCGCAATCGCGTTTTCCACGCGAGAAATCAACTTCGGCCACGCGCTGGTGGTGCCGAACGGAACGACCGGCCTGCGTTCCGAAACACCGGAAAAAACCGCTTCCCAAAAACACGTCATAACCCTTAAGAACAACGACGACGTGCCGTTCACGGTTGATTGCTTGTTTGCGAGCTCTTCTGAGGTTTTTTCGGTAGGCGCGGTGGTTGATTTGTTGGCGCCCGGCCAGAGCGCGGACGTCGTCGTCGCGTTCAGGCCGAATTTCCCTCAGAAGTTCAACGCGGTCGTGTCTTTCCTGTTAAACGGCGTTTGTACCACGAACGTCAAGCTGTCAGGTGAAGGCGTGTTCCCCAAGGTTGATTTGGTGGACAGCAAACACGGCACGCGCGATTTCGGGCAAGTCGGTTTACGACAAACCGTCACAAAAGAGATCGTTTTGAGAAATTCCGGAAAACTCACAGCCGACGTCTGCGTGGTGAAGGAAACGCTGGCCTCGTTACGTGACGTTGACGTGCACGTGTCCGTGCTGGTGGAGGGGCAAGGGGGTCGGTTCAAGAGACTTTCGGTCGTTGACGACGAAGGTGACGATGATGACGATGACGACGATGCCAAACCGAAAAAAGAACCGAAACGGGCCGGCCCGCTCGTCGTGTCGGTTCCGCGAAACAAAACCGTCGCGTTCAAGTTACAGTTCACCCCAACGAAACGGTCGAAAACGTTCCAAGTACCGTTCCATGTGAGCCTGGGTAACGGCCAAACCACGACCGTTTCCCTGGTGATGGGCGCGTGTATCGGTACGTATTGCGCGTTTCCCAAATCCAGAGACTGTTTGCCCATACAAAACTGACACTTTCTTTTTTATCGTATCAGGCGTGGACGTGAGTTTCTCGAAACCCACCCTGGACTTTGGCGCCGTGACGACCGACGCGCGGCTCACGAAAACCACCCTGGTGCAAAACCTGGGCGACGTTGGAAGCACGTTTACCTTTGACGTGTCGAAGTTGAAACTGATGAAGGTACGTGTGTCAGGCTTTCCCAAATCCGACACACAATGATTTACCTCTAACGCTGGTGCCTGTTCGGACCGATTACTACGACTGTTCAGACCGATTACCCTGACTGTTGTCCATACATCATCCAATACACGCCCAACACGGGACTGACACTTTCTTTTTTATCGGGCCAGGATTTGTTCGACGTGTTCCCCACCAACGGGTACGTCGCGGCGGGCGCTACCCAGGAAATCCGGGTCACGTTTCGGCCCAAGTTTTCTGTCGGGTCGGAAAAGAATGACGGTGACTCGTCGTACGATTTCGCCGTTCCGTGCGTAGTGGACGGCGGCGAGTTTCCCATGGAGCTCGGCGTCAGCGGGCGGTGCGTCGCGGAAACGGCGCCGAGTGACACGATCGAGTTCGCGACGGTGGTGCGAGGCGCCGTGGTTGTGGAAACGACCGTCACGAACCCTACAAACGAAGCGTGGCGTTTGCGTCCGAGCATAGCG
>Ga0222710_1000287_pt1 | contig 23713 bp, 25 predicted proteins | sample AntAcemetage1696_FD_181143 | JGI IMG/M metagenome (GOLD analysis project Ga0222710, IMG submission 181143) | Saline water microbial communities from Ace Lake, Antarctica - #1696 | ecosystem: Environmental > Aquatic > Non-marine Saline and Alkaline > Saline | place: Antarctica: Ace Lake... | reverse complement strand
ATTCCCTCCACGCGTAACATCCGGGTTTCATCCGCGTCGAACCTCGGGCCGCCGAAACTCGCGACGTCGTACTCGTCCGCGCCGGCGGTTTTCTGAAACGCACCGAGCTCGCTGCGGTTGTGAACGAAAAGGGTCAGTGTCAGTCTTGTATATCGCAATGTATGGACAACAGTCACCAGCGTTAGAGATAAAACAGTGTGCCTGGATGTGGGGAAGCCCGACACACGTACCTGCATGCCTGGTCTTCGAACACGCAGCTCGTGCCGCAGCACCGCGCGTCGACACCCGCGTCCAGGGCAGCGCCGCCGAAAATGACGTGCGACAGAAATTCGAGTGAGACGCCGAGGTCAAACTTGTTTCGAATTTCGTCGCCGGTTTCGTTTGCCTCGTCCTCGACGCACACGCCCTTCTCCACGAACTTGCCATACGCGGATTCCCACGTTTTCAAAGGCGTATTCCGCAGCACTTTTTTCGTCACCGCGAAGTGCGAACCGGGGTACAGGCTGACGGAAACCGGGGGCATTTTGAGCTCGCGTTTGTCTTGTTTGCTCACCGCGACGGCAGGCGCGCCGATCCGTGTTTCCCCCTCCGTCGCCACGCGGCTCTTCTTGGAGGACGAGGAAAAGAAAAACTGTCCCAACGCGGCGCGGGGGTTCTGGGAGGACTGCTTTGATGACTTGGAGGACTTCAAAGAGTCCTCGGAAGAGTCCTCCAAAGAGTCCTCCACAACATCAGCCGTCTCAAAATCAGCCGCCACGGCGCGCCAGCACCGGGACAGGTGCGCGGCGGCGGCGCCCGCGCTGTCGCCCATGATGTCCTCCCAGCCCCACCGCTGTTGCTTCCACATCTGCACGAGCTCGCCTGGTGATCGCGACTGCAGAAAGTTGCTGGAATCAACGATGAGGGGCTGGTAGCCCGCGATTTGAGAAGTCTTGGAAGACTTGGAAGACTCGCTTCCGAGTTTCGACGAGGAAGACTCGACCGCCGCCGCTACGTCCGCCAGCGCGCGCTTCGCCAACTCGCTCGACCCGATTGTTTCGGCAAAGTCGCCCGACACAAACGCGGTGATTTCGGGGAGGTTGTCGTAGTGGTCGATCACGAACTTAAGGAACGCGCCGGTTTCGTAACCCCTGTTGGGTACGAAGTTTGGTTCAGACGGCTCGCGGCGCTGGTACAGAGGTGCCATGCTGTATAGCGACTTCTTATCGGGGGTGGCCCACATGGGAATACCCGAAGCGGCGGCGTCGCCGTCAACAACGTCCCACTCGTCGTACACCGCGGGGACCACCACCAGTGCGGTGCGCCACTTCCCACTCTCGGTAAGGAACCCGCCCAATTGTTCCACCGCGAGTTTGAAAGCGTCGGGCGTGAGGGGGGCTTTTCGCGCCGCCGATGGCGATTCGGCGTCGACAGATTCCTGGTTGCCAGATTTCTCGCCTCCGCCAATCGCGCTCAGGCCGGCGGTGTCGTCGAACCCCATTTTTTCGCCGATCATCGCGGCGGTGTCCCGGTCCACGGCGTGATCGGGGCCGATGCTGCTGAAAGGCACCACCGCGGCCGCGACCATGCACGCGACTAAAATGCCGGACGCGGCGGCCTAAACGGTTTGCGAAAATGATGGTTCAACAAAAAGAAAGGACAAAGGAAAAAGGTCAGTCGCGTTGGTCCCGGTCGGGAGTGCGGTGAGGTGGTGCGTGGCGTCCGCACGCGCGCGCCACCAACTTCGAGGTGTCCAGCGCACGCGGGCCACACAGCCAAACTGACGCCAGTTAGGGGGCGGCGGACGGACGCAGCGGACGAAGAGTCGCGGAACCCCGACCGGTACGATGGGGGCCCGGACTTCTTTTGCCGGGGGATCGTGGGCGTTCAACACCCTCCGAGAAAAAGAAAGCGAGGGTCGTGGGTCACGTCCGACGCACCGCGATGAGCGACCACCCAAGGCTCTTGTACGGTTTCTTCTTCAGGGTTTTGTTCGCCAGCAGCACTTCGCCGTGCAGCGAGGTGCGCCCTCGCGCGGATTTCTTCAAGCCTTCGTTCCCCGACCCGGCATCCGACGCGCGAGGCTCCGCATCCGAACCAGGCACCGAGGAGAAATTCGCATCGCGCGTCAGCAAAGGCAACACCTCGGTAACGCCGCCGTGTTTCGGGAAACCCACGGTGGTGCCGTTGCCCTCGCCGGAAGTGCCGTAGCCCTCGCGCACCATGAATGGCGGGGCGGGGGTCCGAGTGGCGCGGTGGGGAGCGCGCGCGCGACGGGAATGGGGGGGGGGCACGGGGCGGTTTCAAGGTTCTGAAAAGGCTGACAAAAACTCTCCGGTCGGAGAGGTTACATGGAAACCGCGCACTGCAAAGAGGCATGCAACCTGCGGCGAACCAACGCGCTGACTGCATCTCCGTTACGTAGGAAGGAATTTGAGAAAATGAATTTGGTTGATAGGTAGACTTCCTATCAAATCGAGATTTCGAAAGGAAGTTCTTCACAGGGTCGCGGTTTAAACATTCTAAAATAGCTTTCAAATCGCGAGATTCTCGAGAAGTTTCGAAAAAGCATGTTGTCTGAGCAGAGTCCCATCACCCAGGCGAGTAGAAACGCCATGCACGACGGATTCTTGACGGAAACGGGTACCTAGTTTTGAGCTCGTCGCTCTCAATCAGTCGCACGACGCAACTGCTACGGTTCATGCTTCTCATAAAACCCACCTATAGCGCCGGAATGCCCTGACGTGTCACCCTCCATCATCTCTGACATCAGATTTCAGGATGTCAAATTCCTCAACGCATCTGCGCTACTTCATGCATAACATCCGCCCGAAATTGGATTTGAAATGATATCTTAGACGCCAAGATGCTTCATGATAGAGGTATCTATCGATGTCCCAATGAGGTCATCCACTTTCATCGACGTCCTGGACCTCTGCGCGGCCTTATGTGTGGACCTGCCCAAATTCCTTTTCTCAAATTCCTTCCTACGTAACGGACATCGCTGACTGCTATTTTCCTCGCTCGCCCTTTTCCCCGTTTACGAGATCCCTGCCGCCTTCGCTTTGATGAACGACACTTCGCGCGGCGCGATCGGACACCGGGTGGGGGGTCGATCGTCGAAGGCGAACTCTTTTCGGGTTCCCGTTTTCACAAGGGTACCATGTTTGGCGGTGGAGGAGGTTCGGTGCGTTATCTCTCTCGGTGTTTCTCTGGAGGTCATCCGCGACGCGCGGAGATGCCCTTTTGTTTTTTGTTTTCATTCAAACCCGCCCAGCTCGTGCTGACCTTTGCCCTTCCCACCGTCTGTGCGTTTCGTATGCACCGTGTTTCCCCAACGTCGTGTATCACGCCGCCCTCCTACTTCACCCGGAACCACCCTAAAACAGCCGTTCGGGCAACCCGGGGGACCTAAGTCGTTCGGGACGCCGACGGGGGGCGCGACGGTACGATCAACGCCAACGCCAATCGTTTCTCTCCGAGTAAACCGACCGCAAACCAAACGCTGACCTCAATTCCATCGTACGATCACGGTAACCTCCAGTCTCCCTTCGGTGCCCCGCAGGCTGCACCGCAGGGCGGTTTGTTCGGAACAACTCCCTCTGCGAATGGCGGATTCGGCGCGGCGCCCGCGTCTGGCGGATTCGCCTCGGCGCCGGCGCCTACGGGAGGCGGAGGTTTCGGGTTCGGCGCCCCCACTTCGGCGCCCGCCCAAGCAGGTGGCTTCGGCGCACCGCCCTCCAACGCCAATGCGGAGACAGGCGGGTTCGGATTCGGAGGAGGGGCGGCACCAAACGGATTCGGAGGCGGAGGCGGATTCGGAGGCGCCGCAGCACCAAACGCGGGTGGCTTTGGCGCGCCCGCCGCGCCGTCGCCCGGGGGGTTCGGATTCGGAGCGCCCGTCGCGGCGGCGAGTGGCGGGTTCGGGCATGCCTCCGCGGGCGGCGGGTTCGGCGCGCCCGCGCCCGCGGCTGGCGGATTCGGAGCGCCTGCGAACTCAAGCGGAGGGTTTGGCGCGCCCTCTATAGCCACGACAGGCGGGTTTGGCGCGCCGGCACCGGCTACCGGCGGCGGATTCGGAGCGCCCGCGATGACTGGCGGGTTTGGAGCGCCTGCGCCGTCAAGCGGCGGTTTATTCGGCGCCGCGGCGCCCGCCGCGCCCGCGCTTCCCGGAGGCTCTTTTGGATTCGGACAACTCGGCGTTTCGCCCGCGCCGACCGGCGGTGGTTTGTTTGGAGCCTCCCCCGCGCAGACGACGACAACACCCGCGGCGGCTGGCGGGCTGTTCGGCGCCGCGGCTCCCGCGGCCCCCGCGACCGGAGGTGGGTTATTCGGCGCCGCGACGACACCCGCGACCTCCCTCGCGACCGGCGGGTCCCTTTTCGGGGCAGCACCGGCGCCCGCGGCAGGCGGCTTTTCTTTTGGAGGCGCGTCCGCCGCGGCGCCGGGGCTGGCGGCTCCGGCGAGTTCTTTGTTTGGCGCCGCCGGCGCGGCGACTGCCCCGCCCGCGGCGCTTCCCCCTATGGGCGGTTCGCTGTTCGGCGCCTCTTCGGCAGTCGCCCCCGCGGCGCCGGCGCCGGGAGGCTTTAGCTTTGGCGGTGCATCTGTGGCGGCGACGGCTTCCGCGGCTGCGACTGCGGCTGCGACTGCGGCATCCACCGGCGGGTTCAGCTTTGGTAAGTATTTCCCATTTACCACATTCCGCCGATTGATTGCACATACACGGCTGACATTTATTTTATTTCAATCAGGCGGCGCGACGCCAGCCGCGGCCGCCGCCGCGCCCGCGGCGACCACCGCGGCGCCCGCTTCGTTCAGCTTCGGCGGCGCGCCCGCTTCATCAACCGCGGGTGCTGTTCCGACAACTACCCCTGTTGCGACGGTTGTGACAACCGCGCCCGCGGCTTCTATCGGTGGGTTCAGTTTCGGCGGCGCACCTGCCGGACCGACGGTGGCGACGGCCACCGCCGCCGCCGCCCCCGCGATGAGCGGCGGCGTTTCCTTCGGAGCGACGGTGCCCGCAACGACCGCGTCCACCGCGTCACCCGCGCCCGCGACCACCGGCGGGTTTTCGTTCGGCCCACCCGCGGGCAGCGCGGCTGGCGCGTCCACCATCGGTGCGGCGGCCACCACCACGACTGTTCCCGTTATAGGAGTTATTAACTCAACGACCGTCTCGGGTGGTTTATTCGGAACCGCCGGGACTACCGCGGGTGGCGACACCAATTTCGGGGCGCCGGCGAAGGCGCCCGACTCTTTGCCCGGTCTTTCCTTTGGCGCGGCATTACCGAAAGTCTCCGTCGGCGGTACGGCGGCTACTGCTACTGCTACGCCTACCACGGTGCCGGGCACAAACCCTACTACCGTGCCGCCCGACACGAACGCGCCGAAGAAGTCTCCCGGAAGCACCACCGTACCGGGTTCCACGACTCCTCCAAACGCCGATTTAAGCGCCAGCGCGCCCTCAAAGCTCACGACGAAGATGGGTTTGAGTCAGCACCTCCAGGCCCTGGCAAGGATGCCTAGCACGTTGAACCCGGAGCTTGAGATTTTAGGCATCGCGCGCGCGTACGACCCTCACCCGCACAACCCGGAGTTTCGGTTCAGGCACTATTTCCAAAACGTGATCGGCACGGACGCGTACGCGGCGCAACGAAAAACCAAACCCCCCGGCGTGGACGAGCTTACTTGGCGCGGCTTGCTTGACGAAGTCGGGGGCGAGCACAACGCGGACGGACTGTGGCCGGTTCCTGGTGACGGTTTCAAGACGTTATCCGAACGAGCGCGGGTGCAGGTACGAGTTTGTCTTTCCCAAATCCAGACACACTGTGGAGGCCCGATTACGGCCCGACTGTTTGCTCATACAAATTACGAAAGGACTGACCCTTTTCGTGTAACACTCACAGGACGCTGAACTCCAAAGCGAGCGCGAGTACCTCGACGCGGTCGACGCGCGGGTTTCCGAAATGCGCAGGTTTCGGGGCGCGCAGCTCACCGAACGCGTGGCGCAGGTTTCGAGGACGCAACAGGAGCAGCAACACCGCTTGCTGCGGTTGATGCGCGTTGTGGAGGGTGCTGAAACGCGGCGGTTTGAAAACAACACCAGCGACGGCGGCGGTGGGTATCGCGGGCGAGACGGAGACACGGTTGGTTACGACGGCCGAAGGGGCGTGGGGGGCATGAGCGAAGACGAACGCGTGTTGGCCAGTCGCTTGCGGCGGCTACAAGGCGCGCTGTCTCGCAGCGCCACGGCGTTGCCCAGACGCGTGGACGCGTTAGCTGCTGCGCACCGGGCGGAAAAAACGGCGGACGCGCGCGTGGCGAACGGCGGCGGATCCCACGCCGCGGCTGCGGCGGCGGCGCGCGCCAAGCGGTCAAGGGAGCGCGGTTTCACCGGCGTGTCGGGGGGACCCGAGGGCGGGACCGGCGGTTCGGGCTGGGGTAACGCCTTAGTTGGCGGCGCTTTCACCGAAAAAAAACCGCTCGCGTTCGCCAACGGCGTCCCGGAAAAGAGTCAGACTCGAAACAGCGGAGGCGGCGACGGCGGTACCCGTGTCCACCAAAACCGCGACGGCGTGGACGAAGCCACCGCGGTGGCGTACGCGCGGCTCGTCGCGGACCAGGCGGACGCGACGCGGCGGTTGGCGGATATTCTTAAGAAAGATCTTAGGGACATCGCGGTGCTGCGACGCGAAAAATCGAAAACAAGCGTCAACCGTGGGGGGGGGCAGCACGTGCCTTATTACTGAGGGGTTTTGGGGTTTAGTCGAGGGCGTCCGAAGGAATACCCGTTCGTGAGACGGATGCCGACGGATCCGACGGATAAGACGTACAGGTAATACAAGGCTCGTGGTAAAACCTAACCTACAGAAGCTTTCCCCTGCCCTCTCTCCGCTTCCGGTGGTCAGAAACCCAGCATCGCTTTCGTGAGCGGCTCCACCGCCGAGCGCGCGTCCACCTCGCGCTCGCCAACCGCGCCAAAAGTTTTGCCGAAACACGACGCGACGTACGGCGCCGCGATCGTGGTCAGCGCTTTGCACGCCCCGACGTACGCGGTTCGTTTTGACGAGTTACCCACAACTCCCCCTGACGAGTCTGCTTCATTGGAGTTGAAGTACTTGGTATCCACCTGTACCAACGCTTTTGATGCCCGGCTCAAAGCGTGGTGTACTTCCGTGGCGCACTGTTTTCGAATCGCGGGGAAGGAAAAAACGCAGTGCCTGATTTCGTTCAGGCTTTGTAAAATGCCGTTGACGAAACACCCCTGGTTGAAAATAAATAAATGTCAGTCGTGTATATCGCGATGTATGGACAAACAGTCAGGGCAGAGGGAATAGTCCCTTCTGGTACAAGTATGGGCAATCAGTCAGTGGAATGTGGTTATTGGGAAAGGCCCTTACCACCAACACGTGCTCCGCCAGCGCCGCCGGCGGGGCCGGGGGTTTGTTTTGGTTTTGCTCTGAAGATTCTGAAGCGTTTTTTTCTTTTGACTCGTCATCAAACCCGGCCGGCCTTACCGAGTCACCGCCCGAAGCGCCGCCGATCGACGGAAAAGCGCTCCACCGGTGCGTCTGCGCGGAGCGCTCAAAGTCGGACACCGCGACCTCGACCCGTTCCGAAAACAACGCAAACGCCGCGCTCGAGAAAATCGGAAGCAACAAGCTCCGGTGGTCGCACCCTACGCGTGCGAGGCTTTGCGAGCAGTACCGCGCGTGCTCAAAAGCGGCAGAGATTCGCGACCCCTCGTCGATTAGCGGGACGTGTTTTGATAAAACGTGAATAAAAGATTCAGTCCGGAAAGCGCACCACGAAGGTAACGTTTTTTTACGCTCGTTTTTTGTATCGTCGTTTTCGTAATCGCCGCCATCGCTGAATCCATCTCCCTCATCCGTCTCATCCTCCTCGGTCGCGAAAATCGCCCGAAACTGCGTGACGACGTCGAACACCAAAACTCGGTGCGCGTCCGTGACGCGCTTCACGCTGTCGTAGGGGTCGCTTTTTACGATTAACAAGAAAGTGTCAGTCGGTCGTAATGTTCTTAACTTGTATTCCGCAAACAGCGCACTTGTGATGTATTTGTAAGAGCCGCGAGTACTGGTAAGAGTCACCAGTAGTAAGTACGTTACTAGTACTGGTAAGAGGTACCAGTAGTGCACTTCCTTTCAGTAAGTGGACGTCAAGGAGGGGCTGTAATCAGGGAGGTGGAACGTGGTGATTGGGAAAGGCCGTACCTCGTGGTGTCGGTTATTTGCGTCTGCGTCGCGCGCGCCAGGATTTCTTTGCTGATGCCAATAAAAGAAAGTGTCAGTTTTATATTGGGCGTGTATTGGACGATGTATGGACAATAGTCAGAGTAATCGGTCGGAACAGTCATCAGCTGAGAGATAAAACAGGGAGGCAGGATTTGGGAAATTATGCACGTACCTTCGCAGAAACACTCTTCGCAAAGAATTCTCATCCATCGCCCTTATCCGGCGTAACACCCCCACGACTCGTAAGCACTCGGGCAGGGTAATTTGGTGTCGTAGCTTATCCACGAGTTGGTGAAGCATCACGTCAGAGGCTTCCGAGGCGTTCTTGGCGAGCTCGGAAAGCACGGGCGCGCGGCGGGCGTGGCTATTTGCGGCTTTCTCTCTGTGATTGTAAAAGAAAAGTGTCAGTCTTGAGTCTTACTGTATGGGCAAATAGTCTACTTGTGTTGTGTGTAGTAACATCCTTTTGAGACTAGTGTACTCAAAGAGGGGCTTGAAACAGTGTCTGGATTTGGGAAACGCCCCATACGTACAGAAAAGATTCAATCTCAAGCGCTTCGTCGTAATTGCCGTGCCGAACGCACGTGTCTTGCAGCGCCGGGGCTTCCAAAAGGTCTAAAAGCAAACTCTGATTCGCGAGCGTGTTTCGGTGTTGCGTGCGGTTGCGCGAAATCGCGCTCGCTTCTTCCGCGAAGGTCTGCAGTTGCGAAAGAAAAAGGTCAGTCCCGTGTTGCGCGGCGGATGGGGTACGGGTTTACTGTATTGGGCGATGTATGGACAAACAGTCACCAGCTTCGGTAAAACAGTGCTTTTGTGCTGTATGTGTTGCGCTTCCTTGTAATCACGGCCGTAGACGTCACGAACGGGGCTTGAAACGCTGTGCCCGCCGGATGTGGGAAACCCAGAAACGCGTGGCATACCTGGCATCCATTTCGCAGCGCGGGTAAACTGCTTCGTAAATCGTCAAGTCCTTTTTCCACATCCGCGACTTCCCTTCGCACGATCGCGAACAACTCGGACGCGGCGATGAACGAGGCGTACCGCTTTTGCGCGGTTTCCTTTCGTGCAGCAGCCGCGCGTGTGCGTGCTTCCAGTAAGTTAGCGGGTTCCTTGTTTAGTTGGGACACGCTGTACGAAAGCAACGACGAGAGGTACGCGTCGTCCCCTCCGGGAGTCGCGTACGGGTCGGTGCCGTTTATGTAGTCACCGCCGTGGGCAGCCATTCGGGGTCTGGACCAGGGCTAACCACGAAACGACACGCTTTTTTACAGACCACTCGCACGGACGACGCGAGGACCGCCGAAGCGCACGGCGACACCCGAACCGGACCCGAAATGGAAACGCGCGCCTCCGCGCCGGTGTGGAGGGGTGTGGACGCGCCCTCGTCGGGAAACGAGATGGAGACAAAAACCTCGGGAGCGCCAAAATGCCAAAAATGAGAGGTTTGAAAAACCGGTTGTTATCACAACCACACGGATCATCACGGTAGGTAGGCACACCGCGTCTCACCTGCCCGGCGTCCGGGCCCCCGATGGCCGGTCACGTCGCCGGGGCGGCCGGATGCGTGTTAGCACGGCCTGTGGTGCGACGGGTACCGGGATCGCGTGTGACGAGTACTCGCGGTGCGACCCGAAACGTGCGGTGCGAGGCCCGGCGAGGGGTCTCGCCGTTGTCCGGCGAGCCCTACCACGACGATGATATCTCGGCGTACCGAACCGGCGGGTCGTCGTACGGGTCGTCGTACGACAGGTACGACCCCCCCAACGCCGGCGGGTACGACTCTCGCGAGTACGACGAAGTCACCACCACGCTGTGGCTACCCATGCGCGATCTGGGTTTGGGTGATGTCGGGACGGACGTTGGAATGCTGCAGCAGGCGTTCGGTGTTCAACCCACTGGCGTTTTTGACAAGACGCTCGCCAGGGAAGTCGCGCGGTGGCAAGCCAACATTGGTTTGAACAAAACCGGGTACTTTGGGGTGGCGTCGAGAGAGGCGTTCGCGCGACAAGCCGCGGATACCGCGTCTGCGGCGAGGAATCGGGTGTCGGGTAATGCAGGTTCGTACAGGAGGAATGCACGGTATCAGTACGATTCGCAGCGCGACAACGCGACGCCGTCCATAGACTCGCTGAAACCAAAAACCACGGCGCGCAGCGGACGCGAGACGTACCGGGCGGGGGTTTCCGTGCCGACATATTCCGCGCCTTCGGTGCCAACCCAGTCCGTGATTAACGCAAACCTCGGCCCGGCAGCGATTGCGCTCGCGGCAGTCGCGGCTTTCACGGGGGCGGCAGTTGCGCGGCGGGAAGGACTGTTTGCATCCGACAAAAACAAAAACAGAAACACGCGAAGTCTTCGCAAAACAAAAGTCGCCACCGCTTTTGATGATTTCGAGTTCCAAGTGAATCGGTTTCGGACGAACGGTATCGCTAAAGGTGCCGATACACGACCATTTGTCGTGTATGGGCAAACAGCGCCGCGGTCTTCGCCGGCGCCGCGGAACACGGCGCCGTTTTACGCGCCGCCGTCGAGTTTAGACCGGAACACGTTTGGCGATCAAAATCAATCGACCGGTGCATCGCAAAGCGGTGGCCAAAACCGCACCGCCAGCGCTTGGACCGGAATAACCCCGTTTGACGAGCTTGTCGGGTTCGTGAAGAAACCGGCGGTTTCAAGTGGGGTTGACGAAACTCGGCAGAGCATTCAAAACCGCGTCGCGTCGGCGGCGGTTAGCGCGACGGAGTACGGAAACACGGAAGCCGCGGCGAAAGCGCGGACGCAACACGCGGCGCGAATAAACGCCGTTACCAAAGACGCAGAGAACCGTTCGTCGTCCCTGAGATCCGCGATTGAGACCGTTGCGGACCGCGGGGACCGAGGGGGCTTCGCCACGAACTTGCCGAAAAAACCCCCCGCGCTGGATCGACCCGGCGCGGGTTCCTTACCCGACGGTAAGGAGGAGTTAGGTACCGCCGGTACTGGGCAAACAGTCAGAGCGATGACGAACGGTGACACGAAACCAGACAACGTCGGCGGCGTTATCGGGGACGTTCTGAAAAAGGTTTTCGGGTTGCGGGGGAAGAAAAAGTCCACCGCGAGTGAGCCGTTTGGGACACGCAAAACGGAGACGAGCCAAACTCCGGTTGGGATGGGACAACAGCAAAAAGAAACAAAAACTGATGAAGATTCCACGAGCGTAACCGATAAACCCGAGGAGAAAAAATCCCTCGCCGCGAGCGACCAGATGGCCCGGCTGGCGCTTTTGCGCGAGGAGGAGACTGAGCGGTTGGCCAAGATTGCGAAGGGGCGGGACGGGCCGGGCACTTCCCCTGTTTCCACCGCTCCCACTGCCACCGCCGCCGCTCCCACCCAACCCACACCGCAGAACGCACAAAACGCACCCGGATTGATGATGGATGAGAAAGAAATGCTTCTCCGCGAACGCCGGTTGTTAATGCAGGCGCAACACGACAAGGCCGAAAAGAAAGCCGCCAAGAAAAAGGAGGACGAGTTCGCGGCACGGGTATTGGCGGCGCGGGTGGGGAAAGCTGTGCCGCCGCCGCCGCCTTTGTCTCCCTCTTCTCCTTCGTCCACCCCTTCTCCTCCCGAAACCTCTGAAACCGAAAAAGAAGATACCAGGGATACCGTCCGGCCTCCGGTTCAAGAAGATACCAGACCTCCGGTGCAAGGGTGGCAAGACGTCCCGTCCGTGGCACCGCCGGCGCGCGCGGAAACTGAAATGATGCCGCCCAAGCCCCCCAAGGTGGTTCCGTACAAACCCTCCAAAACTCAAAGCGAACGCGACACCGGTACCTTAGATGCCGGTTTCGTGGTTCCCCCCATGCCGGAAAAATCCTTCGACGACATGACCTTCGAAGAACGCGTGGCGCAGGCGCGGCGGGTTTCGCGAACCTCGGGGGTGGCGGACGCGGTGGGGCGGGCGCTCGCGGAGGAGCGCAGCCGGCGGAGCGTGGTGAAAAAAGAAGAACCAGAGGTTGCCGTGACCGACGAACGACCGAGGAACATCCGAGGTGTGATTATTGACACCGCGAGTCAAGCGGTTGTGTCTACACGCGGCGACGGCGACGGCGACGGCGTTGGTGACGACGCCAGCGCAGTCGGCCGAGTCGGCGCCGACGAAGCGAACGGCGAAGATGACCAAGTGACACGTTCCGAAACGGACCCCATCGTCGGCGACGACGGAAACGTCGACGATCGGGACGACGCGACCAAATCGTATACGCAATCAGACTCGATCAGCGTTACCTCCATGGACGACGGGTGGCGACTCCTCGAAACCGAAATACAAACCCTGGCGGGGGACGACTTTTACGCGCGCGTCGCCGCGGCGGCGGAGGAAAGCGAGGCGGTGGGTGACGGCGGTTCTTCTTTGAAAGGGGACGTTGCAGGGATGAAAGGGACTGTTGACATGGTGAAAGGTTCTGTTGACGGGCAGAAAGGGACTGTTCAATCGCGAAAAGAAAAAGAAAAGGGTGACACAAAGAAACCCGCGAAAAATGACGTCGCCGCGGCGATGGCCCAAGGTACGTTTGTATTTCCCAAATCCTGACACACTGTTTGCCCATACAAGACTGACACTTTTCTTTTACAAGGCATGGCCATGGCCGCGGCGGCTGAGCTGGAGTGGGAGCAGGCTATGACTACTGCCGCGACAGGTAGTGCTGATGATACAAGGCAGACACAGGATGAACTCGCGGGTGACGATAAGCTCAAAGAGGATGTGGACGGGTGGGCGGAGCGGGCGGCGGCGGATTTGAAAGCGGCGCAGAAGCTTTTTGAATTCGCCACGGGGGACGGGCGGGTTTCTTTTGACGATGAGGAGGGGAATGCGGAGACGAATGCGGACGAGGAGAACGAAGACCGGGCGATACGAGAGACGGAGGAACTCGTGGATGCGCGGAACAAGGCTGACGCCAAGGCTGACGCCAAGGCTGACGCCAAGGCTGACGCCGACGCCAAGGCCGTGGCTACCGCGGCGGCGAACGCTGTTACCGCCGCGGCCGTCGCGGTGACCGCCACGGCTGATGCCATGTCCGCGGCTAAAACGAAGCTCAAGGCCGAGGCTGAGACACGCGTCGCGCAGGCGGCGAAGGCGGAGGCGAAGGCGGAGGCTGAAGCGGAGGCTAAAGCAGAAGCTGAGGCTGAGGCGGATGCTACTGCTAAGGCTGAGGCGAAAGCTGAGGCCGAGGCTATTGCTAACGCTAAGGCTGAAGCAGAAGCAGAAGCTACTGCTACTGCTACTGCTAACGCTAAGGCTGAGCCCAACCCTAAGTCCCCCTCACCTGCCTCCAACAAATCCCCGAAGGAACCGCTGAAAGCCAGCAAGCGCGCCAAGAAAACCGGCGTCTCCAAGTTTGCCGGGATGCTCGACGAAACCGCCGTGGCGATAGATTGGAAAAACCGCGCGACGGTTCGGCCGAGGGAACCCAAAACGACAAACGGCTTCGTCACCGATCCCGCGAGTGGATTCGTCGGTGCGGAATCCACAAAAAGTGATTCCAACCGTGCGGAAGAAACAACACGGGAGCACGACGCGGGTACTACTACCGGTACTGACGCGGGTACTGTTTTGTCTTCCGAGACGACTGTTTCGGAGGAGACGGTGTCTTCTATTTCTTCTAAAGAAACGTCGTCGTCCTTTGCCGAAATCAACTCGGATGTCGCGGAGGCGACGGTAAACACTCTACTCGTCGCCCCCGCCGGCGCGGACGCGTTACAAAACAAGGAGGCACAGGCTCCGATTGCGACGCCACCCGCGAAAAAAAAACCAAACTGGGACAGCGATAAGCAATCCTTCGCCGAGCGAGTCGCCGCGGCGCGAGCGGCGACGCCGGTTGTTGTCGGCGGTAAAGAAAAGATAATCGAGTTTCGGGAAGAACCGACGATTGCGGTCGGTGACGAACCGACGACTGATCGCGTGGCGCGGGCGGCGCCTGTGGTGACACCAGCGGCTGATACGACTGATACCGAAACGAAACCAGTGGAACGGGTGGGACGAGTGGAGACAAAGCAGGTGGACGAGCGATCCGAAGGCGACGACGTGGATCCCGAGAACCTCCGACCGCGTTTAGGGGAAACCGTCGCGGAGACGCAACCGGGACAACCGGTTGTTTCGCCGAGCTCGGTCGTGACCACCACGATCCGCGACGAAGTGTTACCCATTCCGGATTCGCGTGTCAACACGCCCGTTGACGACTCCGTGACTAATAAAGCCGACCGCGAGCGGTACGCCCAGGCCCTTCGCGAACGACGGACGCCGTGGAAATACGAGTTCCAGCCGGGCGACTTTGAGCTGTGCACGCCGAGAGCGCCCACGAAAGGTGAGTTTTGCTCAACTCCAAATCCCATGACTGCTTGCTCATACAACACTGACACCTTCCCCCCCCCCAAAAGAGGAGTGGGGTAGGTTCGGCGCGGACTACTCGTTCGTAGTCGCTTCCGGAAGCGACTGGAAACACGGCCTGGCCACCGGGTGGGTCGCGCCGCACTGCGACGTGCCCGACGTGCGCGACGTGCGTAACTCTGGCGAGTCCTTAGCTCGACAAGACGAAGCGCTGGCCGGAAGTAACGTTGAAGAGTCATTGCGTGGTCAACATGAAACGTGGGGCGACGAAACCGCGGTGGAGAACGGAAACCGTCCGTCCGGTGGCGTCGACGCGTTTCAGGATGTCGAGACGAACGAAAGGCGCGAAACGATTTCGGCTTCGGTTTCTTCGCGCGAAACCCGCGAACGCGCCGCCGCCGCCGCCGCCGCCGTTATCGATCGAAGCTCATCAAACACCCTGGGCAGCGGTTCCTTCGACGCACTGGACGAAATTAAGTCCGACAACGATGACGACGACGACGACGACGACGACGACGACACCGGGGGATGGAACGACCCGGGTGTGGGGTACCGCACGGAACGGCCGTGGGACGGTGGGGGGGGGGGGGAGGGGGACGACGCCGCCGACGACGAGGAAAACGCGTTTTTCGCGCGGCTCGCGGCGGAGCGAACCGGAGTGGATTTTGGCGATGAGGAAAAGGCGTCTGGAAACGGCCCTGACCGCGAAACGAACCCAGAACACCCGTCGCAATCGAGCGGGTCGTCTTCGTCCTCGTCTCCGGACGAACCGAACGAAAATGGCAAGTGGGGAGCCACGAGACAGGACAGCGAGTAGCGAGTATATATTGTGACGAGTCGGTATTTTTCGAAAGCAAAGCAAAAAGCAAGCTTCCCACCAAAATCCCGCGCATCGTTGCCTCTAGTACTCCCAAGCCTTTCCCTGCGCCTTCACTTCGCGGCGCCGCAGTCATGGTCGGCCGGCGCCGGCCGTGGCGCGCGGTCGCGGCCACATCAGTAGTGTGGGTTGTCGTGGCGCTGCTGGCGATTCTCGTGACACTCCCGAGGTTCACGAACGCGCAGCTCGCGTCGGGTGATTTGGCGGTTGCGGATGTGGCGCCACCAGATGTGGACGTGACCCCGGACGACCCTGCCACGAACACAAGCGACACCACATCCGACCCCGGTTCCGATGCGGACACGGGGTCCGCGGATGATTCATACGCGGACCCGTACGCGGACGCATACGCGGACCCAAGCGACCCTGGTGGTAACGGCGGCACGGGTAATTCAGACGGCACGGATACTCCTGACCAACAATCTGTCGACCTCACCAAGCTTGGCTTGGAAACCAAGTTCCCCGACCCCGCCTTCGTGGGCGCCGGCGTGAGCGTCGGCACGGGTAAGGGGTACGACGACTTGGAGGGTGACATCGCGGCGGGGTTGGGGGTGCAAAACGTGGGGTCAGGTAACGGTACTGGAGCGGTGGATGGAAACGGTACCGGCGGTACCACGAACAGTACCGGCGATACGACCGGCGGAGTCGACGCGACTCTTTCCGACGAAGAAAAACAAAACAGCCTAACCTTCGACCCGCGCTCGTTTCTGTACGACCTCGGCGCCAACACGGATTTGGTGGACCCGAGGTTGGCGTGCAAGCGCGGGTGTGTTGACCCGTCGGTTGACGTGACCTTGGTTTGGTGCCTAGACGCGGTGAAGTACAAGTACTGCAACCGCCTGGCGAGCAACGATAAACCCACCGTTACCGTGCTGGACATGGAAGAAGGCGCCATCGCGGCGTACATGGCCCTGGCGCAGCGCGTACCCACCCCAAACGCCCCGGAGTGCCGCCCCATGCTACGCAAGTGGATGTGCCGCGAGTTCTTCACGCGGTGCAACACGGACGAAACCGCGTTTTACCCGGTGTGCGTCACCACGTGCGCGGCGGCGAAGTACGCGTGCGGGTCGCCCAATTGGCTGGAGTGCGACCAGGAAGTCGAGGAGTTGGACGGGAACGCGCCGGATGCGTGGTACGTCGACGGCGACCGAAATAACAAGTACATCCGGGGCGTCAAGCCGGACGGCGCGGTAGGCTCGCCTGTTTTTGAAAGCGACGTGCTGCGGTGTACCGGGGGCAGTGGGCATTTAGACACACCCGGGGTGTGGAGTTTAGTTTTGCTTGCGGTGAGTATACTCGGGATTTGGTGAGTAATAGAAGGTAACTCAGAAGGTAAGTACTAGCGTAGAGTGAGTAGAGTGCTTCCCGCGGACGTGCGTTAAGTAGTCGGAAGGTTTTATTTTCGTGTTTTCGTCTCGTTGATTGTACCACTATTCGATTCGTATCGTCTCACCTCACTCCCCTTCTTTAAGCGTCGAACGGTCAGTTGCTCGCGCGTAACCATCGCAATATCTCACCTTGCTTCGCCACGCATATCAAACGCGAGTTCGCCTGCGCCACGGATATAAGCTTGAACGTATCCCACGACGCGCGGTTGGCGCGCGCCCACCGCAGCACGTTCAGGTGCCCACCCTGCGCCGCCATAACGCACGTAAACTCGTTCCACGGCGCGTCGTTCGCGCGCGCCCACCGCAGCACCTCGAATTGCCCGCCCATCGTCGCGTACAAGCACGTCCTCGCGTCCCACGGGAAGCGGTCACGGCGAAACTGCTTCAACTTCTCCAGATTTCCACTCCTCGCCGCTGCCTGACAAAGGTGTTTTTTCAACAGGCGACCTCCCCGTTGCAGGCGCTCCACCGCGCTTACACATCCGAGCTCCACGGCGTCATATGCATCAAGTTCTTTCACCTGACGCCCCGTCGCCGTCACCGCGCCGCGCATCGCACGGCTCATCGCTCGGAGCCGTTCGAGGTCGTCTAAATTGGCAGATCTGAGAACGTGCTCGACGACGAGGTGGTCGGGGAGGCCGGGATGGCCTCGCCCGCGTTAGCATCGCGGCGGCGCTCGCTCTTTTTCTTTCGCGCGCGAGCTTTTTACCGGACATTGCGTTGAAACACAAACGCGGAGGGTGTCGTGTGCGCGTCGTGTGCGCGTCGTTGTGCGTCGTGGCTTCCCAGAAAAGCGTTACAATTTGGTTTGGTTGTTTGTCAGCGCCCGTCCACCTCCGTGGGCACCATTGCTCGTGCCACTCCCAGCCACTGGCAGGTACGCAGGTTGTACGGCGCGCGCCCCCCTCGCTCGCGTCGGAAGATGTTGTTCGCGGCTGCGCGCTCCGCGGCCCCGGCGGGGCGCTGCGAGGGCGGGCCGCGGGGGCCGAGGCCGCGCCCATCCCCCGGTGGCGCCGCGAGGCTCTCCGCGCGGTCCGCTAGGGTTGCCGCGCGGGGAGGATGCGCGGGGGGCGCCGCGGTCGGGGGGCGCGGCGCGTTGGCGGGTGGGCTTGCCTGCTCCGTTCGCGGGGTCGCCCGGCTCGGCGGCGGCGTTGACGCGCGCCGCGCCGCCGCCGCGACCCGCGCCCTGGGCTCCGGCGATGCCCGCGATGGCTCTTCGTACGACGACAAACTCGCGGCCGCCTCGCTGCTCGCGCAATGAAGCCGACGCAGGGGGGTGGCGGGGGGCGAGCTGCCGCCATTGCGTTGAACCACCTCATCACCCAGGAGGAGTCCCCGGAGGGCCTGCTTTGCCTGGTGGAGGAAGAGCTCGGTAACCTCAATGACGTGAACGTGTCCACCGCGTTCAGCAAGCTCGGTAAGCTCTGCAGCTCCAGGTCGTTTCCGCGCAACGTCACGGCGGACGACCGGTTTCGCGGGTTGACGGTGTTAGCGCGCGACATGTGCGCCGACGGCCGGCTCCAGGAGCAAGTCGTGGCGAACATCACGCACGCCGTGGGGAAGATGAGAGCGGCGGGGAAGCTCGCCGCCGACGACGCGGATGTCCAGGACACGCTGGCGGCGCTGGAAGGGCGGGTGGTGCTCGTGGCTTCGCACATGAATCCTCAGAATGTGTCGAACACGGCGTACGCATTTGCGGCACTGGGGCGAATGCCGGGGGCTGAGACTCGGGCAGCGCTGGAGGCTGCGGTGGTGCGGGTGGCTCTGGACCCGGACGTGAAGCCCCAGGCGGTGACGAACGTAACCTGGGCGTTCGCGACGCTCGGTTGGGAGCCGGGGGCTGAGGTGCGGGCGGCGTTGAAGGCTGCGGTGGTGCGCGTGGCTGCGCGTGGCTGCGCGCATGAATCCCCAGGCGGTGACGAACGCTGCGTGGAGTTTCGCGACGCTCGGGTGGGAACCGGGGGCTGAGGCGCGGGCGGCGCTGGAGGCTGCGGTGGTGCGGGTGGCTCCGGACATGACTCGCCAAGCCGCGGCGAACGTTGCGTGGGGTTTTGCGACGCTCGGGCTGATGCCGGGGACTGAGGCGCGGGCGGCGCTGGAGGCTGCGGTGGAGCGGGTGGTTCTGGTCATGACTCCCCAGAACTTGTCGACCACGCTTTTGAGTGTCCTTTCGCTGGCCGCCACGCGAGCTGTTCCGCTCCCCGCGTGCTATCCCTCTCTGTGGCAGGCATCCTTTAGGTTCGAAGAGGGCTCGTTGAATCGTGTCGAAATTTCAATGCTGTTTCACGCGCACCTGATACACACCGAGCTGGTCGACGGAGTTGCGCGGGGTGAGGTGACTTTCCCGCCGTGGATCATGCACCAGGCGCGCGAGGCATGGATGTATTCGGCTCGGGACGACGTGTCGGTTTCCAGGTCGGTCAAAGAGATCGCGTCAATCCTCGGCGACCTCGGCATTCGTAACGAGATGGAGCGCCTCACGGACGACGGCTACTTCTCGGTCGAAGTGTACCTGCCCGACGACGACGTCGCGCTGGAGTTTGACGGGCCGTCTCATTTCATCAAGATCTATGACGGCGGCGAGGGGGCTGCACCAGGCGGCTTAGGCGACGCGTCTCGCGCCTTAACGAGGAACACAATGAGCACGGAGTTGCGCGATATGTTTCTCGCGAGGCGCCACCGCGCGGTCCTCCCCGTGCCGTACTTCGAGTTCGCCAAACTGCAAGGTCGGACGGCGAAAACAGAGTACGTGGCGGAGAAGTTGAGGGCGGAAGGTTTGGCCATGTAGGCCTAGTACTTATGAAAGGTGAACAGAAGGTGAGGTATTAGAAGGCGAAAAGAAGGTGCGCCGAGAATTCGGGACAGAGTCTGGTGGTACATTTTTGTCAAGTCGTGCTTCTTTTTCTTCTCGTCTCGGTAAAACTCCCTCTCAAATGGCGCGCCGAGGTCGTTTCGCCCCCGCCTTTTTCTCGTTCGCGCTCGCGCCCCTCCCTCGCTCCCACGGTCGCGCTCTTTGCTTGTCCCACACTTCCCTTCGTTCCCGCTGCTCCAGTTCCACGCGTGAGATGTTTTCCACGGCGCGCGTGCTTTGCCGTACGCCGGTTCGGTTTACAGTAGTCGGCGGGTTCGGGTTTTTCGCGGAACCACTTTTCGCGGTTCCCGTGTTTCCAGACTGGTTCCTCGCGACAGAACCACCGCCAAACACAGAAACCTTCTCCGCGACGCCCGTCATTTTGGGCGTGAGCAGCGCACCTAGCGCGCAAATCGTGGCGTGGTAGGAGTTTTTGAAATCAGCGTCCAACACCTCCCAGCCTCCCGTTTTTTTGTTCTGCCGCGACAACTTGAGATAAAAAAGAAAGTATCAGTCTCGTATGGGCAATCGCAGAGGCGGTGTGTGGTGGGTGGGAAATACGTACCATCCACCGCGTCGCGTCGTCCACGTCGCTGTCGTTCCTCGCCACGTCGTCGAAACACCGAAGGCACTGCGATTGTGAACGAAAAGGGTCAGTCTTTTCAGTCTTACTGTACGTCGCGCCGTGTTGGAGAATGGCCTGGTCAACAGGCAGGGGTAATCGGTCGGAACCGTGAAACGGCGCGTTAGAGGTAAAACCGCGCGTGTGTGATGTATTGGTACGAAAAGTTGCCAGTACGCCGTAAGTGTTACCAGCAGGGCACACAATACACGGTAAAAGAGGGGCTTGAAACAGTGTCATGATTTGGGAACCGCGCAACAATTACCTGCACGAACTCGCCGACTATGTGCACGTCGCCGTACCCGCGCTTCAGGCCGTTCATGGCGTACCGCAGGTGCGTTTTTAAAAACAAACGTTCCTCTTTCCACTCCTCTTTCCGTAAACGTTTCAACCCCCACCCCGTCGCGGTGAAGATTTTGTGCGTCACGAAGTAACACACGTCGTCGAAGTCGGGGGCTGCGCGAACTGCGCAGCGATTGGCACGGGAAAAAGGGTCAACGTCTTCCCGTGACGCGTATGCGTAAACAGTCACCAGTACTCGGGCCTCCACAGTGATGGACTCTGTTGCGCTTCATCGTGGTGGTGAGACGGGCGCGTAACCGCACTGCATACGTGGCATCAACTTTGCGGGTTTAGATTTGGGAAAGGCCCGCCCGGCCGTACCGTCGTCCGCGTTTATGGCCAGAACGTGCGACAGGTCAACCTCGGTTTCCGCGGCGGCCGCGATGTCCTTGCGATTGTAAAAACAAATGTCAGTCTTGTGTATCGCGCCGTGTGGACAAACAGTCAGAGGGAATAACCGTCCCTTCTGGTACGAGTATGGGCAATCAGGGAGGTGGTGTGTGGTGGGTGGGAAATACTTACCCGCGCCTTGTCCCCGACCCACCCCCCGTTCCCGTCGTTCCATTTCTCCGCCCCGCTCTCCTGAAAGAACCAGCTCCAAATCAGCGCGGTGTTGAACTTTCTCACGTCACCGTCGCCGGGGCCGAGCAGTTTGGACGGTCCTCCGTTGCCGTTACCACACGGGGTTTTCTTCTTTTTCTCCGTCGCAGCGGTGGCAGCGGTAGTCTCTTCCGGTTTCTCGTCCTCTTCTTCTTTCGTGGAACACGCGGGTGATGTTTCTTTTCGGACGCCGAAATCCCCGGTTTTTCCGGAATCGCTTCCGCCTCCGTTCCGCTTCGCCACGCGGTACGTCTCCGGCTTCTTGAGGTCCAGCCCGCGGAAGTAATCCGCGCTTTCAAACCGCACTAAGTGTTCGCGTAACTTGCGATTGGTAAAAGTAGGTGTCAGTCTTCTAAGGCCGTGTTACGTGAGTAGTTACGGGCTCCCCAATCGGCACACGCAGAGGCGGGATTTGGGTTATGATCAACACATACCTGCATCGCTAGCTTGTCATGCGGAATCCCAAGCTCCCTCAACACGTACAACCCCTCGTTGAAAAACAAAACGTCCTCCGAAGTGGACCCTACTGGCATTTCGGGGTTATTTTCCAGCCAGTGCCGCGCCACTCTCCACACCGCCCGCGTCGCCAGGGCGTGCGCCGGCCCTCCAATCGCGGCGGCTTTTACGAAGTGATGGAACGTGACGAGCATGTCACTCGCCCAGTTCCGGAAAAAATACTCATTCATGAACCCTTCGCGGTACACATACGCCATCCCCGCCACGATGGCGCCCTCTCGCGGCGCTAAATTCAAACTCGCGTGCGCCCGTCTCGCTGCGTCAAAGTCGTCGTCAAGAAGCGCCTCGAAAGGATCCGCGCCGAGAGGCATGATGTTCCGCATACGAACGCCGTCGTCGAAGGAGGGTTCAGTTACCGTGTTGCCGACCGTGTTGCCACCGTAGTTACCCATACCCTGGTCGTTATTGTCGTAGTCATCATCACCCTCAAACCCACCCCCAAACCCGTATCCGTCGTCCTCGATCTTTAGAGATAAAAGTGTCAGTCTCGTATGAGCAATCGCGAAGGCGGAACGTGGTGAGTGGGAAATACTTACCTTCACTGTGTCACTTTGCGGCGGCTCTATCGCGCCCAACAAACGCCATGTCGCGAGGTCCAGGCGAAGCACGAAGGCGTGGTTTTTGCCGAGCGCGTCGTCGTCGTCCACGGTGACCACGTCGTTTCCGTTCTGTTTCGTGATTATGGGCGCGGCATGGCGGACGTTGATGCCCAGGCCGGCGAGCGCTTCGTCGCCGTCGTTCTCGTCGTCGCAAGAACCGCCGTTTGCAGTTGCAGATCCTCCGCAAACCTCCAACGCGGCTTCCCCGCCCGCGATCAAAGAGGACATGTCGAACACTGCCTCCACGGTCCTGGAGAACGAGTGCGGGTCGAACACCACGTCTTTCATGAACCGCTTCGGCCCAGAGGCTTTATTGTAAAAGAAAAGTGTCAGTCTTGTATGGGAAAATAGTCGTCCGGGATTTGGGAAATACAACTACTTACCTTTCAACTGACTGCCCAACCGCTGCGCCCGCGACCGGTTCGCTTTGTGTTCCTCCATGGTGCGGTCGAACCCTGAGTCCACGTCCGGGCGCTGCACGGGGCCTTTCCCGGACTCGCCCCGCGTGGCTCGCAGCGACCGCCGCGCAACACCGAACTCGCTCCAACCGCCCGACCCACCCGCGCTTCCCTCGCCGCCCAAGCCGTCTCTTCGGAAAACGTGCCGCTCGAGTTCGTGGGCGTCGTTTCCATTCGTTCCCTTTTCCTTTTTTGTTTCGCGGTTGTCGCCGTCGCGCTTCACGTGACCGACCCCGGGGAACCCAAACGACACCCCGGAGTTCCCGATCGCGTCCACACTTATTGAAACCCCAAACCCGGCGATTCCTACCAAGCCGCCTCCGGCGCGTATGTTTTCCAACAAACAAACCGCGGCACCCACCTCTTGCCAATCAACAGCCCGGTCGCCGCCGCACCCCGGCCCGGAGAACTTGGCCTTCAAAAACGTGGAGAACATGGCGGCGCTTATGTCCCGCAAGGGTTCGAAGAACCTGCGCGTTTGTAACTCCGCGACGTCCTGATTGTAAAAAAGTAAATGTCAGTCTCGTATGGGCAATCAGTCAGTGGAATGTGGTTATTGGGAAATACTTACCGAAAGCGCGGCGAATGCCTCCGCGTCGAAAAGCTGCGGTTGGGAAAAAGAAGTAACGGGTCAGTCTTGTTTAGGTTTTGGGTGTAGGATTTTAAAAGGCCGCGTGTATATCCGGAATCGGAAACGGGTCCCCCAGGAGCGGGGTCCGTACTTTCAACCTGTAGTCCATAAAACGCAGGTAACAGGGAGGGCGGATTTGGGGTCGGGAAAGCCCCGTACCTGCAGCCGGCGCAACGCCCTCGATTTTGAGTTCGCTGACCGGTCGTACGTGTCGGACCCCCCCCCCCCGGTTCC
>Ga0222710_1000285_pt1 | contig 23748 bp, 14 predicted proteins | sample AntAcemetage1696_FD_181143 | JGI IMG/M metagenome (GOLD analysis project Ga0222710, IMG submission 181143) | Saline water microbial communities from Ace Lake, Antarctica - #1696 | ecosystem: Environmental > Aquatic > Non-marine Saline and Alkaline > Saline | place: Antarctica: Ace Lake... | reverse complement strand
TCCCTGCTCGACCCTAACGGCGTGCTTCTTGTGGTGGTGGGCGTGGGCACCCCCGAGAGCGGCAAGACGTTTTGCGAGTCCTTGCCGTTCCCGGAGGAAAACTTGTTTGTGGACCCGACGCGAAGCGCATACAAAGCCCTGGAGATGCACGGGGATTTGGACGGCACCGAGGGTTGGTTTTTTGACAAGAAGGTTGTGGAAGGCGTGCGCAGGCTGTTCTTCACGAAAGTCACGGGCGAACGAATCAAAGAACGAGGCACGGAAGGCATCAAAAGCGCCATGAAAGGGTACCAGCCCTTGATGCCGAAAAACGCAATCGACAGCGTTCAGCAGGGCGGAACGGTCGTGTTCAAGGGACACGAAATCGTTTACCTCAGGAAAGACGAAGCCACCGCGGACCACGCACCGCTCGAGGAAGTCATGCGCGCCATCGCGTAAGAAAAAGAAAAGGCCAAGGAAGGCTTCAAACGGTACGTCGGGTACGGAATACCTTTCGCCACTCTCTCTCGGAATAAATATTACGCGCGACAATGACGTTTCGACTCGAAACCGCCGGACCGAAAGTCCGGAACGAGTCGTCGCCGATGAATCGCCATCAGCGCCCGCGCGCACCGAGGAAGACACGGACGAAACGTACGTGTTCTGTACCGAGCGTACTTTAGAATAGCTCTAAATATAATTGTACTAATTCAGTATTACAAATAATTATTCACCTCGCTCCACTCGCTGCGTTTTCTTTCCTATCGCTCGTCGCGATGAGCCTTAAGGGCGCCGGGAAGCTCATGAGCCCCGCGGCGTATGAAATGGGAAGCTGCCCTTTTTTCTGGTTTATGTTCTCCGCGAGCTCCGGGGTTAGCTCCAAGTCGAAATCTCTCAGAATCGCCGCCGCGGTGACCTTTCCTTCCAGCATCGCGAACCTCGAGCCGAGACACACGCGCGGGCCGCCTCCGAAGGGCATGAACGCCTCGGGTTCCTTGATTCCTTGGTCCCGAAACTCTGCGAACCGTTCCGGGCGGAACCGTTTCGTGTCCTCGACATCGCCGCCCCACAAGTGTGGCAGACGCCCCATGACGTAGGGCGAGATCCACATCTGCGCGCCTTTTGGAATCTCGACGCGCCCGTCCCCCAACTCCCCGCCGACGCCGTCGTCCGCTTTGCGCAGCACAATCATAACCGCGGGGTAGAGACGCATGGTTTCCTTCATGCAATCGTCCAGGTAGTTTAGTTGAGACACCTCCTTCACCGTAATCGGTAGTGCTCCTCCAAGTGACAAACACACGGCATGAACCTCTTGTTTTGCGCGCCGCAGCGCCCGTGGATTCGCGGCGAGTAAAGTCAACAAACAAGCAACTGTCGCCGCCGTCGTGTCGTGGCCCGCGACCATCATCTCCGTCAAGGTGAGGTTTATATCGTCGCGAGTCAGTGCGACGTCGGGAACCGGATCGCGCGCGGTGAGCAACGCGGTGAGCAAGTCCTGCGGCGCGTCTTTTGCGTTTCCCGTTTTCTCAATCAGCGCTTGTCTCGCGTCCGCCCTTTGGTCGAAATGCGACCGTAACCTCGCTCGGTGCGTTTCCCGTCGAATCGCGTCGGGGGTGTCGAACTCCTGGTAAAGCTGCAGGAAATCGTTCATCACATCCTGGTTCGCTTCGTTGAATTGTCGGAACGACCGCGCGATTCGCATCGCGTTCGGGTCTTCATCAATCACGCAAAGCATCTCGCTGAACAACGCTTCGTGAATCACTTCCAACGTCACCGCCTGCGCCTCGGTGTCGACGTCGATTTCAAGACGTCCTCCCGATTTTTGGTTTTGGCTCTTTTCGTGCCACTTCGCAACCAGCGCTTCGCTTCGCTCGGCGACCTTACCGGCGAGCCGGTCCAGAGCGGAGCCGTTCACTGAAGCGATTCCAATTTTCCGATACGCCATCCACTGCTCGCCAGTGGTGTTGACAAACGCGGCCTGGTCTTCGCGAAAAAACCTGGCCATCGCACTGGCACCTCGGTCAGGGAACTCGTCCGCCTTCGCGACCATCAGCTCGCGCGCGATTTGCGGATCCACCACGTGTAAGATTGGCCCAGCGCCCAGCATCTGCACTTCATGCACCCCAGAGGGGTTCGCGCCGTACTCCAGCGCCCACGCAAGTAAGGTCTCGTGCCCGCCACGCACGAAATCAAGCGTGTTTCCAGCCACGGGAAGCGTGGGGGGTCTCGGGTACTTCGCGGGTTTGTCGTCGAACAAAGACGCGACCCCGGAGACGTCATCAATGAATTTCTTGGAAACGGCCTCGAGCAGAGCCTGTGGCAACGACGCGTTCGGGTCCGCGGCGCGAGTAACAACCCGGAAATGCCTCTCGCGGTTGGGGCGGACTCGAGACTCACGGCCGCGCGGCAGCCGCCGCGACGGAGCCGCCGAGGTCGACGGGGTCAACGTCGCCATCACGTCGGTTGCAATGACACGTGTGTACTGAAAGCTCAGGAAATTATGGGCCCGCCAGCTGTCTTCCAAAAAAGCGTGTGCCGCCTTTGCCGCAGACCGAGGTGCGCGTGGAGAGACCGGTTTGGTGTACTTAGGCATTTGTGGCACGAACGCAAGACGCGTGGTTCACGTAAACCGACCGTGGTTCTCCACCTTCGCGATGTGGTCCCCCGAGGAAACCGCGAGGCACGTTCGCGATGCGCGGCGGCTTTCGATCGCGCTCGTCGGGCTTTTAACGTGGTGGGGGGCGGGACGTCTTGCGGTGGGCCCGGCGTTCGGGCCCGGGGGCGCGGTTTTCGCGGTGTTCGTGGTGCTGTTCTCGAGTTTCGGCGCTGGACGGGTGGTGCAACGGTTCCCACCCATGCCCGCGCTGTTCGGGCAGCTCATCGCGGGTTTCCTGCTTCGCAACATCCCTGGCCTGAAACAGTCCGTGGGCGACGCGGTGGATGCGCGGTTTTCGAGCGCCGCGCGAACCGCCGCACTCGGGGTGGTTCTGGCGAGGGCGGGGTTGAGTCTTGATGTCAAGGCGGTGTACCGTTTACGGTGGGCGATTAAGCGATTGGCGTTCGGCCCCGCAACCGCGGAAGCGGTGGTCGTGGCGCTGCTCGCCAAGCCGACGCTGCGACTGCCGTGGGCGTACTGCGCGGCCCTCGGTTTTCTGTTCGCCGGAATCTCACCCGCGGTGGTTGTGCCGTCGATGCTCCAGCTACAGGACCACGGCTTCGGGGTGACAACAGGAGTGCCAGCGCTGGTAATAACCGCCGCATCCGTGGACGTGGTGTACGCCATCGCGGGTTTCGGAATCGCGGCGTCGTTTCTGCCGGGAATGGGCGCGGGCGGCGCAGCCGCCGCGGCGTGGCGCGCGCCGCTGCAAATCGCGGGCGGCGCCGTTTTAGGCGTGGTTGTTGGAAAAATCCTGGGCGTGGTGCTGCCGCCTGACGAGCTGCTGATTGATGAAATAAAAGGAGCGCCAGGGACCACGAAAGGTGGGGCGGGGGAGGCAGGGGGGGGAGGTTCAGAAGAGAACGAAAACAACGAAAATAAGAATAAGCCAATCGCCGACGGATACGGCGCCGGCGCGCGCGCGTTCGCGCTGATGGCGGTTGTTTCCACCGCGCTGTTCGCGGGGGCGCGGTGGGAATTTTCGGGCGGCGCCGCGCTCGCGTCGCTGGTGATGTCCACGGCGGCGGCGCAGAGTTGGGGGCCGAAGCCGGCGAAAGCCACCGGGACGTTGCTCAATTTGGTGTGGGCGAAACTGGGCGAGCCGTTGTTGTTTGGTTTAATAGGCGCCGCGGTGGACGTTTCGCGTTTGAAAGGGAACGTCGCGGGGTATGGGGTTTTGACCCTGGGGTGCGGGCTATGCGCGCGGTGCGCCACGGCTTTCTTCGCAGCGGGGGGGGGGAAATTGTCAGTGAAAGAACGGCTTTTCATCGCAATCGCGTGGACCCCGAAAGCCACCGTGCAAGCCGCGCTCGCGGGCCTGCCCTTCGACGCCGCGATAGAGGTTTACGGCAGGGGAAGCCCCGAAGCGTACCGGGGTGAGATTCTGCTCGCCCTCGGTGTGTTATCCATACTGATAACCGCGCCCCTAGGCGCTGCGGCGATGGCAGTTTTAGGTGAGCGTTTGCTGGACAAAGACCCGGAGTTTTGCGCGTCGCCGCGAGGCACGCCGCGGCAAAGCGTGGACTCGCGACGCGTGGGCGTTTCGGACCCGGAAACGGGAACACAGGATGTGGAGGTTACGGAGGATGAAGTCAAGTTAGGAAGGGGAGGCAGTTTTTAGAGCGCCTTCCGAGTTGAGCAGTAAACGCAGTTGTCATTGAAATCTATGAGGCGTTTCCAGTTAGCTCGAGGTTCGATTAAAAAGAAAATGAGGCGTTACGTCGCGTCGTCGTCGTCGGTTCGCTTTCGCTTGGTTTGCGCTTCCTCCGGCGGCCCGTCGTCGTCGTCGTCGTCCTCGTCGGGATCGGAAACATCAGACGAACCGTCCTCCTCACCGGGACACCCCATACACATGACTTGCGATGACGCGACGTCCGTCCAGGGATCGGGTATTTCGTCACTTTCTGCCGCGTCTTCCGCTTCTTCTTCTTCGTCGTCATCTTCTTCGTCGTCTTCGTCTGTTTCGTCCTCCGCGCGCGCCTCCCCCCCCGCCGCGTCTCGCACCGCGGCTTCCCCGTACCTCTCCGCCATTACGCGCCACACGTCCACCCCCCCCGTGCCGGGAAAGTCATCGTCGTTGGACTCACCGCGTCCCAACCCGGGCGCACCGGCAAAGTCGTTCATGGACATCAGAACCGAAATCGGCGGCGGCGGCGGGGCTTCCATGGTTTCCGCGTACCGATCCGCCGTCTCCGCCGCGCTCCACCGTTCGTGCCGCGCCGCGCCCAGCGCGGATTCCACGAACGCGTCATCGTCGTCGTCGTCCTCGTTGTCGTCGTCGTCCTCGTCGTCCGTACCCTCCTCGTCCGAATCCTCGCCGCCCCCGTGTAAAAGCAGGTACTGCCGGTCCTCCTCGTCCTCTCCCTTGAAAAACCGCTCGTACACGTCCCACGGGTCGCAGTCGAAAACGTCGTTTTCAAGGTGCGACTCGCTTTTCGCAAGCGCTTTGTACCCGCCCTCGTCCAACACGCGCTGGCGCTCAGAATCTCGCAGCACCAGATACGCTATGGTCACCTTCTGGAACTTCTGCACTTCGTGCGCGAACCGGGTGGTATCGGAAAGCAACCGGGTTTCGGAAAGGTCGTGAGGGGAAAGGTCCTCGAGCGCGGTTCTTTCATCCCGCTCGCGCTGCTTCGCGAGGGCAATCTCCGCGGCGCGTTCCAACGCCTCGGGCCCCGCCACGGCGGCGAGCGCGCGCGCGTTCGCCTCAGCCGCCGCGTCCGCCGCCGCCGCGCGTCGCTCGCGGAACGCAGCGTACGCGGCGACGTCGTACCTGGGACGCTCGCGTCCCAGGTCTGTGAAACTTTCAATCGCGGTGAAGTCTTTTTTTGGGTCGTCCACTCTTGTCTCGTCGCCGAACCTGTTACCGCCCCCCGGCCGTTTCCGAAACTCGCGGTGGAAACAGGGCGGACACAAGTCCCGACGGCGTTTCCGGAAGTCGGCGTGACTGCTGCTGCTGTTGGGTTGGGTGTCGTTCGTTTTTCGGTCCGCAGCAAGCGACGAAGCGGCGATGATCGCATCCCCGTCGTTGTCCTCCTCGTCGTCCATCAAACCGAACTCCGGGTCGTCAGCCGGCGCGTCGGCGCGTTTTGGCGCCGGGCGGTGCAGCCAGCGGCCAACCTGTAAACTCCCCCCGCACCCGTCGCACGCGCCTCTTCCAGGAAGTTTGTCCGAGGTCGGGTAACACTTGACCACTTCTTTGTGGTACGAAGCCCTCGCGCGCGCGGTGCCCCCGGAGTACCCGCCGCTTTCCTTGGATTTAGGAATGCGGAGCGCCTTGTACATGTCAAACGGAACTGAGCGCAAATCGGGCAAAGGCTCGTGAAACGCGGAGAGGCCGTGCGGATCTTCCTCGATTTCGTCGCCGGCGGCGGTGTCGCCACCGCCGTTGAAGGACCCGTTGGTGACGTCCCCATCCGCGATACCCGCGCTGGCGTGCGTCCACGCCGGGCGTTTCCGAGCCAGCACGCGGACCGCCCTCGTGTTGTCGTCGTCATTGCCCTCGCTCTTCGACGCGAGCCCGAGCAGACGCGCGGCGTCGTGCACCGCGGCGCGATTTCCAGAATCTAACCCGCGAAACGTCGGGCCGTCCGCACCCGCTTCCACGTCCCCGGCCTTGACGCGGCGCGCGAAATCCTCCAGCGCAGCCCGCCAAGCCTCCGGGGCGTCAGAGAACTTCATTTCCAACCCGCGAGTGTCAGGCCCACCCAGGTGCCGACGATTGTGACGCAAGTACATGTAAATTTCGGGCGTACCAAGAATTTGAGAGACCGAGCATATTTTCGGTGCTGAAATAAAAAGCTCCTCGGCTATCCCTCCCGTACCATCGCCGTGAGCATTTCCTCCACGCCCGCATCCAAACGTATGCCCTCCAGCGCGGTGTTGACTATCCTTTTTCGTTGGCGCCACGTTTCGTAAGACCCTTCGTCGCCCTCGGTTTGTTCCAAGTCTTGCGCGCATTGTCGCAAAAACGCCACGACGAATTCGCGTTCACTCTCAGTGTTCGCGTCGTCGTCCCTGTTTCCAACCGCCAATTGAAGCGCCTGCAACTCCGCCTGCAACTCGTCCCGCTCCGCAGCAGCGCTCGCCATGCGTCTCGCGAGCGTGTTCAAAAGCACAGTGCCGTCGTCGTGACGCGTGCCCGCGCTTTTCCCGTGTGCGCCGGTCGATGCGCGCTTCGCCAGATTCGTTTTCGGTTGGAAACGGTTTCCCGCTTCGTCGTTTTTTACCTCCCGATTCCGTTCCAGCGCAGACGCCGCCCTCTCCCCCGCGAGCGTCCCCTCAAGCCGCCGAAGTTCGTTCGAAAGACTCGCGTTGTACCCCCCGATTTCAACCTCCTCGTTTAGCGAAATCCGCAACGAGTCCTTCGCCGCGTGCGTCGCCGCCGCGAACGCTTTCCGCCGATCCTCCATCGCGGCGCCTTCACGTTGGCGGTACCGCATTTCCCCGAGCATCTGTTCGTTCTCCGCGATTGTGAGTTTCGTGGTCCCCGCGAGTTGCCGGTCAGTGGTTTTCTTCATCCCCGCCTTCGTCTCCCGAATTTTCCTCGCCAGGTCCTCTTTCATCTGTTGCTTCGCCAGCCTCGTTTCCGTCTCGAGTGCCCGCGTCTTGTCCTCGTGCGCCGCGCGCGCGTTTCGCAGAAGCTGTTCCTTTTCCAAAAGCTCAGCAAGCGCCGTTTCCCGGCCGTCGTCGAAGGAGTTGAGCTGCGCCACCAAAGCATCACGGGCGGCTAAATCAGCAACCATGGCGTGTCGTCTCTCCGCGGACTCGGTGTATACCTGCGCCAGCCTCGCCTCACCGCGCGTCGCGGCCGCCTCGCGTTCCGCGTTGAGCTCCGCAAGCCTCGCGTTTAGAGAAGCCACCGTCGCATTCTTGCCCCGGAGTTGCCCCGAAAGCTTCGCGTTCGCATCACCCGCACTCGCGCGAATCGACTCGAGCTCGTCCATTAACGCCGCGCGCTCATCCACGAGCTCGGCGGCGTCAAACTGGTACCGCGCCAGTCTCGCGGCGAGGTGGGAAGCGGCCAACTCGCGCTCCACCATCGCCTTTTGCTCCAGCAAACGCGGATCAGGCACATTTTCGACGGACGCATCGGGCTCGGGGGGAGGTGCCTCCTCGGCCTTCTTCTTCGGCGGCATCGCTCCCTGCGACCGGAGAAGCGCGCAGATACACGCTGCAACCCGCGGCAGGGGGCTTGGGGGCCCAAGAGGAGCTGCGCAGGGCAGTCTGGACTCGGACGGGCGCCCGATTAGGAAATAGGAACGAAACCATTTTTTGCGTAAAAGTAAATTGTCGAATCCCAGAAAAAGGCGCGCAGGGGTGGTGTTCCCGTTGGTCGCATTGGGCACAATGCCGCCCAGCTCGCGTGAGCTGTGGTCCAATAACTTCATTCTCACGCCGGACCGTTCCCGCGCTGCGTCGGTTTCGGCGACCCCCGCGACGCGCGATGAACTCGCGAAAGAATGGAAAGAGCGCGTTGCTGCCGACTTCGAAAAACCGCGGAACACGAAGCCGCGCCCGCACGTGCGGAGACCGGAAACGCGTCCTGTGAGCACCAGGGTGACCCCTCGTCGAACGGAAACCACGAGATGGACGCGTCCGTCCACGACCGGGCGCCGTGAACGACGTGACCCCTCGACGCCTTCGCATCGGCACGAGACCGATTTTGATGTCGGGGCGATCGATTCGATGGACGTCTGGGAACCTGAAAAGAAACCAGACGCAAAAACTGTCACGCCTACCAAGAAACCTCCCGACGCGTCTCTCTCGCCGCGCGCGCAGCCCCCTCCCCTCCCCCCGGGGCACCGCGCCCCTGTGCGGGGCTGTGGTGATTGGGTGCAGGCACTAGGCACGGAAAGAAACACGAGCGCGACGCACCGCGAAGCGCCGCTACCGACCGCCGAGCGCTTTGTTTGTAATTCGTTTTCAGTCCAAGCGCAGCTCGTTCGCGAACGCGCGCGCGTGGCGTCGCTTGAACGCGCGTTGAAAATCACACGCGACACGAATGGTGTGTACACCGGGGGGTCGGTATCAACAATGAAACCGCAGTCGACGCCGGTCCACGATCCCGTGGAACTTTCCACGCAGCCGGAACAAGAAATGTTTCTGGAACCCGCGAGGGAATACGATCACGAATACGAGAAAAAACCTCTTTTACAAAGCGCGACGTCGGCGTCAAACGTGTGGGGCTTCGGCGAAGGCTCGCTGAAAGCGGGATCCGGAGGAACTCTCGGAACCGATTCATTACAGTCTGATTTCCAACAAGTCGCCCTGACTTCACGAATGGAGTCGGCGCCGTTCATGGCGAGGCACGACGACGACGCGCTCCGCGCGACCGCCGCCGCGACCGCCGCCGAAACCGTGGTTGCACAAAACTTTGATTTGGAAACCACGTTAGCGCAAGCGTTACAGAGTTCGAAACGGCGGGAGTTTGACGCGGTAACGAGCGAGGCGCGTTTATCCGGTGCGCTGCGCGCCGCGGAGGCCAGAACAACGGCAGCGGAAGCCAGGACGAATTCGGCGGAGACGAGTTTGGCGAATGAGACTAAAGCGCGGCGGTTGGCGGAGCGCGACGCCGCGGCGGCACGGGCGCGCGCCGCGGTGTTTGAAGCGCGCCTTGAGGAGCTGCGGTTTGGGCGGGGACGGGTGTTTGGAGAAAGGTTCTCAAATACGGGGTGGGGGGTCGTCCTGGAAGTCGCGCAGGCGCAGACGGAAGCGAGAGGGGCGTCAGGGGAAACTGTATTTGAAGCGTTCAGGGTACCGGCGTCGCGCGCGAAACCGGTTCCAGGTTTCTCGCGAGAAAACGGGGCGCGGCGTTTCGAGGACGAACGTTTCGACCAGGACGACGACGACGTCGCTTTTTTAGACATCCCGCCTGAATTTGACGTGGACTCGGGTGCGCGTGGGAAGTCACCTCGGGGTCGAAAACAACGCGGGTGGGCGCTCTAGGCGCTGTGGTGTGATGACCGTGTCAATAGTCTAATTTAATGGAGCATTTGACGGACCGAAATAACAACGACTGCGCTTTTTCTTCAAGATTTCGCGCACATACGCGCGCGCGCGCTTGTGTCGGACGCGGCGGCGTTCGAGGACGCGCGGTGGGTCGCGATGTTGGCGAACCTGTTCGGTTTGCGTCGCGACCGGTTCACGATGGTGAACCTTCGTCGCTTGACGGATGTCCTGCGCGTCACCCCCGCGTCTGGTTTTTCGCGCGCCACATCCTCGACCGTGGTGGAGACGTTCCGCGAGATCGCCGAGCTGATGATCTACGGCGACCAGCACGACCCGAGTTTCTTCGACGTGTTCGTGGAGCAAAGGGTGATGGCACACTTCACCAAGTTCCTGACCCCCCCGGGCGGGGACCGGGCGGACCGGCAAATCGTGTTACAGCTGCTGCAGACGCTGGCCATCGTGATTCAAAACATTCGGGAAGAGACGAGTTTGTTTTTCCTGTTCAGCGAACAGCACGTTTCGGTGAGGGTGGTGCAGGCGGAGCTTGATTTTCACGACGAGGAAGTTATGGCGCGGTACGCTTCGTTGCTGAAAACCATATCCCTACGGCTAAACCAACGGACGGTGCAGATGTTCTTCCTGACGGGCGGTGAGTTACCTTCCCAAAACAAAAAGGCTTCGCGGGAAAACGACGCGCGCGACGCGATTTTCCCGCTCTTCGCGAGCGGCGTTTCGCTGTTACCTCACCACGATAGCATGGTAAGGGCGTCCGCGCGAACGGTAGTGCTGAACTGCCTTGCCGTGAACGACAAACGAGTCAGGAAATTCCTCACCTCGCCCAAGCCGTGGGGGAAGTGTGTTCCCCAATCCGTGAAACACGCGGGCGCAACGGTCGCGGCGCTGACGGAGAGGACGCTGTTCGCCAAGCCCAACGAAACAGGCGCGCGCGAGCGCGGGAACCTGGTCGCGGAACTTTCTGATTTGTTGAGTTTCGTGGATGACGTCGTTGGGCTGCCAGAGGTGACGGACGGACGCGAGTTAACCGCTGGGGGTGATGGAAATACCCATGATACACAAAGTACTCAAGAAAACACACTCGCCAAACGCGCGGAGCACGCGCTGTGGGAAGGGTTGATCGCGCCCACGCTTTTGGAGTCGGTGGTGGCGACGCAGAGGGCGACGAAAATCGTACCCGGGGAAAACGAAAACGAAACGCGCGATGCTGGACCTCCTCGCACGTCACCAACCACCGCTTTGTTCGCGGTTTCGCGAGTCGCGGTTTCGTGTCGCTGCGGGAACACGCTTCGGCGCGTCGCGCGTGAACTGTTTGGATTTGAACCCGGCGTTGGAAACGAAAACTCGCGGCGACCAAACGCGAGACGTGTTTTTTTACTAAAAGCGCTCGCCGGTATCGAGGGCGCGCCCGTCGCAGCCGCGGCGATCGCGGCGGCTGCAAGCTTAGCAAGAGCCACCGCTGACGAAGCGAACGCACTCGCTGAAGCCCTGCGGGATGTTGGTTTGGCGCCTCCCGACACGAAAAGAAACGAAACCGAAACCGGAACCGGAACTGAAACCGAACGCTCTTCGGCGCGAGGTGAGATTTGCGACGCGCTCGCCGCGAGTTTGGCACGTATCGATCCTGGCCTACCTCTCGGCGCGCGGCGATGCGCGGCATGGCTGCTTGCGCGTTTGGCGGGCGGCGCCGCGTCGACGTTAGCGCGAGCGTCGATTGACGTCGCGTTGGCGGCGGCTGCGGCGGCGATGCGACACGCGATTGACGGGCCTTGGGGGGACGCGGCTGTGTCGACGTTCGAACACGAGTGGGGGACCATACGACGCGAAACAACACAACCTTCGATTCGAGACGAAACAGTAGCGTCTTGGATCCGTGAGGCAGCGTCCTCGTCGGACCCGCGCGGCGCAGACCCGCGCGGGGAGTCGCGCGCTTCGGGCGAACCCGTTCGAGAGGAAAGCGCGGCGGCGGCGTCCGCTGTTCTTCGCGCGTCGCGCGAGCTCGCGCTTCTCGTCATGCTCGGCGATGCGATGGACGCGCGTCATGGTGACAACGCGTTTCCGAGCGAGCCACCAGCCCGGGTGTTTTGCGACGCGAGCGCGGTGGATCGTGTCGTGTTTGGGGTTGCCGGGTCCGGAGGTGACGACGGCACGCCTTTCGCGTTGGCCAAGGCGCCCAATGCGCCTACTGGGGACGCGCACCGCTGGATGGAGATCAGGGAAGGTACGGAGATGGGGTTTCCCACGGTTTTGTTTCCGTGTCGTGTCGCGTTCGAAGCGGGACGCGAACGGTCAGTATTCCTCGTCGTAGCTGCGCGAAGTCGGCCGCAATCCAAAGTGCCGGGCGTCGCCGCCGCCGCGCTGTTGCTGGAAGCGCTTCCAAACGCCGGCGACGAGCTTCCCGGTGGCGGAACCGTTTCCTCAAGTCGAGGCGTGGTTCGCGCGGTGGCGCCTCTCGGCGCGTGCGACGCCTTTATCGACCCTTCGCACAATAAATGGCTAAGAGTACGCGTGCGCTCGCCGTACTCGTGCTTAGCCGCGGCGAGGAAATCGCCAGGGTCGAGTGAAGGGTCGGGTCCAAACCCGGAGCGGCTTTCAAAAAAACTGCGGGACGGACACTGGACTTTGGCGTTTCCAGACGAAGAGACGTGCGCCGCCGCGAGCGACGCGCTGGAGAATGGCGCGAAGACGTTACGGGCGGCGTGTCGAGCCGCGATGGCACCGGTGCTGATGCAGAGGTGATTTTTGGTATTGCTATAGATAGATAGATTGGGGACGATAATATTTTTAACGTGAGTAGCGCGGTGGACACCGTGACTTGTTTTGTACTTTTGCGACTTTCTTTTACAATCGCGCGCTTGTCTCTACTGGCTCATCACTACACGCACGCGTCGCGTGCGCAGTTCGCTTCCGCCCGGTTCGGGAGCAATACATGCTACCGTTTCCGTCGTCACACCGCGCCGGCATTCCTGAGAATCTGTGCAATCTCAAATGTCGGTGATGCGGACAGCGGCGTGTCGCCCTCCTCCGTCGCCTTGTTGATGTCAGCGCCAGCCTGGATCAGCGCCCGCATCACTGCCTCGCGACCATCTTGAGCGGCAATGTACAGCGGCGTCTCGCCCTCCTCCGTCGCCTGGTTGACGTCCGCGCCCGCCTCGATCAGCGCCCGCACTATCGTCTCGTGGCCGTTTTCAGCGGCCATGAACAGCGGTGTCACGCCCATATCGTTTGCCTTGTTGACGTCCGCCTCAAACAGCGCCCGCACCACTGCCTCGTGGCCGTTTTGAGCGGCGGCGCACAGCGGCGTCACGCCATTATCATCCGACTTGTTGATGTCCGCGCCCACCTCAATCAGCGCCCGCACTATCGTCCCTTGGCCCTGGTGAGATGTGATGTACATCGGCGTCACGCCGTAATCATCCGCCTTGTTGACGTCCGCGCCCGACTCGATCAGCGCACGCACTACCGTCTCGTGGCCGTTTTGAGCGGCGATGGACAGCGGCTTCCCGCCCATATCGTTTGCCTTGTTGATGTCCGCGCCCGACTCGATAAGCGCCCGCACCATTGTCCCTTGGCCCTCTTGAGCGGCGGCGTACAGCGGCGTCGCGCCGTTATCCATCGCCTTGTTGACGTCCGCGCCCGCCTCAATCAGCACTCGCAGTACCGCCTCGTGGCCCATTCCAGCGGCGATGTGCAGCTGCTTCTCGTCACACGGGCAGCCGTTCGCGCACGCCCACTGTAGCACCTCGAGGTGCCCGACCTCCGCAGCGGCATGGCACGTGCGTTTGTCCCACGGGCAGCCGTTCGCGCGCGCCCATTGCAACAACTCGAGGTGCCCACCACCCGCCGCCCCCAAGCACGTCTCCTCGTCCCACGGGTACCAATTTGCGCGCAACCACTGCATCACATCGAGGTGCCCGCCCAACGCCGCGCAACAGCACGTCCACTTGTTCCACGGGGAGCCGTTCGCGCGCAACACCTTCAACTCTTCGAGCTGTCCGCTCCTCGCCGCTGCCTGGCAAAGGTAGTCTCGACGCGACAGGCGACCTCCCCGTTGCAAGCGCTGCAGCGCGCTTAAACATCCTAGATGTGCGGCGTCATCCTCACCAAGTTCCTCAAACCGAAGCCCCGTCACCGCCACCGCGTCGCGCATCGCGCGGCTCACCGCTGGGAGCCGTGCGAGATCTGCGGGGTCGTCGAAATGCTCAGATCTGAGAACGTGAGTGACCACGAGGTGGTCGGGGAGGCCCGGGATGGCCTCGCCCGCGTTAGCCGTGTTGGCCGCGTTAGTATCGCGGCGCTCGCGCTTTTTCTTTCGCGCGCGAGCTTTCTTACCTTACATCGCGTTGGACGAGTGGATATTTTTGTATGCGTGTCGTGCGCGCGTCGTTGTGCGTCGAGGCTTCCGAGAGAGCGTTTATTCAAATGAGGAGGACTGGACGTGGACGCCGCCGGGGCAAAAAAGAACAAAATTTCGAAAAAAGTGTATGTCGAAAGGCACTCCTAGACAACCCCTACATCACGCTACCCGAGCGTTTCCCCTGATGGAAACTTGTACAACACGCTTCCGTCCGCTAACACGGTTCGCGTCAAGCCGAAGAAGAACACGTTACTCCCGTCCGACTGTTCCTCGGCGAGGATGATCGTGGTTTCGTCGCCGACGTTGTCGCCAGGGACTTTCGTGGATTCATCTCCGTCACCCGTCGTCCCTACCACGTACTCGCCGCTGGGAAGCTGCTTGAGGTTCGACGGGGTGATGTACGCCACGAAGGAACGGCCTCCGATTGACACCGGTATGGGCTTGGGGCGCCACAACCCCGCGACGACGTCGCCCACGTCTCCGTACCGCTCCACGGCGAGTTCCGGTTCCGGATCAATTTGGGTTTCAAGCGATGCCAAACTGCCTTGTTCCAGCGCCTTCGCGGCGGACGCTTCCCAGTCCTGGTGCTCGCGCTCGCGTTTCTCCGCCAACGCCACTTCGGGGTCATCAGTCTCGGTGACGAGTAAAAGTCCATCGTAATCATCCCCGTCGCTACCGTTCGAAGGAATCCCGAAGGAATCAAACGCCGCGTCCAGGGTGTTCATTCCGGCGCCGATTGGACCCCCGCCCGAACCCCACGGCGAGTCCTTGGGCGCTTTGGGAAGCCGAACGGGGTTGGTGACCTGCTCGACTTTTCGCGCAATCGGAGTTTTGCGGAAATTCGAAAACATGCTCTCGATACCGTCCACCACCGCTTTAACGCCCAACTGCGAAACGCGCGCGATGGCGGAGGCGTTTTGGTTTTGGTTTTTCGCCACATTCGCCGCGGTGCCTCGTTTAATTATTTCTGTCCCACCCAGGTCAGGCGCGGCGAGGGTCTCATCCGTCGCTTTCGCAGCCGCGGCGAGCTGTGTGTCCGTGTCGCTTTCGTCAGCAGTCGTAATCGCTTTCGCCTTTTCAATCAAACCCGCGGCTTCGTCCAGAAGCGCCTGCGCTTTTTGCGTCGGCGTGAGCGGCGCGACCAGCGCAGGCACAGCCGTTCCGGAATCCGCAGCCATAGCACTCACGGCTTCGAACTCAGCCTGCGCATCGCCGGTGAAGCGGAACAAAAGGCTCCCGTCAGGGCCGCGGAGCACCTCCATGGCGCTCTCCCCGCCGGCGTCGTCGGCGTGATCCCGAGTCTCACGGGTATCTGTCAACGACGTTTCGACGGCGTTTGCGGCGTCGTCGTCCCCGAAACGGAACAAGATGGGCTCGCCGGAGGACCGGCCGTCCGCGTCGCCGTCATCAGACGCCGGGGCCGAGGCGGGAGGATGCGCGGAGGCCACGCGCGCGGCGATGAGAGCGCGTGTTGACTGGTGTCTGGAGAAGGCGGGCGCGTTCGGCGAGATCCGAGACCGTCGAGATGTTGCACTCGGAAACACCCGTGAAGTTGTTACCGTCGCGGCGACCGCGGGCGCGGAGGCCATGGCGCGCGCGCGAAGACACGAACGCGAGCGAAGCGGGAACACGCGGGGTGTCCCGTTAAGCCGCGCACGACGTTCTGGAGGTGATATGGCTGGGAACACGGAACAGCGAGGTGCCGCCTTTTTGATGTGCTGCAGTGTTGGCCAAACACGTGTCCCAGCAGATTCTCCGCCAGCGTTCGTTCGCCAAAAATCGAACACTACGCAACCGAATTCACACATTCGCCAATCCTCCAGGCTGAAGCATTGCGTCGCTCGCGCGGCACGATGTCCGACTCGGCGGCGGCGATATCCGACGCGGTGGAGTCGATATTCCTCGCCGGCTGGACGAATTTCCCCGCGCTCCGCGCGGTTCCTGGGGAACGACGCGAGCGTTTGGAAAAATTCGAGTCCCTGCTTTCGAGCCACGACCGGACAAACGCGGTGGTTTCGGGGGACTCGGGCGCGGTAGTCGTGCTTTTCGGCGCCTGTGACGCAGGCACGATTCATGGGAATGACCCAGTGACACCTCCCCGGGAAAGTTCCGGCGCGAGTCCTTCCGCTAAGGGCGCGTTTTCCGGGGATACGACCGCGATTCCCGACGCCGTGCTTTTCGAGCACTTCGGGTTTCTCAAGATGCTGCACCGCCAACTGCTACACGCGGTGGAGGATTTCGGGTCGGAGGCGGGTACAGGGGGCGAGTTCTGGTACGAAAACGTGGACACCGCGGGTGAAGAAGGTGGGGCAATGGCCGGGAGACCGTCAAAGCCGGAACCTAAACCCCCGAAACTGGTCGTGCCGAGTGGCGGATTATCCCCGCGAGCGCTGGAGGACGTCGCGAACGCGGCGCAGTGGATCCGCGGCGTCGCGGAGGGAGCCGCGCGCGTGCACCGCGTGGTGCTCGCGTCCGTGGCGCCCCCCGATACATGGGTACGGAACGTCCCGGAAAACGCGAAGGACGCGGTGGGCGTTCATTTGTACAACGACTTGAACGAACACGTAAACGTGTTCGACCCCGAACGCGTGGCGGACCAAGAAGGGTACGCCGGGACAAGCGGCGGCGGCGCGAGGTGGAGCGACAAGAAACGAGCTAATGCTCCCGGCGCATCACAAACCCTGGAATCAGACTCAGAGTCGGACGCCTCTTCACGGTCCGAGGATGTGAAATCAAACAAAGAGGCTTGCGAGCTTTTGAATCAGCTGGAACGCGCGGAGTTCGCGTGGCGCGAGAAAAAGCAAAACCAGGAAGTTTTGGATTCCCTGCGAATCGTGCGCATCGACCCGACCGCGGTGGTGACGTTGGGTTTACTGCGGTCCCCCGGCACCGGCCGGGTGAGCGATATCACTCGACGCATCGCGAACGCATCCGCGCTGGGCGAGACCATACGCGCGCGGTACCCGCGCGCGCCGCCCACGGCGTTGCAACGCGCAAAGCAAAAGTGCGTTCGCGGCGACGAGTGCGACGTCGCGACGGCGGCGCTGGAAGCGTTCGCGCGGTGTTTAGCAGCCGTCGCGACGGCGTTGAACGCGCGCGCGCTTGAGGTGCAGCGCGCGCATTGGAAGGCGATTGCGGGTTCGGGTGGTCGTGAAAGCGCTTTGGGAAACGACGGGCGGCTGGTCAGGCTGAAAAGCAAAAGGCGCGTCGGGTGGTTCGAGGGCGAGACGTTCGTGGACAAGCTTCGTCGCGCGTCGCGGCTCACGGGGGAGTGGTGCGCGGACACAGGGCGACAACTACGCGCGGAGATGGAGGCACTGACGGGAGTCAGGGTCGTGGACGTGAAGAACATCGCATGCTGCGGCGCGTCGGGGCACTCGGGGAGACTCGGGCGGTAGCCTGGTAGGTAGTTTAAGCTTTTTCGATCGAGAGCCGCATCGAATATCGTCACCAATTCAAATCGTCAAGCGTATCGCCCCGACCGCGTGCCGCCACAGTTCGTGACGCCCCGTCGCGTACTACGCCGCCCAAGAAGCCGCAGAAGCTCAGGTAAGGACACCAACACACGGCCGCTAAGAACACCTCGATTAAAACAGATACACCCGCCTCGCACGTGCACGACACGAAGCCCCACCGAGCCGCAACTGACCTTCTCTTTGCGAGGCCAAAAGACTTTTCCCGCGCGAACTTAGTTCCCCTCAAGGCCACCACTCAAGTCCCCCTCAAGACCATGGAGCACTCCGGCGACGACTCCGACTCCTACCACGAACTCCGCGGCCTGGGCTTCCTTGAAGGCCCCCCGCCCCCCATCTGCCAGATCCTCAAGGTGCTGCATGACCGCCAGCCCGGCAAGTTTGAAGACAAACTCTCTGCCAGGGCTAAAACCGGACTCGAGCTCCTCAAAGCGCACGCCGACGACTGTCGTCGCGTGTGCGCCCAGGAAGGCAACCCTGACAGTTGCGGCGAGACCACTGACATCTACGAGGCGGCGCTTAAGAAGGGCGTGCGGTTCACGGACCCCGGACACCTACGCAGGCTCGGCGCGCGCTCGTACGGAGGGTCACGTGACTCGGGCTCAGTGGTGTCCTGGATGCCCATCACTCGAGAAGACCCCGGTCTCTTCCCCCCGTCGAAGGGCCTGGCCGTGAACATGCTCCCGTTCATCATGGGCGACAAGGAGAGCCTGCCCGAGGATCTCAAGCCCTACTACAAACTCATCGAGCTGTGCTGCGTTGAGAAGACGCAGGACGGCAAGGTGTGCTACCTTACCGTGCAGGAGTCGGACGTCACCGCGGGTCAGGCGCAGAGGCGCCCGGGACTTCACATAGAAGCGCCGCCGCTTCCCAACCCCGCGGGAGCCACCGGCGAGGACGGCACACCCTTCGGCTACCTACTCGCGCACTGGGGCGCCTGCAGATGCACGTGCTACGGCGGATGCGAGACCGAGAGCGGCGAGTGCGAGTGGTAAGTATTTCCACCCAAATTACAAGAGTGTTTGCCGTACAAGACTGACACTTTCTTTTTGTCTAGCCCCCTCGACCGTCCCCGCGGTGGCATCTACATGGCAAGCAACGTCGCTGACTCCACCAGCGTGTACGACGCGCAGATCTGCCTCACCCAGTACCCGCTGCCGACGAGCCAATCGTACGATTTCCCTCCGGGCGTGGCCGATAACGACCAGAAGTACGAGCCGGGCACCGTCGTGACAAACGTCAACGCGCACGGCGACATCGAGAATTTGTGCGGCGTCCTGGACGGGCGGCAGACCGTCTTGCTAAAAAACGCCATCTACTGGATGACCGACCGCACGCCGCATGAGTCCCTGCCGGTGACCGCGGGCACGCACCGGCAGTACTTCAGGCTGGTGACGTCCAAGATCAACGTCTGGTACAGCGAGCACTCGACTGCCAACCCCAAGGTGCCGCTGCCGGAAGGCGTGACGGTTATCGCCGGTAACAAATTCGACGCCGCGAACGCCAAGGAGTTCGTGGACGGATTGACCAACGACATCGCCGCAGCCAAGCCCCGCGCCGCGGGAATCGCTGCGTTAGAAGAAGCGAAGAAGGCTTTGAAGGTTTCTCAGGCTGTCGTCGCCGACCTCGAAGCGCAGCTCGAAGCCGTGAGAAAGGCCGCCGTGCGGGGTACGCCTTCCACGTGCTGAACGAACAAAAAGAAGGATACCACGAACGACGACTCGAGACGGGAGCACAGCACGACGCACGACACGAGACGCATTGTTGGGCGGTAGACTCCCATTTGAATAAAACACTCACGACCTGTATTGACGTATCGCGTCTTCGTGTCTCTTCTCGTTGGAAAGAACGACAGCTGAATCGAAAAAAATCTTCCGATACCAAAGCACATTGCACAAAGTACAAAAAGCGGATCACGATGACTCATTTTTGTTGGCAGTTTGGTGGTGGCGGTTGCTCCAAAAAGCAACGGTAGTGAGACAGCCGACGACTCCTTCGCGCGCGCGATCGCGATGTCGAAAGAAGTAGAAGTTCCCGAGAAGACCGGATGGCTGAGTCGTCTGGCCACGGGACTCGCTAAGTCCGTGGGTGACGGTCTGGACTAGTGCGTGCTCGCGCGACATCTCCACTCCACGCATGTCGCCCACCGCCGTCTCGCCGTGCCGGTTTCTCCGTCTGCCGTTCGCCCACACACACCCGCTGACGGACTCCCCCCTCCCCCTCCCTCTCCTCCCTCAGCATCGCCGGCGTGGACGATCCCGAGGATCTGGAAACTAAGGACGATGGCTCCGGGGTTAAGAGTGACGAGAACGCCACCGAACGCAAAGCGCTTTGGAGCCAGCTTAAAGATCTGATCGGCGCGGACGTGATGAGCAAGCTGTCCGTCCCGGTGTTCATCATGGAACCCACCACGATGTTGACCAAGATGTCCGAGATTCTGCAGTACACCGCGCTTCTGGACGCTGCGGCGGACGAGGAGGACGCGGACATGAGGCTGGCGTACATATGCGCGCTCGCGATCAGCACGTACAGCGCGAACGAACGCACGAAGAAACCGTTTAACCCCGTGCTCGGGGAGACCTGGGAGTTTCAGTTACCGAACGACGCTGGGGTGTACGTGTCGGAACAGGTGAGCCACCACCCCCCGGTCGGCGCGGGGCACGCGTCCACGGAAAAGTGGACGTACGACCTGACATCCGCTGCGACTACAAAGTTCATGGGCAACTGGGTGGACGTGTGGCCAAAGGGGCGGACGCGCGTCGCCTTGAAAACAAAAGGCGACGTGTTCAACATCTGCCCGCCCGCGTCGAGGGTGAACAACATCATCGTCGGCCGGACCTGGATCGACACGTTCGGGGAGATGACCGTGAACAACATGAACACGAAACAACACGCGGTTATTAAGTTCAAGGAGTGCGGCATGCTGGGGGGCGGGCGGTGGGAAGTCACGGGTGACGTGGTGGGCGCGGATGGGAAGGTGAAGTTGGCGTTGGTGGGCAAGTGGAACAAAAGCGTGACGGTGTCGAAACCGGACGGGAGCGACTCAAAACTTCTTTGGGAAAAGGAACCCATGCCCGCGGACCCTACGAAGTACGGATTCACGCAGTTTACTTTCAAGCAAAACTCATCCAAAACAGCACCGAGAGGGTTGTTGCCGAGCGACTCGCGGTTGCGCCCGGATCGCGCGGCGCTCGAGCGAGGCGACGACACCCTGGCGGGCGCGAAGAAGTTCGAGTTGGAAGAACGCCAGCGAAACGAGCGGAGTTTGCGGGCACAGAAAGGGGAGACGTACCACCCGCGGTGGTTCAAACTCGCGGAGGACCAACACCTGCATCCGCTGGAACTCGACGTGGGGACGCCAGTTTGGGAGTGGAACGAAAAGTACGCCGCGGCGAGCGAAAAGCGAGCGGCGGAGACGGTGGAGGGATCGGATCCAGTGGAAACCACGGTGTTCGATCCGTGGTGCTACGAGGAAACCAGGAGTGGGACGGCCGGGGGGGGGGGGACGGGGGGGAAGTGAGTGTGGAGCGAGACGTTGAAACAATTGATTGGCGTCCTTCATCGACTAAAATCAACTCACGCTCTGCGAGACGCTCGACGCGACGCCGCCGTTCCGGGCGAGACGGGCGAGAACATTTGCCGTCGATTCGTCACCTCCGAAAGCGCACGTCTCGGTGTTGGCGACCGGATGACCTTCGCCACGGTGGTTTGCCGGCCACGCGTCGTGCTTTCTTTGCGTGTTTCTCCGCCACCCGTTACTTTCACTTCCAAATTTTCACAACCGAAACAGACCGCTGCGACGCGCCTGTTCAGAATCTCAGCCACAGCCGCTCTCGCCCCCACGGCGGGCGTTTGTTGATGACTCGAATTTCTCGTGTCAAGCCCAGCCTCCAACAAGGTGGCTTGTTGTGCTAAGCGTTTGTCCAACGTCAACGCGGCGTCGCGCGTGACTCGCGCGCGACGCCGGCGTTCCCGAGCGACGGCAGGCGCGCCCGCCGCGCGGACGGGAGGCTGCGACGCCACGCGGGCGATGGCGCGTGCGTTAGCGCGTGTTTTTTCAATCGCGATAATCGCCACGCGCGTGACCTGCCCTTTGGTCCATGCCGTCACGGCGTGCGCGTTGTGTTTTTTTGGGTGTTTCGGGGTGTTGGGTGGCGTTTGTATCGGCGCCGGAACCGTTTTCGTCGCCGGAACCGTTTTTACCCCGGGTCGAGAGGGCACCAAAGCGTCCCCCGCCGCCGCCGCGAGCGTCGTCGCCGCGCGTCTTTGCACTCTGTCAGCTGGGTTGCTTAGGCTTAAAACCCGGTTCGCAAAAGCGCAGGTCAAGGAGGCGAACGCCACGGCGTGCGTGGTTTCCCAGCAAGGCCAGGTTTCGGACGCGAAAGCGGCACCCGGGACGCGCGCGAGTCGTGTTTGTTCTCGCCCAGCGTCCCGGGCCAAGCGGTGCGACGCGCGTTTCGGTTTGCACCCGTGCTTGCCGCTCGCGGTTTGCCACGCCAGGGTACACACCGTGGGGCGCACGCCAGGAGGCGGGCCTCCATCGCGAAGAGAAAGGCTCCATCCGTGGTGGCGATTGCGTTCGTGTTTTGTGTCGTTTCGCGCGTTTGTACGCGCGTTCGCTCCGTTTTGGAAATCGACGTCGTGCTTCGCCTCGGATGTCACAAACGGGACACCGCCGTGGACAGCCAAACCGTCCTCGCGGTGCCAGCGCGCGAGCACGTCCCACGGTGTCGCTCCTTGGACGTCACACGAATCATGAAAGGGCGGGTGGGCGTCGAGGAAGTCGGGTGGCACCGGACGCCCGTCCGTTGTCGTCATCATCAGGAGCGCTTCTTTCGTTTCGGCAACTCCGAGTAACCGCTGTCGTTCCCCCGAAAAACGGCAGCTCGTGCGATGGCCAACACGCGCGTCAGGTTGGAAGGGAGACTCACGGCCACCGCGTCACACCTTCGGCGGTACCGTCGATTGTGTTGAACCCGCGTGGATGCCTCGAAGCGACCGGGGTCCCTCGGTGTGCCTGGTAGTGAGTGGTCTGGGAGCTGAGGAACGCTCGAGCGTGCCGAATTGCGCATCCGGATTTTTGCCAAAATCCCTCGTTCAGTTTTTGGCATTCGCCATTCGGGACGGCGGCGGTGCCCCTGGTCCGTCCCCGATGAGTCGCATGTCCCCCACGAGCACCACCATCGCGGCCTTCGGCACCGCGAACGACCCGTGCTACGTCATGGGACTCGCCCAGTCCGCGGACGGCGCGTACCTCGCCGCGTCTCTGTCCACGCACGTGGTGAAGGTGTACTCGCGAGGCGAAAAAGGCGCGCTCAACGCGCTTCTGGACCTGACCGGCCACGCCGGTGCCATCACGGACGTGTCCTTCCCCCTCCCCCAGGAGCCCTGGGCGGTGCTTTCGTCCTCCGAGGATGGCACGACTCGGTTGTGGGACTGCCGCGCCAGCGGCAAGGCACGCCAGGCGCAGCAGTACGTCGCGCACTTTGCGAAATCGCACGCCACCTCTACGCTGGGCGGCGGTAACGACCACCTCGTGGCGTCCGGGGTTGGGGAAAAGATTGTGTTCTGGGACCGTCGCGCCGCGACCGGGCTGGAGGTTTTCGAAGAGAGTCACTCCGAAGACGTGACCAGGGTTCGGTTCCAGCCATCGCGACGAAACAGGCTGTTCACCGCATCCGTGGATGGTCTGGCGTGCGTGTTCGACTTGGGCGGGTGCCCGGCGGATATCAACGACGAAGCCGGGCTGTTGCGCGTTTTGTCCACGGAGACTGCGATTTGCGAAGTCGGGTTCTGCGCGAATGGAACCGGGGCGGGGGAGGATGACTTGTTCTGGTGCTTGACCGGAAACGAAGAGGTGTTTTTGTTTGACGCGGGTGCTTCCACGGAAACCCTGGGAGATTTGATCGCGCACGTCCCGGACACAAGAGCCAAGGCGTGCCACGCGGCGGCGCAGCACGGGTGCGCCGCGTTGGCCACGCGTGTGGATTACCTGGTTTCGTGCTTTTCAAGCCGCGCCGCGAACAGCGGCCCGCTGGTCGTCGCGGGTACGCAAGCCGGTGCGCTCGCGGTGTTTCCTATTCGGGTCACGGGAAACGGGCCAGGCGCGGCGAGCCTGGGTGCGCCTTTAGCCAACTTCGAGGGAGGACACGTGGATATAGTCAGGGCGTTCGCGCCGGGTTCGGCGCCAGTCACGGGCGCCGAAGATGCCAGGGTGTGCGTTTGGGGCGAGTGGGCGGCGGCGGCGGCGGGGGAATCAAGTGGAGGCAAAGCAGCACGGGAGGGCAGTGAAAGCGGTGGTAGTAGAAGACAATCGC
>Ga0222710_1000273_pt1 | contig 24168 bp, 20 predicted proteins | sample AntAcemetage1696_FD_181143 | JGI IMG/M metagenome (GOLD analysis project Ga0222710, IMG submission 181143) | Saline water microbial communities from Ace Lake, Antarctica - #1696 | ecosystem: Environmental > Aquatic > Non-marine Saline and Alkaline > Saline | place: Antarctica: Ace Lake... | reverse complement strand
TCCGTCAAGGCCATCGGTCGTCGCACCACGGGCACCGGTCGCATGAGGTACCTCAAGACCCTGCCCCGCCGCTTCAAGAACGGCTTCCGTGAGGGTGAGTACCGTGTCCCGACGAGCAGCGCGTGTTGTGGACGTTTTTTCCAAGCGCGAGACCCTAGCAGCGGCGCGACGCGACGGATGGGTGTGATTGATTCGCGCGACGCGTACGGGCACGCGCGGTGTCCTCGCCGAGTCCTTTCCCTGCTGCAGACAGACGCAGATACGACGACACGGCGTGCGATTCCGACACAACGCGTACACAAAGCAGTAAACGCCCCCGCGTTTCCAACCCCGCTGACCCCGCCCACCCCCAATCTTTCATTTTCAATCAAACAGGTTCGGAAGCGGTTTCCAAGAAGCGCGCCGCCGCCGAGTAAAAGGAACGCGCTGGTCATGTTTTTGGCGAACGCGTTGGTGGGCGTATCGATGGCGTTCGCGGGTGTGTCATAGCGTGTCAGGTGTAATGGATTCCATCTGATTCAACAAAAAAGAGAGGGGTGCTGAAGCATTCAAAACGATATGTTCTTTCGTCGAATTTACGTTGAGTTGGGACTGACTTCGGACGATGGTGGCATTAAATAATGTGTCTACCTCCTCATAAATAAACCCCACCCATCACAAGTCCTTCTCCCGCATCGCTTTCTTGACCTGTTCCAGGGTGAGGAACATTACTACGTTCCACGACCCGAGGCGGCCGAAGTTTGGAATGAAGCCTTTGTAAAACGCGAGGGGCCCTTCCGCGCGAACCGTCTTCACCACGCAATCCACGAACCCGGCGTACTTCCCGGTGCTATCGCCCATGACCCGCGACTTAATCACATCCACCGGTGACCCGACGCAGCACGCCACGAACCCTGCGCCGAGGCCTGATAGTAAGTGCGTAGGAATGCCATCCTCCATACCGTTCGCCATTAAATAAGACTTGACCTGGTCGTAACTCGCCAGCTCCGCGGCGTTGATCACGGCGTTGCGCGCGACGTTCGGCGTCAGGCCGGTCCACAGCGCGAGGATGCCTTCCTGCTTGGCGATGATGCCGTACGCACCGAGTGCGCTGGGGTACCGCTTCGCAACCCCGGCCGGGAGCTTGCCCTCGGCTTGCATGCGGACCTTCACTAAATCCGTGGGCGACGCCACCGCTATCCCCAGCGCGCCCGTGGTCATCCCCGCCGCGATTTTCAAATGCAAAGGCACCTCCCCGACGTGGTCCTTCCCCACGTAAAGCGTCTTAATCGGCTCGTACAGACCGATTCGCAACCCACCGAACAACACCTGGCGGTGAATCCCAGGGGTGATGCCCTTCCACAACGCCCCGACGCCCTCTTCCTTGGCCACCGTTACCATGGTACCGACCATGCCGGTGTACCGTGGCTTGGCCGCGCCGCCCGCCGAAGACGCCGCGCCCTGGAGCTGCAAACGCACCTTCGCGGTGTCCATGGGAATAGTGCACACCTCCGCGAAGGAAGCGCTGAACGCGCTCGCTGCGAGGTTGCCCACGAAGCTGGTGCGCTCGGTCATGGCGAAAACCGAGGCGCAGCCCGGAGGGGGGGGGGCGGGGGCGGCGGCGAGTGAACGCGATTGCAAAGTGGGGAGGCTAATTGAAGAAAACCAATCGGAGTTCTCCACTCGTTTGGCCGTATTGGGATGGAAACGCGGGTTGGTACGTCTCAAGCGTTCCCTGAAGTGCGTGCTATCTATATATATATCGTCTACTACAAGTGCTTTTCCCAATTGTCGCGGCGCGGAGCCTCGTTCCCTCCCGGTGGTCCCTCTTCCCTAAGGTCTCGCAAAGTCTCCGCCCCCGAGGAAACGCTCCGCCGCTCCAACTCGGACAGAGGCTCGTTGGCAATCGCCACACCTTCCTTGTAACCCGCCACGAACTGTTTCATCGCGTCCATATAAGCCACTCCGCGTGTTTCGTAGAACCGCCGGAGCTCACGCCGCCACCCGTCCGCGCCCACGCGCGACCCCGCGCCGTACATCCGCCCGAGCTCATCCCTCATCGTGGTGTCGTCTTCAGGGTCAGGCTTCCAGTGGTCCACTAGGTCGCCGTGTTCCCCGTCCTCCGCGCTCGCGCCCACGCCGCTCGCCGCGCGCTCCGCCGCGACCCTCTCCCGCCGCTCTCGCTCAGGCTCGCCGTTGTACCACCGCCAGCCGTCGGCGTACATGCGCAGAGACTCGCGGAACGCCCGCGCGTGCTCCTGCACGGACATGTCTTTGATGTACGTCGTTCCCGGGGGGTCGTCCATCGGTCTCGGCCACACAATCTCGCGCAGGTCACGCCGGAGGTAGTCCACCGCACGACGAACTACGTTCGTCGCGCGCCGCGCCATGACGAACGGGGCGCGGCGAGCGGCACACTGCGGTATCTGCCCAATTTCTTGATGGTAAAAAACAGGACACCTTTCAATCTACGCCAGTTCTCATCGCGCCCACCAGCAACATGTCCGCCTGTATGAGCACCCTCGCCATCGGCGCGATCGCGCCGTGCGCCGTGCGCCGTGGTCGCGCCGCCTCCGCGTCTCGTCCCGTTCGCGCGGCCGCTTCCGCCGGTCCCTCCAACGCGAACGCTCCGTGCGACGACACCGTCGGCTTGGGACGACGAACCGCACTGGCGAGTACCGCGTTGACATTCTCCATGACGCTCGCGGTCGCGCTTGCGTCTCCCGCGCGCGCCGCGGAGTCGACGGTGGTGAAGGACACGCCCGGTTTCGGGGGGAATACGGCGAAAACGGGTGACTTGCTTTTGGTGAACTACGTCGCGACGTTGGCGGATGGGACGATGGTGGACACGACGCTGGGGGGCAGCAAGTTTTTCACAAACGGCGATCAGCAATCCGTGCAGCCCGCGGCTGGACGGCCTGTTATTGTCAAAGTGAACGGGGTCGATCCCGTTCCTGGGATCCCAAAAGGGCTGAAGCAAGGCATAGAGGGCATGCGTGTGGGCGGAACAAGAGTGCTGCAAATCCCTCCCGAGCTCGGGTTCGGACCGAGCCCTGTGCGCTCGCCGTACGCAACCGTGCCGGGCGACTCGGTTTTGACGTACACAGTTTCTGTGTTGCGCCTTTCCGATACCGGACCGGATGCTTTGTTCAAAAACGTATCTGGGTGCAGCTTAGGGGGGGCGAACACCATGACCAACGGGTGCGACTTGATCGAGGCGGAGGAGTAAACCGGAGGAGGTGCGTTGTTAGAAAGTGGACAGATTTTATGTATCAATCTACGCCGTCGCGACGCCGCCTCGTTCTCTTTCATCCCCACCGCCCCGTCCCACAACCGTCTCGTCTTCCAAATCGTCCAGCAAGTGCGTTTTCATGACATTCTCCATGAACCAATTATCCCCAAACGCCATGTGCTGTCCTGGGCAGTCGAACATCACCAGGCGGCCTGTGTTTGTGAAAGGAAAGGGTCAGTGTTGTAAGGCCGCGTGTGTTGCGTAAATACGGGCGGGCAATCGGCAGTGTCGTGTGTGTCGGATTTGGGAAACGCCCAAGGCCGTACCTGATTCGTCCAGAATGCGCAACCCGAGCGCGTCGTCGTTTTTGTACCAGTCGCTTTCGCGAAGCTGCACTAAATTGTCGTCCGCGATCGTCGTGCCCGCGCGGTACCGTCCGAACCACGCGCTGTCCTTCGGCACCACGACCGTGTCTTCGCTGAATCGAATCAGCACCAGGCGCTCCAACGCTAAAAGGTTTTCCTTGTACATTTCATTGGTGGGTGAATCGTGGCGCTCGTTGTTTACGTCGGGCAGAAACTGGTTCTTGGCTAAGTACGTTTCGTAGTCCATGGGGTCGTAGTAATACTGCGCCTGCACCACCGTTGTTCGGGTCAGGAAACTATACGCCGCGTGTTCCACCGCCTCGGATGCTGCTCGGCAAAACGCGCTAAGCGTCGCGTTGTTGTCGTACACGCCGCACCCGGGCAAGGCACTCACGCCGGCGTGTTGTCCCCCCAACGTGACCAGCCTTTTCACGATAAGCTTTCCGTCCCCGGGAACAACACCGCCTCCGCACCGCTGCACCACCGCCCGCATGAACTGCCCGCCTTGCGAGAAACCCACGGCGAAGAACCCGTTCGCGAGCCGCGGTTCATTGAGTAAGCGCTCGCACGTCTCCTTGACTTGGTGGTTCACATCACCGAAGAAACCCTGCACGGTGTCCAACCAAGGGTTGGGGCCGGTCATGACATTCTTCACGAACAAACCAGGCGTGCTCGCCTCCATGATACCCTTCAGATGCCCCATGGAAACCGGGTCGCAGCAGTTATCACCCATGCCGTGCCACATCACAATCGGCGTGGGAACTCGGCGCGAAGGGTTCGGGTCGAGGGGGCGCAGAAGCCCGCGAGCGCCCTCGGCGCCCGAGGCCGCCAGGAGCGCGAGCGCGAAGAGAGCGACGCGCATTGCGATGTGACGCGACACGTGTCGTCTCTTCCGAGAGCGCGTGAAGGAGCAATGTTACTAAATTTTTCAGCCTTCGATCGCGTTTTGTATGGGCAATTTGTCTAAAAACCGGAAAACGAAAACCGACACGAAAACGCTCGGACGCTTTCAGCCTTCCGTTTCATCAATTGTTAAGAACTCTCCCGACACGCGACGATTGTCTCCTCACACCACCACACACCATCACCATGGCGAGCGTGACGGAAATGAAAACCATGAAGGTCAAGAAGGATAAGAAGGATAAGAAGCGCGCGCTTTCGCCGAGTAACGACGGCGGCGCGGACGACGAGAAAGCGGCGAAGAAGGCGAAGAAGGCTTCCAAAAAGGCAGCCGCCGCAGCCGCCGCCTTACAATCGTCGGAACCGGATGTCTCGAACTCGGATGTCCCGGTCCGCCCGCTTACCCCCACCAAGAACTTCAGCGTGGACGACCTCGCTGCTCTTGCGAAGCTAAAGGAGAACGCCAAGGAGGCGAAGAAGCAGTCCAAGTCACACGACGACGCACCCGGGGCGGACGCCTCCGACGGCGACGCGACCGAGAAGTGGCTTTTGGAAAACGAGGTGAAGGTCCACGACAGTTCCGTGGCGGTCACGATTTCGCTGGATTTCGCCTCCGCGCCCTTCCCCAAGACCCTCCTGACGCTCCTAAGCAAGCAAGGCTTCCCCTCCCCCTCCGCGGTGCAAGGCGCGGCGTGGCCGGTCGCGATGAGGGGCACGGACGTGCTCGCGATTGCGAAAACGGGTTCCGGCAAAACGCTCGGGTACCTCCTCCCCGCCCTGTCCCTCGCCGCGGAGCACAAGCACGCCTCGAAAGGCTCGCCGCTTGCGCTATGCATGTCCCCCACCCGCGAGCTCGCGCTGCAAATCAACGCCGAGGCGCAGAAGTTCGGCCAGCCCCTGGGGTGCCGCTCCGTCGCCGTGTACGGCGGCGCTCCCAAGTGGGGCCAAGCCTCGCAGCTGCAGCGCGGGTGCGAGATAATCATCGCGACGCCCGGTCGAATGCTGGACATGCTCGATATGCACAACAAGGGCGGCAACGCCATTACAAACCTGGCGTTGTGCCGCATTCTGATTCTGGACGAAGCCGACCGCATGCTGGACATGGGCTTCGAAAAGGACATCCGGCAGATCGTGCAGTGCATGGGAGCCTCCGCGGAGCGGCAAACCATGCTGTTCACCGCGACGTGGCCCAAAAGCGTGCAGAGGATCGCGGCTGACCTTTTGAAAAGCGACCGGGTGAAGATCACCGTGGGCAACGGCGGGGACAAGCTCACCGCAAACAAAGCCGTCACCCAAAACGTGAAGGTCATCGAACAGCGAGACAAGTGGACCGAGCTCCTGGCGCTGATGGCGGAGTACAAAGAAGGCGCGCCTTTGTTTGGCAAGCGCGTGATGATTTTCTGCAACACGAAGAAGGACGTGAACGGTATCGGGCAGCACCTGTGGAACGAGGGGTACAGCGCGGACACCGTGAGTGGTGACCGGTCGCAGCGCGAACGCGAGGCCGTGATTGCGGCGTTCAGGAAAGGCACCACCACCATGGTGGTGTGCACGGACGTCGCGGCGCGGGGCATCGACGTGACGGGCGTGGAAGCGGTGATCAACTACGACTTCCCCAGAGACGCCGCGGACGACTACATCCACCGCATCGGCCGCACCGGCCGAGCCGGGGCGTCAGGCATCGCGCACACCCTGTTCACCAAGCAGGACGGGCGGTACGCCAAGGAGATGGTGCAGATCCTGTCCGACGCCAACCAGCAAGTGCCCGCGGCGCTGAACCAACTCGCGCTGTCAGGCGGCGGCGGCGGGTACCCGAAAAAAACCTGGGGAGGTGGCCGCGGCGGCGGCGGTGGCCGCGGCGGCGGAAGAGGAGGCGGCAGAGGAGGAGGCGCGAAGAAGTGGTAAGCATAGAGGATGACGACGCGGCGCTGATTGTAAATGATTTATTTTTCCAGCTCCTGTGTTTGAGTTTTGTTTCGTGGCGGTCGGCCAATATTCCTGACGAGATCTCGTTTTTGAAAGCTCGCGTTCCGTCGCGTGCTCGCGCCACATCATCAGACGCCGCGTTTCTTCGTCCACAGTTTCGGTATGGGTTCGCGCGCCAACACCAGTTTAGGGCTGTTCCTGGCCGTCGTCGCCGTCATGGCCACGGGCGCGCACGCCTCCGACGGCGATCAGGTTGCGCCTTTTTTCGGGTTCATGGGGGCCATGTCCGCCCTGGTGTTCTCGTGCATGGGCGCGGCGTACGGCACCGCGAAGTCGGGGGTGGGCATCGCCTCCATGGGCGTGATGCGCCCCGAGCTCGTGATGAAGTCGATCGTCCCGGTCGTGATGGCCGGGGTGCTGGGGATCTACGGACTCATCATCGCGGTCATAATCTCCACGAACAGTACGTCGTGCGCCACGAAAATCCGCAACCCAGGTTTACCGCCGATCGAGTGCAGACCGAGTGCAGACGCGCAGACGCGTCGTCGTCCACCTCCGCGTCGGTAGTCACGCACGCGCGCGTCACGCACACGACACCACCGAAGAACGGCCACGTCTGGTGTGGACACCTCTGCGTCGTCACTACTCTCTGCGACTCAGTCTCACCTATGGGTCGTTCAATCGCTTTGAAAACCCAAAAAAATGAATGTAGTGCCATCACCTAACCCTCGTTTCCCTTCCCATCCCCCACCCCAAAAGTTCATCCCGAGGGTTACACCCTGTTCCAGGGGTACGCGCACCTTTCCTCCGGCCTGGCGTGCGGTCTTTCCGGCCTTGCGGCTGGGATGGCCATCGGCATCACAGGCGACGCAGGCGTGCGCGCGAACGCGCAGCAGCCCAAGCTGTTCACCGGGATCTTGCTCATCTTCATCTTCTCCGAAGCCCTGGCGCTGTACGGTTTGATCGTGGGGATCATCCTCGCGAGCGCGGGCGCGGCGGCGGTGAAGCCGGCGTGAGCGACGACGGGGCGTGACTTTTTTGTCGTCCACGGGGCGCAGACGAAACGGAAGAAAAGAGTAAGAACACACAAAACACATCTTCACAAAACACAAAATTACAATTTCGCAAGACTCGGTCTCGCGTGCGTATCTCAACGTCTCTACATTCCGCGCACGCTCGCGCGCGGCTGTACAAAGTGCTGTACAAATAGGCCTACGCCTTTGGCGGCCGGAACAGCCCGTCGCGCTCCTTTGCGCCGTTTTTGGTATTCGCGGCGTCCCCCGAGGTCAAATCCACGCGGCACACCGGGCACTCCACGTGGCAACCGAGCCACTTCGCGATGCACGTTTCGTGGTACTGGTGCGTGCACCGCAACGTGGAAACGGCGTCGCCGGCGACGAAGGAGTCGAGGCACACCGCGCACCGGAATTCGCCCGCGTCTCGGTCTCGGTCTTCGCCGTCTTGCGTGTCTTTTGCCTGGTTCTTTTTCGTTTTCCGTTTCCCAGTACCAACCCACGTTTTCGTGGGTATACCCCGCATCTCCGTTTCGGACAAACCCCTCCTGACGCTGGTGTTGTCCAACGTTAGCAGCCGCTCGTAATCCGCATCCGTGAAGTCGCGGTCGCTGAAACACAGCGCGGCGAGGTCGCCGCGTTCGCCAGGCGTCGCGCCGGCGGCGTGGATGTGCGCGTGCATCTGGCCGAAAAAGCGGTGCATCTGGGTTTGGAAAAGAAAAAGGTCAGTCTCGCGATGGGCGAATCGTACAGTGCGCAACAGTCGGCGGAATCTGGTGCACTTGTTGTAGTGGTAGTACTTGCTGACTGCACTCCATACGTGGCATCAAACAGTCTGACTGCACTCCATACGTGGCATCAAACAACGTAGGTGCCTGGATTCGGGAAAGCCCCGCAAGGCCGTACCTGTCCGACTCGCGCGCGCGCTCTTTGCGCCGCTTCGCGACGCGCGGCGCGGTGCGCCGCCGCCGCCGAATCCGCGCTCAGTTGGCCGTCTGCCACCACCTCTGTCTCACCATCCTCCTCAGCGGTGGCCATATCCTGTGACTCCAAATCCTCCTCATCATCCTCGTCAAGTAGCTCGTCCAAGTCGTCCGCGGCGAACATCATCTCTTCGTGTTGCCGTCGCCACTCCTCGCCTCGGCGCCGCGACTCGGTTCTCTCCAGTTCGTACCGCGCGTTCTCTTCTTCCTGAAGCGCTCGAGCGAAAGCCTCGTCGTCCACGCTGCTTGCGGGGGCGCTTTGTTGTTTTTGGCGCTTCGCGGGGGGAGGCTGAGTTATACTCCTCGCCGCCGCGCCAAACGACAAACCAACCGCGCCGTCCGTCTCGTTGAACAATGGCAAGGCGTTAGGGCCTTTTTTGGCCGAACCCGCGGGTGCCTCGGCCTCGTCACCTCCTCCGTTTTTGGGAGAAGCCGGGACCGACAAAGAGGTCCCGCGGCTCTTGCGCTTCGACACGCGCGGCGTGTCACCGACCGAACGGGCGCTACACGGAAACACACGACACGTCGAGAAAGGGGGTGGCGTGTTAGGCCAGGGGTCCGCGGCCGCGGGCCAAGGCGTCTCGCCGTCAGCTTTTCGCATGAAGAACCCACGTAAAGATATGATAAAAAAGAAACGAGGGGACACAGGATGGCGTGTTGCGTGGGAAACGGCCACAACGCACCTCGCAGAAACACCAAGCTCGTCCGACATAGCGTCACGTCGCGGACGCGTCATGTGCGTCCGGAAACTCGGGAAGCACAGCCGCACGCGTGCTATGAGTGTCGTCGGCTGACCCAAGGGCTCTTGCCCCGGTTCGCGCGAATTTTCGACTTTCCGATTTTTTTTGGCAAATCCCGCTGGATATGGGCCAGAATCTAGGCTCTTTTCCTCCCTGGAATGCTCGCCCCCCCGCACACCGCCAGGCGCATCGCACCTAGGTTCGGGCCCCGCTCCTTCCGCGCTCGACGCGTCAGCACGACCCGCCATTTTGCCGCGGCGCGGGCGTTCACATCGCACCCGAAGAAGCGACTCCTTGAGTTGGAACATCGGCGGCGGTTGAAAAGTCACACGGCGGCGGTTGCGTCGTTGCGAATCGATTGCGTCGTGGGAGTCGCGTTCCCGACGTGCTGCGCACACCATGGCGGGCTCGAAGAAAAAAGAAACCTCCAACGCCCCTGACATGGCATCGGTCAAGGCCGAGCTGGAGCGCCAAAGATCGTTCGTGACCTGCGGCGCGGACGAGAACAAACACACCAGCGAGTACGCTTTTTCCGGCGCGTACGCCTCCGTGGGCGTCGATAACACGTTTTCCATGGCGTCGTTCCGGGAAAAGTTCAACCTTTTGGTCACCACGCTGGACGCCGAGAAGGTGGAGTTCGAGATGAGCGGCATCTCGCCCGCGATCGCCAACGCGTTCCGCCGGATTCTCATCGCGGAAGTGCCCACCATGGCGATCGAAAAAGTCTTCGTGGTGAACAACACTTCCATCATTCAAGACGAGGTTTTCGCGCACCGCCTAGGTTTGGTGCCAATCAGAGCGGACCCGAGGTTGTTCGAGTACCGAACCGAAAGCGAGCCCCCGAACGAGCGGAACACGCTTGTGTTCAAAATGCACGTCAAGTGCTTTCGGGGCAAGCCTGGCACCGACGGCGCTAAAGGCGCGCTGGTGAACGAGATGGTGTACAGCGATTCCCTGAAGTGGCTACCGACCGGGTCGGAGCTCCCGCCTGACGAGGAAACCAAGTTCACGTCATTCACGCAGTCGCAAGGGGACTACCTCACCCAGCTCAACGCGGAAACGAAGGAACTGCGGCCGGACTCTGGGACGGGGGCGGGTGACATAACCACGATAAGCACGGTGCACGACGACATTTTGCTCGCCAAGATGGTCGCCGGGCAGGAGATCGAGTTGGAAGCGCACTGCGTGAAAGGGCTTGGTAAGGACCACGCGAAGTTCTCCCCGGTGGGCACGACGTGGTACCGCATGGTCCCCTCGGTTGACTTTCTACTAGGCAACCTTACCGGCGAAGATGCCGAGGTGTTTGCCCAGAAGTGCGTCGACCCGGTCGCGAACCACGCGTGCTACGCCGTGAGCGGAACAGGCGCGAAGAAAACAGTCAAGGTGGTGCACAAACGCGGGTGCGCAATGTGTGTGGAGCGCGTGCGTGAACTCAGCGGCGAGCCCGGGTGGGGGGAAAAGATCGCGCTTCGGAAAAAGAAAGACCACTTCATATTCACCGTGGAAAGCACCGGACAGCTCCCGCCGGACGTGCTGGTCAAGGAAGCGATCAAAGTACTCGCGTCAAAGTGCCAGAGCGTGCTGAGTACGCTTTGAGACCGGGTTTGAGCAAAGATTTTATGATCATACCAACAAAGGTAATACCTGACTAGGTAATAACACTATTATCGAACAAATTTGGCCAAAACACTATTACAGACCGTCCGCTTCTTCCTCGTCTTCCTCGTCGTCTTCGTCTTCGTCGCTGTCCGCGACGCCCTCCACGGTGTACTGCGCCGCGATGTCCCACCTGCTGGACGGCGCTAGGTGCGAGACGTATTTCACGAACCGCATCAGCCCCTCGTCCCGGTGCACCAGAGACAGGGTGTTGAACGATGCGCTAACGCTGAGGAGCTCGTCTACGTCTTCCTCCGCGTTCGCGTTGTACACCTCGTCCGTCGCGACGTCGCCGTCTTCGTCCGCGGCGATGTAGCACTCGAACCCGCCAACCTCGCCGAAGTCCCACGCGCTCGCATTCAAGTCGCCTTCGTCGTCCACCACGCAGAACGTGGCGTCCAACCTCGGGTCCGTGGTTAAAATTCCGTGGTGCGCCACGGTATAGTCCAGGCCGGGGCGGAACCGCCGTACGTTGCACGCGTGCGCGGTGGGCCTTAACCCGGTGAGCGAGGTGAGCAGCCTGGCGAATTGTTCGGAGCGGAACAAATCTTCGCTCACCAGTTGTAGGAGGCCGCCCGCGGTTTGGCCGTGCTGCGCCTGCCAGAACGCGGGCCAATCGGTTTCGGCAGCCTTACCCTTGTTCCTTGTTTTTTTAGACAAAGAATCGGCGTCCGCACGTTGATTCAAGTCATTCAAGAGTTTCGTAGCGCCACTGTCGTCGTCGTCGCCCCCAAACACCATCACCTTCTGCTTGTGCGTCGGGCCCACGGCGCGCCACCCGCGATGGACGCCCGCGCCGTGCGACGGCACGTTCCCGTTGCCCAGTTGGTCGTGTGCATCCTCTCTACGCGTAGCGACGCGAATGCAGCGTGCGATTTCCGGTTTCAGAAACTCCCGCAACTGCACGCTGCTGTCCTGTTCCATTTTTTCCCGCAGCAGAGACACGTTCGCGGGGTCAAGGTACGCGGGGTTTACCCACCTTGACAGGAAGGAAAGGTCGCCGGCGTCCGGGCCGAGGGGCTCGTCGTCGGAGGTTTCGGTATCCTCGTCGTCGTCGTCGCCGGCGGCGTTTCTGGACGCCAGAGACGCCGCGGCGACCACCGCGGCGACCGCGGACGGGAACGGCGTGAACTGCGCGACGGCGTCGTCGGTCGTTTCCCCGGTTTCGCGCGTGTTTCGCTTTTTCAGTTGCGTCAGCGTCGCGTTTTCGCTTCCAACTGGCGCGCTAGCGGCGTGGTACCACCCGCTGATGGAAAGCCGCGGCTTGTCCTTTATTGCGAACGAAAAGTGTCAGTCTTGTATGGGCAAATAGTCTTGTATGGGCAGATGTAATAACCGTCCCTTCGCAGGACGAGTATATCGCGATAGCCTGGTCAGCAGTCACCAGCGTTAGAGATAAAACAGGGGCGCGGATTTGGGAAACGCCCAAGGCCCTTACCTTCACGAAAACCTCCTGCACGGCGTGGAAGCTCTTTCCCGGGGCGACGGTGAAGAACGCCATGGAGTTCCACTTTGGTAGCAGGTTGGTGGTCGGCACCACGCCCGGGGTGCCTGCGGTTTCAACCGGGTAAAGCTCCAGCGCCCCGCCGTCCTCCGCGACCCACGCCTCGTCCGGATCCGTGAGGTAGATTATGTACGAAATGCACCGCGTGCCGATCACGTCGTCGTGGCAAAGCAAGTGCCCGCTTCGGGGGTACACGTTCGCGCTGCAATCAATGCGGTCTGTCAGGGGGGCGCACCCGGTCATTTTCTGGACCATTTCCCGGAACTCGGGGGAGTAAATCGCGGCGCGCAGTTTCAGGAGGTTTGGGATCTTGGGGATGATTTCGGGATTCGTCCTGTCCATGGAAACCAAATCCCCAGTCTGCAAAACCTTGAACAAATCAGTCTCCTTGAACGTCGCGGTGAGGTGCGAACGCATCTCGAGCTGGACCGCTCTCAAAGAAATGTCGTCGCACAGCGGGGTCACGACGCCGTGCGGGAACGGGCTCGCGCGGGCGTACGCAGTGGACGCGGAACACACGGAATCAGAACCGAACACGGAAGGATCGAGGATGGACAAATCTGGCGACGACTTCACTTCGACGGCGCCGGTGTCGTCGCCGGCGTGCGCCAGCTTTTGTTTCTTCGGGGGCATGCTATTCGCCCAGCTCCGAACGGTGTGTCGAACGCGGCGACGTGACGTGCGCGTCCGCCGAAAAGCGCGGCGACAAGTGGTGGACCGCTCGTGACCGCCGCTCTTTTCTAGCGAGATTTCGTGCCGCCGACGTTTATCGCAAACTCCTGTTTCTTGGAGCGCGTCGTGATGTTCGTGATCGCAAGAGCCACCTCCTCACTCTCCCTTGAGCTTGGCCTCGGCCCCCGATCGGAGACGATGTCTAAGTCGCCGGTGAACGACATGTTCAGCGCCACGCCCGCGGCGCTGGCGAAAATGCGCTCCGCGCGTGCCGACCTCGCACTGGACACCTCGCCGTTCCTCCAGACCCCTCCTGCGTTGCGCGCCAGTCCCGGGCAGGACGCCGCCTCCATGGCGCCTGTGTTCGCGGAGATGATGTCCGCCTCCCCCGCGAACCTGGCGAAGATGCGCGCGAGTTCTGACGCCTCCGCGGCGACTCAAAGCCCTCACCAGAGGTCCACCGCGATGGGCTCGCCGGTGTCTCCCGCCCCGCAAGCCGCGTTCGCGGAGATGTTTAGCGGATCGCCCGCGGATCTCGCCGCGATGCGCGCGACGCGCTCGGAAACAACAAGCAACGGGTACGGCAACAGCAACGGATACGCCCCCTCCTCGCCGCTGGTACAGCCCGCGGACCCGAACCGGTTCGACGCCATGTTCGCCGCGTCACCCGCGCACTTGAAAAAAATGCGCGCCGAGCAAGGCTCGCCTTACGCGTCGCCGTTCGCGCGCTCCGGCGACCACGACGCGTCGCCCATAGCGGCGGACCCGCACCGGTTCGACAACATGTTCAGCGCGTCTCCCGCGAACTTGAGCAAAATGAGGGCTGCTTCCTCGAACGTCCCGGGCGTGCCCTACGGGCAGTCTTTTGGTGCCGCGAAGGCGACGACGTCGATGTCGCACCAACCCATGGACGCCAACAGCGGGCGGTTCACCGTGGTGTACGACGTCGTGGCGGATAACGAGAAGGACGCGCGCGCCAAGATCCTCGCGATTTGCTTAGAGCAGACCGTGGAGCTCCCCGAAGCCCTCGTGCCGGAAGGCATGTGGATCCGGGAACACGTCGTTGGGCGGCTGGAGAAGTTGACACCCGGCGCCGGACTGAACGGGAGCTGGCGGTGCGAGATTTCGTACCACACCGACACGACGGGCGGCGAAATCACGCAGCTCATAAACGTGGTTTTTGGGAACACCTCAATGAAGGAGGGCGTGATGGTTGCTGATTTGAAAATGCCAGACTGCGTGTTGAGCGAGTACCCCGGTCCGAAGTTCGGAGTCGAGGGGTTACGGAAACTCGTGAACGTGCCGTTTGGGCCGATGATCATGACGGCGCTGAAACCGATGGGGTCGTCCGTCGCTGATTTGGCGAAGATGGCGTACCAGTTCGCGAAAGGCGGCATCGACATCATCAAAGATGACCACGGCCTGGCGGACCAGCCGTGGGCACCGTACGACCAGCGCGTTCGCGCGTGTACCGCCGCGGTTGCCCGGGCGAACGCGGAAACGGGACGACGCTGCATCTACGCCCCCTGTATCAACGCCCCGGCGCACCTGGTGATGCAAAGAGCGCACTTCGCGCGGGACGCGGGCGCCGGCGCGGTGCTGATGATTCCCGGAATCACGGGCCTTGATACGATGCGCGAGCTAGCCGCGGACGAGACCTTCGGGCTGCCTATCATTTGCCACCCCGCGTTGCTGGGCGCGATGCTGGGTGGGGGGAGCAAGCAACGCGTAGGCGGGTTCTCGCACGAAGTGCTTCTCGGGGTGTTACCCAGGCTGGCGGGCGCGGACGCGACGATTTTCCCATCCTTCGGCGGGCGGTTCGGGTTCACGATGGAGGAGTGTTTGAGTTTACAAAACGGTGCTTCGCGGCCGATGGGAACGTTCCCGCCCATTTTTCCATCGCCGGGAGGGGGCATGACCCTAGAAAGAGTCGCCTCGATGAACCAGGCGTACGGCGAGGACCTGATGTTACTCATCGGGGGGAGCTTGATGGGGCACTCCCCGGATCTCGCCGCGAACGCGAAGCACTTTATGAAAATCGCGGGACGAACGGATCTGTGGGGACCCAAGGAAAACGTGGACGGCGCGAGGGGGAGTTTGGGGACGTTGTGAATCGTACATCGTATGTTCGTCTACAAACGAGTCTCTCGTAACGTCTCTCGCGAACGTCTCCTACTTCTATCTAAAATCTTCTCAAAAGCAATCATCCCCCCCCCGATAGTACCCTCCCGACGCCGTCGTCCTCGTCCTCTACCTCGTCGTCGATGAAGGAGCCGCCGTATTGTGACGACGCAATCGGCGTGTGCCCGGGGGCCTGCGTCGGCGACGGCGTGTCCCTCACGTCCAGCCGACTCCACGGGCCGAATTTAGAAATCACGCGCGAGACGCCGCCGCTCGTGCCGGTTCCCGGCGTCGCGTTCGCCGCGGCTTGGTACGCGAACCGGTTTCCGTTTCCGTCGCCGTTTCCGTCCTCGTCGCCCTCCTGCGTCGCCGCGATGAACTCGTCATCCTCCGTGCACCAGCCGTCGTCCCCGGAGCCATCCGCGTCGTCGCCGTCTCCAGCCGCTTCGTCATCCACAAACCTTCTCACCGCGGCTTTCGCGGCGTCCGTCCGTTTCAAACGACGCGAAGCCGCCGTCGCGGCGCGGCGCGACGGCGACCTTTCTTTCACGGCGGGTTCGGGTTCGGTTTCCCGATTCCCGCGCCGGCGCGGGTTCAAACTCGGCTGCGTTTCGTCTTCGTCGTCGTCGTCATCGTTTTGGATTTTCTCCGAATTTGCGCGTTTGCGCCTCTTCACTAATCGCAAGTCCTCCGAATCAGGAGTGGGGGCGACATGACCGGGTACGGGTAGCGCTCCGGTGGTTTTTTGGAAAGTTTCTTTGGGAGTACGTCGGGCGCTTCCCCACGCGCCCCAGTCGTCCGCGTCTGCATCGTCGCCGTCCGCCTCCACTCCCCACTCGCCCCCGAAGCCGTCCTGGGACGTGTGCGACGGCGCGCTCCAGCCGCCGCCGGCAGTGTCAGGCGCGGCGAGGCCCTCGGTGTCAACGGGACTCGTGTTGCCCCATCCCTGTGATCCGCCACACGACGCCGCGGGGGACGGGTGCGTCGCGGCGCCCCACCCCGAGACGTCGCCTTTGTTATCGCGTTCGTCGCGCGTTCGTTTCTCACCGGACAAGTCGGAACAGACGCCCCATCCGCTGGTGTCGTCCTCGCGCACTGGCGTCGCGCCGTCCTGGCCGCCCCACCCACCGCCGACAGTGGTCGCCGGCGAAACCACGACTGCCGGCGACGCGCGCGGCGGCGGCGGAGGCATGGACACGCGCGCTTGGTGTTCATCACAAGACTTCTTCGCGTTCGGTGTTACTTTCTCCGCGCTCTTCGCGCCTCCGCGCTTCTCCGCCGAGCGAGCGACGCTCACACTTCGTCGCTTCGCAAGCGCCGCGAGTCGCCGCTGTTCGATGTGAAACGCCATGTCACCCACTGTTTCGTCTTCATCGAGGTCGTCATCGTCGTGTGTATTGTCCCGAACCTCGATTTCACTCGAGCGCTGCAGCTGCTGCGACGCGCGCTCCGCAAGCCGGCGTCGCGCCGACTCGGCGGCGGTGGGGGATTTGCTCCCCACGGGGACGCGCGGAGTGAGCTGCGACGATACCAGCGCGATGTGGGCAAGGGGCGCGCGCACAGTTTCGGGTTCATTTGCGCCCTGTGTCGTCGCCGGCTGCGTGGAAAAGTCCAAGCGCTGCGTCGCCCCCGTGGGCGCGCGCGCGCTTCTATCGTCGTCAAAGTTTTCGGCCGCGATTTCATCCGCGATGCGCGGATCAGTCTCCATGGCGCCCAGGTCCACCGGGGCCACCCGGTCCACCCCCGCAGCTTCACCCGGCGAATCCGTCTCGTAAGGAGGCGCGACGTAATCCCTCGAATCCTCAAAGGGAGGCTCCCACGCGCCGTCCTCATCGGACCACGCGTGGTTTTGTTCCTCCGCCGCCGCGGGGCGCTCCCATTCGTCGCCGTCCCACTCCACGGGAGGCGCGAAGTGTTGTGACGGGTGATTTTCCTCGGCGAAAGCAGCAGCAGTTTCTTCTTCTTTTTGTCGCGCAGCGTCCCTGGCTCTCGCAATAGCGCCGCCCTCGATCACCTTCCCAGCCACGTCCTTCGGCGGCGGCAGCCCTTGCGCGGCCGATACGCCGCGCATCAGCGCCACGGCGAGACGGCCGTGCCCTACGTTGTACACCGGCGTGGCGCGCCTTTGGAACGGCGCGCTCCTGTCCAGGTCGAGTTCGTTGGACGCGCCGTTCGGGTGCGCGTACGCGGCTAACAGGGACGTCTCAACGATCGTCAACGGGGCGTCCCAGGCCCTGGTTTGAAACGCGAACGGGTCCTTTTTGCCGCCCACCCCCGATCGACCGCCCGGCCCGCCCGACTGCGCCTTCTCCGCGCTCTTCAGCGTTTGCGCTCTGATTTTCGAAAGCTCCTCGGGGGTGGGGCCGAGTTTCAAAAACTCAACCACGGGGTCGTGTCCGGGCGGTAGCATCCGCGGGCAGTCGTTGCAAAAGTCAAAAACCCGCCCCGGATCACCCAAGCTCTTCAACATGTACTCGTACTTGTCGTACTCGGTTTTGAACTTTTGCGCTTCCTTCCCTTCGGTGGCCAACACCACGACGTTCCCGTCGCGCGCGCGCCCGGTGCGTCCCATCCTTTGAATGGTGCGGATAATGTCCACGACGTCGAAAAACACAATCAAGTCCACGGCGGGGATGTCTAACCCTTCTTCGCCAATGCTCGTCGCGACGACCGTGTTTAGCGAGCCGTGGCGAAACGCGTCGAGGACCGCTTTCTGTTCCTTCTGCGACTGACCCTTCGTACCTCGCGCCGCGCCGGCGCCGCCCGCGCCGCCCTTTGACGTGTCCCCCTGGCCGATGAACGCTGCGACCTTCACGCGGTGGTCATCGCCAGTTGCACTGGAGGATTTGGAATCCTTACGGCCCACTATGTTCGCACCGGCGCCAGTGGCGCCCGCGAACAAAGTAGTGATGGTACCCTGGCCTGGGATTGGATCCACGGATCCGCGGCGAGGGTCGTCGCCCGCCGCGCCGTCAAGTCGCGTCTCGTCCCCCATCTCCCGGCACGCCCTGACGATGTCGTGCACGGAGTCCCTGAACGAGGTGAAGATCATGACCCTGGAGAACTCGCCGTTCTTGGAGAAGTGCTTGCGCATGATGTGCTGCAGCTTTCCCATTTTCGGCGAGTGGTGCGCGCCTTTGCCCGCCATGGATTTCAGCATATCCAGCGCTTCCCGCATGGCGGGAAACTCGCGGAACAGGTTGCCCACGTACGCCTTCTGGTCTTCCTTGCCCACATAATCCACCGCAACTCGCGGGGTGTGCGTGGTGAGCAGCTCGCAAACCTTGGCGATGAAGTGTGCTTTCTGGAATATCGTGAACGCGAGGCCTTGGTTTTGACACCGCGAACCCGGGGCGCGCATCTCGTTTTGGGCTGTTGTAAAACAAAAGAAAAAGTGTCAGTCTCTCGTAATGTGTATGAGTAAACAGTCAGAGGTAATGCTCCCTTCGCAGGACGAATATGGGAAAACAGTCGCGTCGGCGGAGTTTGGTGAAAGCCCCAATACGTACCTTTCAGTAACGTGTACGGCTTGACCATGTTGTTGCTCGAGCCGTCCGCGAACCGGGTGACGAACACACCGCCGTCTGCGAAGGCGTTCAAACCGAGCAGTTTCTTCACGAGCGGCCGCAACGCGTCGCGTAACAAATCGACAACCTGTAAATCAGCCTTCGTGGAGGTCACGGTTTCCAGCTTGACGCTTCGCTTGTGCGTGTGCTTCTTGACGTCCGCGTCCTGGTCGCTCCGGAAGTCGATTCTCCCGATCGCGAGCGACCGGACGACTTGCTGTACCTCGGAAACGTCGTGCCCCGGAGTCGCGGTGAGCGCCAGTAAACGAAACTCGACGTTCCGCTCCCACAGCTGCTTCGCTACCATGCAATACGCGTGGTTGCCCTTCGCCCTGTGCGCTTCGTCAATCACGAGGCACACCACGTCCGACGCAGGGCACACGCCGTCCCTCAAATCGTTCTCCATGGTCTGCGGGGTACAGAAGAACAACCGTTTGTCCCTCCAGTTCGACCTTCGCGTGCCGTCCAAATCACGTTTCGTGCTGCCCATTAACGTGCACGTATCCGCTTCGGGCATGCCGCAGATGTCCCTGCACGCGGCTTTCTGTTGTTCCACCAGCGGCCGCGTCGGGGCTAGGAACACAACCTTGCCTTGCGGGAACCAGCGGTGGAAGTTCTTCATCACCACCGCCGCAATAAGGGTTTTCCCAAGGCCGGTGGGAAGGCACACCAGCGAGTTCGTGGTGAGCGCCGCGCGCGTCATGTCGAACTGTGATTGTAAAGAAAAAGTGTCAGTCTTCAGTCTCGAGTATGGGTGTACTGTCTGGGTGAACAGTCTACGTGTGATGTATGTAGTATACCTCCTTGTAGTGACTATTGTAGTCTCATAGGGGCAGTAAACAGTCGGCGGGATTTGGTGAAACGCCCAATACGTACCTGGTACTCGCGCCGCACTAACTGCCCGGGGTACACGTACGTCTGCGCGGTTTGCGGGTCCAAGCGCATGCCTTGGGTTTGGCGCAACACCGCGACCAGCCCGTTCGTGTCAGGGGTGCCCATTGACTCCGGGCGCATTGGCTGGCCACCTTCCGGGGTGTGACCTGCCTGTGTGCCGCCGGAACCCCCGAAGCCGTTAGACGGACGATTGCGGTCCACGTTCTGATTGCTGCTATTTGTTCGAGGCGGAGGTCGAGGCCGCGTTTGGTTCTCCGCCCGCGCGTGGTCGTTCGCGCCGCCATTCTCACTCTCGACCGGCCGGGTGGATTGCATGCTAAGAGCGACGTTCACCGCGACTCGCGCGCGAGAGGGAGAGACGTTCGTTTTGTCACCGCCGAACATACCATCCAAAGTATGTTGCCCCGCGTTTTTGTCCGCAGCTGCAGGTTTTTTCGCAAACAACTGATGCATGGTTCGCTGGTTCGAATCAACGCCGCCTCCGTTTCCGCGAACCGCCCCAGAAGCTGCAGCCCGGTCCACCGCGTCGTGCCCCGAGCGCCACCGCGGCGGCGAGACCGGCTTGGCGTGTGCGTTGTGCCACGACCCGCCAACCCTGCTGAACCCGCCGTTGCGACGGACGTGCCCGCTGAAACCAGATCCAGAAAGCTCACGAGGATTCGTCGGGGGGTGACGCGCGGCGTTCGCGGGAGCTGCGACGCGCGCATCACGCGGACCCATACCAGGTCGCGGTCCCGCCGCAGGTCCCGCTCTACGCGCTGCGGCCATCGCGTCGACGTCAAAGTTCAATAGCGCGTCGTCGTCGCCGAAGTCATCCTCCAGCTCGAACGGCATCGCGTCGTGGCTTCCCTGCGCGCACGCCGGTTTTCGAACTAGCAATCGGGGCACGCTCTACTCGTTCTCACAGCGCCGACGCCATCCACGCGCGTATCGTCGCGGTTATCGACACGCAACACGGTATCATCCACGGTCTAGGTCTACCCGTCCGCTCGGTCGGGGGGCCCTTGCTGCGTGTCAGTCTGACGGGGCGTCTCCAGCTCCAAGCGGTTTGAACTTAAGACCCGCAGGTGACGACGCGTGGCGGTGCCAGGATTTCGTCGTCGGACGACTCACTAAGCGGTAGCCATTTTCGGAAGAGCGCGGCATGGGTTCGCCCCTCGGGCTATGGTGGTTCGCCCCCGTTTTGTCCGGGGGCGGGTACGGCAGCGAAGCCGTGGCGCTGCTCCTCGGTTTGCACAGCGCGCGCTCGTATCCCCCGACCCTCGCGGTACGAGCAACGCACCACGGCGACGTGGTGGACTACGCGCATTTCGTGGGCCTTCCGTCTGACCAAAGGGAGGCACTCGAAGCAACGCTGCGCTCTCCCGTCCCATCCGCGGAACACGCGGTGGTGGTGTGCCACTCCGAGCCTGGGGCGTGGTTCCCCGCGATGTACGAAACCCCGCGGTGTCCGCCCCCTGGCACTGCCGTGGCGGTAGGAAGGACGATGTTCGAAACCGACCGTCTGGACCCAAAGCACGTGAAGAGGTGTAACAAAATGCATGAGGTGTGGGTCCCGACGCGTTGGGGCGCGGACGTTTTCGCGGCGTCGGGGGTTTTCCCTGAGAAAATAAAAGTCGTCCCGGAAGCAGTGGACGTCCATCGATTCGACGCGGAGGTGGTCGCGTCGTTGCCGAGGTTCGACCTAGAAGCCAGGGCGACACAAGTCCTCGGACCGCCCGTTGACAGAGGGACAGAGTTGGGGACAAAATTTCTCTCGGTGTTCAAGTGGGAAACGCGGAAGGCCCCGGAGGTTCTTCTCGCCGCGTATTTGGACGAGTTCACCGCGGACGACGACGTAGGGCTGTTCATCAGGAGTGACTTGTACCACGAAAAAGGCGACCTGGTCGTGGCACGAATCAAAGCCTTCGCGAGGGACGCGAAGAACCGAGGCGCCGCAAGGTGGGCGAGACAAAAAAATAACAATAAAACGGCCGGCTTTGAAAACGCGGCGCCGCCCGTGTTCGTGTTGCCGAGAGTTCCCGAACACGAAATGCCCTCCCTGTACCACGCCGCGAGCGCTTTCGTGCTTCCGAGCAGGGGCGAGGGGTGGGGCCGGCCGCATTGCGAGGCGATGAGTCTTGGTGTTCCCGTGATTGCCACGAACTGGAGCGGCCCAACGGCGTTTATGACGGAGGAAAACTCGTTTCCGGTTTCGATCGAGAAAGATTTAGTAGCGCCGCCCCAGGATAGTCACTGGGCAACGCACAAGTGGGCACAGCCGAAAGTCACGCATCTACAGCAGTTGATGCGCGAGGTGTTTGAGAACCCAGAAAAAGCACGGGCGAAGGGAAAAGTCGCTGCCCGGGATGTTCGAAAAGCCTTCGCGCCGGAGATCGTGGCGCGAATCGTGATGAATCACGTGGAGCGAATAGGTAAGGAATGGGAAGGGTTGAGCATAAAAAACACGGAACTATGATAGGGACGATAGCGGACATGTAACTACCAGGACGATTACTATATAAAGGTATAGCTAGCATTAATAACAACACGCGATCATGCGTCACAAGAACGGTACGTCGTTGCGCGTGATGCCTTCGTACGCAGTTGCACAAGCGAAGGCTAAAAACACAATTCCGCCGCAAAGCGCCATGTACTTTTCGCTAATCGCCTTGCCCAGCATCCCGCCCCCGATGACCGCGATTGCGTTGGCGGTGGCGTGCGCCCCCATGGCGCCTAAAACAACCCCCAGCGGGGCGTTGTGCGTCGCCAACGCCATGGTGGCGAACATTGATTTGTCTCCCCACTCCGCTACGAACATCAAACAAAACGTTTGATACACCCCCCCCCACCACGTTTTCACCTCGCCGTCTTTCTGCTCTGCTTTATCCAGGGTCGCTTCCGCGTCTAGCAACTCGCCGTGCGTGGTGTCGTGTGTGTCTTTCTCACCGCCCAGCAACGCCCTCACCTCCCCATCGTTCCGGTCCTTGACGTGTAACTTCCACGCATCTCGCAACAGCGAAACCGCGAACGCGCCGAACATCACGGAGGCGACGATATCCATCACCGTGATCGAGTCCTCCAACTTTGCCGTGCTCGTGGAGACGAGGTACCCGGCGAACGTGCTTCCCAGGGTCATGAAGAACATCGCACTGAGTGTGGCGACGAAAACCGCGAGCCTGCCGTGACGCACCGCGAGCAACATGGCGAGGAAGAACGTCTTGTCCCCAATCTCGGTGATGAACACCGCTAAGAAACTCGCGGGGACGCCGTTGAACGCGCCGCCGTCGGAAGCGTCCGTGCCGAGCGCGGTCACGGTAGCCTCTCTGAGCCAGCCCATGTCGCCATCTTGCAGGTCAGGGTGACGCACGCCTCGGGACGTGTCCATGCTCGCCGAGAAGGCAAGCGCGCCCGGCGATGTGCAAACGGGAAGGGTGTTGTGTTTCAACACCAAAAGCGAAAGTCGAAGAAAAAGCAAAAAAGAATGTCTGTACCAAAGTTTCGTATGCACCGCCAGTCTTACATTATTACTGAACGCTTTCTTGAGACTATTTGCCTATAGACCCAGTTCACAACCATCGAAACCGTACTCTTGATGTCTTCCCTTTCGCGCGGCACATCGACCCGCGCTCGGACCGCGTCCACCGGTTCAACATGTCCGCGGCTGCTAACTCCTCGGTGCGTGTTCCTTTTCGCGAAACAGACGCGACGAACGACGTCGCGTGTCGCGTCCGCGCAACGCGCGCGTCGCCACCAGCCCTAATCTATCTGCGACGGGAACGACTGGGTTGCGTTCCCCAAGCTCTCTAGATCGAGACACAGCGGCGGACCGCGCGCTCCAAACCTCACGGGTTTCTCCGGTGACGCGCGTTCGCGTGGCACGCCGCCCCCCGATCGACCGCGACGAAGAACCCAAGGTCATGGGCATCGTCCCGGAATCGATCCAACGTGACCTTACGGACCTGGCACCACCCTAATCTCCCCAAGGTTCATCGAGGCTGACCAAAATATCCTCCATTCATTTTATAACTCATCAGGCGTACTGGCGCATCGCCGGTATGTCGTACCTCAAGTACAGCAACATGTGCGGCGAAGTCGTCCGGGCTTCGCTGAAGGAGCCTTTCTTTTCAAAAGCCAAGGCGAGGGAGGCGGTTTACATGAAAACCTCCAAGTTCGTGGCTGGGAAACCCTCGCCCCCCGTGATCACGGAGGTGATTCCGGTGGGCGGCGTCATGAAGTAATTCGAGAGACGCGGGCGAGCAGTAGGTGTTTAACACCATGTAAGAGAACGCGTTTAAACGCAAATTATGACTCGCTTACAACGCTTCACTACCCTACCGTCGAGTTAGATCATAAACATCCTCATCACGCCAAGTCTCCCCGCTTGCACGCGCTGAGCATGTCGACATAAACTTGGCACTTGGAGATTTCTCCCTGGTTCTGGTCGATGCAGGCTGAGAAAGCCTTCATCTGGTTGGAGCACGGGGTCTCTGAGGCAGACACGGGGGCACCCGCGGCGGCGGGCTCGGCGTACCCGCCGCCGCCGCCACCCATCATTGAGCCCACAGCTGCGCGCGCGATAGAAGTCCCGGTGCCCCACGCCATGCCTTGCGCAACCATTCCCATGAGTCCACCGCC
>Ga0222710_1000271_pt1 | contig 24289 bp, 22 predicted proteins | sample AntAcemetage1696_FD_181143 | JGI IMG/M metagenome (GOLD analysis project Ga0222710, IMG submission 181143) | Saline water microbial communities from Ace Lake, Antarctica - #1696 | ecosystem: Environmental > Aquatic > Non-marine Saline and Alkaline > Saline | place: Antarctica: Ace Lake... | reverse complement strand
CTAGGGTCAGGACCCATTAAATGCCTTGATGCTGGTTTGTCGTCATGATTCACGACCACCAATGATTTGGGGGTACGATGAGCAATCTTTACTGGCTGACAGAAGATCAGATGGTGCGGCTACGGTCGTATTTCCCAAAGAGCCGAGGTAAGCCGCGCGTCGATGACAGGCGTGTTTTGAGCGGCATTATCTTCATCAATCGCAATGGGTTACGCTGGTGTGATGCGCCCGTTGCGTATGGGCCACCCAAGACGCTTTATAATCGCTGGAAACGTTGGAGCGATGCAGGTGTATTCGCTCGGATAATGACAGGGTTGGCAGCGGAGGCACCCGACAATAAGACTATCTCGATCGACGCGACTTATCTCAAAGCACACCGCACGGCCTCAAGCCTGCGGCTTAAAAAGGGGGGCGTGGACGCCTAATCGGTCAGACAAAGGGCGGCATGAACACAAAATTGCATGCTGTCACTGACACCAGCGGCCGCCCAATCCGTTTCTTCATCACGGCTGGCCAGGTCAGCGATTATACCGGTGCCATGGCTTTGCTCAGCAGTCTACCGGATGCTGAATTGCTATTGGCGGATCGGGGTTATGATGCGGATTGGTTCCGGGAAGCCTTAGCAGACAGAGGGACTCGTCCCTGCATCCCAGGTCGAAAGTCACGCAACAAGGTCGTCAGATACGACAAGCGTCGCTACAAACGCCGGAACCGCATCGAGCGCATGTTTGGCAGGCTCAAAGACTGGAGACGCGTCTCAACCCGCTATGATCGATGCCCCAAGGTCTTCCTATCGGCAATCGCTCTCGCCGCAACCGTCATATTCTGGTTATGAGTCCTGACCCTAGAAGATACAGAGATATATTTGAAAAGGTCAAACGCCGAAATAAGTTGGGTGAAGTCGATCAATGGTATGAAGGTGTGTGCAAGCCTCGAATTGGGCACGGCGAAGCAGACTATATTCCGTCTGAACAAGAGACAATTAGTGACAACTTCGGAAGCCTAGCCATCTAAACCACAACCTCCACCCGCTCCTGCTCCCCCACCCCGAACACGCGCTTATAACGTGCGATCTCGTCAAGAGGCCCCATCGCCTTGTTGGGGTTGTCGCTCAGCTTGACCGTGGGCCGGCCGTTGGCACTTACCGCCTTGCAGACAAGGCTGAACGGCGCCAGTGCGTCGTCTGCCACCAGGCCTATGAAATCATTGGTCAGCATCGTCCCCCAGCCGAAGCTGACCCGCACCCGTCCGGCGAATTGCTGGTGCAGTTCGATGATCTTGGCCACGTCCAGCCCGTCGGAAAAGATCACCAGTTTCTGGCGCGGGTCCTCGCCGCGCGATTGCCACCAGGCGATCGCCGTCTCGGCCCCCGCCGCCGGATCGCCGCTGTCCACGCGGATGCCCGTCCAGCCCGCCAGCCAGTCGGGCGCACGGTCCAGAAACCCCTTGGATCCAAAGGTGTCGGGCAGGATGATCCGCAGGTTCCCGTCATGTTCCTCCTGCCAGTCGGCCAGCACCGCATAGGGCGCGTGGCGCAGGGCCGCGTCGCTGTCGGCCAGTGCGGCATAGACCATGGGCAGTTCGTGGGCGTTGGTGCCGATCGCCTCGATCTCGCGCTGCATGGCGATGCGGCAGTTGGAGGTGCCGGTGAAATTGGCACCCAGCCCTTCCATCATCGCCTGCACGCACCAGTCCTGCCACAGATAGGAATGCCGCCGCCGCGTGCCGAAATCGGCAAGCCGCAGGTCGGGGATATGGCGCAGGTCCTCGACCTTTTCCCACAGTTTGGTCATGGCGCGGGCGTAAAGTACCTGCAGTTCGAACCGCCCCATGCCTTTGAGCACAGCGCGGCTGCGCAGTTCCATGATCACGGCCAGCGCGGGGATTTCCCACAGCATGACCTCGGGCCAGGAGCCTTCAAACGTCAGTTCATACTGCCCGTCGATCTTTTCGAGATGGTAGGGCGGCAGTTGCAGGTTTTCGAACCATGTCATGAAGGCAGGGGTGAACATCTGCCGTTTGCCATAAAAGGTATTGCCGCGCAGCCAGGTGCTTTCGCCCCGCGTCAAGCGCAGGCTGCGGATATGGTCCAGCTGTTCGCGTAATTCGCTTTCGTCCACCAGATCGGCCAGCCGGATGGTTTTGGTCCGGTTGATCAGGCTGAAGGTGACCTGCGTGTCGGGGTGGTTGCGGAACACCGACTGGCACATCAGCAGCTTGTAGAAATCCGTGTCGATGAGCGAGCGGACGATCGGGTCGATCTTCCACTTGTGGTTCCAGACGCGGGTGGCGATATCGACCATGATGTTCCCCTGACGGTTTGGGGTGTTAGAGCAAGGCAGCCTGCCAAGAGCAAGGTCTAGCTGCGTGCCAGTTTGCGCGCGACGCGGCGCTGGTGGATGATCCGTCCGCGTTTTTTCATCTGCCAGAAGAGCCATGCCCGCAGGCGCCAGTCGAGAGGTGTGAGGTCGCGCACTAAGGCGTGCGCAGTGTCCTCGACGCCGTGGAACGCAGCAAAGCGCAGGCAACGCCGGATCAGCGCCCAACGCTCTTCAGATCGCACACCAAAGTAATGCTGGTTTCTCTGGAAAGTGCGTAAGTGGCATTCCGACTCCTTTGCGAAAGCTGTGCTTCGCGTCAACTGAGGGGTATTACCTTCGATAAACCCATAATCCCGTGTAACGATGTTGCCGGGACAAGCCTCGAACCATGCTTTGGACCCTGACCCATATAGACGGCAAAAATAATCACCGTCTTCATCCACGACCTGGTCGGTGCGAATGACACCAATGGAGTCAAATACCCTTCGCTTGATCCAGAAGCCGACACCAAAACCCGGCATCCGCTTGAGCAGCGGAACATCTACGGCAATCAAGCCAGTTTCAGCGACGAGAGAATTACTGAACTCCCAATCTTCAAGCGATTTGCTCTGTCCTGTGACGACAGCGAAACTTGAAAATCCGAAATCCGCCTCACTCCCCGCTGCCGCAGCCAGCACCCGCCCCGGATAATCCGCGACCATCACATCGTCATCTTCCAGAAACATCACGATGTCGCCCTTGGCCTGCGCAATCCCGTGGTTGCGCGCGCCTGCAGCACCTTTGTCGCCTGTGTTCGTCGTGATCCGCAGCCGTGGGTCGGTGACGTCGCGCAAGGCTTTGATCGCTGTATCGGACCGGTCATCGACAACGATCACTTCGCCATCCTGCGGGCAGGCCGCCAAGGCGGAGGCCACAGCCCGTTGCAGCAAGGCAGGCCGGTTGTAGGTGGGGATGATGATCGAAACCGTCATACCAGAACGACGCCCGCCGCCTGCATGGCCGCCTTGGCCCGCGCCAGTGATCCGTCGAAATCAATCGCCCGGCACAGGTCCAACTGCACGGTCGCCCCAAACCCCAGCTTTGCCGCATCCAGCGCCGAATAGGCCACGCAGAAATCTGTCGCCAACCCGACCAGCGTGATCCGATCGATGCCGCGCGTGCGCAGATAGCCTTCCAGCCCCGTCGGCGTCGTCCGGTCGTTTTCGAAAAACGCCGAATAGCTGTCGATGGCCGGATTATGCCCTTTGCGCAGGATCAGATCGGCGCGGTCCACCGTCAGATCGGGGTGAAACTGCGCGCCAAGCGATCCTTGGATACAATGGGCGGGCCACAGCACCTGAGGACCATAGGGCATGTCCATCATGCTCATCGGGGCGGCACCATGGGTCGATGCAAAAGAAGAATGCCCCGCCGGATGCCAATCTTGCGTCAACACCACGACATCGAAATCGTTCATTGCCGCATTGATCCCCGGCACGATCTGGTCGCCTTGCGCCACGGCCAGCGCCCCGCCGGGGCAAAAGTCTTTTTGCACATCGATCACGATCAGCGCATGTGTCATGGCGGCTTTCCTGTCCTGCTTCACACACAATCTGCCATTGATTTGTCCCAAGCGAAACCCGAGGGCTTGCGCCTTGTCTGCAATTTTCCTATCGGCGGCATCTTTGCAGGGGGCATGATGGCAACGCTCGGGATCGATTTCGGCACGTCCAACACGGCGGCGGGTGTTATGGCGGCAGGCAGGCCGCATCTGATCGCCGTGGAACGGGGGCAGTCCACCTTGCCGACATCGGTGTTCTTTGATCCTGATCGCAAGGTCACGCTCTATGGCTCCGCCGCCAATGCCGCCTTGGTAGAGGGGCGCGAAGGCCGCTTCATGCGCGTGCTGAAATCGGTCTTGGGCACGCCCTTGCTGCGCGAACGGCGCATGATCGCGCATGAACGCCTGACCCTGCTGGAGGTCGTGGCGCGATTTCTGGCGATGATCCGCACAAGGGCCGAGGCCGAAACGGGCCAGACCTATGACCATGCCCTGTCGGGGCGTCCTGTCCGGTTTCATTCCGCCGACCCCGCCCGCGATGCGCAGGCCGAACTGGACCTGCAAGAGGCGTATCTGCTGGCCGGTTTCCGCGATGTCACCTTTATGAACGAACCCGAGGCGGCGGCGCTGGCGGCAGGGCCGCTGGACAAAGGCGCCTTGGGGCTGGTGGTCGACATCGGCGGTGGCACGTCAGATTTCACGATTTTCGAACGCGACGGCAGCGCCACGCGGATCATCGCCAGCCACGGCGTGCGCGTGGGCGGTACCGATTTCGACCGAGCGCTATCGCTCGCGCAGGTGATGCCACTGCTGGGACGCGGGGCCGAGATTGGCAATGCCATTGGCAAGGGGCGGCATGTGGCGCCCAATGCGATCTATAACGATCTGGCGACATGGCAGAAAATTCCGTTCGTCTATACGCCTGAAAACCGCCGCATGGCGGCAGGCTTTGCCAAACAAGGGGTTGATCCCGCCCTGTTCGCGCGGTTGCAGACCGTGCTGGATATGGAACTGGGCCACGACATCGCCTTTGCGGTCGAGGCCGCAAAGATCAGGCTGAACGCCCCCGACACGGACCAGACCGGCATCGATTTGCGGTTTATCGCCGCCGATCTGTGGGCACCAACCGCCAAGGCCGCGATGGACGCCGCCCTTGCCGACCATATCGCCGCGATCAAAGGCTGTGCTGCCGAGACGTTGGCGCAGGCCGGGATCGCCCCTGACCGGATCGCCAAGATCGTCTTTGTCGGCGGGTCCAGCCTGCTGCAAGGCGTCGAAGGCGCGATGACCCGGCTTTTCCCACAGGCCGCTCTTGAACGCGGCGAGGCGTTCACTGCTGTCGTGGACGGGCTGGCGCTGGCATCTGGCCCCTCTTGAACCTCATGGCGGGCAGGCGTAACTCAATGCCCATGTATATCGTCGCCGCCCTTTACCATTTCACCCGCTTTGCCGACCCTGCCGCCCTGCGCGCGCCGCTGCTGGAGCTGTGCCGCGCGCGCGGGATCAGCGGCACGCTGCTGCTGGCAGGCGAAGGGATCAACGGCACAATCGCCGGCGACCGTGCAGGCATCGACGCGGTGCTGGCCCATATCCGCGCCTTGCCCGGCTGTGCAGATATAGAATGGAAGGAAAGCACCGCCGTTGACGCACCTTTCCACCGCATCAAAGTCCGGCTGAAGCGTGAAATCGTCACCATGGGCCAGCCGGACATCGACCCCGTGTCGCGGGTGGGCCATTACGTCGACCCCGCCGACTGGAATGACCTGATCAGCGCCCCCGATGTCGCTGTCATCGACACCCGCAATGATTATGAGGTGGCAATCGGCTCCTTCGACGGGGCAATCGACCCGCAAACCAAAAGTTTCGGCGAATTCCCCGCATGGTGGGAAGCCAACAAGCACCGGTTCCACAACAAGCGGATCGCAATGTTCTGCACCGGCGGCATCCGTTGCGAGAAATCCACCAACTACCTGATGGGCCAAGGGGTGGAAGACGTCTATCACCTCAAGGGCGGCATCCTGAAATATCTCGAAGAAGTCCCGCAAGACGCCAGCAAATGGGACGGCGAATGTTTCGTTTTTGACGGGCGCGTCAGCGTCGGGCACGGGCTGGCCGAGGGGCCGCATATCCTGTGCCACGGCTGCCGCCGCCCGCTGCTGCCCGAGGACCGCAATCATCCTGCATTCGAGGAAGGCGTCAGTTGCCATCACTGCGTGGACGAGACGACCGAAGCAGACAAGGCCCGTTTCCGCGAACGGCAAAAGCAGATCGCCTTGGCAAAGGACCGCGGGGTCCGGCATATTGGCGGGCTTTGATCGCAAGACAGCACTGGCGCTGCTGATCGGTCTGGCAGGCGGGGTGGTCGCCTATTTCATCGGGCTGCCGCTGCCTTGGATGCTGGGGCCGATGATCGCCAATGTCGTCGCCGCCATGCTGCGCGCGCCGGTCAAGGGGCCTGCTGGGCTGCGCAATATCGTCGTGCCGGTGATCGGTGTGCTGCTGGGGTCGGGTGTCACGGCAGAGCTGTTCGGGCTGGTCTCGACTTGGGTGCTGACGCTGGCCCTGCTGCCGCCTTTCCTGCTTGTCGCAGCGGGTGTGTCTTTCCTGATCTACCGCCGTGTCGGTGGCTATGATCCCGTCACTGCCTATTACGCAGCCATGCCCGGTGGTTTGAACGAGATGATCCTGCTGGGGGCAGAGGCGGGCGGCAGCGAACGCCAAATCGCCCTGGCCCATGCCGCGCGGGTGATGATCGTGATCATCTTTGTCGCGCTGTTTTTTGGGCTGGTGCTGGGGGTGTCGGCTGGGGGGACGGATGACGCCAGTTGGACAGCCCTCGACGCGCTGAGCTTGCGTGATTACGCCGTGCTTGGCCTATGTGCCATCGCGGGGGCATGGCTGGGCAAGATCGCGCGCCTACCCGCCGCCCCCGTCTTTGGGCCGATGATCCTAAGCGCGATCGCGCATTACACTGCCCTTGTGACCGTGCCGCCGCCCGGCCTGTTTGTCATCGCAGCCCAAGTGACCATCGGCACCGTGATCGGCACCCGCTTTGTCGGGGCAAAGCTGGCCGATCTGCGGCGCGAACTGGGGCTGGCGACGCTGTCATCGGGGATCATGCTGCTGATCGCCTTGGGCTTTGCCGAAGCAATCGTTCTGGCGGGTGGGATGCCACTGGCGCAGGCATTTCTGGCCTATGCGCCGGGGGGGCTGACGGAAATGTCGCTGCTCACCCTCGCGATGGGGCAGGACGCGACCTATGTATCGGTGATCCACGTCATCCGCATCACGCTGGTGATTGCGGCTGCACCTCTTGTTTTTGCCATGATCCGCAAACGCACCCTTTGATTGGAAGCCTTGATGTTCAAACATTTGCCCAACGCCCCCTTGGCCGACAAACGCCCGACGAAAGCGACCGTGCATAGTGTCACGCTGCACGACGATTTCGCATGGCTGCGCGCGGACAACTGGCAAGAGGCGATGCGCGATCCCACGAAACTGCCCGAGGATATCGCGGATTACCTGCGCGCCGAGAATGCCTATTACGACGCGGCCATGGCCGATACCGCCGATCTGCAAGCCAAGCTGATCGCGGAAATGCGGGGCCGGATCAAGGAAGACGACACATCGGTGCCGCGCAAGAACGGGGCCTATGCCTATGTCATGCGCTATAGCGAAGGGGCCGAACACCCCGTCTATATCCGCACCCCGCGCGATGGCGGGGACGAGGTTGTGCTGCTTGACGTGAACGCCGAAGCTGCGGCGCATGAATACTTTGATCTGGGTGCTGTCGCCGTGTCACCCGATCATGGAGGGCTGGCATGGAAGGCCGATACCACAGGGTCAGAGTTTTTCACCCTGCGCCTGCGCGATACCGCGACCGGACAAGACAGCGCCACGCTGATCGCGGATGTGGGGTCCGTCGCTTGGGCGGACAGCCGCACGCTGTTTTATGTCCGCGTCGATGCGCAGCACCGCCCGAACAAGGTGTTCCGCCACCAGATCGGCAGCGATCCGGCAGATGACGTGCTGGTTTACGAAGAAAAAGACCCCCGGTATTTCGTCGGCGTCAGCCGCCTGCGGTCTGGGGCCTATGTCCAGATCGCCACCGGCATGAACGACGAAAACGAGGTCTGGGTCATCCCCACCGCCACGCCAGACGCCGCGCCTGTTCTGATCGAGGCGCGCACCGAGGGGTTGGAATACGAAATCGACCATCAGGGCGATCAGTTTGTCATCATGACCAACGCGGATGGCGCAGTGGATTTCAAGATCGTCGCCGCCCCCACAGCCACGCCGCAGCGCGCGCATTGGGTTGATCTGGTGCCCTATCGCGCGGGGCGCATGGTGATCGGGCTGGCCGCCTATCGCGATTGGCTGATCTGGGTGGAACGCGAAAACGCGCTGCCGCGGATCTGTTATCAGGGGCCAACGGGTGATGCGCAAAGCATTGCGTTTGATGAAGAAGCCTATGCCTTAGGCGCTGACCCCAGTGCGGAATACGACACCGACATGTTCCGCTTTACCTATTCATCGCCCACGACGCCGTCACAAGTCTTTGACTTTGATCTGGCCACAGGCGACCGCGTGTTGATGAAGCAGGTCGAACTGCCCAGCGGTCACGACCCTGCCGATTACGTCACCCGCCGGATCATGGCGCCATCGCATGACGGCGCGCTGGTGCCGGTCACGATCCTGCACCATGTGACAACCAGACTGGATGGCACAGCACCTTGCCTGCTTTATGGCTACGGGTCCTACGGCGCCTCCATGCCCGCAAGCTTTTCCGCCAACCGGCTGTCGCTGGTGGATCGCGGTTTCATCTATGCCATCGCCCATGTGCGCGGCGGCGAGGAAAAGGGCCGCGCCTGGTACGAGGACGCGAAATGCGGGCGCAAGATGAACACGTTCCACGATTTCATCGGTGCCGCCCAATCGCTGATTGGCGAAGGTTACACCGGCAAGGGCCGGATCGTCGCACAAGGCGGATCGGCGGGCGGGTTACTTATGGGCGCAGTCGTGAACATGGCACCCGACCTTTGGGCGGGGATCATCGCCGATGTGCCTTTTGTCGATGTGCTGACCACGATCCTTGACGACACGCTGCCCCTGACGCCCGGCGAATGGTCGCAATGGGGCAATCCGATCGAAAGCCAGACAGCCTTTGACGATATCCGCGCCTATTCGCCCTATGACAATGTCACCGCACAGGATTACCCCGCGATGCTGGTGACAGCGGGCGTGTCCGACCCGCGCGTGACCTATTGGGAACCGGCCAAATGGGTGGCCAAGCTGCGGATCACCAAGACCGATGACAATATCTTGCTGCTGAAAACCAATATGACATCGGGGCATTTCGGCAAAACTGGACGGTTCGCCGCACTGGAAGACGCGGCACGATCCTATGCCTTTGCATTAAAGGCCGTGGGGAAAGGGTAATTGCCCTTTCCCTAATCTGTCATATAGCTGTCATTCGCACAGGTTATGGGTCCGGGGGTATTTAACCCGAGGAAACGCATATTATGACAAGTTTCAACAAAACCGCCCTGACCGCTGCGGCATTCGCCGCAATGCTGGCCGCACCCGTCGCCGCGCAATCCGTCGCTGACAGCTGCCCCGCGCCTTTGCGGATGGCCGATACCGGCATCGAAGGCATGGGCGACCTGACCGAGGCTTTTGGCCCGTTCGCCGCGAAATTCGAAGAAATCACCGGCGTGGAACTGGCGCTTTATTCGCTGTCCAACCGGACCGCCGCGGGCACCGCGCTGCAATTCGACGAGGTTGAATTTGTCTTTGCCGGCCCGTCCGAATTCGTGCTGTTCCAGCAGCTGGCCGAAATGGACGTGCTGTTTTCCGTCGTGCGCCCCAGCTATGGGTCCAGCTTTGTGGTCAAAGCCGATAGCGACATCATGACCATGGCCGACCTGAAAGGCCGCCGTGTCGCGCTGAAAGATGTGGGGTCCACATCGGGCCACATTTTCCCGATGATGATGATGGCCGAGGCCGGTCTTGATCCGATGAACGACGCCGAGGTGATCATGGCCGGTGACGCCCGTATTCAGGTACTGATCAATGGTGACGTCGATGCCATGGGCGGCGGAAACAAGGATTGGGCCGCCGTGCGCAAACAGGACCCCAACACGGAATACCGCCTGCTTGCGCAGACCGATACATTGCCCGGCGATCCGGTTGTGATGCGCGCCAGCCTGCCGCAGGAATGCCGCGATGCGCTGCGCGCCACGCTGCGTGACAATCAGGCTGATCTTTGGGCCGCCCTGACCGCGACAGAGCGCAACGCCGACAAGTTCATCGAAGACGATTCTTTCATGTCCTTCGACACCGATCCAGCGATCTATGACGTGGTACGCCGCGCTTATGAAGTCGCCGGCATCGCGCTGGACGATTGATCCACCCACATCTGACCATAGGCGGCCATCCCTAGGGATCGGCCGCCTTTTGGCTATTGAAGGACATGTCATGACCCATGCAATCGAGGCCGACAGGCTGGTCGTGAGCTATGGCAATTTGCAAGTGCTGCGCGGCATCTCGTTCACTGTTCCCGCAGGCCAAGGCGTTGTGCTGCTGGGGGCCAATGGTTGCGGTAAATCCACCTTGATGCGCAGCCTGAACGGTCTGGAAAAACTGCAATCCGGCACAATCCGCATTCATGGTGACACCCTGTCCGGCGCGGGGCGGCGCGACTTGCGCAAGATTCGGCAGAGCATGGGCTATGTGTTCCAGCACTTTAACCTTGTCCCGCAGTTGAACGCGTTTCAGAACGTGCTGTTGGGGTCTTTGGGGCGGCAAAGGTTCGGGCTGTTGTCCTGCCTCAGCCTGACCGCATCAGCCGCGGACCGTGCCAAGGCGATGCATTGCCTTGACCGCGTCGGCATGGCCGACCGCGCGCTGCATCGCCCGTCGGAATTGTCGGGCGGCCAGCAACAGCGCGTCGCCATCGCGCGGATGCTGATGCAGGACCCGCGGGTCGTGATCGCCGACGAACCTATCGCTAGCCTTGACCCCAAGGCCGGGCGCGAGGTGCTGGACCTGCTGTGGCGCATCGTGACCGAAGAGAAATTGTCGATGCTTTGCACGCTGCATCAATTGGAACTGGCACAAGAATACGGCGACCGGATTCTGGGCATGAAGGCTGGCCGTGTCGAAATCGACGCGCCCATTGCCGAAACCGATACGGCCCAGCTGAACGCGCTTTACACCGGCATGACCCGCGTCGATGCCCAACCGACAGAGGCCGCCGCATGAGCGATCACAGCCAGCTTCCACCCCGTTTTCGCGCGCCATCGGCCCTGACGTGGGTCGTCGTTGTCGGCTTTGCCGCGTTCTTCATTCAAGGGGTCATCGCATCGGATATCTCGTTTGACCGGCTGATGCGCGGGGCCAATAACCTTGTGCGCTTTGTGGGCCAAGCCGTGCCGCCCGATTTCACGCGGATGCCCAATATCGCCGATGCGATGCTGGAAACGATGAATATCGCCATCGTGGGGGTCACCTTTGGCTGTCTGTTTTCGATCCCGCTGGCCATTCTGGCCGCGCGCAACACAGCGCCCACTATGCTGGTGCGGACAATTGCGCGTTTCGTGATCTCTGTCGCGCGGACGATCCCCGACCTGATCTGGGCGCTGATTTTCGTGGTGACCGTGGGCTTGGGGCCGCTGGCCGGTATCTTGGCCATCATCATGGACACCATCGGTTTCGCCGCGCGGTTTTATTCTGAACGGTTCGAGGAAGTCCAGAAAGGCCCGGCAGAGGCTCTGACCGCCACGGGCGCGGGCCGTTTGTCGGTGATCTTTGGCGCGATCCTGCCGGAAAGTTTTGCCTCGATAACAGCGACATCTTTGTTCAGCGTGGAAAAGGCGATCCGGTCTGCCGTGACGCTGGGATTGGTCGGCGCAGGCGGGATCGGGGTGGAATTGTCTACTGCGATGCGGCTGTTCCGCTATGATCAGGCGGCGGCGATCATTCTGGTGATCTTGGTCGTGGTGATCGGGTTCGAACAATTATCGAGCATGATCCGCAAGCGGATTATTTGATGGAGGTAAGGTGCGCTGAAGCGCACCCTACGGTGTTTAAATCGGGGTGGCCGTAGGGTGCGCTTCAGCGCCCCCCTGCACCCACATCAAAAGTCCAGATTTTCCACGTTCAGCGCATTGGTCTGGATAAACTCGCGGCGCGGTTCGACCACATCACCCATCAACTTGGTGAACAGATCGTCGGCTTCGGCCAGGTCTTCGACCTTGACCTGCAACAGGGTGCGCGCATCGGGGTCCAGCGTGGTTTCCCACAGCTGATCGGGGTTCATTTCGCCCAAGCCTTTGTAGCGCTGCAGTGACAGACCCTTCTCGCCTTCTTCCAGTATAGCGCGCAGCAGATCCAGCGGACCGTGGATCAACTGGCTGCGGTCCTTGCGCACCAATGTTGCGGGCAGGTTGTAAACATCCTGCAGGCTTTGTGTGAAGGTCCCCGTGCGCCGTGCCTCGCCGGAGCGCAGCATCGTGCCGTCGAGCGTGCGCACCTCTTCGACGCCGCGCAGGATGCGGGCCAGGCGCATGCCTTTGTCCTGTGTGATCCAGCCTTGCCAGCCGCGTTCCCATTCCAGCGCGATCAGGTCAAGGCGCTGCGCCACGCGGTCGGCAGTGCCTTGCAGGTCGTTTTCCACGACGCCCGGCACGAAGGCGCCAGCAATCGCCGCCTGTTCAAGGATATGGCGAGGGTAATGGGTTGGAAACGCTTCCAGCACGCGCTTCAATTGGCGTGCTTCATCGACGATGCGGCGCAGGTCGGCACCGGCAATTTCCTCGCCATTGCCTTGGCGCAGCATGGCGCCATCAATGCCCTGTTCGATCAGATATTCGTCCATCGCGGCCTGATCTTTCAGATAGACCTCTGACCGGCCGCGCGTGACCTTGTACAGCGGCGGCTGCGCGATATAGAGATGCCCACCTTCGATCAATTCGGGCATTTGCCGGAAAAAGAATGTCAGCAACAGCGTGCGGATATGCGCGCCATCGACGTCAGCGTCGGTCATGATGATGACCTTGTGATAGCGCAGCTTGTCGATCTTGAATTCGTCACGCCCGATGCCGGTGCCAAGCGCCATGACAAGGTTGCCGATTTCCTGAGACCCCAGCATCCGGTCGAACCGCGCGCGTTCAACGTTCAGGATCTTGCCCTTCAGCGGCAGAATCGCCTGCGTGCCACGGTCGCGGCCAGTCTGGGCGGACCCGCCGGCGCTGTCACCCTCGACAAGAAAGACTTCGGTCTTGGACGGGTCTTTTTCAGAACAATCCTTGAGCTTTGAGGCGTTGAAATTCACATCCATCGCCGATTTGCGGCGGATCTCGCGGGCTTTGCGCGCGGCTTCACGGGCGGCGGCGGCCTCGACGATCTTGGATATGATGGATTTCGCGGTGGCGGGGTTTTCCTCGAACCATTCGTTGAGCTTTTCGCCCATCAGGTTTTCGACAGCAGGGCGGACTTCGGAGCTGACCAATTTATCTTTGGTCTGGCTGGAAAACTTTGGGTCCGGCACCTTGACCGACAAGACACAGGTCAGCCCTTCGCGGGCATCATCGCCTGTCAGAGCGATTTTTTCCTTTTTGGTGATGCCGGTTTCGGTCGCGTATTTGATGATCGCGCGGGTCAGCGCGCCGCGGAAACCGGCCAGATGCGTACCGCCATCGCGCTGCGGGATGTTGTTGGTGAAGGGCAGCACCATTTCGTTATAGCTGTCGTTCCACCACATCGCGACCTCGACCCCGATGTCGTCGCGTTCGCCGGTAACATAGATCGGCGTTTCCATCAGCGGGGTCTTCGAACGGTCCAGATATTTAACGAATTCCCGCACGCCCCCTTCGTAGAACAATTCATTACGCAAAGGTTCAGCAGGGCGTAAATCTTCCAAGATGATCCGCACACCGGAGTTCAGGAATGCCAGTTCGCGCAGCCGCTTTTCCAGAATATGGAAATCGAAATCGCGGTTGCTGAACGTCGTCAGCGCGGCAAGGAACGTGACCTCCGTGCCTTTGCGGCCATTGGCATCGCCTACCACACGCAGGGATTCCACGGTAAAGCCGCCTTCAAAACGGGCGTAATGTTCTTTGCCTTCGCGCCAGATGCGCAGTTCCAGAAAATCGGACAGCGCGTTCACAACCGACACACCCACGCCGTGCAGACCGCCTGACACCTTGTAGGAATTGCTGTCGAATTTGCCGCCTGCATGCAGCTGGGTCATGATGACCTCGGCGGCGGACACGCCTTCGCCTTCGTGGATGCCAACGGGGATACCGCGCCCGTTGTCGCCCACGGTGACCGAGCTGTCGGCATTGATCCGCACATAGACATGGTCGGCGTGACCGGCCAAAGCCTCGTCAATGCCGTTATCCACGACCTCGTACACCATATGGTGCAGACCGGACCCGTCGTCAGTGTCACCGATATACATACCGGGACGCTTGCGAACAGCCTCTAAGCCCTTGAGAACTTTAATAGAATCTGCACCGTATTCTTCCGGTTGCTTGTTGTCATCGGCCATTGGGTCAGTCCTGTTCATCTACCCGCAAAATATATGCGGTTTGGCCGGGGATGTCACGCGAATGACACCATATTTTGTATGTTTGCAAAGCGCTTAGCTGATGGCGATGACGGCCCCGACCGCAACCAGCAAACAGCCAGCGACAAGATTGATCCGGCGCAGCACGTCAGGCGATTTCAGCGCGCCGCGCATTCGCCCGATAAAACCCGCCAGCAGCAGATTGCCCACTAGCGGGATCACGAAGCTCAGCGTGCAGATCGCAAAGATATCGGCCGGCGTCACCTGTGTCAGGTCGAAAAACCCCGGCAGCACGCCCATGTAGAACAGCACCGCCTTGGGATTGCCAAGGATCACCGCGACACCCGCAACAAAGCCTGCCCAGCGCCCCGGCCGTGTCAGGCGGCTGTCCTCGCGCAGCGCGTGCCCCCCCGACCGGATCAGCCCGATCCCCATGAATATGAACACCGCCACAGCGATCCATTTCATCACCAGCATCACCTCGGCAAAGGCCGAGACCAGCCATGTCACACCGAGGATCGCAACCAATGGCCAGAAGATATCACCCAGCGCCACGCCCACCGCGAGCGGCCACGCGGCGGCAAACCCGCCCGACAGGGACCGCGCCAGCAGCGCGACCCAGACCGGACCGGGAGTCACAAAAAGGATCAGCAAGGCACCGGCATACAGCACAAGGCCCGAGGCGGTAACGGTCATATTGCGTCTTTGCGCTCCACTGCCGACTGGCCGTGCGTTTCGGTGACTTCGGCGTATTGCGCGCGGGACCCCAGTTCGGCGAACAGTTCAGGCCCCGTGCCAGTCATGAACGCCTGTGCGCCCAGCGCGCAGATTTCATCATAAAGTGCTGCGCGGCGGGCGGCGTCAAGATGGGCTGCCACCTCGTCCAGCAACAGTATCGGCGGCGCGCCGAAATCCTGCGCCAGTGCGCGTGCATTGGCCAAAATCAGGCTGATCAGCAGGGCCTTTTGTTCACCGGTGGAACAGTCGCGGGCCGGCACATTCTTATCGGCAAAGACGGCGTCAAGATCGGCGCGGTGCGGCCCCAACAGCGTGCGCCCCGCCGCCATGTCACGGCTGCGATGATCGGCCAGCGCCGATTGCAGGTCATCCGGCAACGGGTCCGCATGGGTCAGCGTCAACAGCGCGGTAGGAAAGGCGCTGACCGCCGCGGCCTGCGCAGCAGTCAGCGCTGCGATGGCCTGTGTGCGGTTGGTCGTAATCTGGGTTGCGGCCTCGGCCATCTGCGCCTCGATCGCGGCATACCAATGCGGATCGCGCACCATGTCTTTCAGCAGGCGGTTACGTTCGCGCATCGCCTTTTCATAGGTCAGCACAGCATCGGCATGGCTCGGCTCGAAGCTCAGCGTCGCGCGGTCCAGAAAGCGGCGCCGCCCGTCGGCCCCTTCGGTCCACAGACGGTCCATCGCAGGCACCAGCCACAGCACCCGCGCGATCCGGCCCAAGGCCACCTGTGGCGCTGTCTTGCCATCGATACGCAGTTGGCGCGGCTGGCCTGTTTCGGCCCAGGTTTCGATTTCGTGGACCTGATAGAGCGATTGCAGCACGCCGGTGATCTTCCAGCCCAGCGCCTCTGGCCTACGCGCCAGATCGTCGGCCCCCGCACGGCGCAACCCGCGCCCCGGCGACAACAGTGACACCGCTTCGAGGATATTGGTCTTGCCCGCACCATTTGGCCCATAGATCGCCAAGGGGCGTGGATCAAGGTCCAGCACCGCGCGTTTATGCGAGCGGAAATGCGACAGGGTCAGTTGCGAGAGGGCAAGCCCGGTCATGGGCACCGCCAGGTCAGGCCGCCAGACGTGTTTTGCCCCGTCACACGCGCATCGGCATGACGACATAGATCGCCGACATGTCGTTGCCTTCGCGCATCAATGTCGGATCGCCCGATGAATTGAACATGAAAACAGCGTTCTCGCGGTCTACCTGACTGGCGATCTCTAGCAGGTATTTCGCGTTGAACCCGATTTCCAGCCGTTCGTCGGAATAGGCGACGGCCAGTTCTTCTTCGGCGGCACCGGAATCTGGTGAATTGACCGACAGGATCAGCCGGTCTTCGTCCAGCGACAGTTTCACCGCGCGCGACCGTTCGGACGAAACGGTGGCCACACGGTCCACGGCGCGGGCAAATTCGCTGGCGTCAACTTCCAACCGGCGGGTGTTGCCCTGCGGAATGACGCGGGTGTAATCGGGGAACGTGCCGTCGATCACCTTGGATGTCAGGGTGATGTCAGGGGTGGCAAAGCGGATCTTGGTTTCGGACACCGACACCGCAATCTTCATGTCGTCATCGTCCAGAAGCTTGCGCAATTCGCCCACGGTTTTACGCGGCACGATCACACCGGCCATGTTTTCGGCGCCCATCGGCAATTCCGCATCAATCCGCGCCAGACGGTGACCGTCGGTCGCCACACAACGCAGGACCTTGCCATTTTCGCCATCGGCCACGTGCATGTAGACGCCGTTGAGGTAGTAGCGCGTTTCTTCGGTCGAGATGGCGAACTTGGACTTGTCGAACAGCCGCCGCAGTACGGGTGCCTTGGCCGAAAAATTGGCCGCGTAATCGGACGAGGCCATCACGGGGAAATCTTCCTTTGGCAGCGTCGCCAGCGAAAAGTTGGACCGCCCCGCCTCGATCGTCAGGCGGCCTGTGGCGCTTTCTTCGGTCAGCGTGACCAGCGCGCCGTCAGGCAGTTTGCGCACGATTTCGTTCAGGGTCACGGCCGACACGGTGGTTGCACCGGCGCGGTCCACCTTGGCGGGGGCCTTGTCGACAATTTCGATATCTAGGTCGGTGGCGCGGAAATGCACCTCGTCGCCCAGCGCCTCGATCAGCACATTGGCCAGGATCGGGATCGTGTTGCGCCGCTCCACGACGGATTGGGCATGCGCGACCGCCTTGAGCAATACCGCGCGTTCGATGCTGAATTTCATGTCCCAATCTCCGCCTGTCTTGTTGCCGGACGAGGCCGGAACACGAAATCTACTGCATTCCGGCGCGGCCTCAAGTGTTTTGTTTCTGATGCCGACGCCAGCGTCAAGCGCGCCTATGCTTCCAATGCGCGGCGCAGCAATTCCAGATCATCCGCGATCTGGCTGTCGAGCTGTTTGAGTTCCTCGATCTTGCGCACGCCGTGCATGACAGTCGTGTGGTCGCGCCCGCCGAACCGCCGCCCGATTTCGGGCAAAGACCGGTTGGTCATCTGCTTGGCCAGATACATCGCCATCTGGCGCGGGCGGGCATAATTGCGCACGCGCTTTGGCCCGATCATGTCAGACAAGCGAATGTTGTAGTGTTCCGAAACCTTGCGCTGGATTTCTTCGACCGTGACCTTGCGATCTGACGCCTTCAGCACATCGGACAGGCAATCCTGCGTCAGTTCCAGATTGATCTCGCGGCCGACCAGGCATGCAAAGGCGAACAGGCGGGTCAGCGCGCCTTCCAGCACGCGGACGTTTGTCGAAATGCGATGCGCAAGGAATTCCAGCACACCGGGGGCGACCGCCAGACCCGGGTACTGCGCCGAAAACGCATCGACCTTGGATTGCAGGATGCCAAGGCGCAGTTCGTAATCTGTCGGATGCAGGTCAACGACCAGCCCGCATTGCAGGCGCGACCTGATCCGGTCTTCGAGGTCCTTGATTTCGCCCGGCGCACGGTCGGCAGAAATGATGATCTGCTTTTGGCCGTCCACCAGCGCGTTGAACGTGTGAAAAAACTCTTCCTGGGTGCTGTCCTTGCCCGCAATGAATTGCACGTCATCAACCATCAACACATCGACGGACCGGAACAATTGCTTGAAATCCATCATCTTACGTTCGCGCAGCGCGGTGATGAACCGGTACATGAATTGTTCAGCTGACAGATATAGCACGTTCAATTCGGGTGACCGGCGCTGCAATTCATGCGCGATGGCATGCATCAGGTGCGTCTTGCCCAGACCGACGCCACCATACAGAAACAGCGGGTTGAACGTCACGGGCCCACCATCGGCGACACGGCGTGCGGCCGCATGGGCCAGTTCATTGGGCTTGCCGACGACAAAGGTATCAAACGTAAACCGTGCATCCAGCGGCGAGCCGGAAATATCGTCGACATTGAACGTACGCGTGACGGATTTCGGCGCGGGTTTCGGCATGGCCTGCGCAATGGCGGGCACCTTGAATTGCAGGCGCTGCACATCTTCGCCCTGCTGGCCCAGGTGATAGATGATCTGATCACCGAAATTCTGGGATACATAATTGCCGATGAAATTGGTGGGCACATGGAACACGGCGACACCGTCAGCAAGTCGGGCAAATTCCAATGGTTCGATCCAGTTGGAATAGTTGTTAACCCCAAGCGCCCCCTTGAGTGTCAGCAGCACCTTTGCCCAGATATCGTTCGTCATTCTTTTCTTTACCCTAACCCCGCGCAACCCCACCACAGAGCCGCACCCATCCTCGCGATGCCACATCAGCGCCGAAAAATGGCAACCTTCTCGCCCGAGGTGCCCCACCCCAACCGAAATACCATTTGTCAAACTAAGGTCCATTCAGGGCGCACGACGAAAAGTCGCGCACCAAAACGGCAGACGAATAGTGACACAGCAGCGCAGGACATCAAAGAGCAGCCCTTGATGTCCACGCAGACACAAATGTCGGGTCGCTACGTTGCCGCAGTTTACCCCCGTCACATTTGCATGAAGGCCGACCCTGTGGTTCTGACAGCAGCCGCCACAGCAGTAGGCGTACGTATGTCAAACTGGATCGATCCCCCCATGTCCCCCCGGAACGATGTGAATCGCTGGGTCAAGCTAGCAAGGGGTTTGGGGCTGCTTCAACACAACAACGTGCTTGACTCTGACTTTGCCCGAAAAGAATCCCTGGGCTGATTGTTTTGCATCAAAATCTTGGCAGGGCGGCAACACCTGCACAAAAAAAGACGCGCCCTGAAAGGACGCGTCTGGTCAAATCTGGCCGATAGTCGCCGGTGGTTCAGCCGATCGCTTTGACACGGGCGGACAGGCGCGACATTTTCCGCGCTGCAGTATTCTTGTGAACGACGCCTTTGGTCACGCCGCGCATCAGTTCGGGCTGGGCGGCGCGCAGCGCTGCGATTGCGACGGTCTGATCGCCAGTTGCGATTGCCTCTTCGACTTTGCGAAGGAAGGTGCGAATGCGCGAACGGCGCATTTTGTTAACCTGGAAACGCGCATCATTCTGACGGGCGCGTTTTTTGGACTGCGGTGTATTTGCCATGGGTCTTTCCCTTCGTCGGGTCAAATTAAAACTGTTAAGCGCAAAAAGCCCCGACCGGGTTCAGTACCGGTGATTCTGGCCTAAGCGGGCCTCTCGCGCATGTGACGCTGGCTGTAGTGCAGTTTTCCCGCAAAGGGAACCCGAAATATCAACGGTCGCGGAACTGTGCCTCGCGCTTTTCCAGAAAGGCGGTCATACCTTCGGTCTGGTCGTCGGTGGCGAACAGCGACTGGAACAGCCGGCGTTCGTACTGCAGACCTTCGGCGAGCGTGGTTTCATACGACCGGTTCACCGCATCCTTGGCCGCCATTGCCGCGATCTGCGACTTTGCGGCGATCTTGACCGCAGCCTTGCGCGCCTCGGCTAGCAGATCTTTAGCGGGGACAACACGGCTGACCAGACCGCTGCGTTCAGCCTCGGCTGCGTCCATGAAACGGCCTGTCAGATGCATGTCCATGGATTTCGCCTTGCCGACGAAACGGGTCAGGCGCTGGGTGCCACCCAGCCCTGCGATCACACCAAGGTTAATCTCGGGCTGGCCGAATTTCGCAGTATCAGCGGCGATGATGAAATCGCACATCATCGCCAGTTCGCAGCCGCCGCCCAGCGCATAGCCTGCAACAGCGGCGATAATCGGCTTGCGGGTGCGGTTGAAACGGTCGGTTTCATTTTCGAAGAACCGCGTGGTGTAAAGATCGACGAATGTCTTGTCCGCCATCTCGGCAATATCTGCACCGGCGGCGAATGCCTTTTCCGATCCGGTGATGATGATACAGCGCACCTTGTCGCTGGTGTCGGCCTCTTCCAGTGCTGTGCAAAGCTCGCGCAGCAGATCGCCGTTCAGCGCATTCAGCGCGTCGGGCCGGTTCAGCGTGATGGTCGCCACGTCGTCACGGGTGTCGACGATGATGTTCTCATAGGCCATGCTGCCGTCCTTTTGCTGATGGTCAGAGTCCCGTGCTTAACAAAGGCAGCGCATGGTTCAAGTTATCTTTGGCATTGCGCACAAAAGAAAGATGACCGGCCCGATTGTACGATGCGGCTGATCGGATGGCCGCAATCGGGTGTGACGCAGGGCGCACCTTCGCGGTCGTAGACCTGAAACCCGTGCTGGAAATAACCCAACTCGCCATCGCTTTGCCGGTAATCGCGCAGGCTCGATCCACCCGCCGCAATCGCCTCGTGCAGCACATCGCGGATCAGCGGCACCAATGACGCGACCCGCCGCGCGGCGATCTGGCCTGCCTTGCGCCGTGGGTCGATACCCGCGCGGAACAGCACCTCGCAAACATAGATATTGCCCAGTCCTGCCACGATCCGCTGATCCAGCAAGGCCGATTTGATCGGCGTGTTACGCCCTTTCAGCCGCGCGACCAGATAGGTTTCATCAAACCCGTTGCCCAAGGGTTCCGGCCCCAGATCGCGGATCAGCCAGTGATCCTCCTGCGTCGCCGTCGGCATCAGGTCCATCGCACCGAAACGGCGGGCATCGTTAAACGTGATCCGCGCGCCGCCATCCATATGCAGGACAACGTGGTCATGTTTAGCAGGCGCAGGATGCGGATGATAAAACGCGCCCTGTGCCGCCCCGGACACGAGCATCCGGCCCGACATGCCCAGATGGATCAACAATGTCTCGGCACTGTCCAGATCGACCAATATGTATTTCGACCGCCGCCGCAGACCCAGCACGCGCCGCCCTGTCAGGCGATCCGCCATATTCTCGGGAAAAGGCCAACGCAGGTCGGGCCGGTTCACCTCGGCCAGCGCGATCACCTGCCCTGTCATGACGGGAGCTATTCCGGCCTTGACGGTTTCGACCTCGGGCAATTCGGGCATGGCGGACTTTCTATCGGCGGGTCGGCGTTGTAAGCCTTTATCTGCGCCCTATAGTTGGGACGAGCGCAAAGGACCACAAGCACCGATGACCGACGATACAGAAAAGACCACCCATTTCGGTTTCGACACCGTCCGCGAAGATGAAAAAGCAGGCCGCGTGCAGGGCGTGTTTTCCTCTGTCGCCAGCAAATACGACATCATGAACGACGTGATGTCCGGCGGTATCCACCGGATCTGGAAAGATGCAATGATGGACTGGCTTGCCCCACGCCCCGGGCAGCGGTTGCTGGATGTCGCAGGCGGCACCGGCGATGTGTCGTTCCGGTTCCTCAAACGCGCGGGGCGCGGTCATGCGACTGTGCTGGACCTGACCGAATCCATGCTGGTCGCAGGCCGCAAACGTGCCGAGGCGGCACAGATGTCCGACAGCCTTGACTGGGTCGTGGGCGATGCGATGGCCCTGCCGTTCGAGGCGAACACCTTTGATGTCTATACGATTTCTTTTGGGATCAGAAATGTGACCCGTCCCCAAGACGCGCTGGCCGAGGCGTTTCGCGTGCTGAAACCCGGCGGGCGGTTGATGGTGCTGGAATTCAGCCAGATCCCGAACCCGATGTTGCAGGCCGCCTATGACGCCTATTCGTTCAACGTGATCCCCCGCATGGGCCAGATCATCGCAGGCGACCGTGACAGTTACCAATATCTTGTCGAATCGATCCGGCAATTCCCCGATCAGGACACGTTCCTTGGCATGGTCCGCGATGCAGGATTCGGGAATACGAAGTATCGCAATCTGACGCTGGGTGTCGCCGCCCTGCATTCGGGGTGGAAGATCTAGGGTGCGCGGACCTCACAACATCATCCGGCTGATCCGGACGGGGGCGACACTGGAACGCACCGGCGCGATGAAGGTGATCCTTGATGCCTTTGATGTCGGATTGTTGCTGCGCGTCACGCTGCGATCCTTGGTCTGGCCGTTCCAATGGCTGGGCTACAAGGGTGACCCGTCGATGCCGCCCGCGCCCCGGGCGCTGACGGCACTTGGCCCTGCTTACATAAAATTCGGTCAGATCCTGTCGACACGCCCCGATGTCGTCGGTGATGACATGGCCGTGCAGCTGCGCGTGCTGCAGGACAAGCTGCCGCCCTTTTCCATGGCCGAGGCCAAGGCCGAAATCCAGCGCGAGCTGGGGATGCCGGTGGAAAAGCTGTTTTCCACCTTTTCCGCGCCCGTCGCCGCCGCATCATTGGCGCAGGTCCACAAGGCCCATCTGGCCGACACGGGCGAAGCTGTCGCCGTCAAGATCCTGCGCCCCGGCATCGAAAAGGCCTTTCGGCGCGACATCGACGCCTTTTACTTTGCGGCCCGCACGATCGAGGTGCTGTCGCCGTCATCACGCCGCCTGCGCCCGATGGACGTGATCACCCATTTCGAAGGCGTGGTAATGGGCGAACTTGATCTACGGCTGGAAAGCTCTGCCGCAGCTGAATTCGCCGCCAATACCAAGGATGATCTGGGTTTCACCGTGCCACAGGTGCGCTGGCACCTGTCAGGGCGGCGGGTGATGACGCTGGACTGGGCCGAAGGAATCGGGATCGGGGATAATGCCGCGCTGGATGCTGCAGGGCACGACCGGCGGGCGCTGGCAGACCGTGTGCTGGGGCTATTTTTAAATCATGCGCTGCGCGACGGCTATTTCCACGGCGACATGCACCAGGGGAATCTTAAGGTCAGCGCGACCGGAGACATTATCGCCTATGATTTCGGGATCATGGGGCGGATCGACGAATATACCCGCCGCGTTTATGCCGAAATCCTGTTCGGGTTCATCCGCAAGGATTACCAGCGCGTGGCCGAGGTGCATTTCGAGGCGGGCTATGTCCCTGCGAACCGCGATGTCGATGAATTCGCCCGCGCCCTGCGCGCGGTGGGCGAACCGATATTTGGCATGGATGCAAGCCGCATATCGATGGCGCGGCTTTTGTCCTATCTGTTCGAGGTGACCGAACGTTTCGGCATGGAAACCCGGACAGAGCTGATTCATTTGCAACGCACGATGGTCGTGGTCGAAGGCGTTGCGCGTTCGCTCGACCCGCGGATGAATATCTGGGAAGTCGCCAAGCCTGTGGTCGAGGACTATATTAAGCAAAGCATCGGGCCAAAGGCCTTGCTGCGTGACCTCGGCCGCACGGCGATGATCCTGTCGCGCTTTGGGCCACAGCTGCCGCGTCTTGCAGAACAGGCGCTGGTCCGGCTGAACAACCCCGCGCCCGAGCCCAAACCACAACGCCGGATCGCGCGGCTGTCATGGATGGCGCTAGGGGGAGTGTTGGTCGGCGGGGCAATGTGGCTTGGCCAGATGATGTAATGCAGGTGGATCACTCGGGACGAGCGCACGTATACCGGCTTTTATGGGGCGATTGGCATGCCATCATCTGTAGCGCCTTGTCCGTGGGAACCGCAGGCTCGCAGCGCCGGTGATCATGACGGACTGCGCAGCGCCGTCACGTCGCCTACCCTAATCACGATACCGCGATGCGCGACAAGGCTGGTTTGGCCGCCAAAGGACTGGACCTCTGTTACCGTGTTATAAGTCTCGACTGGGTTCTCACCCAAAACCTTGCCCTCGCTCAGAGCCCGATTTAAAACTAGTTGAGTGAGTTCAGCAGGTTGTGATTCTGTTCGGTTGTGCAGCTGAACGGAGACCCCAATGGCCTGGACCGAACTCACCCGCCGTCAACATGACCGAAAAGGCGATA
>Ga0222710_1000259_pt1 | contig 24815 bp, 16 predicted proteins | sample AntAcemetage1696_FD_181143 | JGI IMG/M metagenome (GOLD analysis project Ga0222710, IMG submission 181143) | Saline water microbial communities from Ace Lake, Antarctica - #1696 | ecosystem: Environmental > Aquatic > Non-marine Saline and Alkaline > Saline | place: Antarctica: Ace Lake... | reverse complement strand
CTGGAAACTCACCTTCGTTACCTGTATCTATACCGTTCCCCCAGACCAAGTCCGTGTCCACCATGATCAAGGCGGACATCTACCCCGAATTCGGCACCTACCCCGGCGGTGGCGAGTCCCCCATCATCCCCTTCGGCTCCGAGAAGAACGCCGAGCGCGAAGTCATCCACGGCCGCTGGGCCATGCTTGGCGTGACCGGCGCCTGGGCCGCCGAGAACGGCACCGGCATCCCCTGGTTCACCGCGGGTACCCTGTGCACCCCCGATGACTGCACCGCCGTCGCGGACAAGTTCCCCGGCGCCGTCGCGCCCCTCGCCCCCGAAGGCTCGGGCTACCCCAGCTTCTGGGCCGTCCTCGCCATCGAGGTCGTCCTCGTCGGCCTCGCCGAGGCGTACCGCACCGGCCTCACTGACCCCGCCTTCGACGAACTCACCGTCGGCGACGTGTCCCCCGGTGGCCGCTTCGACCCCCTAGGCCTCGCCGAGTCCGGTGACCTCGAGGAACTCAAGATCAAGGAGCTCAAGCACTGCCGTCTCTCCATGTTCGCGTGGTTGGGCTGCATCTCGCAAGGCCTCGCCACCCAGGAAGGGCCCATTGCCAACTGGCAGGCGCACGTCGCGGACCCCGTCCACGCCAACGTCCTCACCAACGCGGCTTCCGGCTTCGGCTTCTACTAATCGGTGTGCATAACGCACACTCTTAAGAGAGGATTCCTTGTACCCAGGTAGTCTAGTCGCCGCGCGCCTCTTTTGATGCCGACATCACCAGTACCATCACTCTAAAAATAACATGTCTCTGAACACGCTCCCCGATGAAAATTCTCCCTTGATCGATTTCCCTGTGCGACGCACACCGATCAAATTACCGGTCGACTCGAAGTTGACCTGCCCACCGTGTCTTGTGTCCGTCCTTTCGCGTTCAAATTTTGTGTTTCAGCTCTTCTTTTGGTTGTTCCCAGGGTGGGCACTCTGGCGGACGCGAGATCGCCGTGCGTGGCGGTCGTTGCTTTGTCCGACCCGCGGAAATGGCCGGCGCAAAGATAAAGCATTCCGAGCTACGCCAAGCGGTGCGGGATTTGCAGAACCGCGGGTTACTGCACAGCGCGCGCTGGGCCGCGGAGCAGCTGTACGGGCTGGAAGATGAGACGCCTGAGGACACCAACAACGCGCCACCCGCTGGCTCGACTCCCTGTGCGACGCCACCGCCGCCCAGGGCGGCGGATGACGACGACGACATGGAGCTCGAGACCCCTATTTTGAGTGCCGGGCGGGGGATTGAGACACGAGGGGAGGACGAAACCACCGGGGTGTGGTTGGGCAGAGGGTGCACCCCGGACAGGGCTGGCGACGATTACGTTTTGGCCAAGGCGTATTTCGACCTTGGTGAGCATCGAAGGGCGTCGCACCAGCTTTCGGAAAACAAATCCTCCCTGGGGCGGTTCCTTAGGTACTACGCCCTATTTCTAGCAGGCGAGAAACGGAAAAACGAAGAAATGCTTGAGTCCGGGAATGGAGGACCGGGGAACGGAGCGTCGGGGGGCGGTCCTTCCAGTGCCAAAAACAAAAACGCCGCGAGCCCAGGGAACAACGCAAACGCGGTGAATCCCGAACTGGACGCCATAGGTTCGTATTTCACTTCCCAAATCCAGGCACACTGTTTTACCGACTGTCCAGAGTAATTACTCATACACATGGCCCGAAAGACTGACACGTTAATTTCCCAACACAGAGTTCGACCTGCGGGTTTTGCTGGAGGACGACTGTTTCCCGAACGGGGCGGGCGGCGGAAACGCGGCGCGCGACATGTCCCAACAACGCCGGCCTTTCTCGGAAACCAAAAACGACCCGTTTCTGCTTTACCTGCGCGGGTTGGTTTTACTGGAAAAAGACCGGAAAGCCGAGGCGAAGTCAGTGTTAGTCAAAGCCGCGTGTGGGTACCCGTGTCACTGGGGGGCGTGGGAGTCGCTGTTGCCGTTGTGCGCGTCCGTCGAGGACGCGCGGGGTTTGGGTTTACCCAACCACTGGATGCGGAAGTGGTTCTTCGCGGCGCTGCACCTGGAGCTACAGGAAAACAGAAAAGGACTGCAGGCGTACGCCGGGTTGGTGTTGGACATCCCCGCCTCATCAATCGGGGTGGTACAGATGGCGGTTGGCCATTACAACATGCGCGAGTTCGACCGCGCGCAGTCCATCTTCGAGGACGTTTACAGGGCCGATCCGGTGCGTGTTGTGAAACCCAAATCAGGTCGACGATTCTTTTTCTTGGAGTACCGTGGTAAATTGACACAGTACTGGCAACTGTTACCGTGGTAACTGCTACTAAGTCAGAAAGTACTACCCGCTGTTACAAGACCCACTGTTACAAGACCCACTCCTATCCCTTTTCCAATCCCTCATACCTATACGAAAGACTCGAGACTGACCCGTTATTTTTTCAAAACAGTACCGCCTGGAAGGCATGGACACGTACAGCAACATCCTGTACGTCAAAGAAGACGCGGCGAAGCTTTCGTACCTCGCGCACGGCGCGGTGTTGACGGACAAGTACCGCCCCGAGACGTGTTGCATCGTTGGGAATTACTACTCGCTGAAGAGCGAGCACGAAAAGGCGGTTGTTTACTTTTCGCGGGCGCTGAAGTTAAACTGGCGGTACCTAAGCGCGTGGACCCTGATGGGCCACGAGTTCGTGGAGATGAAGAATCCGTCTGGGGCGATTGACGCGTACCGGCACGCGGTAGATATAAACCCGCGGGATTACCGCGCGTGGTACGGTTTAGGACAGACGTACGAGATTCTGCAGATGCCGTACTACGCGTTGTACTACTACCAGGTACGTGTTGGGCCTTTCCCAAATCCCACGACTGTTTTACCGAAGCTGGTGACTGTTTGTCCATACATCGCCCAATACATGACTGACACTTTCTTTCATTCATCTCAGAGAGCCACTCGTCTGCGCCCGAAGGACCCGCGGATGTGGTGCGCCATGGGCCAGTGCTACGAAAGCGAGCAGCTCTTGATGACCGTCGCGGCGATTCGGTGTTACCAACGCGCGGTGACTTGGAACGATATGGAAGGCATCGCCCTGGCGAAGTTAGCGCGGCTGCACCGGGAAAGCGGAAACGAAAAAGCCGCCGCGCATTACTACCGCCTCAATCTGACGCGCCTTGAAAAAGAAGCCCCCGAAAGCAACGAAACGAGCGAAGGTACGTGTGTAAGGCTTTCCCAAATCCCGCCGACTGTGTTCCCATACTCGTACCAGAAGGGACTATTACCTCTGCCGATTGTCCAGATTAATTACTCATACACATTACGAAAGACTGACACTTTCTTTTATTGGTATCAGCCCTTCTGTTCCTCGCGAACTACTACAAAAAACTGAACAAGTTCAAAGAAGCGGAGCGCATGTGCACGCGGCTTTTGGATTTCGCGGGGCCGGAGAAGCAAAACGCAAAGGCGCTTTTGCGGGAGATGCGCAACGTGGAGGACGCGCGCGCGAAGGACGGAGTGGTGGGGTGATTTGATCGTGATCACCAACGTTCGAACGTTTCCGTGTCGGACTACGAGACATACAACGGGACAACTCATAACAACGGGACTCAAGCCATCTCAATTTCGTCATCACAACTCAGAACTACTCTGTTTCATTTCGTCCCTTATTTCCATGAACATCACGCCAAGCAAGTTCGTCCCAGTTCCGTCCGCGCCCGTTCCCCAAATGAAGTCGTGCGGCGAGTCCTCCGCGATCAAAGAGTTCGCGCTGCGGATCACAAGCGCCGCGACGGCGGGGTGCGCCTTGGTTTTCGCGCGCACTGCCGCGCGCATCACGTCCATCTTCAGTTCGTTCCAATCGCGACGAACCAACTCAGGAAACGAACGCATCGTGGTGCGCCCGATCCGCGCGGCTTCCTCGGGGGATATCGCGGCGCGTATTTTGCGAATAGCGGACACCGCGCGCTCGTCCCTAACGCCCGCGAACTTCTGCGCCTGGTAAAAGTGCTCCACCGTGGGCCAAGACCTCGTGGTGGTTTCAAACGTCGTTTCTTTGTTTTGAGTTACCGCGCCTTTGTCTTCGTCAAGTGACTCACGATCTGTTGTGCCTGTTTCTTTGTTTTCTTTAAGTGACTCCTTTTCTGGACGCGATGCGCGCGTCCAGTCAAGCGGCATGTCGATGGGGTGCGGCGAGAAGTTGGAAAGCGCGCCGTGTACGTCCCACGCCTTGTAGAAAGTAAAGCCTTCGCGAACGGAGTCATCGGTACGTTCGTTCTTCGCGGCACTGGAGTCCGCGAGACTCGCCGCCGCGATCTCGGCGTCCAAAACAGGATCGTCCGCAAACGGGCCAATGGTGTCCACCGGATTTTCCAAAGCGCCGCCGAACAACTCAAACAACGCACCAGTCACCGCTTTCGCGGGCGTGTACCCGGAAATCAACACATCCGCGCCGTGAACACCGAGCGTGACGCCGCGCAGCTGCAACGCGTCGGTCATCAGCGCCAGGCCAGTTTCGCCAACCGGCGTGGGCGCCGGTCCGCCTGATACGACGACGAAGAACAAGAAACCGTCAGTGTCGTACGGGCCATAGGGAATGCGGGCTTGGTAAGGTAACGGTTACTACGGTAACGGTATCACGGGTAAACAGTAAACAGTCGTGGTAATCGGCAAATCAGGAAGGCGGAACGTGTTCACTGGGAAAAGCCCTTACCCGCGGTGCCGATTATTTTCGGCGCCACAAACGCCATTACGCGGTGCACCACCCCGTCCACAAGCGCCGGGCCGGTCAGGCCACCGCCGCACTCCCAGAAAAGCTGCAGGAAGCCCCGTTTCGCTAAATACCGCGCCACGGCCAGCGGTGTTAGCTCCGTGAACTCGATAACCTCCACCCCGCATTCTCGTAGTTGCGCTTGGAATGCAGGGCGCGACCCAATCGTGGTCATCACGATCGTCGGCGCCTCGCTCGTGTCCCACAAGTTGGTTTTCGGGAAAGGTTGCCCGATTAAGTCGTCCTCGTCCCCCGTCCCGAGGCCCAGGTTTTTTTCGTCAATCCCGGGCAGGTTCATTTCGCGCGAAAGCACGATCCGCGCCGGCCGGTGCCGGCCCTCGCCAACAACCCGCGTGGTGAGGTTCGGGTTGTCCCGCCGCACCGTGGTGCCGCCCACAATAACTGTGATTGTGAACGAAAAGTGTCAGTCTTGTATGGGCAAGCAGTGTGCCTGGATTTGGGAAACGCGCAATACGTACCTGCGTCTGCTTTGGCGCGTTCTCGCCACACCTCGTTCCGAGCCGTGGGGCCGGTGACCCACGCGCTGTGCCCGTTCGTGGTGGCGATCTTGCCGTCCAAGGTCATGGCGTACTTCAACACGGAAAAGGGCAGCCCAGTGGCGCACCGGTACAGCAAAGCGCGGTTGGCGAGTCGGCACGCCGTGGCCGCTTCTTTTGACATGGTGACACTTTCATCGGCATCACGAGTAGTGCCACGATCCGCATCAAGATCCGCAACAACGTTTATTGGCTCTGTTTCGACATCGACGCCGAGCACGCGTACGCTTACGCCCGCCAGACGCAGCGCCCGCACCGCCTGGCCTCGCAAACCAGCCACGGGATGCGCCACGCCAATTTCGACTCTTGCGACCATCGCATCTACCAGCGCCTGCACCGCATCGGTTTCGCCCGCCACGGGGCCGTGCACCGGCTCCAGGTTGAGGTACGCCACGCCGCCTTTCGCGGTACCATGGGCGGCTCGTTCCGCGAGTCGCTCCGCGCGCGTGCCTCCTTGGCCCATCTGGAACGACTCCGCCACGACTTTCCCGTCCACGGAGACGAAAACGCACCCGGACTTGGGGTGCGGCTGCGTCAGCCCGTCCGAGCCCGTAGACAGCTCCACGGCGCGGAGCACGTGCTCAAGGTCATCGCGCGTGAACGGCGGCGGGCTGGCAAACGATGTCGACGCGTCCGCGCCGACGCCGCAGCGCCGGGCGCGCATCGCGAAGCGCACCGCCGCCGATGCCGCGTGTTTTTTCTCGTGTTTTTTCTGGCGTGTGTCCAGCACGCGAGGCGCGACGACAGCGCGCACCATAGGGCACGGCACCGCCCACATATATCCTTGCGCCCCGTCGACTGTGCGATGCGGTGCGTCAAGGTTAGACGGTCGGCTAGGTGACCTAGGTGACCTAGGGCCGCCCGCTGGTGCTCGGGCAATGGAGCTTACCTGGAATTCTTAATCTCGACAGTGAAAAAAAGCAGAGACTCTTTTCGTATCACCCAATTTTTGTCTAGTCACTCTTCCTCGCGCGCTCGCGTCGGTGTCTGTGTCGTGCGCCATGTCCGCCGCCGGCGGCAGAGACGGCGACGCGTACGTCGTGACCGAGGCCCAGATTCGCTCTTTCGAAAGGGACGGTTACGTACACATTCCCGGAGTGCTTTCCGAGGACGAGTTGCACGAAATAGAAGATCCTATTATGAAGTTCCTCCGCGGCGAAGTCCTTCCGGCTGGTAAGGACCTTTGCGACATGTCCGGCGCCACGGACCGCACCCCGGACCAGTACACGGTGTACAACGCCATGCTTCCACGACGGTATTACCCCCCAATGCAAGGCAACATCTACGAGAAACGAACCCAATCCATCGCGAGACAGTTGCAGCGTGGCAAAAACATGCGTATAGATTACGACCAGCTGCTCGCGAAGAAACCGCGGTCGCCCGATTCGGTGTTCGCGTGGCACCAGGACATCGCGTACTGGCCCCCGCTGGGTAAGGACCCGGCGACGTGCACGTGCTGGCTCGCGATTGACGACAGCACGTTGGAAAACGGGTGTATGCGCTTTTTGGTCGGGTCGAATGGGGAGTCGGAGATACGAAAACACACACCGGTGATGATCAAAAAGACAACCAAAGGCCGGCTGGACGAACAGAGCTCGCACGCGTTGTGCACTGCGTTGACGCCAACCGACGAGTTGCGAGTGCGAAAAGTCCCAATCGCCAGGGGCGACATCACGGTACACGACCAACGAGTGGTGCACGGCTCGGGGTGCAACGAATCGGAAGGGTGGCGACGCGCGTACGTCCTCGCGTACCGCACCGCGGAGATGGTTCAGGAAGAGCGCCGCCTAGGGTTCTCGCACTCGCACAACGACGCGTACAACTGGGACGCGTTTCACGAGTGGGCGAAGGTGAAGGAGGGGGTGATTGGGTGAGAAGATGGTGCATCCGGATACGATGGGCCGGGAGACGATGCGTGAGAACACGGTAACTGTAAAAGAACGAGTAAGAACATAAAACATAACTTCGTGTTTGTCCAAGTATTACAAGATGGATAGGGAGACGATGCGTGAGGACACGATAGCTGTAAAAGGACCCCGGGGAGACGATACGTGAGGACACGATAGCTGTAACTAAAACACGTGTTTTTGTCGAAGTATTACAAGTCGATCGTCTTTTTACGCACGTTGTTTATTTCGCGAAATAAACGCCATTTACAAGGGGCGATCAAGCCTCCCCGAAAGAATACCACGAGTGTGTGTGGGACACGGCTACTACGTAGTACTGAGTACTAAGGTGTAGAACCATGGCCAGCTCACGCCATTGCGGTTTGGGAGGTTTTCTTGCTCTTCTTCTTCTTCACTTTTTTTGTAACCGTTTTCGTTTTGCTTTTCTTCACGGCGGCGGTCGGCGAGGACCGCACCGCCGTGGCGTGGATGGGCAACCCGAGCGCGAAGAGCCGGGTTTGGTCGCCAAAGTGGTTGTTCGCGAGTCGGCCCAGTCCAGTCGCGGTCAACGCGCTCGCTAGTGTCGTGAGCCGCTCGGTCATCCACCGGTCCGCGCCGCCGATGAGCTGGTACCGCAGGTTGCATGAAAGTCCGAGGTACGCGCCCATGCCGAGCATTGAGGTTTTCAAATCAGGTACGGGCACGGATGGCTCAAAGTCCGCGTCATTCCGCCTGTGCAACCCAATCAGGCCTTTTGTCAAGCCGTGGAACACACCCCCTGTTGCAGCGCCCAAAGCAGACAGCTCAAGCGCCTTCACACCGAAGCTCGCCGCCCTCGTACCCAACGTGTACTGCCGCAACGGTCCGCAGCGGTCAAACGCGTTGTTTGGCACCGACTCCATGACTCGCTGCCATCCGTACTTGTGCGCGGCGCCGAAGCTCCTGGCCGGGGTCAAGCACCACACCGTCATCGCGTTCGCCACTGACAGTTGCAGAATGTTCGCCGCCGCCAGGTCCCACTCGCTTCGCAACCGGTCGCCCCGGTGCGCGGCTTCGTACATCAACCCGCCGCCGATCGTGACGGCTTGTTCAAACCCGAGCTTCCACAGAAACGCGGGGTCCGCCATTAGGCGGCCGATGAACGCCCTTGACACCGCGGTTGGTGTGCTCCTTGACACGAGCCTCACCATTGAAGGACGCACGTCAACGCTCATGAACCGCACGAGCTGCGACGACGAGACAATGCCCATCTCGATGGCCATGCGAATCGCGGCGGGCAGCGTGGTTAAACTCTTGAACCACTCCTGCATCACCGCGTTGATCGCGTCTCTTTCGTACATCTCCCCGAGGGGCTGGCGCGTGGTGAGGAAGTTCGCGTCGCCATCCTGTAGAGGTGAGGTGAGGGAAGGGGTCAGCGAATGGTCCATTTGCGCCGGTGAAAAAAAAACAATCTGGAAAAAAACGGGGGGTACCAGGATGACTAGAAAAAAACGCGTATTCACCGTCGTTGCGTCACGTACCTCCTCGTCGCCTTCTTCGTAGTAGTCATCGTCGTCGCCTTCGTCGCCGTCTCCGCCGCCTCCTCCGTTTTTAATCCCGCCGCCCATACCACCGTTCCCGCCGCCGTCCGCCAGCTTCGGGGCCGCAACCGACGAAAGCTGCTGCGACGTGTTCATGCCAACCTTCTCCAGCGTCGCGGCGCCGCCGCCGCCGAGCTGGCTGCCGATTTTCGCCATGGAAGGCGCCTGGATGGACGCGCTGAACGTGCTTTTCGCCGAGGCGTTCTGTGAGGAGGGGGGGAGTGTCAGGTCAGCACATGGAAGAGAGAGGGGCTTGTGAGAATTCGAGCATTTCGCGCATGCGAGGAGAAACTCCACAAGTGTCACAAAGCGTGCAACGCCGCAATTGGGGTTTCCTCGGGTTCGCGCGTAGACGCGGGGACGCGACCCCGGCCGCCCCCCGGGTTTGCCTCCGGTGAAATGAAAGGGCACTTCGCTAGCAAGCCAACGCGCGTTTCGTACCTCAGCCGGGTCCATCGTGCTGCTGTCGGCGGTTATCTTGACGGAGGCGCGGATGGCTCCGGGACCGTAGCTAAAGCGAACGCTCACGGGCGCGCCTGCGCGTCCGGTGACGCGGTACGCGTTCGCGGGGCGAACCACAGCGACTGTTTTCACGCCCGTCGTCTTAGCGCTGGTGGTGCGACCTGAACCGAGGCCGCGAGCGCCCGCGAGAACGGGCACCACGCCCATCACGGCAGCGCACGACATCGCGTGCGACACGTACGCACGCGATTCGCGAGATTACCGAACCTCTCTGAGTGCCGAAGATTGACGGCTTCCGGAAACGACGGCGTACGCGCGAAAGCGACCGGGCGTCCGCGTCCGCGTGTACTCCGCTGTGAAAGCGAACGACGTGCGCTACCGAAACAGACGCGACGACGCACAAGCGAGGTTTGCTTGTGGGGGGAAGGTGAAGGGTGTGCGGAGTTGAGTGAAGGAAGGTGCTCGCGAGAACTCGGGATGACGAGACGCTTCTATCTTGCTTCTCCAAAAAGCGTGGACGTTCGACGAGCTTCCATGCTGATTGCCCATACAAAATCTCGTTTTACCAAATCTGTTGTGCAGATTTCGCTGTGACGCGCTGGCCTCAGGATTTGACTCAGCACTGCAGTCCATTTTTACCGCATCAGCTTTCTTCGTGTCCTCACTTTCCGATCGATGGCCACCGCCGCCCTCGCCAGCACCCGCGTCGTTCCGTTCGCCTCCCGCGTTTCGGTGGGTCGCTCCAAAGGCTTGCACCGCACATCCGCCAACCTTCGTCCCACGAAACTCAGATCCGCCCCGGGCGTCGCCATGGCTGCCGGCACACCCCCAACACCACCAACATACCAGCTGCTCACCCTTGATTACGTTCCCGACATATTGGAGAAACGGGACCCGTTTCGCGCCGAGCACATCGCTGGTGCGAAAGCGGCAGCCGAAGCAGGGAAGGTGGTGCTCGCCGGGGCCCTGCAGAACCCCACGGACGCGGGGGTGTTCGTGTTCAAGGACTGCGACGAAGCGTTCGTGCAAAACTTCGTGGAAAACGACGCATATTACAAAGCCGGCCTCGTCACGAAGTTCACGATTCGGCCGTGGATGATCGTGGTGGGGGCGTGAGTTGTTGAGTTTTGGCTGACGGGACACTTATTAGGACACGTATTAGGCGAAAGGCGAGGGACACGTATTGTTGGTAGCGGAGGAATAGCGGGCGAAAGAACCAACACCTGTCGAGAATAATCCATCAGTTTTTTGCTTTTTTCTAAAAACTCGGTTTCGTGCCCACTCTCTTCACCGTTCGACAGATTTGGCACCACACACAACGCCCGCGCACCCGCGAAGTATCCTCGCGGGTCTTCGTGCGTACCCGCGACGCGCGATGGTACGTCACCTTGTCATGACACACACCACTTGCTGCCCGGCCTTTTCCGCGCGCACGCGTCTGTGCGACCGCGTGCCACGCCTCCGCGTGTCTGACACGAAAAACGCGACCGACGTTCCCCTAATTGCTGACACTGCTCTGTTGCCCCGCCGTCCCTCACCCGCCCACCCCCACAACACAGGGTCTGCTCAGCCTGCTAAGACGCCTGAGGAAATCAAAGGGAGAGGTAAGTGGGATGTGTTGCTGGTTCTGTGGCGCACAAAACCACTTTTGGAACGGTCCCACACGAGTCAAGTAACGCGCGGAGCGGATTGATGTGCGAGGGTGCCAAAACCGCGAAACCGCGAATGCGAATGAAAGTAATGCGAGGCATTAGTACCGCACGTAGTATTACATGTAGTAGGTACTGCAAGTAGCGCAGTGGCACTAACCACCCCCCCCCTCCCACCAAATCAGGCCCGCATCTTAATTCTAGGCCTGGACAACGCCGGGAAAACCACGATTTTGCGAAAACTTTCCGACGAAGACATCACCACCACCACCCCGACGCAAGGGTTCAACATCAAATCCGTGCTGCATGCGGGGTTCAAGGTTCGTATAAATTCCCTATGGCTGGCAGTCACCTCGGAGCTAGCGTCTTTTCTATTACCACTTATTGCGCGTTTCTCAAATCCAAACACTGTTCGGCCCGATTGCTACGACTGTTTACTCACTCACATGGCCCGAAAGACTGACCCTTTCTTTTATCACACCTACAGCTCAACGTGTGGGACATCGGCGGCCAGAAAACCATCCGCCCGTACTGGCGCAACTACTACGAAAACACCGAGCTCTTGATTTACGTCGTGGATGCGAGTGACCGGAAACGAATAGACGAAGCCGGGTTCGAGCTGGATGAGATTTTAGGCGAAGAGAAGTTGGCGACCGTGCCTTTGCTGGTGTTCGCGAACAAGGCGGATCTGTTGCAGGTGCGTTTCGGGGCTTTCCCAAATCCAGGACACTGTTTACGGAGCCTCTGTGAGTATTTCTGTTTACTACTGTAACTCTTACCAGCCTACTGGTAACTCTTACCAGTACTGGCAACTGTTACAAATACATCACATACGCACTGTTTGCCGATTGTTCAGAGTACACGACTGTTTGCCCTCTGTATAAATCGCCCAATACAGTACACCCATACCAAAGACTGACCCTTTTCTTTTCCAAACGCAGGCGAAGAGCGCGGATGAAATCGCGGAGGCGCTTTCGCTTTTCAACATCAAAGACCGGCCGTGGCAAATCCAGAGCTGTTCGGGGAAAACCGCGTTCGGGCTGGAACAAGGGCTTAAGTGGGTCGTGAAGCAGGTTAAGTGAGTGTTTATAGGGCGGGAAGGTATACATAGTAGGTTATTGTTAACGTGGATGTCAACAGCGGAGTGTACTTTTTTCGTTTTCGTCTTAATCTGATTTTGCACTCACTCGCAATCCCGGAATCCTTCAATTCGTTGTCGAACGCGTTCGCATTAGTGCCCGCGCTTGGTGTTGCCGGGTTCAGCCGGACGGAGACGCGCGGTGGCGTGTGTGGTAACAGGGTGGAGGTGTTAGGGACTGGTGCACGAGGCTTGACCGGACTGGCGGGCGCTTGACCAGTCCTCGGGGCGCGTGTCAATTTTATAGCACAACGTTATTGTTACGCCCGCTTTGCAGATTGGGGTACCCCGATGGACCCGGACGCCGACCCCGGGTCGCCCGAGCCAAGCGCCGTGCGTCCGACGCACATGTCCACACTGGGAGGCGGTGTTGTTACCACGGTTACCACCGCGGAGGTTTCTTCAGACGAATCAAGACGACAAGAAGCGCTTCGCGCGTTGGCTGAAACCGCGACCAAGCGAGGGATTCCCCTTCGAATGCGTGACGGGAGCACCACGCCTGCTTCCGCGAAACCGGCGCACGCGCGTCCATCGCCCGCACGAAAATCACCTTCCGTGTACGACCCCCTACCAAGCGCGTTTGACAACTCGCCGTTGAAACCGAGGGCGCTGCTTGGCGGACGGCTGGACAAGACGGACCAGGACACGGCACCACGGGTGGTGGCTTCGTCGAATCCGTTCCGAGGAGGAGGAAGTATCGTTACCAAAAAAAAGAAATCGAACGACTCCGAAGCCACGCTCGCGCTCAAGCTGGAGCTCGAGAAAACGCAAAAAGACTTCGCGCGCGAGAGGGATGCGTTACGTTTAGTAGCGCAGAAGGTGAAGTGGAACGCGCTTGAGGAAATCCAGGACGCGAAAGTTACGTTCACGGCGACGACGCGAAAGCTGGAAACGGAGAAAGAAGTCTTGCGTGACGAGTTGAAAGAGCTGACCAAAGAGAAGCAAGAGCTGGAGCAGGCGGCTGACTTTGTGGAGAAAAAGTGCGAAACTCTGTTCGAACACGAACGCGCGCAGGCGCTGGCGGACGTGGAGAAAGCGCGGGAGGACGCGAGGGAGGAAATCACACGGCGAGAAACCGTGTGGGCGAGAGAACGCGAACTGCTGAAAAAGGGCGTGGACCGTTCCGTTTCCCTGACTGAAAAAGACAGGGAACACGAACGGCAGCGCACGGATAGGCAGTTCCAGACGTGGGACCAGGAGCGACTTGAACTGGAGGCCAGGCTGTTGATTTCGGAAACGGCACGGAAGGATGAACATCGGCGTATCGAAAGTCAAAACAATTTCAGAAACGCGGTGCGCCTTGTTGTGGCGGATAAAAAAACGCAACGATTGAAAACGGAGTGCGACCGGTTAGTGTCCGTCGCGGATGCGTGCGCGAAACGGACTGTGGAGGAAGCAACGGTTGCCCTGGATACGGCGGAAAAGAAGTGGGACCGACAGAAAGTGCAGTTGGAGAGCGATTTGACCGAGCTAAACGCGCTTCGGGAGACGGATCGAAAATCGTTTGAAACGGAACTGGAAAAAGCCGAGGAGAGACGCGCGAAGCAATTCAACGAGTTTGAGGAGAAGAGGGAACAAGACGGGCTGGTTTTCGAAACCGAGCGCGAACTTGGTGAGAAACGACGTGTGGCTGACCTTTTACAAGCTGAAACGCAACGCGTAAAGGAACGCGAAACCTCGCAACAAAGGGCGGTGGATGCTGAAAACAGACGCTCGCGCGAACTGAAGGAAGCGGGAACGCGACGAACCGACGAACTCGAGGAAGCGGAAGCGAGGCGTCGACAGGACCGCGAGGTGTTCGAGACTGGTCTCGCGGATGCGGAGAAACGACGAACCTACGAACTCGAGGAAGTGGAGGCTCGGCGTCGACAAGACAGGGAGGTGTTCGAAGCCAGTCTCGCGGATGCGGAGACACGAAGAACAGATGAACTCGAGGAAGCGGAAGCGAGGCGCGTGCGTGACCGCGAGGCGCTTGAACAACGCCTGGCGGATGCGGAGAGGCGACGCGTGAGTGAGCTCGCAGAGGCGGAGTTGCGCCGGGACGCGGACCTCGCCGCCGCCGCGGAGAAGGCGGCGAAGGTGCGCGACGCTATGCTCGCGGCGTGGCATCAGGAACGCGACGAGATGAGCGCAGAAGCGGAAGCGGCGGCTCACTTTGCAGCCGCTGCGCTGGAGTCCGTGAAATGCGATTTGGACGCGTCGGGGGCGGGTGCGGATATTCTCGAGCTCGAGCGCGACGCCGCGCGCGGCGCCGCGGATGAGTCCGAGCGCGTTCGCGCCGAAGCCACGGCATTCGCGGAGTCATGGCGCGCTGAGGCGAAAAAGGCGAGCCGTGCTGCGGACGCCGCGCGCGATGACGCCGAGCGCGCCATTCTCGCGGGCCGCGCCGGAACCGCGGCTGAGCTTGACCGTCTCAGGGAAGCGCACGAAATTCGAGTCGCCGACGCCGCGGCCGCGCTGGAGGAGGAGCGTCGGCGAGACGTGGAAACCACCGCACACGCCGTGAGCGCCGCCGAGGCTGGTGTTTCCGCTGCGCTTGAAGAAGCGCTGTCCGCGGTGGCTGTGGCGCGCCAGGACACCCGAGACGCCGCTGCTGCGTTTTCCGTGACCCTCGTTTTGCGGGCGTGGTGGACGCACGCCAAGCACAAAGGCGCGGGCGCGTCGGAGGACGCGGTCAACGCGCTTGTTGGTCCGAAACGCAGAGCCACGCGCAGGGCGTTTCTACACGCGTGGTTCCATTTATCCGCGCGCACGAAACGCTTGAGCTGCGCCGAGAAGTCAGTCACAGGACAACGCCAACGAGTGACAAGGAAAGAGGTGTTTCGCGCGTGGCGTTCTGTGTCCCCGCGAGTCACAGACGTCGCGCGCGCGCGAGGCGCGGCGTCGCGGAGGCTAATCAGGCGCGGCTTCGTCGGGTGGCGCCGCGTCGTGGCGGGTGTGACCGCCCGAGCAAGCCTGGTGGATGTGCTGGCGACACGCCATGTGTTGAAGAATGCGTCTTTCGCGCGTCACCGGCTAACGCAAAAGACGCTTGATTCGTGGCGACAAATGGCGCGCAACGAGCGAGTCACAAGAGTCGCCTGCAACAGGGGCGTCGCTGCGGCTTGTCGCAAACGCGCGCTCTCCGCGATGCGCGACTGGCGCTTGTTCGCAAAGCGATCACTCAAATTCCACCGCGCAACCTCCGAGTTCGTCGCGCGTCGCAGGCTCGGCGCGTTGCGTTTCTGTATCAAAAAGTGGTTCGAAATCGCGTGCGCAGAGGCGCACGAGCTAAACGTAGCGCAAGTCGCATCAGCGCGCTTTTGGAACGCAAAGCTGAAAAGAATCATCCGCGCGTGGTGTTCGGTTGCCCGGAGCGAGTTCGTGGAGCGCCGCGTTATCGGGGCGTACACTTCGCGGAGAGTGAGGTTATTGAAGCATGGATTCTTTCACTGTTGGAAAAACTTCTCGAGGTTGGAACTGCGTGAGGCGAACTGCGTGGCGAAAGCGAAAAGGCACGCCGGGCGACGGAACCGGTACGTTTTGCTCGCCTGCGTCGGGGCGTGGCGCTTGCTCACCGGGGATCTCCGAGAAAAACAGGAGCGAAAAACAACCTGCGAAGTTTTAGTAAATCGCTTGGACGCGACGCGAAACCGGAGGATCGCAGGTTCGGTGTTGATGCGCTGGAGAAAACTTTGTGTTGTCGCTGCTTGCCAGCGAGTTACCGTGGTTAGACACCTCGCGAGAAAGCGCCGAGAGGTGTTGAAAAGTTCCATGCAGTCGTGGAAAAGCTTGGTGGACACATCGTTCGCGGGCACCAATCGTTTGCTTGAAGCGCGGTTGCGCCGACACGGCCGGCGGCGCGTCTCGGTTGCGTTTTCGCGGTGGCTGAGGTTGACGGAAGCGGCGAGAGACAAGGTTGAGGTGGCAATCAACTACCACGAAACACACACGAAACGACGTAAAGTGTTGCGGCCTTGGTTTGCGCTGGCCATGGCTAGCAAAGCCGCGGAGGATGCGCAAGCCGTCGCGGCTAAAGCCACTAAAGATGAGGCTGATCGAAAATACCAAACCTCGGTCGCGGAAGCGGACCGCTTGTTCGCTATGATCAACCTGTCCACGTTGCGCATAGCGGTCAACGCGATGCGATCCGAAGCCCAAACCGGTAAGCGGCAAGTCACGGCATCCGGATACTTCGCAAAAAGACGGGACGTGCAACTCCGGACGCGGGTGTGGGGCTTGTGGCGGGTCGCATCGCGAGAGATGAGAGTCGCGCTGGAGCGACACGCCGCGATGCGCAAACGCAACTTGCAAAAGTTTTCCTTCATGAGTTGGCGAAACTCAGTGGCCCGAACGATGCTGGAGCGCGCGCTCGAGACCCGACGGCAAGTGGCGTTGAGTGGGTTCAAAAAAGTTGGCGCGTGGAGGTTAGTGGAGCGTGTCATGGTGGCGTGGTGCGCGCTTGTGGATGACGCGGCGAGGGGACGGCACGTCGTGGTTTTGATGCGAAAAGTTCGCGTCGCGAGACGGGCGCTTCGGGAATGGAAAAAACAAACGCAAGCCGCGACGACGTTCCACGCCGTGTTTCAAAGAGTCGTGTCCGCGGGAAACAACGCGCAGCGCGCTCGATTCTTTGTCGCGTGGCGCGCTGGCATGAGGCACGACGCGCGCGACGCGTGGAGGAGGGAGGCGAAGGCGTTGGCGCGCGGCCAAACAGCGCCGGCTCGCCACGCCGTGCGCCGGTGGCGCGACGCTACTCGCGACGCGCGCCTGGACCTCGTCGCCGCGCAACGAGCCTCGCGACGCGCCGTGGCCACGACCTGGCGAAACGTACACCTGGGGTTCGTGGCGTGGCGGTGCTTCGCCGGGGATACCGAGTTCAGGCACGCCACACGCCGTGGCAGTGAGCAGCGCGCGGAAACGTACGCGCGTCGCGTTTTGCATCGCCGCGCGGTCTCCGCGCTGGGGGAATGGCGGAGAGTGGCGTGCGTTACCCCGCGACGCATCGATACGTTTCTCAGCCGAAGCGAGGGGCGTCGCGTCGCGCGGACATTCACGGAGTGGCGCTTCGCGGTTGCCAACGGCCCTCGCGAGTTGAGTGCGAGGAAAATGTTTGTGAAACGACACGACGCGCTCGTAGCGAGTCACGCCTCGCGTTTCGTGAAACGAACCATGCGCTCTTGGCGCGGCGTCCTTCACCGCGCGCACGCCGCGGTTGTTTTGGCGACGCGCCGCCAGCGCCGGCGTCTCGCCACGGCGACTCGCGAGTGGCGCGTAGTCGCCACGGCGGTCGCGCTGGCTCGCGACGACGCCGCGCGACGCCACAGGGCGGCGTCCACGCGACGAGCCTCGAGCGCGCGACGCGTCTCGGTGTTTGAAGCGTGGCGGGACCGGGCGCGCATGTCAGGCGCCACGAAGCGCAAACTGGACGCCGCCGCGGAAAAAGCCGCCAACGCGTTGCGTCGACGCGTCACGGTGACGTTTGGGTTAAGGGTAGTCAATGAATGGCTTTTCGCTGCGAGGTCAATCGCGGTAGGGCGACACGCGTTCGTTGCTGTTTTGCGATGCGTCGCGGGCGCCAACGCGTGCGCGGACGCGGCGGCTACTCTGCGCGCGTGGCACGCGTTCACGCGCGAGACGCGCGTCGAGGCGGCGCAAGAAACGCGCCGCGGTGAAATCGCCTCAACGCTCGTGGCGCGTAACGCTCGCCTCATGTTGCGTTCCGTGACCGTGGCTTGGCACACCGCCACGTTACAAGCGCGACGTGCGAGGCACTGGGTGGTTAGTCACAAATTGAAACGAAACGCGCGCGCGTTGCGCCACGCGCTGGAGACGTGGCGCCGCGCGCGCGTCCTGAGTTCGCGACGCGAAGTCCCGGTGGTGCGAAACTGGCAAAAGCAAATCGACCGCGCGTCGTGGAAACGCGCGGCTGCGGAAGGAATGCGCAAACGACGAACGCGCTCGCGGCTGGTACACGCGCGGTTCTATGCTTGGCAAGACGTAGTGGCGAGTCTGGTGGGCGACGCGCGTTTATCCGCCGGACGCGCGCGGGCTGTGGATGCCATGGCGCAACGTCTAAGCGCTAAACTTCAAATCGACGCGTACAACGCCTGGCGCGCGCGGGTTTCTTTACTCGCCGCCGCAACCAAGCTGGGCGCACAAAAGGGGTTGGTCAGAGCCACGCGCCGTCGCGCGCGGTGCTTCTGCGCGTGGGCCACGCTTTCGCGACTTTGCCCGCGGTGGAACCTGCGGAACGCGGTGGCGTCGAGGCGCCTACGCGCGTTCGGGGCGTGCTTGACGCGCGCGGGCGGCAGGGTCGTGGCGGCGAGGTTCGCGCAGTGGCAACACAGGGCCGCGATTCGAGCCGCGCGGCGAGCGGCTGAACATGAAGTCGCCGCAACCGAAGCGGCGCGCCAGGCGCGAGTCGCGCGAGACGCGCGCGAGAAAAAGCGCGCGGAAATTTTAGCCCAAGGCGCGCTCGTGGTTGCCGAGTCCGCGGGCGCCGCGGCGCGAATGAACAGGGTCGTACGCGTCGACGTCGGTGGGTCGCTCGCGTCGGGACCGGCTGGTTCTGGTTCGTTCGACATAACACAAGTCGAAACAGAAGAAACCGAAGAAACCGAAGAAACAGACCCAGTCAAGTGGGTTTCGCGTCGCCTCGCAGTGGACGCCGCGGACGCCGCGGCGCTCGCGGCCGCCGCCGTCGCCGCCCGACGCGCCGCGACGCAGGCGACGAACAACGAGTTGCTCGCGCGCCAGGCGCTTGATTTGGCCCGAGAAGAAATCGCGCGTCTTCGTCACGCGCTCGGCGAACAGGCCTGCGATTCGGGAAACACAGGCGAAGTCGACACCGATCCCGAAATGAGGACCAGCTTATCGCTTCCCCCCGTGCCCGGTAAGGACGTCGGGGTCGGTATGTCGCCGCCGGTGTCGCCGCGATCCGCAGCGACAGTTACTACTCCCCCGGCTCCCGGAAAAGACGTCGGGGTCGGGATGTCGCCTCCGCCGCGTCACGACGCCGGCGTCGGTACGTCGCCGGTCGGTCAGTCCCCGGCGACTTCGCCGGCCTCGTCTCGTCCGCACTCTCCCGCGCCGCCCGGCGTTGCGAGTCCCCTGGAGACCCTCGCTGCTGAGAACTTCGACGTGTCGTCTCCCCTGGAGACCCTCGCGGCTCTTAACTTCGACTTTGCGTTCTCCGCCGACGTATCGCCCGCCGCGTCCGGCGAAACTTCGCCTCTGTCGCCCTCGGGTGACGCGCCGCGGTTTGAATCGCGGTCCGCGCTTCAGGACGCTCCGTTCGAGACACAGGTGCTCGCGGAAAAACTGGAAGCCGCGCTCACCGCGACTGCCGTCGCGGAGTCGCGCGCCAGGGTCGCGGAAGCCGCCGCCGTGGCCGCGGAAGCCGCCGCGGTCGCCGCCGTGGAAAGGTCGTTGGAATCGCACTCGGCGCGCGAATCGACGCCCGTTTCGCGAAACCGCGAAAGCGAAACGCCGCAAACCTCCCCGCGAAGCTCACTTCCACGCTCGCCGAGCTGGGGCCCTCCGCCGGGTTCGTCGCAGCAAACGCCTTCATTCTCGCCAACTCGATCGTCGAGTTTCTCGACCCCGAAACGGCAAAGCACATCGGTGAGCCCTGCGCGAACCCGCCCGGAGTGGGGCGGCTCTGGGTCGATCAAGGTGGACGCAACAAACATGGACACTCGCGAGGCGCGCGGTCGCGTCTCTCTGCTTGAGCGGCGCGTCAAGACGCTTGAAAAGGCGCTCGCCCTTTCGGGCGCCAAGCTCATGACCGCCCGGGACGCGGCAGCGAGTGCTGGTGACCTTTTGATTGAGACGTCGCAGCGACTGGCTTTGCTGGAGCAAGACGCTCAACGCGACGCAGGTAAGGCACAAAAAGGCACGGAGCGGGTTGGCGCGCTTGAAGCGCGCGCTCTCGAGGCGGAGACGAATTTGGCGTCGGCGCAAACCAAGGCCCGGGACGCGGAGACGCAGGTTCTCGCCGCGGAAGCGTCATCCGACGCAGCTTGTGCGGAACAACAACGGTGTCGTGTCGCTATGGACTACGCAATGGCTGATGCCGCTACAGCTCGTGACGAGGCGGATACCCTCCGAGCGCAACTGGATAATACAACAGCGCGTCTTGACCAATCAGAGACGCGGTGCGTGGACCTCGCCGCGCAGCTCGACGTCTGGGTCGAAAGAGGTTTCGACGTGATTCGCAGCTCGGGGTCAAACGCCGCGGAGCGTGTCGTTGAGAGTGGGTCGCCATCCGAAGCATCCAGACTAAATAAGCATACACCAACAATAATAGGCACGCCGGATTGGTACGCCGCGAGGTTCGAGTCGCCGTCGCTTGGCGCGCGTTCGGGCGCCGACGCCGCGAAGTGGGCCGCAAACGCCGCCGCGGAGACCCCGCCGTTGAGTCTTCTAAGGGACTTGAAAGACGCCGCTCAAAGCGCGATTGGCGAAAAGACGGCCTGGAAGCTAAGGGCCCATGAAGCGGAAGCGCTTGTGGACAGCCTGGTGACCACGGGCGAAGCCGCCGAGCGCGCGACGGCGCGAGACGCGTCGGCGCACGAAAAAGCCCTGGAGGCGGCGACGCAACAGACACGGGACGCGGAGACCAAGGCGGACGCCGCGGAGAGACGCGCTGTTGATGCCGGAAGGGCCTCTTCGTCGAGGCAAAAGGCCGCACGAGCGGAAATCGCGTTCCTCGTCACAGAGCTTGCGGAGGCGAGGGAAACCGCGGCGAGGGCCGCCGCGGACGCCGCGGAAACGCGAGCCAAGGCGCACCAACGCGTGGCGTCGAAACTCGCGGATGCGGAGAAAAAAGCTGCAACGGCGAAAGCCGCTGCGGTCGCGGCGGAGTCTTTGGCGGCGGCGGCAGAGACCCGCGCGCGCGCGGACGTGGACGCGGCGGAGAGACGCGCCGAAACGCGCGTGTCAGATTTGGAAACCAAGGCGTCACGCGCTGTGGAGGACTTCGAGGCTTCGAAGACGAGGGAGAGGGAGACGAGGGCGAAGTTGGAGGTGGTTCGCGACGACGTTTCCGCGAATAAAACGGCGAGGGCGGAGTTTGAACAACGCGTTGTTTCTTTACAAAACGAGTTGCTCAAGACGCGCGCTTGGTACGAGGAAGCGCACGTTTTGTGCCGGGCGACGGAACAGAGGGCGGAGACGGCGACGCGCGAGTTTACCGTCGCGGAGTCGAAAGCGGCGGATTTGACGCAGGCGCTCGAGGCGACCAAGACGCGCCTGGACCGCGCCGTGAAGTTGAATGTCGAAAACGAACGTGAAATCGAACAATCGCGCAGAGACGTTTCGCATCTGCGGCGCGAGGCCGGGGACGCGAAAGAGATATCAAAACAGTTCGAAGCGAAAGCGTATACCCTCGAACGCGAGGTCGGGGACGCGAAAGAGATATCAAAACAGTTCGAAGCGAAAGCCGATACCCTGGCCAAAAAAGTTACCGCGTTGGAAGCCGTTTTGGTAACCGCGGAGGCTTTGTTCGCGGCGAAAGCGAGAGGTAAAACACGAAACGCGAACGCGGAGACTAACACCGATTCGTCTCCGCGACCGCCGGGAAGTGTCGGGAGTTTCGAGGAAGCCGCGGGTGGCGCGAGCGACGTGTTGCATTTGGAACTTGTTGAGACTAAAAGCGCTTTGGAAGAAACTCGAGCCGCACTTCGCGAGGCGCTCCGAGAAAACAACGCAGGGCCGGCACGTCCGCAATCGCCATCCACGCCGCTTGAGTCCGCCTCGGGTGACGACGCGTTTTCGTCCGGCGACGACCGAGGTTACGTTTTCGGCGGAGCGCGGGATGTTCGAACCGCGCAAAGGCGGACGCGCGTGGACGGGCGCGACGAGCTCCGGGTTTCGAAGGTTCTGCGACGCAGAAACCGAAACGACACGCAAAACGACGATGCGCGGAAGGAGTTGGAAGAGATGCGGCTACAACTTTTCGCCGCGGCGGAACGCGAGCAAAATTTACGAAACGTGAACCGCGGCTTGAAACGCGCGGCGATGGCGGAGGCGATGGCTTTGACCGGCGGTCATCCTGAGACAACCGGAGACGGCCGAAACGCGCCCCGAATTCCGCAACGCGACGACGGCCTTCGTGTCGCCGAAGCCGCGCTGGAGTCGGCGCTCCTTGAACTCACGGGGGGGTGAGTGTGAGTTGACTTTTTATTAGTGCAAGTGAACGATTACTACTCGAGAGTAGTATTGGTCGAATGGTTAGTCTAGTTACAAGTTATATCAAGTTACAAGCAAGTCATGACGCTTTCCTTACTGCCCCCAGTTCGCTTCCACCACGTCCCTGACATAGGCAATACCAAACCCGATCGCGAACACCACCGCGAATGCGGCGAGCGATTTCAACAGACGCGCTTTCCGCGGCGTCACCCCCAACGCCACGGAGGCTTCCATTCCAAACACCAGGTTCTCCGTGAGGGATTTGCGTTTTTTGGCGTCTTCGCACGCCAAAATCGCCAGCGCCATTTCCGGCTTGGCGTACAGCATTGCGTTCGCGACGTCGAAGTCGCTCATCGCAAGCACCGTTTTTTTCAAATCCGTGCTCCGCCACGCTTCCCCCAAGCCAACCGCATTTGAGTAATACGCGTCGCTCGTGATCAACCGCTCCACGATTCGCGCCAACCCCGCGGCGGAGGGGGTGGGTTGTTTCGCGGATTTTGAGTCAACCGTTGTTTCAGTGGTGGATGTCTTTCCGCCGGTATCCGTGAAATCCGAGTTACTCGAGTGCGAAACCACGTTGTTCGTGAATTCCTTCTTCCCCGCCGCCGCCGTGTTCTGGACGTTTTCCGCAAACTCATCCTCCAGTATCGGCACGGCGTCCACCACCAGGTACGGGTTGACTTGACGTACTCTTAACACCTTGAACCGGGAGTACCCTTTCGCGTATACGGATAGAACGCTCCCGTCCACCACGACGTCGTGCGCCTCCACCTTCATCCGCGTCCCCACGCCGGCGACGCGCCCGTCCGCCGCGCGGAACAACGCGCCGAAGGTTTCGGTGCCGACGAAGTCTGTCTCTTCCAGCCTGCCGAACCCGGGCACGATGTCGAACCGCGACCCGTCGTTTTCTTCCGCTTCGTACGCCGCGCAGAGCGGGTTACGGCCAAGGTCGATCCGTTTCCCATCACGCGCGCCTTCCAGGACCAGCCCGTTGTCAGCGGAGGGACCGCCGGAGGTGCTGGTACTGCCGGAGGTGCTGCCGGAGGTACTTCCGCCGGTGCTGCCGGAGGTGCTGCCGCCGGTACCGCCAGAGGGAGATTTTTTGGTAAGCAGCTTCGCGAACAGCGTGAGCCACCTGGGTTCAAACAGGTTCAAACGCACCAGGGATCCGGGCAGGCACGCGTACGGGTACGGCACTACTGGTATGGAAAACTCGTTGGGCAACCTGATGCCGGTGTACTCCGTGTACGCGGGTGTTACATCGGAGCCGAACACATCAAGGGTGGGTTCCTTTTGGTCAACCGTTGAGGACGCGGTGGTCGCGCTTCGCGACGCGGTGGTCGCGCTTCGCGACGCGGTGGTCGCGCTTCGCGACGCGTCGCTCGGCGGCGCGACGTCGAACCAGTCGTCGAACGCGTTGGGCGGCGCCGCGTCCCGGCCCGGGTTCGTGCTCTCGCCGTTCACGTCGTCCAAGAGCAGGCTTTGCGCGAACAGGGGCACGAGGGGCATGTCAAGGAACAGCACTTGGAGCTGTTGCAAGCGCGACGTCGCGGTGGACGCGGCGAGGTACTGCTTCAATCGTTTCGATTTCGCAGCCTTGGTGTGCTCCACGCGCGTTTGCGCCGCGGCGCGTGCGGAGTCCGCGGCTTCCTCGCGTCGTCGTTCCGTCTCCGCGGCATCCTCCACCCCGAGAAGCGCGGAAAGCGCGTCGATCGTGCGCCTGGACGATGACGCATTGGTCGTGCCGGTGGCCTTCGCGGTGTCCTCCGCGGCGCCGGGGAGGCATCGCGGGGTACCCGAAACTCGGCGGGTTCGTTTCGAGGACCAGGACGAGGACGAGGCGCGAAGCACGGGTACCGCGCCACGTCGCGGTGCGAAGGCACGGGTCAAGGGTTTACCACCCCGCTGGTGCGCCACGACTGGCGCGAACGCGAACGCGGCGAACATGGACGCCGCCGGCATCGCGAGCAGTCCGCGATCGAAGCAATGAGACGTCATCGCGCGTTCGTTGAAACCCACGTCGCCGTTGTCGCGGTGGCAAGAAAGATCTACTACACTCGCGGGTTTTTTGATGAGAGTGGCGAATAAAGCGCTCGTGTTGACCGGGAGATTGACCCAAAACACGTTGTGGTACTCGTCGATTTCATCGCATGTGTTGCCCAAGCTTATATTTTTCGACTTTTTCGGGATGTCCGTTACGTACGTACGTAACGGAGGTGCGAATGGCGACAAATACGAAGGAATTGTTGACATGTGTAAGGGAACTTTTTCTCGACTGTATCGCTCGCATAATGTGCGCCCCTACACTCTGTTCTCGTCCCAAAACCCACTCCTCGCTCGCCTCAGGGTTCTCTCGCATGTCCCCGGACGCCATCTCAAGTCTCTTGTTGTCAAAAAGAATGTCAGATTTATCATCGCACCCAACAGACTTCACGTGCTCCGTACACCCGAAACCTGACAGTATGATGGAGATTATGATTTAATTCGCTCCTCGAGTATACATCGCATCGACATCTCACGTAGGCGATGTCCTAGACCATCATTTTTTTCTAAGCCCAATCAGTACCTGGAAATGTAAACGTGTATGTTACCGCGACGACGCTAACCGCGGGAGT
>Ga0222710_1000251_pt1 | contig 25291 bp, 9 predicted proteins | sample AntAcemetage1696_FD_181143 | JGI IMG/M metagenome (GOLD analysis project Ga0222710, IMG submission 181143) | Saline water microbial communities from Ace Lake, Antarctica - #1696 | ecosystem: Environmental > Aquatic > Non-marine Saline and Alkaline > Saline | place: Antarctica: Ace Lake... | reverse complement strand
GGCCCCCCGACCGCGATCGTCGCGCCTGTCGTTTCGTCCGAGTGCGACGGCTTCGGGTTGTCCTCACCCCTGCCACCAGCACCACCTGGGGCGTTGAGTTTGTTTTCCCTGGGGGACTGGGGTGTTCGCGGTATGACCGTTGGAAGCGACGCGCAGCTCGCGGTGGCGTGGGGTATGACATGTGCGGCGCAGCGAGAGGCGCCGCGCGCGGTGTTTACCCTCGGTGATAATTTTTACGGAAACGGCGTTTCGTCGGTGGATGACCCGCAGTTCGAATTCAAGTGGACCCGCGTGTACACGGACCAGGCCCTTGCCGTGCCGTGGTATCCCACCCTAGGCGACCACGACCAGTGCGGGGACGTGGATGCACAGGTGCAGTTCTCCAAGAAGGACGAACGGTGGCAAATGCCGAGCGCGTATTACGAGAAGACGTTCGCGTTCGACGGCGGTGTCGTTTCGGTTATTTTCGTCGACTGGGTGCGGCTAGAGGGAAGGTTCTCTGAAACATCGAAAGACCGGCGGTTCGGTGATCTTCTTCGTGAGGACCAGGCAGGGAAGGCAACGTCGAACAAACACTGGGAGTGGCTTCGCGAAACCCTGAGTACGGGAAACCCAACGTGGCGCGTCGTGGTCGGGCACAGACCGGTGATTTCAGTTGCCGCGCGATCGGCGAGGGACGCGTTGGAGTTTCCTGCCGAGGCGCGCACGAGAAAGGCGCTTCGCGAGCTGATGGAAAAAACAGGCGTGGATTTGTGGATCAACGGACACGACCACACCGTACAAGTGGCGTGCTCTGGGACAGAGAAATCTAAAACCTATTTCGTAACCGCGGGGGTCGGTGGGTACGACCTGCACGAGTTGTCGCCGCGAAACGACTGGCCGGCGGAAACGGAGTTTGCCGATTCCACCTTTCACGGGTTCCAGGCGCACAGGTTCACAAAAGATACAATCACCACACATTTCCTGGATGAAAAAGCAGAAGTGCGACACACGTTCGTGATCGACAAACACACCACGAAGTGTCCAACAGGATTGTCTACTAAGGCGACCGTCGATAACAACGCCGCCGGGGGTCTCTAATCTACCGTAGTTTTTACTTTTTCTTGTGTCGAATCTCGTCTTCGACATGTTCGTCTCTTCAATCGCGTCTCACCGCGTCTCGCCTCGGTTGGACGGGTTCGCGTTCGTGGTGAACTCGAACAACAAACGCGTCGCCGCGGAGGATTCTGAGTTGAGCTGCATGCGAAGCTTGTCCGTCAGCTTGTACACGAGCGCGAAGTTCGTTTGCATCTCGTTTTCTTTCAGTTTGCGCGACATCGTGGCTTGTAACGAGTCGCCCAGCATCAGCTCCCAATCCGAGCCCAAGGTGAACTGCGAGATGTTCCGGAACGGATCCGTGCCTGGGTCCAGGGAAAGCAAGCCGGGAATGGACGGCGCGGTGGTGACTCTCCAGCGAGCCTTCCCGAGTTGGCCGCCCGTTTCGATTTTCGGCATCAGCGTCGCCACGGTGGACGCGGCGAGGTTGCTAAACGCGAGCTGGCCGTCCTCCTCCAAAAGCGACTCCGCGAGTTGGCCTTCGAAAATACGAGCCGCCTCGGCAACCGCGGCGTCGCGTTCGCTTTGCCCGACGATGGCGCCGTCCGACACCGCTCCCACGGTTTTCCCACCCACCGTACCGCCGCCAGTCACCGACTGCACGGACGCGGCACCGCCCGACCGTGACGACCCTGATGTCACCACCAGGTTGTCCGTCCACGTGCTCGCCTTGCCTTGCACCAGCGCGCGAAGATCCGCGCCCACCAAGGACACGTCCAGGGTAGGGTCCAGGCCGTGTTCCGGGACAAACACCGCACGGTTCGGGTGTTCGCGACTGAGTCGGACCTGCGTGGCGACGAGGTTGATGTCCCCTCGTTCGAAGTTCACCACGCCGCTCGGGCGGATCAACGCCGGGTCCGCCACGCCGTTCATCTCGACTTCGCCGCTCACGCCGAAGTTCAAAACAAACGGGTACACGGCGCTGAGTTCCGGGCCCACGATCAACCGCAGCCGGTTGAACCGCAGCGGCAACTGCTCCGAGGATGGCGGTTCCACGCCTCTGGGGGACTTAGAGGAAGACTCCGACGCAGAGGAGGTTGACCGCTGCAGAAATCCAGCCAAACCGCGTCTCGCGGACCCGCCGAAGGGTTTCAAACCGCGACCCGCCTCCGTGCCCGGCGCCGACGAAGACGCCGTGCCAGGCGCCGGCGCCGCGTTGGGTTGCAGAAACGCCGTGCCCTTGGACAAACGCAAGGACCCGCCCACTTCGGGTTCCAAAAGCGTGCCTTTGATCACGATGTCCGCATCCAGCCGTCCGCTGTACACGGCACGCGCGCGGATGTCAAGTCCGGAGGCTTCCGCGCGGATCCCGCCCTGCACGTCCGCGCGCGCGACGAGGCCTTCCCAGGTTTCGCCGCTGGCGCCCCTGCGCGTGTGCAGCACCGGCACGGCGCCTCGTATTTTAAGCGACCCGCGCGGACCGCACTTCGCGTCGAACATGTCCGCGTACAACGTGTTGCGTTGAATACGCACGTTCGCGTTGACGGGGTACAGCGGGCGCGCGAGCAACGGCGAGACAATCTTAGCCCGCGTGATCACCGCGGCGCCGTCGTAGATGGGATCCGCCAGCGTCCCGCGCACGGTCAGCGTGATGTTGGCGCCGCCCTCCAGCCACTCCACCGGGCCGCCTGTTCCGAGGCTCGGCGCGCTCAGCGCGGAAACCAGCTGCATGCCCCCATCCTGCACGGACCAGTCCACGGTGACGGACCGGTCAACCGCGTCGGGTAACGGCAACACGCCGCAGAGACGCAAATGACCGGGTTCGATCTGCGTTGGCGCGCCTCGCTTGTTACTCGACGCCGGGTTGGCTTCGGCGTGAAACTTAGCGGTGCGCGCGGGCGTGACCTCGGCGCTGGCGCTGGCGTGTCCCATGCGCACGGCGCCGATTTTGCCGTCGCTGAGGTGCGCGCGGACGGACCCGGTGGGTCTGGTGAAGGACCCTCCCACGTCACCGGACACGAACAGGGTGCCCGCGATGGCGGGAAGAGGGGGGGGCGGCGGAGGCGGCAAACCGTTCGACGCGGAAGCCGCCGACGCGATGTGGTGCACGATTGGGGCTAATCGCTGCGCCGGGAGATCAATCACGGCGAACGCCGCGTTTTGCTCCTCCCCGAACAAGTTCCCGTCCAGCTTTATCGTGGCACCGTCACTGCGAAGCTCCAGCCTACGCATGTGAAGCCCATCCACCGCATCGACGTTGCCCTGCGCTTCAAGCGATTGCACCTGGTACGAGCCCCACGACCACCCGTCCCCGGAGACGTTGAAATCAACCGCCGAGACTTGATTCGCGTTGGGGTTCAACGCCGTGCCCGGGAACGGCGTCTGCGCGCCGCCACCCTTCATCTCAACCGTGCCACGCCAGGCGCCTCTTAGGTCCTGCAGCCCGGGAAGCTTCGCGGGGTTGTCACCATCCTGCGCGCCCCGGCTGGCGTCGCCGCTTTTGAAGTCGGCGCCGCGAGCGCTGCGCTGCTCCATCGCCGCCGCCGCCGCGGCTTCGTCCAGCTGACGCCCGAGCTCCTCGGACGCTTTGATGGCGACCCCGCGCACCGCTTCCAGGAAGTGATCCTTGGCGCGGGTGTACTCCAGGGGAGTCGCGCCTTCGCGAAGCGCGGCGGCGAGACGCACCGCGGGGAGCATCTCTTCCACGTCAGCTTGAGGCACGGCCAAACGGAGTCGCCACGCCCCGGGATCCATCTCAACGGGCGCGGACGCGGGTGCCTCGGGTGTGGGCTCCGCCGCGACCTCCGCGGCGGTTTCCCCGGCGTCCCCAACGTCCCCGGAGGTCTGCTGCGCGACGACGTTGTTGGACGACCCTCCCTCCGTGACCTTCAGCTTGATCGCGGCGAGGCGGTCCATAACACTCGCGAAAGAATTCGAGCTCGGCTTAGTCTCAGACACGGCGGCGAACACTTTTTGTTCGCCCTCGTCCTCAAACTTCGCCGTGAGCTCGGCGACCCACTCCGGACGCGCAGTGACTTGTTCGTCCCGCGCGTCAACCGCCGCCGCGTCGACGTAATCCGTCGGCGCCTGCTCCGAATCGCCCATCGCATCTTCTCCGGACACCTGCTCCGTTACCGACGCAGCGGCGAGGTCGTCGTACGCCTCGTCCGTGTGTTCAGTCGTTGCGTCTCCGGAGAAAAAGTCGTCAGCGCGTTCCAGCGCGGCCTCCGTCGCCTTGCGCGTCGTTTGCGCAGAGTTCGCCGCGGAGACGTCGACGCCAACCTTCGGCGCGCGGAGCACCGCGGAGAAGAAGCGCTTGAACTTGTCCTGCATGGACACGCGTTCTGCGGGATCCCTGGGGTACAGAGGGATCTCAACCTCCGATCGATTCAAAGCACTCGTTTCGGTGGACTCAACACCCGACGTCGACGCTTCGAGAACGTCGTTGGAGACGCCGCGTTCCTCGAGCGCCTCCTCGGGTGTCGCCGACGTTTCTTCACTCAGTAACACCCACTCTTCGTCTTTTTCGACGCCGTGTTCCGCCATAGGGACGTTCACAGTGTTGTCCTCAACAGCCGGAACCGGGCGCTTCGACGGCAAAGATAGCCACACCGAGTCGTCTAAACAGTGTTCACCTTGGAGCGTGTATTTGGAGCGACGCTGATCGAGCGCCGCGCGCTCCAGGCGCACGATGCGCCCGTCCCACAAAGCGTCCGCGTCCAACACCTCGCCTTGCATACCGCTGAGTCGAGGCTGTTGCACGCGCAGCGTCGCCGCGCCGATCTTTTCGCGCAGATCCATGGACAGCTTGGCACGCTCCACACGTCCACGAAGCGACGCGAGTTCGAGGTCATCGAGTCGCAGACCCGCGACTTGCATGTTGCCGCGGCCGTCAGACGCTTCCATGTCCGCCTTGAGCAAACCGCGGTGGATGGACATCGACACCGAGGGCTGAGGTTGTTCAAGCCCAGCTGTGGTGGTGGCATCCGGCGCAGGAGTTTTCAGCTGGAAACGAAAATGCTCGTCTGCGCGACCTCGCGCGTCCATACTGACGCCCTCGATGCTCGCCTTAACTTCTCCCGCCAATCTCGGCGCGAGCAAAAGCTGGTTCATGCGCAAACCTTCCAACGACACCTCGCCGCTAAACCTCGGGTCGTACACGCCATCCGGAGAGGGCACATAAGGCGATTTGGAGTTGCTGTCGATGCCGTGGATGGCAAATTGCCTCGCCGCCTCACGTGCGGTGGCGATCGTCGCGGGCGTCGCCGTCGGCAGAGATGCCGCGGACGCGCCGCCCGCGCCCTCGACCTTGCCGTTCACTTTGGCGCTTCCCGAGAGACGCAAACGAAGACGATCGGGAGGCGCGAGACGCGCGAGGTCGTCCTCCGACACGACGAGCGCCGCGAGATCCAAAGAGCGAAGTGTCATGTCCACGGAAGCCTCAGTGAACGTGGGACGACCAGCTGCGAGCGAGTCATCGATAGTACGCCCGGCGAGAGCAACTTCCAGGGGAGGATAGCTCGTCTCCGCCGCGCCGCTAAATTCAATCGCGGGTGCGCGCACGTCCACGCTCACGCGATTCCGCGTGATTTTTAAATCACCAGCCACCCCCGCGTCTTTAATCTCCCAGGACGCGACCACGGTGGGCGCCGCGTGCGGACCGGTGATGGTCGCCCTCGCGGAGCCGGGAGATGCCGGAACGATCTTGTCGTACATCGCCTGAGGCAACCCGAAAGTCGCGCTCGGCGTTGACGCGGACAAAGACGCGTCGGGCTGGTCGGGTCGCTCGGACGCGGCGTTTTTCACCACAGCTTCCAACGCGGGGTTGCTCGACAAGAGCTGCTGTAGCCCGCTGGGAAGAGCACGGGAAAGGAACCCTCCTTGCGTCTCTTCGAGATTCTCCACCTCACCACTTGATGTCGACAAATCGTCCATGGAGAAGGTTTGAGGCGTCGGGCGCGCGTGAATCGTCGCGGCTTCTTTCAGCGCGAGCGACGCAACGACGCTTCTCGGATCGAAACCTTCCGCTTCGAGCTCGATGTCCACCGCTTCCGGATGCGACAGCGCGCCGGCGTCGACGCGAATCGTGCCTGAGGCGCGTGCCACACCACCAGCAGCAGGCGAAGCTTCCGCTTCGTGAAGGGTCATTTTTTGACTCCACGTGTCCACCGTGAACACCGCCCTCGCGTCCTTCACGGCGAGGCAGTCGTACGCCGCGACGGCGCCGTCCGCGGCGCCCATGCGCACAGCGTCTTCCGCGAGCGCTGCTTCCGTGCCGGGAACCCCGCGGTTCAGGTCCTCGGGTTTCGGCGGAATCGTTTCCGCGGATCCAGTGAAAATGGGATACTCAAGAGGACCGCCTATGTACAAAAATCCGCGAATAGCTCCCGCGAGGGGGCGCGGGGGCGGTCGTACGCCCAGCGTTTCGCGCAAGTCGTGCAAGTCCACCCCCGCGATTTGCGCGGAAATACGGTACTCACCGCACCGCCCCGAGCCGGGTTGAACCACTTGCGGCCGGGAAACGTTCCCTCGGTCCCTCGCTTCTTTCAGCTCGCGAGTATTTTTCTCACCCGGCGCGAGGTCCATGTCCCCAGACGCTTTCAGCGGTATGGAACCGTAGAAGCCTTTGCCTCCGTGCAGGTACATCCGTGTCCCCTCAAACACCAGATCCACGTCCGTGTCCGCGAAGTCGTCCGGCCCGTCCCAAAAGTGGAAGCTCACGCCGCGACACCGAATCTGGCCTCCGAAATCAGGAAACGCCCAGGACTCTTTGGTGTTGCACCTTAAACGCAGTTCGCCGTCGACCCTGCCGGTGGTGATGTCGATGGGTAAACCCGGGATCGTGCGCTCCACGACCGCCGCGCTCGTGTTGTTTAGTTGCACGCGAACTTTCAAATCCGCCAGGCTCGCGTCTCGAACGGCGCCGGCTTTCTTCGCCTTGCCGGTTCCCACCGACGCGGTGTTGTTCGCGGGAAGAAGACTTAGGAAACAACGAATGTGACCGCCGTCCTCGCCTCGAGCCAGCTCTTTCGCCAGCGACCGCTTTTCCGCCAAAGTGCGCTCCGCGCGAAGATGCCGCGGCAAAACGTCGCTCTTCATCGTCACGGGTCGCTCGCTGGGTGAAACCCCGCGGCTCACCGGGTTCACCTGCATGTCGAGCTCCAGTCTACCGCGGGGGGAAATGTTCACGGTACCGTTCATGCGCTTCAGCAGTCGAGGATCAGAATCGCCCGCAAGGTGAAGTGACGCGGTGCCGTTCACGATGCGCACGGATTCGAGCGCGAGTTTCGCGCCGCCCCCGGCGTCGTCGCCGACGCCCGCGCCTCCCCGCTTTGGAATACTAATCGTCGGCCGCGCCGATAGCGGCAACGTATCTTCGGGGTATCCCAGCCAAGAGCCATTTTCGCCTTGGCGAAGCGTAGCCTGAACCCCTTCCAGGTGCGCGGAGACGACGATTTTGAACTGAAGCAGCGACGCAATCGGCCGCAGGCTGAGTCGCACCTTCGCCACCTCCACGATACTTCGCTCGGATTCCGCGGGTCCGATGACGAGCGGCCCTACGTCCAGGAAAGATCCACAGCCCAGCAGTCCAGCGGGCCAAAGACCTTTACACCGACCGATGCGAATCGGCCGGTTCGCAGCTTGAGACACCGTGGCTGACATCCACGGTAACGCGTTGTTCACGAAGTGCCGTCCAACGTAGTGTGAAAGTCCGGTGGACGCGAAGAGGATGCCGCCCAGCCACAACGCATAAATGCCCATGCGCTGTAGCACGAACCGACGCCATTCGCGCCAAGCACCCGCTAACGCTTCAGCGGTTAGTCTCGGCCAGTCGTCTTCCATCACCGCATCCAGCTGCGCTTCTTCGACGGTTCGGTTCTTCAAAGCCTCCGCCTCGGCGAAGCTCTCGAAAGCGTCAAAGTCGTCGGAATCGAGCGGCCCTCCGGTCATCTCCTCGTCTCGCGCGGCATCCTTGCCGCTCTTGCGCTTATCCTTTTGATTTCGGTCCGACAAAGGTTCGAACCCCCCGAATTTTCCAGTCCACCCGCTCACCACCCCGTTCACGTCGTCGCCCCGGTTGTCTCCCCCTTTCCCGCCGCCGCGAGGCTGGAAAATCTTCGCCACGACTCCCAGCGAGCGATGCGTACCCGCGCCGCGTCGCCTGAGGGAGTAAAACGCAGGGAAAGACCTCCCGACAACCCCGTGTACCGCGGACCCCCGGAGAACCTGTGTGTGGTGGGTGAATCGCATCGCCGCGCGTCAGGGACGAGGTCAGTGACGTTGGTTGCAAAAAAGGGATTAGGTCGAAACGTCGTTGTTTGGTACGGGTCGGGGGTGACCGGGGCTGGTTGACGTTGTTCACGCACCGTCTTCATAGTTCCACACAGGGATACGACCCGTCGGGCTCGTGTTACCGCGCATGTGGACCAGGGTAACGCGCCAGTCCTGCCTCGGGTCGCTCTCGGGGCTAGCCGCGATCTGGATGCCACCCGGTTTCCAAGAGGGGCGGCAGCCAAAAGACAACTCATCTTCCCTTCCCGATAACACGCCACGCACCCGACCCTCTATGTCGGGTACCCCTCTCCCGCCCTCCGCGGGAGTTCACCCCGACCACCAAAATATACGACGCGCGCCTGGTCGAAGGTCGCGACGACGTGCGCGCCCGCGCGCGCTAGTATGCCCTTCCGAGAATTTCGAAATGTGCAAGAGGGTTCAAACGACGTTTTATTTAGTTGATGAGCGGTCCGAGGGAGGCGACAGGAGGCGAAAACGGGCATGGGTCGTCAGGAGGCCAAGCGCGCTAGCCCTGCGAGGGCGGGCGAAGTAAAGGGCGACAGACTCCTCGCGATGGGTCTTTTCGAGCTGGTGTTCCCCTCGGGACTTCCAGACGCGAGGTGGACGCAAGGCTTCGTCCTCGCCCAAGGCACCGCATTGCTCTCCGCATCGTCGGCGGTGGCCAGCACCGCGCTCGTGGAGCGCGGCGCGAACCTTCCCGCGTGGCAGTCTTTCTTCATATACATCCTCCTCGCGGCTTTCTATGTGCCATCGCACTGGCGAGCGCTGGCGCGCGACCACGACAGACGCGCGCGCGCCGAGGCGTTCGCGTCGGGTGCAACCTCGGGGGAGTTTGATGACGACGCACCGTCATCGGCGGTTGCGAGATCTTCTTTTTCGGCGTCCTTCCGTCCGTGGCGAAAAAGGCAGGAGACTCCTGTGACCCGTTCCACGGCACGATACGCCGCGCTGGCGCTGATTGACACGCAGGCGAACTATTTCATCGTCAAGGCGTTCCAATACACCTCGCTGACCAGCGTCACGCTGTTGGACTGCGCGGCCATCCCGTTTTCGATGGCGTTGTCTCGCGCCGCGCTCGGCGGGGCGTACTTGCGAAGACACGTGTTCGGTGGTTCTATCTCAGTTGCGGGTCTGGCGTTACTCGTACTGACGGACGCGTACGTACGTGGTGCGAACGACTCTGGGTCCAACCCCGCTTTGGGGGATTTCATGGTTCTCCTCGCCGCGTTCGGGTACGCGGCGTCCAACGTGCTTCAAGAAGCGGCGCTTTTGGACGGCGCGTCGACGGTGGAGGTTCTCGCGCACGTCGGCGGGTTCGGCACAGTTTTCAGCGGTATACAGTGTATTATCCTCGAACGAGAAAGCCTAGGGCGACTTCACGCCACAGCGGGCGTCGCGGGTATCGCGGAGCTCGTGGTTTTCGCCGTGTCGTTGTTCGCCATGTACTCACTGGTTCCGGAAGTGCTTCGACGATGCGGCGCGGCGGCGTTCAACGTCGGGATGCTGAGCAGCGACGTGTGGGCGTTCATCGCGCGAGTGTTGTTTTTCGGGGGGTTCGGGGATGTACGAGCCGTGGTGGCGTTCTTCGCGTCGTTTATCATCGTATCCCTCGGGCTCGTGGTGTTCGCGGCGGCGGGCGATCCGCTGCCGCCCGAGCGGAAAAACCAATCAGCGTCGTCGAGGTACGTCGAACTTGGCGAGGAAGAAGCAATCATCGCTGACATCGAAGATCGTGGGGGAGATGGGTCGAGATGACGAAAAACACCGCCTTTTGTGGCGGTGAATAGACGCGCGAGTCGTGCGTATCAGACGCGATAGATGTTTAGGATTGAAACGTAAACTAGTTTTCGATTTTGTTGGCACCCGTCTTTTCAGTTTTTCCTGGTTTTCGAATATATCCTAGCTAGGGGTCCGCATAGTTGCGCGCGCCACGTTCGGTATGGGTGGAAGGAAGCGTTCCGGTGGGACCGCGAATATCGGCGAAGCCACGGGAAGTGGCGGCGGCGCGCACGAGGGTGACGCCTTCGTGGGCAGAGCGAGCGCCGGAGGAGTTCGTGCCGGTACTTCGCGAGATCTGGGCGCGACGTCGCGACTTCTTGGCACCTCGGAAGCCCCGACAGAGCACAACCCACGAGCTGGCGGGATGCCGCCACCAAGCTCAGTTGAAGCTGGTCGAGGGTTGGCAGCATCGCACTCACCAAACACAGGCTCTGGAAACGACGTGTTGGCGCCACCATACGCCAAGCTCAAGCGTTTATCCACCGAAGTGCCGAGCACCCCGTCACTTCCTGACGAGATCTCGTTGCCTGAGCCAGGTTCGTTGAACGCTTTGACCTTCGGTCGTCACGCGCATCAGAACGACGTGATGCTCGAGTGCCAGCGTGTCCCGAGTTTGCTGTCGCGCCAGCACGCGGAAATTCACTGCGACGCCGAGGGCGTCCACTACGTCATGGACAAGAACACGCTGAATGGGACCTACTTGAATGGAAATCTCATTCCCACGGGACCGGTTGCGCTGAAGGACGGCGACGTGGTCGCCTTCGGCGGGCCCGCGAACGTTCTTAGGGATAAAAAGACGTTGAAAAATTCTTTCCGATTCAAGTATCGATGTCCCCAAAGCGCGGAACAATGGAGAGCCACAAATCAGGCGATGGCGGAAGCGGCGGCAGCCGCGGAGGAGCAGGACGCGGCGGCGGCGCCTGCAAAACGCGCGAGGGTTGGGGAAAGCAGCGGACGACCGGAATCCTCATCGCGCGGCAAGCCAACAACAAACACGAACGCGTCTGAGCAAACAGCGCGAACCGCCCCAGACCCTGCGGCGTTCATGGGTTTGGCGCCCGAGGGATACCGCTCCACCGGAAGGGCAGTCACGAAGCTTTCGCGTCGCGACGTCGTGACTACTCGCCGCGTGGCGACGAAGATGGTGTCGCGTTCGGTGCATTTTTTAAGTCAAGCGCTGAGCGAAGTGGGCACCGCGCTTGGAGAAAGCGTGATCCCCTTGCACGCGAGCGACGAAAACGTGCTGCAGGGCATCATCGCCGACCAAGGGAACTTGTTTTCGAATATTCAAGAGGCGCTTTCCAGAAACGCCGGCGCTTTGCAGAATTCCGGAAGCGACGTTGATATGAACGTGATGACGCAAGCGACGCAGGAGTACGCGTGCGACTCCCCGACAAAGGGATTGGAATCTGAATTGTCAGCGGTGGATTTCGCAGGAAAAACGTGCCGCGACGCGCTGGAGCTTCGCATGTCTCCCGGGGGTGTCGTTACCTTTGCGCTGAACCTTCGCAACGCGAGCGCGGTTTGGAACTCTGAAAACTTTCTCGCCGCGGAACAGCGCGCGCAGTTCAAGCGCGGAGACGTCGCCGCGGAAGCCGCGGCGCTCGCGCTTTGGCCGTTACCCCAGCTGGGCTGGGACGACGCGCCGCAAAACGAAAACGGCAAAGAAACTGTCGCCTGGGCGTCGCAAAAGAAGCCTGGGCCGGGGATCACGAAAAGCGGGTTCGCGTTGAACGACTGCGTTTTCGCCGCGTCGGTTAGCGAAATCGACGCCGCCGGGTGCGACGTCGGACCCGAAGGCGCCGCCGCTCTCGCGGAAAGTGTCCTCGCGCCCAGGCAAAAAACCGACGGTGTGTGGGCGTATAACGAGTGCTTGCTCGGTTTATCGCTGGGTAACAATCCGCGAATCGGCGACCGGGGTTGCGCCGCCGTTGCGACGACTTTACAGCCCAAGCCCGTGGTCAACGGATCGCGCACGCGGCAATTCACCACGATGTTCAACACTTACCTCACCGCGTTGGATCTGTCGGGATGCGGCATCGGACCGAAGGGAGCCGCGGCGCTCGCGGGAGCGCTGCGTCCGGTTTCAAACGATAACGGCGACCGGTGTTTTCCTTCGGGTCTCAGGACCTTGAACTTGTCCGGTAACCGCCTCGAAACTGAAGGTTGCCGCTCGATCGCGCGGCTGTTGGGGCCCGATCAAAACGTACAGACTGGAAAGTGGTTTTTCAACGCCTCGCTCTCCGCGCTGGACGTTTCAAACAATCCCGGTATGGACGACGCGGTGGCTGAAGCGTTCGCATACGCGCTTCGGCCCAAAGCGATGAAACGCGTTCCCGGTGGGAACGTGGAAAAGGATGAAACCGACGAGAAGTTCTCTGTCAACACCGCACTCCAGGAGCTCAACTTGTGCGGACACGCTTTCTCCTCCGCCGGCGAGAACGCCGTTTCAAAGGCTCTCGCTTGCGAGACAAACGGTTCGGACGGGACTTTGGGTGCGACAGTCTCGGTCATTCTGTCGCGTTCCTCCCCGTCCCCGTCGTGTTCGTCGCAAACCACACGTGTTGTCGACGCAAACGGTCACGATTACGAACTGGTGCTTCCACTTGTCACGGGATGCGCCGCGGAACGTCGACCGTTGTCCCGCGGGCACTGGAGAGCGTGGAGGACTCCTACGTTTTCAACTTCCCCGAACGATCCGTCTGTTCACGGTAAGGCAGCCGGGGAGGAGACGAGCGTAGCGCCGCTCCCGTGGCTTCAACAGCTTTCCGAGGACCACGATACGAGCGGGTCAACTAAACCTTGGAGCACTGGTTTCGCGCTTCGCAATACCCTGCTCCAGCGTTTTGAAGGTGGAGACTCCATCCTCCCGGTCGATTCGACGGAAGCGAGCGCCGGGTTGCCGCAATGGCTGGATGACGAGATGCGTTGCGTCATTTGCACCGACGTCTTCATCAATCCGTACGCCGTTAACGGCTGTGGACACGTGTTTTGCCACGAGTGCGTGTCGCACTGGTTAACGACACAGTCAAGTCAGTGTCCTATCTGCCGGCACAGGCTTACGTTACCAATCTCGCTGGCTCTCACGCCGTGTGTCATGGCCCAAGGCTTACTGGATCACTACGTGTTGCCGTACCTTCCACCTGAAGACGTGGAGGCTCGTCGGGAACGCGCGCGCGAAGTGCGCGACAAGGCGGCAAAACGGGCTGCTGACGCCCGTCGACCTCCACCGTCCTTCCCAGGACCTCCCGGTTTCCCACCTGGTTTCCCAGGCCCAGGACCCCCTGGGAGCGGAATGATGGGTGGCATGGGTGGCATGGCTGCGGCGTCCGCGGCGCTCGCGCACGTTTTCGGTCGTGGATCTGGAATCAGCAGCGTCCGTGTTTCAGGCGCGGCAAACGTAAACGCTTTGCAGCACTTGCTTGAGTCACACGGGCGGCGGGTAACGCGTGTTAGTACAGACGCGCCTTCCAGCGAACCCGGGAACCCCGCAGGCGAAGGATTCGGTGCCTCCGTGGATGGTTCGGACCAGGCAGATCCCGTAGGGGCGATGGTGAACTCACTGCGTGCTACCAATGATTTGCTTCGTGGGTTAACGGACAGCAATCAACGCCGCGAAGAACAGGTGGATGATATTCAGCGGCAAACGAGAGAAGCTGAAGCGGCTGTTGTCGCATCTCAAGCACGGCTCGCAGAACTTCAGCGCGCGCATGCTAGAGAACAGGGCGTGGTCACTAGGTTGACTCAGACAAGTAGCAGGGGTACGGCTGGCCAGTCTCAAAGTGACCGCGCGCGTGTCAGTTGGACGGCGGTTTCGTCTGGAGTGAACTTCCCGACGCCTTGTGCGCACTGCACTGCGTTGATCCCACCTTGTTTCCTTCGCCTGCGCCGCAGTGAGGTCCTGGAATCCGAGCCAAGCTTATTTGCCACAGACATTGCTATGGCAAGCACCACGGAGATGACGGATTACTTCCATCCCAACTTTGACTGCTTGCGCGCGCATCACTCCGAGCTCCGAGGAATGGCAGCGGTCGAAGGACTGTCTGACCTTTCAGAACAGGAACGCCGGGTCATCACCGCCCTTCGTGTCGTGCTTCGGCAAGACCCCGCTGTAGGACGATAGATAATGTCGACAACCCATGTGTGTTTGAGAGTGAAAACGCTACGATTAATGTGTTTGAATGACTAAAACGTAGAGCCAATGACTCACCTTTCACCTTCACTCCCGTCAACTCGCTCCTCCTCAAATCTCCTCAAAACTGCGGCGAGAAAATAACTCGAACAACTTTACGAAATCTCCCAGTTCCCTCAGTGTTCACGCGCGCCCGGCGGCGCGGGTGGCACGCACGCCCGATGTACGAGCCGGATGACGACGACCTTGCCGCGGAGGAGCAGGCAAGGTCTTTGCGGGCATGGGAGAAGCATTATCAAGATGAAAACACGTGGGAGGATCTCGAAGAGGACGAGAGTGGGCGTCTGAGAATGACGACGGGCGACAAGGGGCATCGCGAGAAGCGGCGGCGAGAGATCGCGCAGGTGGCTGCAAACTCTCACGTCTGCAAAGGCATGATCCGTTTCTTGTACGTCGTTCTCGACCTCTCGTACGCCGTAAACGAGGAAGACATGCGGCCGTCACGCCTTGCAGTGATCTCTGCTCTGATGTACAAGTTTTTCCGAGAATACTTCAGCCAAAACCCGCTCAGTCAGCTTGGTCTCGTGGTCACCCGCAATGGGATCGCGGAGCGCCTCACCGAGCTGAGTGGCAATCCAGAGACGCACATCGCCGCGCTTAAGGAACACCTGGATGCTGCAGGAGATATGTCGATTCAAAACTCGCTCGAGCTGGTGAACATTTCGCTCGCTCAACTTCCGTTGTACGGATCCCGAGAAGTTCTGTTCGTCGTTTCTGGTCTGTCCACGTGCGACCCAGGAAACGTACACACCGCTATTGCCGCTGCAAAAAGTGCGAAAATAAGGGTGAGTGTCGTCTCCGTTGCTGCAGAAATGTACTTGTGTCGTCGCATGAGCGAGGAAACCGGTGGGATGTTCGGCGTCTCAACTTCACAACATCATCTGGAAGAACTTCTCATGGCGCACGCCCCACCACCTCCTCTAAACGAAGAAGCGACCAAGGCTAGTCTAGTGCACATGGGATTCCCTCAAAAACGAGCGCTAGACCAAGGCGCTTTCTTCTCTGGCAGAGGAGGTGAGTACGTCTGCCCGCGCTGTTCGTCAAGAGTCGAAGAGCTTCCTTCGCAGTGCAACGTGTGTTCTCTCACGCTTGTATCTTCACCGCACTTAGCGCGCTCGTATCACCATCTGTTTCCGGTAGCACCTTTCGAAGATTTAGGGGAAGGAGGAAGCGCAGCGGAGCGCTGCTTTGCTTGCAGAAGAAAACTTGACATCCGGGCAAACCAGGGAAATGACAACGATGACCAAGCTCCGTCCGTTTGTGGCAAGTGCACGCAAGTGTTCTGCTTTCCGTGCGACGCTTACATACACGAGCGCTTGCATAATTGCCCAGGATGCGAGAACGGCTTTAAAAGGGGTGATTGACGGGATGGGTGGTTAGCTTTACTTTGAAATTCAAATCGATATAGAATAGAAAGAGACAGGACAGCGACGATGACGCGCGAAGGAGTGCTACATTTCACGAAGAGCGGCCAAACTAAAAAAAACTCAAGACCTTTCTCAAAAAAAATAAAACCGCAAAAGAATCCGGTTAGGGGATCTCTGCGTTCCCTGGTTCGGGACAAGCGGAAACTTTTAGGAAGACGGAACCCCGGCTCGCGGCTTCGCCGCTCCCGCCGGGGAGTTGGACGTGGTGTAGTCTCGGTAGGAGAGCACAGGAGGAGGAAGACTAGGATGAAGAGGTGGAAGGAGGAGAAAGAAGAGAAACAGGAGAAGAAAAGTGAGCACCTTCAGAAACATCGCGTCGTTCAGCGGAAAACACGAGAAACACCTATCAACATCAAAACCCACCGCACCGCTTGATCGATGATATTCTGAGCACTCGGTCAACGGCGCGTCCGCCACCGCCATGTCGTTGACGAGCAGCTCCTGAAAAAGAAAACGCAAAAAAGAAAAATCGCCAAAAGAATCAAAACAGAAATCAGACAAAAATAAATCAAACAGTCACCCCCCGACCCCCTTTGTGAAGGCTTTCCGATACGTGAAAGAACGCCAAAAATGATTCAGAGGTAGAAGGCACGATTATCTAGCAAGCGCGAGAAACGACAAACAAATTAAAGTGCTGAATCGAATATAGTCCGAAATCGAAACTTCACTGCTCGCTTCAAAACTGACGATTCCGGCGGTTTCGTTCTCGGTGGACCGCGTTTTTGGTATGAGCGCGGTATAATAGGGTGAAGTAAAATACCTAGACCGATGTCATTACTCGTTGTTGACTTTGCGAAGAGGGATTGGAACGTGACTAAAAAAGGAGCGTTTGCGTTGAACAACGGAATCCAAATCATTTCCAAGGGTCAGTTGCGTGCTGCACTAGAGAAGATTCAACGCGCTTAGAAAAGAAGCGTTTCTGTGCGTGATAGAGCTTTAATATTGAATATTTTGAATTATTTTCCACATTCTTAGTGTTTTTTGTCACTGCGCTCGAGCTGCTTCTTCAAGTGCCTAATGCGATCAAGTCGATGAACGTCCTGATGTACGCGTCTCTCGGGACTAGGCGGCGTCTGCGGAAACGCGCGCCGTGGTGAAAAATTGGCGGTCACGGTTTCCTCATCTGATGATCCCGCATCTGAAAGAGCAAGCGCACGTTTACTCACACTACCTGGAGTAAATCGCCCGCTGTCAACGATGTTCGCAGGACTGTCGGGCTGACTTATGCTGTTGATGCTCCCACGCAGCTCTACAGACATGTTCTTAGATGACGTCGGGCTCACGCGAGCTGTGGACATCTCGTCGATGTATTCGAGCAGTGTTTGATTGTCCCTCTCTTGCGTTTCGCATCGCGCCTTGAGTGAAAACGTAAGAATGAGTCAGATGCTGGACTGTTGAAAGCGTAATAATTCAAAAGCGGGGCTGTAATGTCGGGGATCGTACCAGCAGTGAAGCCTCAGCCCTGTCTCGATCGTTTCGTTCATCTTCTGTAACTTGTGCGTGAGCCACAGCTTTCCTGAGTTTCGTCTCGAGGTCCTGACGGTTCGTGGTTTCTTTCTGCGAGGGTTATGGGGATCGTCGACAGGTCGATTCGTGTCAGTTTCCCTTTGTGATTGCTATGTAGCGCGGGCTGGAAGCATCTCGTGTCATTTAGGGCCTTTTCGTACCTTGAGCGTCAGCTCTGCGGTTTCCAACAATCGTCGCGTCCTCAGGGATTCGAGCAAAGCTCCACCGTCTGCTAAATCCAATCGCTTAGCCTCGACATCGAGGGCTTCCTCCACCTCCTCGAGCGCCTGATGCAATCTCACATTTTCTCCTTGAAGCTCGGCGATAGCATCAAGGAGAGACTCCCTCTCAACCTTTTTGCTCGGCGTTGCGTTTCGCGTCGTGAGAACGCCTCTCTTCGCACTGGTCGAAGCTAACTTCCTTTCGAGCTTTGTGACATATACCTGCATCTCCGTCCTTTTACCTTCTGAAGCCTGCACATCTAAGGACATCTTGTCCAGCTGTGGATGTAGAAAAGAGGTCAGGAAGTTGTTCAGCGTTTGTTTTTTTTCGTTGGGCTGGAGAGATTGAAACGGCGAAAAGGGTTTGTTTTTTTCCTCGTTCGGTGACGCACCCACAAACGCATACTAGACACTTGCTTGTCTCTCGCATCCAGAGCAGCGCGCGATCTTCTTTCCATAATAGACGCCTCCTTAGCGCGTTCTTCAGCCAATGACGCACGTCTTTCCATCTTCGCAAGTTGGTCTTGCACGCTTCGAGTTTCTTTTTTACTTTGAGCAATTGCAGAAGTGAAATACGACGGGTCGTGCTTCATCAGACCCTTGTCTGTCAACTCCGTCCTGGTGACCTTCTTCCGAGCAGAATGTCTCATCGCCGTGCCTCCTGTGAGGCTAGAGTACTTGAGGTCGGGGGTATTTCCAACCTCGTCTAGCTTTCTCTCCAGAAGCGAGCGGTAGGTACCGTCGTGGCCTCGGACGTCAAACGCGAACTCCATGGTTGTTCGCAGACGACAAGGAGGAACACCTGACTCAGGTAGAAGGGCGACAGCAACAGGAACGTGAAGTATCAAGGAGTCTCTTCTAATGATAGCCACTTACCACGGATGGAAACCTCAGTTCCCAAGCGCTTGTTCGAAGGGGGTTCGCCCGCTCACAACTGAACGACGAGGAGAGTTGGTCGCAATGTTTGATTTTTTTCGGACGAGATTTGTTTTTTTTTGAAAAGCCAGTCAGTTTTTTGACTTGGAAGGCCAGCGAGCCGAAAGCAAGGGCACGACCACGACTCCTTTCTATTAATAATTACATCTACTACCGGTTGCTACGGACGGTGACTGAGCGAACGAGTTCGCGACACTGGTCAAGTACTTCCCGCTGTGCCGCGCGGGGAATGTCTTCGTGTGCTGCCAGCAGACGCTCCGCGGGTTCTAGGCCCAACTCGGGTGCAGACCGCACCAAAAGTCCGTACGCGAGGACAAACGATTCAGCGTCATCAGCCGACGCCAGGTCGCGTATTGCCGAAAAGCGTTGCAGTGCTGCTTCCAAAACGCTTTCCTGAACGTGGTCTTCAAAACAGTCACGCAAAGCATTTTCATCCGCTTCCATGCGTTCCACTGTGCCTGGTCGAATTGACGTGAGCTGCCGCATGCAGGCCTCGATCGTGGAATTCATGACGCGGGACAGCACGGCTTGCGTCACTTTGGCCACATGTTCGCGCGTGACGTACTGCTGCACGTCTTCAAGATAATCCGCTATCGTCGCCGCGAGTGTCTCAGTGACCTCGCCCTCGATCCAATCACCCCTGCCTGCTTTGTCAACAACAAAGAGGTGCCCGAACAAGTCAACCACACTTGGATCGCTGCTCACCGCAGCAGCAGCGGCAGAGGCACTGTGTTCCGCATTCCTCAGAAACGCGTCAAGCGCTGGCCGCATGATGTTTCCACGCTTTTCAACCGCGTCAGGGTTGCTATTCCCCTTGTGTGCAAGTTTTTCTAAAGCATCCTCAGAGCCAAGCGTCTCAACGAGAAGGGTTTCCACCTCTTTTGCCAAAGTGTAACACCTATTTGCGTCATTCACCCCTGCCAGGAGCACGTTGTAGTCCACAACCTTTGCTGCCGCAACAGCAGTTTGCTCGTCGCTAGATTTTTCCACCTTTGTAATTCGAACTCGCCTAAATTGAGACGGAGATGCCATCATGGAAGTCGAGATTGAGGCTGCAGCATCGCCTCCCAATCGCTTGCGCTGCTGAGAGGCGAATTCTAACAGCGACGAGGACATCACAGTCGCAGCGGCTGAGACACATTGCTTTCCGCCAGACAAAGCCACCTCGAGTTGCTCGTTCAGCAGCCGAAAGAATTCTACGTCGCTGGTTGTCCAAAGAGTTCCATCTTCCGCCTCTCTCAGGGGTTGCGTAGCTGCCATTTTCTGTATGTTCAACGACCACGTTTGTACTGTCTGGGACATTCGTGATGTGTACACGCCAACCAGCTTGTTTAGGTCTTGCGGGTACGCAATTGCTTCATCCATGTCAGAATCTTCGTCAAACTCGATATTTTCTTCACCGGGTCCCGTATTGCCGAATCTCGTTTGCAAAGGAGTTACCACATCTTCAGTGTTAACTTGTTTCTCTTTACCCGCGACGGCGGTGACGTGTGGTTTAGGCGCCGTGGCGAGAAACGCATCCAGCGACATCATCGATGGCACGTCGTCGCCGCTCTCGTTGCCAAAGCCGCTCTGCTCTTCGGCGCTTGGCCTCACGACGGTTTTTGTTGTCCTTGGTGGTGGCGCACCTGTTCGACGAGAAGTTTGTAGAATCATCGGTACTGGAGCTGGAGGCGTGGAAGGCGTCGCCGGTAGTTCGCTCGGCGCAGCCTCCACCACCACGCCAATCGCTTCCATTTGTTCTGTGTACGTCTGGTACCAGTTAAGAATTTCGATGATATCCGCGTTTGACAAATCACGAGACACGCGAAACAACTTCTTTACCACGACTGTGACGTGGCGATGCCATGAAGGCGCAAGAACACTTTCAAAAATGCGATACTTTGGCGGAAAAGCCGGAACCGCATAGTCGTATGCCTCAGTGAGCACCCGCATCAGTGTTTCAAGATTTCGAAGCATCGAGGGAACATCTCGGGTAGAGGAACTTTCGCTCGTTTCTTCGTCAGGGTTAAGCGCTTCTATGCACTCGGCGAATTTCTCCGATATCGCCTTGCGTACTTCACGAATAGCCCGCTTTTTGAATTCCTTTCCAGGGGATGGGCGGCGAGAGTCGTCTCCAAAGAATCTCGAATGCTGTTCTCGAGCCTTTGTCGTGAGCAGGGTGTCGAGCGTTTCCTGCTCCTCCACCACGCGTAGCGCTCGAACAAGCGTTCGGCAGCCTTTCTCGCCGACGAACACCGAGTTTCGAATTGAACACCAGATTGTGTCTTCGAGCTTAGACATCGCGTCATCGACAGCGGAAAAGTGCTCTGTCACGGGTTGCCGTCCCGATCCTGAGCTACTGGCGTTTGCGTCCCGTCTGAGTGCTAATTCAAGGGCTGTTCGCGCTGGTTGCGCACGCATCGCGAGCTCAGTGAGCTGTTCCCAACACGCAAAGAGATTACGCTCGTCGTCTTTGAGAAGTTGAAGAGCTGCAGCCGCTTGTGCCGGTATCGCTAGAATAGCCTCAGCGTCTGTCACTGTCCTGGCGAGGTTGGCTCGCATCACCGCGAGGTCTCTGATGACGTCGTGGTGGTCGGCGAGGCCCGAACTCTCTTCCTCACACAGCGAATCGATCTCGTTGAAGTTTTCGCGCGTCTTCACCACTGCCTTTCGCGCGGTACGCAGAGCCTCGAGTCCAAAACGAACGTCATCTGCTGCAGCATCTAAACCCGCTGCAAGATCAAGCTCAGATTTGTGTAGTCTCGCTGCCACTTCCTCCCGAAGCTCCCCGAGACGGGCGAGATCTTCGGGGCGGGCGAGCATTTGCGCAAACTGACGCGTCGCTTCTTCTTTCGCCGCGAGTATCTCAGCTCTCCAAGGAGTTTCCACGGTCTGACCACGGACTACACCATCCTCCTTGTCTCTTTCAGGCACGATGTCAGCGGCGGCGGCAGTGTGAACCTCACCCTCTGCCATCTTCGGTCCGCACGACCCGATGAAGTGAGGCACCTTCGCATTCTCCAAATCGACCAAACGATTTTCGAGCAAGGCGAGAAAAACTCGGCACGGTACGTAGTATTTCCCAAATCCCAACACTGTTTGCCCATACACGACTGATGTCCCTCCAACTCCCAAATTAACAATTTCAAAAAACAGTGTCGTCGTTGGTTTCGGCCGCGTCCGAGAATTTGACTGTAAGAGGCGGACGAGGCGAGGGCTACCCCCACACACACGTCAACAAGTGACGCTGTGTACGTACGTGCGCCACCTAACCACGGTCGGCCACGCGCACCCTAACCCGTTTCCACGACTTTTCCGCTCCCGACTTTCTCCCGCGTGAGGCAGAGCGGCCTGGCCCTTTTTTTTGCACCCATTCAGATTAGCAAGCAATCGAATTGCGGCCCAAACGAGTTATTTTATAGCCGGTCCCAGGAACCACAAGGTACTCGCCGAACGACACCTCGGATTACTCTGATAGCTCTGATAGCAGAAACGAGGCCGGCTTCCTCAACCAATCCACTCGCATCGACATTCGGGTAGCAGCGAGTGCCATGCGACCTCAAGGAGAAGGTCCCCCGAGGTGAGTTTTCGCACTGGCAACGTCCAATTTGTCGACCGCTGGAGCGTGTGCGACATGTCAAACACGATCACGGACGCCTTCGCACTTTCGTTCGATTTCTGACGCCTTTTCGTCATGCGCAGGGGCAATCCAAGACCTCTTCGGGATGAGCATAGAAGCAAAAAACACAGAGAAAGAGACCCCAGGCGGGAAGGACCTCCTGGGCCTGGAAAGGGTCACCGGGATGGCGCCGCGGCGGGCCAGAAACGCGGCCTGAAGGTACCGCTCCTCCCTCGGATGAAAATGAACTTTCGGAGTGGCAAAGGAGGTATTCTCCCAACGTTCATGGGAGGTGGAAGCGATAAGATTGGGAGCCGCCGTCGGCATAAGAGTGCTGCTCAGCTCACGGCGCACTTTTTTGGCATGGTTTTCCTAATCGTGATTCACGGCGGGCTGATTATCTGGGCCAGTACCCTCGCCATCAGCTTTCTGTATCGAGTCGATCTCTCTTCGGAAAGCGTGAAGGTCAACGAAGCGCTCGAAGTTTTCGGCGAACAGAACGTAGATTGGCTCGATACGACTGGTGGGATCACGCGACAGGCGCACGTTCGCATCGGAAGCCGCGGAGACACGGAGGGCACCACTCGGGCAGACGAGGTCCTCGAGTTCGGCACATACAGAGGTGATACGTTCATTCCGAAGAGCTTACTTCGCTCAGAAGGAGATGGTACCCTGGAGATTGTGACGAACGGGAATAGATTAGCTCTAGCTCCGACTGGTGGTGACGTCGGTATAGGAACAAACCAACCAACCGCGTTGCTCGATGTCGCAGGAGAGGCCGTGGTGCGGGGAAACGCGAGCTTTGGTGGGAACGACTTGCCCTCGCTCGTCAAGATCGATTCGCAGGGAGTTCAGACGGTCGGATTACAGCTGGGTCCGGACCCTGACTTAGATTCAGGCGTTGATGTCAATGGGCGACGCAGACTGCTTGACGACAACGCGACCGACGACGCATCTGCGCCGACCTCTTCCGCGTTCAACAAGAAAAGTTTCGGTGTTTACAGCTTAGTGGGTGGCGAACAAGTGGTGATGAAGAGGGGAAATGACACAGTGTTGCGTTTTGACGACCATGAAAACACGGTGGTGTCAGCGGTCAACGACGTCACGATACAGTCCCGCAACGGAGATGTCAGTTTTGAGGCACCGAACGGCACGATTCGCATATGGGGTGCATTCGAGTTTGGGGGGGGCGACCTGACAGCGAGGGTTGCAAACACGCCTGACGGGTTAGTTTCGGAACTCGACGTCGTGAACGGCACAGTCAAGTTTACAGCGCCAACTGTTATTCACGAGGGAAGGACAGATTTCAACGGGACGTTCACCGTGGGCAACGGCGACGTAATGCTCGGTTGGGACCTTCGCGATTACATCGATGTGCGGGGAACAATCAGAGGTCAGACAGCTCTCATGTTTGGCGGTACCTTGGACGACAGTAACAAAATATCGTTCAACGTAGACGAGCCTACGTCAGCAAATCGTGTGATCCACATACCCGACGCGAATGGACGACTTGTGGTCTCCGCGACTGCTCCGTTATCGGTCTCCTCCACTGGAGACGTGATACTCAACCAAGAGAACATTACGAGAGTTGGTGCGTTGACGCATGGGTCTATTCTCCCTACCTTTGGTGACATCAACATCGGTAGGAGTAATCTGACCACAGGACAGTTAACCGTGGTTAACACAACTCGACTGGAAGGCCCGGTCCTTGGTGAAGTTCCCATCCACTTCGCACGAAACTCTACCCTCGGCTACGACGGCTTCGTGACGAACTTTTACCTCAAAGCTCCGACTGGGAATAACACCATCAACATTCCAGACTCGAGCGGGACGTTCGCGGTGACCGTTTCAAATCCTCACGGGTTTCAGCTTGATGCAAAAGGCCATCTGGAATTCAATTTCACGACTTTCAACACGACCGGCTGGCTGAATGACGGAAGAATTATCCCAGGTTTCGGCGACATCAACGTCGCCGACGAATCGGTTTCCGCGAACTCGTTCCGAATCCAGAATTTCGATGGACAGTGGGAACCTAGCGAATGGGGGGATGTACACGGAAACGGGGGGGATACGTTCGTCGGTGGGACGAACTCTTACACAATGGGGACCATCGATTCGATGTTTAACACGTCTGATCCAGCTGGATACGGAGTAAGGTTAGCATCGGCAATCGGCATAGACACTGCAAACACCACCGAGGAGGCTCAAGGTCGCTACATTCACATTCTAGCCGGTGCGGCAAACAGCAGCAATGTTTCTGGCGGTGCCGTGTACATCGTTGGAGGCGAAACACAAGGAAGTGGTGATCAATCCGCAGGTGGTGACGTTATCGTGTCTGGTGGCGCTGGAGGAAGCCTGAATGCGGGGGGTGGCTCGATCAAGCTAACTTCGGGAACCGGAGCAAACCAATCAAGCGGTGTAATCAGTCTCCAAACAGGAAGTAGTGACGATGCCTCATCTGGTGACGTAACAATTAAAACTGGGGCATCCGAAGGCGGGGCTGGTGGCGATATTACCGTGACGGTGGGAACAGGTGACACCGGCACCGGCGGCGCGATGACGCTGACGGCTGGGCAGAGCACCGAAGGCTCGGCAGCCGGCGGCGCGGTGACGGTGACCGCGGGCGCTGGTGCTGGATCCACGGCGGGCAAGGGTGGCGCTGTGTCGATCAGCGCCGGCGTCGGGGCTAAGGGTGCTGGCGGCGCGGTGACGGTGACGAGCGGGTTTGGCACGGCGACCTCCTCGGGGGACGTGACGGTTGCCACGGCTGCTGGTGGTGTTGCGGGCGTGAGCGGCAACATGTTGCTGAAGACAGGGACGTCTACTGCCGGAGCCACGGGGTCGTACACGGTGACCACGGGCTCGGCAGTGGGCGGCCTGGCCGGCGCGATCAGCATGACCGTGGGCAGCGGAGACACCGGCACCGGCGGCGCGATGACGCTGACGGCGGGCGAGAGCACGGCCGGAGACGGCGGCGCTTTGATGCTGACGGCTGGCGAGAGCACGGCCACGGCGGTGAGCTCGACTGGCGGCGCGGTGACGGTGACCGCGGGCGCTGGTGCTGGAACCACGGCGGGTGCCGGGGGCGCTGTGTCGATCAGCGCCGGCGTCGGGGCTAAGGGTGTTGGCGGCGCGGTGACGTTGACGAGCGGGTTTGGCACGGCGACCTCCTCGGGGGACGTGACGGTTGCCACGGCTGCTGGTGGCGTTGCAGGCGTGAGCGGCAACATGTTGCTGAAGACCGGCGACACGAATATCGGAGCCACGGGGTCGTACACGGTGACCACGGGCAATGCAG